>Ga0123342_1000192_pt1 | contig 83468 bp, 31 predicted proteins | sample Turbeawhitnodule_FD_89960 | JGI IMG/M metagenome (GOLD analysis project Ga0123342, IMG submission 89960) | Root nodule microbial communities of legume samples collected from Mexico - Turtle bean Mexico white nodule | ecosystem: Host-associated > Plants > Roots > Nodule | place: Mexico: Nepantla... | reverse complement strand
ATGTGGTTTGCGACTTTCAGCAAAGAAAAAAATGTGGTTTCCGAATCCTATGGTGTGTGGTTTAGTGCATGTCACGATACGATACAATTGGAGGGAGGTGAGAAAATGAGATGTGTGAATGTGTTGCGTCCAATTAGAATTGTGCAAATGTGTTTGATTCTTGCCAGAGTGTAGAGTGTAGACAAAGAAAAATTTGATAGAGAATCTAGAAAGAAGATGGAAAAAATACAATACATATAATAATGATAATAAAAGTACAATGAAGTTAAAGCAGAACATCGATGGAGGAACCGCACAAACCAGACCAGACATGTGGGCCCACACTGCCTAATGCCCTTTCCCCTTTCTCTCTCTCTCCGACACACACACTCTCTCTCATTTCCATCAACATTCCCACCTAACCGTTTATTATACTTTTCTTCTTCTCCAAAAACTCAACTCCCTTCAAATTCATTCACCCTTTGGCCTGTTCTTCCTCAATTTCCCAAAAAGACAGATTGTTTGGTTCTGAGTGGTTGTGCTAGTGTTGGGTCGATGTCAACTGTGTCTAAAGATGACAACTTGGTGCTGTCTTCGGAGGACTCTTCTTGCCCAGAAGAGTCTGAGATCGAATTGGGTCTTGGGTTGAGCATCTCTGGCCCTCCTTCTAAGTCTCACCACCATGTCCATGCTCATGCTCCTTCTCCTTATGCTAGGATTTTCACTGCCAAGGCTTTTCCTTCTTCAGCAACACCATCACCTTCCTCTTCTTCCTCTTCTTCTCCCAACATCACTGCTGGCACCAAGAGAGCTGCTGAATCTCTTGTTGCAAATAATCGTCCCAGGTAAATATATATATCTTATTCTTAATTCACTTTACCTATCTTTGTTGTCTTGCTTTGAAATTGAATTGGTTACCTCAATCATTTTTGGTTCGATCTTGTTGAATTTTTGTGTGTCGTGGAACTATGTATGCTGGGTTTTGTGCTGCTGTCTAAATTCACTCCTTTTAATTTGTGAATATATATATGGATCACATGGTGTTACTTAGCCGAAGGAATTTGATGTGTTAGACTGAGTTTGGAAAGTTCAAAGACTTAACGATTTAAGGAGTTAAAGGATTAGAAGTTTACTTGGTGTTTTTTATTGTATTAATTTTACTTTTTTTTAATATTAATATCTTAGTATGAGGTTACCTTTTAAAACAATTTTTCCGTTTGAGATAAATAGTGAGGTGAAGATAAATGGTGGTGGTATTTAGAAGTGAGTGTTTTTATGTTTATGATGATCTAGATTCACTAGGTAGCTTAGATGTGAGAAATTTTATACCATAAATTCTCAACGTTGGAAGTCTTTCATTCTTGTGAACTCTGAAGAGCAAGATTGCTATGATTTTCCTTTAACTGAAACTAAATGTTATTGACATCTTCGCTAGTTGATTCTTTAATCCAATTCCATTATATAAAATCTAAAAAGTTCAAAATAATGCTTGCTCAAGTGTTTCCTTATAGATAGATCCAGCGACATAAAAGAAATTAAGGAAAGTTTTAATCAGATCAGAGTTAGGATCAGCAGGGGGAGATGAAGGGTATTAAAGTTATATTTTTATTAAGAGTATACTTTTAACTTCTTTAAAATTGTATGTGCGATTTTTAATATGTGGTAAAATTGGATTATGTGCTGCCCCCAACTGCAGTACGTAGTTCAGCATGCGTAGAAAACTGTGGTATGTTTTTTCTGCTCTGTGGGTCATGTTGACATCTTAATAGCTTATTTGTTGGATCAAAATAAAGCAGATGCTGATCTTATGGAGTTGGAATTACCCATATAGAGTATGAAAGTGTACAGAGTTGTTGATTAGCAGCAGTATAGATTAGTTGGAGAATGATTTGTTTGCTTTTAAATTGTAACCCCTTTTTACTATTTATAAAATAATTGGTTTGCATTTACTTTTTCTCAACAAGTAATCCATGGTTTTTCTGTCCGTTTCTTGAAACAAAGATAAAATATTTACCAATATTTTTCCAGTTCTTTCACTGATGGGATTATCATTTGTGTTGTGATTGAATTTACCGGACAGTCAAGTAGTTGGATGGCCTCCACTTCGGACATATAGAGTGAATAGCTGCAATATCCATGCAAAATCAACAGAAGTATTCGACTCAGTGACTGAGAAGAGTAAGGGCAATAATACTGTGGTAAGGAAGAGTGCTGACAATGGCAATGATTATAACATTAATGCCAAAGAAAAAAGACAGCTCAGGAGTTCCTTGTTCATCAAGGTAAATATGGATGGGATACCTATTGGGAGGAAGGTTGATTTGAGCGCTCATAGTTCCTATGAAACCTTAGCACAAACGTTGGAGGATATGTTTAACGAATCAACTACAGTCACCACTTGCAAAGGTGAGTTTACTAGTTGTTGGTCATTATACTCATAATAAAGAGAATGTGTCTCCTTCAGGCTTTAAGGGTATCCTGACATGTTTTTATGATCACTGAGATTTTATCTGCATGATGAATATGTTGTCTGTTTTAAATATGGCTTAATAGTAACTTAGTGCTTCCTCTTTTATCGACTAAGTTGTAGGCATATCTTGTGAATAACTCAATTTTATATTCTGAAGTTGGTGAAAAATTAAAAAACTAAGAAGCATATGTGGGATACTTTTTGCAGAATGCATTGTAAGAATAAGGGTTGAAATAATACCCTTCCTTTCTCATCTCCCCTGCTCATATTATTACTAGATTTCTTTTTCGTAGTCCTTTTCTTCAGGCATATCTCAATATTAGCTATAAAATTATACAAAACTTGAAAAAGACAAGAAACCACCAAACAACAACTTGTTTAGGATTACCTCAACTGCAGTTTCAAGATATTTTTAGGAGTTTTTTGTATGAAGCAATTTTTCTTTTCTTCTCCCAAACAGTGACATTAGAGAAAGTGTAAACAAACATACCACAACTTGATGCTAAGATTTCATCTTTAAAATAATTCTTGCATGTCATTTTTTCTACTACTCTCTTCAGTATTTTTTTCGAGATGGATGATACCATTTAAAAACTTTCATCGTTTTATATTACTTCTTTCCCCTAAGGGTATTGACATCATTTTCAATAGGAGCAAATGGTGAGGATCATGGAATTATTATTGGAGGAGAAATGCATTCAAAATTGTTGGATGGATCTTCCAAGTTTGTGCTCACTTACGAAGACAAGGAAGGAGATTGGATGCTTGTTGGAGATGTTCCTTGGGGGTAAGTATTTGGTCCACAAATATCAAATTTTCTTTTAGCATGATGTTATTACTGTGTTGTCAAATAGTACATATAATGTTTTGGTCAGGTAATTATCAGATTTTATCTATGTTCTAGTAAGCAATGTTTCTATAATTGGACTGTTCATTGCACTGCTGAAAGGCCTTGTTCATGTTTGTGGTTATTGGTTTACTAAGGTCAAACTGGTGATATAATATGTAAATATATTCTAGTTCAACAGTATAACCAATGAAAAGGTCTTTAAAAACGGTGTGATGTCTTATTAGGACTTTAACTTAATAATTATAAATGCGAGGAAATGTTGTCGAATACACTTGCCTTCGGATTTTTACTATTATGGTGTTATTTCACAAGGTAATTATTGAAATGGGTAAGATTTTAAAAAATTATCAAAATGGATAAGTCGTGTCAAAGTGACACGACTTTAGTTGAAATATGTATTGAAGTCGTACCATTTTGGCACGATTTCAGTTCAAATACACTGGAGTAGTGTCACGGTGGCACGACTTGTCATTTTAGTAATTTTTAAAAAAATTATTCATTTTGGTAATTTAACAAGTGAAATTGCACCAGGATGTTAAAAATCCCGCCTTCTTCAGCCTTTTTTGTCTTAAATAGAGAAAGTCAGTTAAAGTCTGATAAGCTTCCCTAGACCTATTCTAGTTAAGTATTAACTGCTTTCCCCAAAAATCTGGAATTATCCTTTTTTGTTTCAAATCTGCAAAAATATTTCATAATTGTAGTTTTATGTTAGCTTTTATTTTTACTATCTCACTGAAAACAAGGATCCTGTGTTTCTGTTCTTTCATATTTATCTATCTTGCTTTGTCAATTTGCAATCAGGATGTTCCTCAGCTCGGTGAGGAGGCTAAGAATAATGAGGACATCTGAGGCTAATGGACTTGGTAAGCAAATGCATTATTATTCCAAACACAACTTACGCTATATTTTTCTTCTGCTAATTTGTACTTGTCTGCAGCACCAAGATTAGAAGAAAACATCAGACAGAAATGCAAACCCATATAGATACTGTTTTCATGGCTAAGGACACGAGGAACCTGTCACTTTAAATGTAACACAAATAGAAGAGCAAAAACAGAAAGAGAAAAGTAAAGGGATACATCATCAAATCTCGCACTTTTGTTTAATTAATTCAGTTTGTTTGTTTAATTTGGTGTCTTTTTCTCTGCTTCATCATGACTTGAAGGGTGCAGGCAGCATAGATTTTCATGCAATATTACTAATCATACAAGTCAGACTGCTTCTTAGTGTTTGTAAATGTGGGATGTTTTCTAACTTTCTCAGCTATAAAGTTTTGACTGTACTTTATTTCCTTACCACTGTAATTCAAATTTCTGTTGAATGAATACCTGTTTAGAAAATGACCACTACCATAATTTCAATATAGCACTCATAAGAAAGAAGCACATTAACATCAAGCAACAATTCATAAAAAAGTATATTGTTTGAGAATATACGAAAGTGATGAAGGTTTCAACAAATCTAATATAATTATAAAGGTTCTTCATGATTTCTCTTGCAAAGTGGACGAGTCAAGTGTAGTATAGTTAAAAAGTGAGTTGTCATATCCTCAAGAACTAGCAAATACGTAGATATAGTTAATTAGTCCTTAATTAAAACTTATATAGAAAGGATATACAACATTTGAGATTGAATTGAACTTGAATACTAACCTGCACCTCTTGCACATACATATAATTATATATTTAGTTTTTGATGTTCCACAAGCCAAGTTAATTCCTTACTCTTATTTACCTAAGAATCTAACAACAATCAATCAATTCATTGGTTAACTTTCTTTGATTCCTGAAACAAGTTTGAGTCTCACACTGAGGATAAATAAATGAATATAATATAAAAAAGAAGAGTCACATAAATATAATTTTTTAATTGAAGGTAATATTTTTTATTTCTTGTATAATTTGATCATAACTTATTGTGCCGAATCTCATCTGTATTTTCCCTTGCAAGAATGCAACAAATAGTAAATGTTGATCAAACACGTGGTTGAGACTGGCATTTGTCCTCGTAAAAATCCAACAGATGTTTTGTTTACAAATTTAGCATATATTTTGGCGATTATAAGAGATCCCGTTCCATGAAAAGGTGAGATAGTAATTAGTAAATAAACCGTCGGAGGTGGATTTATTATTCGAGAACTTGTCGTGATAGGATAAAATAGCAAACCGAAAGCAATGAATGTACGACGGAACATGTCCAAATAAAAAATGAACTTTTGCTGCCACATATTCTAAGCCATGGTCATGGACTTCATTCACTACCATAATTAGGTAAAATTCCTATACTTCTTTCTAGATACAAAATCTTATTCCAAGCAAAACAAAGTGCTCAGAAGTAAAAACATTGATAAAAAAATGAAGAGGAAAACTTCATCGAAAAAGGCTATTACAGTATTATTCATTTTACTCAGCCCAAAAATCCACTTGCACGACGTGATAATCTATTTTGTCATCCATCCCTGAGATTTAATACAATGACTTGTTCTGACAACCAAAGTCAACAGTTCAAGCACAACCATGATAGCATCTAACTGATGTGACTTGGTAACTCCATAGAGGTGGGTAAGAATACCGGTGGATCAAAATCTCACCAAAAGCTCTCAATCTGGGCGCGGCAACAAAAAGCTAAAGCCAGAGTTTTCACGAATTAGAGGAGGGGGCTCTATATCTGCAATATCTATCTGTTCCATTGATTTCGATATGTCATCAACAGAAAACGGAATGCTGCACAAAATACATGGTTTCATATGGTTAATGATACATTGTCACGATACATATTTTTAAAAGGGTATATTAAGAATACAGGCTTCTCAAACTAGTATTCAAGTCAATTTGGATAAACTTTTCAACAAAAACAAGAGTAGAATATAAAATAAATGTAAATTCAATTTTAAACTTCACATAAAAAATCAGCGTACACAACTATAATTTCTCAGAAGCTCCCTCGTCCAAATTGTTTGTAAGCACCAGTAAATTCACTAAAACATGACATTCTTGCCTTAAAAAAATCCTATTATAAGCTTGGTAGCTTTTAGGGTTCAGTTGAATGCAAGTGATTATAAGCTTAGTAGCTTTTATAGTAACATGGAAAAATTGTCTATATTCCGTATAAGCGTGTGCGTGTTATTCTGGTAAAGTCAGGGGTCACAAATTTGAGATTTGAGAAGAATTAAAGTCAGGGATCAAAAATTGAAAGCTTCAGGACTGTCACAAGCTTAACTCACTTCTATATTTTTCTGTATTTAGTTTGTCGTGCATCATGGTTAAACTAATCAGTAAGAATTTACGCCAATAAAAAGTGAGTGATATTTTGCAAGAATATTAAAAATAGGAAAAGCTCAACAATTATCACACGAACTAATGATATCTGACTGACCTTGAATCATCATCCAACAGGAAAGAATTACTAACTGCATTATTTGAATCTTCAGTCATCAATACTCTCATGTTGGATATGACCTAGATGGAAACATTAATACCGCAAAGCTCAGCATGGTTTTTCTGTTCATCTTGAATTTGAAATTATCGTACTGCTTTCTAACAGGGATGATTTTAAAGAGTTTAAGCAAAACTTTTCTGTAAAAACTTACATCAGAGGACACACTATGCGTTCCATATTTGTCATCCCAGTACATGGTGCTTATCCGATATAGTTGCTGTATACTAAGGACCTGTACACAGGCACCGATAATGGTAACTATGCCATAAAGTGAACTTTCAATGATAAATATTTTTCTACTTACTGGGCACAGGTCATGGCTTATTTCATCCAATGTTTTCTTTGGTTTCTGATGAATGACCTAAAACAAAGGAAAAATCAGTTCATCATATTTATCCTATGACATTTTGCAAAAAAGAGAGCCAGATGGTAGGTAGCTAAAAATAGACCGATACCAGAAATCCAATAGCTTGTCTAATATGTTTGAGCTCATCCCAGGCAGAACCTGCATACTGAATTTTTTTTTGGAGGGTGGAAGATGTTAGTACATGTAGTTCAAAGAACTGAAGAGAACAGCAGTGCAAAGTTAATGCACCTCATCTGTTGCCTTATAACACCAATGCTCCAATTCAGCCAGACCAGCTTTGACATATTCTCCATTGCTAAATGAGCAGCACTCCCGTCGTAAAAGAAGACTAACCAAAAAAAGTGAGATGATTAAAATGAGAATTCCGATTTACATAACAGAAGATATCCCTTAAAACGGGATGTTAGAAATGCAGAACAAACCAACCTGTTGAATAATTGTACATTGATGAAAGAAAAAATTTGCGTGAACACCTTACGAACTAAAAAGGGAGGAACCTGCCAAAATTAAGCCGAAGTTGGAGAAATTACTACACTAAATAAATGAAAATATAACAACTAGCCAAAGAAAGGCAAATAAAATAATGTTAGAAGAATATATTATGCAGACGTGTCTGAGACCAAATTATGAAGACCAACCTTTTTGCTAAATAATTTATTAGAACCTGTTCATATTTAATTATTCATATAAATCTCCCTTTACTTAAAATAAAAAACAAAGAAAATATATGTAACTTGAGCAAACAATAAGGGAGGTCATGTAAATTTATTAAATTCAATAGAGGTATACATGATTTTATTACACTATATTTAAGGGTACCAAAAATATATGTAAAGTGCAAGAAGTATTATTGGCACATATTGCTATGAGGCAAAAACACAGAAAGAATGCTTCCAAAAGTGATTATACTAACATGATTAGCTTTCAGAGTATTGAGAAAGATTCCTAGGCTCTTCACTATCCCCTGCCAGTGAGCAATCAAGGCGCGCTGGGCTTCAGTGTTTGCAACAGAACGTGATGATCCCTTAACAAGGCTTGCTCTGGATGTTCTTGGTGCCTATCTCGTCACATACCAAAAGTGATTTTTTACATGAATGATATTCCAAGGAAATGTGAAATGTATAAATTGGAAATTTTTTTTATCATTTTAAAGCCTGCATTATAGACCAGTTTGTAGAATCTACAGATTAAAGAATAATTTGTCATACCTGGATGCATAATCCGAGCAAGGGAGAAATTTCTTTCTTCAAATTATCACGAATCATTCCATATATCTTTTCCACATATGCTGTAAGCTGCTGTTTGAATAGCAGAGCAGGGTACTTGGCTTCAACTTGTCTTAGTGTATCTACTCCTCTGCTTGCGCTGCCGTTGACTAGGGAAAGATTTACTCCAGCTGGAGTTCCACGGAAACTCTGGAAAGAGGGAACTATGCTTACCTGAAGGATAAAAGTTTTGCATTGGAAAGTAGTTCGTTGAATCAGAAGCAATGCTTACTTGAGTCATCCTCCCAAACAAGGTTGCTGATGAAGAACGACGGCGTTGCGGAGCCATTCCAGCAGCACCACTAGCCTTCAGTGTACGCTGGAGTAACAAGAGAAGTGTAGAGGCATTGGATAACCAATAAGCCAAGACATCATTATTATCCTGGGTCTGAAATTCGAATGAAATATATCAGCACCTTGAAAGTGTTAACCTAAGAGGAACAAGAAAAAGAGGGCACTAGCATGTGGAAGTTGCATTTTTCACACCTCAATTGCATGGCCAATAGTTTGGATGATACGATCAAAAACACTAGTACGCTCAACTTCAAATGATCGCCAGTGCAAGAGGCATTTGTATATGATACAAGCAGCAATTGGTCTGTTCCCAGCAAAGCCTAGATGTTGTGCAATACATCTGATGAGTAACTCTTGATTCTCCTGTTGTTTCTCATTTAGTGACTTTTGTGGCTTATCATCCAAACCGTCAGAGGGTTCCCTCCGGTGCATTGATGTGCTATGCATTTCCTGATTAGACTATTAGGTGGCCAAGAAAAAGTCAAATCCATATAGACATACCCAAAAGAAATAACAAATTTATAATTGATGTATTTACCACAGGTGTCTTTGCTTCTGGTACAATATGACCACTTTCAGTTCTCTATATAGACAGACAAGAAACTCCTTTAAATCAATGTCCAGCTTATTATTGTTTCCATGCATATAATATTCATTATTGGGGGATTACCTGGATGATTGATCTTGAACGTCCTGAAAGGAACTTGTTAGGTGTCATGGACACAGCTTGTTGACGTAGTACCTGATTCTCTGATTCTAAATTAGTAATCTTCTCTTCTAGCCTAATAATAGAATTATGAGATTTCAGTTAATTAAGAGTAGGCATGATATGATGAAATTTTGAAATTAGATATAAATTATTCAGAGATATCAAGGAAAGATAAAAGAAAGATAACTTTTTGAACAGCTAGCCAATGATATTGTGGAACATTTCACATGAAAGAAAGTGTCTAAAACAAAGAATTTTGGCACACAAGTTTAGACAGGTCATCCCATATTTTCAAGGCAGATCATCACTGATTAAAGGGTGACCCAATGGACAAGGCTCCCACCACCTAGTAGGGTCTGGGATAGTAAATGTACACAGCCTTACCCCATAAGCAGAGACTCTATCCAAGATTTGTACTAGTGATCTTGGTCACAGCTAACAACCTTAACAGTGAGGCAAGGTTCTCCTTTGAAAGACATCATTGATTATTTCTGGAAAACAATTACATTAGATTATTCATCATTTATGTTACCTAGTCAATGATTCTTGAAGCAGACGACCCTTCTTCTCCATGTCTTCTACTTTTTTACCTCCTTCTTCACTACAAACTTGGGCTTCATTGTATTTTCTTTCATAGTCATCAGCTTTCTGTTTCTCTGACTCAAGTGAAGTCTGTGTGAAGTTAAAACCAAGACAAATCACTTAAGATGAGATAACCACTATATGCTGCTACAAAAACATTGGTATATCACCCAAAAGCTTAGGAGAAAATTATGCTCCATCATCAGTTTTTAATAAACTTATCCAAAGACATTCAGAAACATAAACATTTCAGTTACATCATTTTTGCACTCTTATAAATCCATCCAATCAAAATATATAATTCTAATACAAGTTATTACAGTAGAGATATAATCTATTGCCAAGTGCCTCCACCTAACCTCTTAATTTTTTAAATGATTTGTTCTTGACATTCAGACTTGGTATGGAAGCTCCATAACATGAAATGTACTCGTAAGTTTTAGTACAATCATCCTTGACATTTAGTACATTTAAACATGGTATGGAAGCTCCTTGCCACCCTCATTCTTCACAATCATTCATAATTGACGTAAGTTTAGTTCAATGTGCACACATCAAAGGACATTTTGTGTGGGAAGAACATCTCTATCAACTACCATTAACTATATTTTTCTTTAATAATGAATAAATTTGATAATATTGCTAATTTCAAGAGAATGAAAATTCATGGTTCTCAATCAGATATACCAAACTCCAGATCTGATGTTTTTTTTTTTCCTTTACCAACTAACCAATGAAGAAAAAAAGGCTAAAAAATTAATGTACCATTCTAAGAATGATATAACCTATATATCACTGAAAAAAGTAATGTTAGAAATAAAAGCTTTAAACTTTAAATGAAGCATTTTGTATAGAAAGTGATGCATCCTTGAAATAAGGTTTACCTAATAGGAGATTTGATCTCCTATGACTGAGCTTTCTTACCTTTAGGCTCTCAATTTCTGCTGTCAATGTCTCAATTTTCTGTGTATCTTCAACAATAACCTGTGTTTCTTGAACGACAGGAGGTGCTTCTTCGACAACTTTCTTTACATTCTCTCGCTCTTTGATGAGCAGAGCATTAGTTTCTTCAAATTTGCTCTGCATCTCCTGCAATGAATTCTGCAATTTTGCTATCTCCTGAGCTTTGGATTCTTCCAAATTGGTCTGCACATGATTCAACATGGCTTACTTGATGCCTTACCAGTTCTAAGGGTACTCAGTAACTTGCAATTTTTTTCCTTTTAACCGTTTTCTATTTCTTATTTGTACAAGAGATCATTGGAACAAAAAATCCTTCCAAATTCTATCTATCCACAGAACATGTATCTTACCTTTAAACCCTTTTCTAGTTGAAGACGCCAAGTTAGTTCCTCCACTCGTTTTTCAAGTTTATCCTTTGCTTCTTGTAGGGCACCAGTTTCTTTTGCCGCCTATAGCAAATGGAAACAAATGTCAACTTAGAGAGAAGAAAATATAAAGATATAATGAAACCAGAAAACAATATTGAAAAAGTGAGGTTTATGCTACTTATATTACAAATTAGTCAAGTACAAGCAACTTAATCAGTTGGATCAAGGTAGGGTTAGTCTTAGATTTAATCCTCCATATCACTAAAAAGGAAAGAAACAAAAATATCACACAACTCTCAATTCAGATTTATTAAGAAGTGGACTTTAAGTCTAACTCAACTTTATTAAATTGGCTTATAAGGTGAGATTTTCACTCACTTATATACTATGAAATGTTCTTATCTCTAGTGTGGGATCTCAAATACATCTCCCTCATGCCGAGGCCTGCTAACTCGTGCGTGAGACTATATATTATGGATGGTTCAATAGTGGCCCGATAACGGGTGATCTGATAAGTCCAACAAACTTTCGCTAGGATAGACTCTAAACGACTCTAATATCATATTAAGAAGTGGACTTAAAGCCTAACTCAACCTTATAAAATCGGCTTATAAGATGAGGTTTGCACCTACTTATATACTATAAAATGTCTTTATCTACAGTCGAGGTGAGATCTCAAACATAGTGGTTTATGAAATCAAAATAAAAAGGGGACAATTTTATGTCTTCTATAATCACAAGTAAAAAGTTAAAGCCAATTTTCAATCTTGGTAGATCACAAGAGATTTTTTTGTTCTTATGTTGTTTTTCTCTTCAAAAGGGTGACAATGATTATGATAAATAAAAAATATAAATATTGTTTGTATTTACTTCTATGATTTAAAACTCAACTTTACAATTAAACAAATTGATCTGATGACAAATAGTGTCCTTTTCCTTTTGAGCCACAAGTTATGTAGGATGAACATGTTACATCTTTAGTCATATATATATTTGAAGGATCTACTTAATCTATAAGAATCATGGTAGACATAAAACTATACCATTTTCAGTTTCCTAAGTTCTCTCCTGGATATGCGTCCCCTCCATCTGCACTGTGTGACTATTGCACCTTTCTTTAGCCTCTTATAATATAAGGCAGCTCTGTGACACCGCCACCGAGCCTACAATTTTTGAGAGAGAAAATTATTGAACACTGATTGCCCTAGAGGATGATCCAAATCATTTAGTACTTGACCAAACCTGAATGAGGATGGCAGCTTTAGTCTGCTTCCTAAATCTGAATTCCTTGCGAGCAGCAGTGGCCCTTATAGCTCGTTGCAGTGTTAGTACGGACAGATGAAGTTCTTTATAGGCTTTCCTAGCTTCATATCTGCGTATATTCTTCTGTATTTTCACAGCAGCAGCTTCCCTTCTCAAATGCTCATAGAGTTTACATGCAAGTCTTCCTATAGATAATATATCATATATCTTAAGAATAACATCAAGTAATAAGGTTTCCTACAGATCTAAGATACATTATGCTAGTTAGGGAAGTCATACTATGAACATGACTGCATTTATACTAACAAATTAATCAGGTTATTTCACTATTGAAACAATTTACCTCTCCACCTAGACTGCACGTATATGGTCTTCTTACGCAATGCAAGATAATGTTTGCGAGCTTGATGGGTTCGCACACGCCGTTGGATAACTTTTGCTGCATTACTAAGTACTTGAGCTCTCTGAGCATCTAATTCAGCCATCTGACCTGCTCTCAAGAATACCTTTGTTTTTCCAATCTACAACATTTGAAGCCAACCAGTGAAAATATGAGCCGCGCATACATATTATACGTATACGCAAGTTATGAGACCATACAAGCCCCCAGTTGATATTAGATAGTTAAGTCTGAAAGAGCTGTTACAAAGTAATGCTGAAATGTGCAAGGGTTATAGTTGTTCCCAGGGCCTAAAGGGATTTACAGCAGAGGTATGAACAACTCAACAAGAACACGAACAATAATTATTCTGGTGCAATATATTAAGTTACCTGATATCCTTTAAGCCCCATCTTTTCCAGAATCTTTTGGCAACCAGTTTTTTCATCACAGCTACCCATAGGTGAAAAACTTGACATTAGCACCATGGCCAAGTTTGGTACAAAATATTTTAACATTCAAAGCCAAACTTTTACTCCCAGGCATATAAGATAAACTAAAAGAATGCTTACTTTGCTTCCATGGCCTCTGGGGCAAGGAGGCCAAATCTGTTTATAAATTCAAAGAACGCACGGCGAGTAGGGTAGCCAGCACAACTGATTCTGATTGCCTCCAAAACACCCTATAAGGGCAAGAGTTACAAATTGCAGAAGAAGGGGTAAAGACTTTAAGGAATTATGAATATACTTTTGCATAAACCATCTTCTAAAAAATGAAATAAAGGAAATACATAGAAGTATACTCACACCACAGCGAAGTTGTTGCATAATATTGACATTCTCAAAAATTGCAGGCTTGAGGAGGTTGTTTGGTTTCACACATCTAATGTAATGGGGTTCTGTAGAATTTAATGTCTCCATTAGGCTTTGTAGTTGTAGCTGCACCATTCAGAATTTTGTTAGCTTCTTGATAATAAGAAGGCAATTCAATTTTTGTAGGTAGTGAGGGGAGCTTGTTCACATATTCATTATTTGAATTTTTAGGTGAAATCCTAAAGTTTACAATCAAGACTTGGAAAGGAATGATACCTTAAAACGAGAACCAATTGAAGAAAATTTGGAAGATTTTGATGACTCTTCTGGGAGTGGTGGAAAAAGGCCAGATACAAAAGAACATTTGGAAGCACTCAATAAATCTTGATGTTCTGGAACCACATAATCCTTGTTTTTGTCTAAGAATTGTTCAGATTGGTATAGTACCTGCAAATTTGTGAGGGTAAATTTGAAAAAACCATGATGTCTCATTTTGGCAGCAGCAAATGTTGAGATTAGTCATACCTCCCCAGCATAATGAGCGATTGTGAAATCTGTTCGAGACAATTTTGGCTTAATAAATCGCTTGTGATTCTTAAATGTTTGATAAAGCTTGTTTGCAAATGTTTCATGAGTTGATTTTGGGAACATGCTGAAAGACAAAGGCAGAAGGTCAAGGAAAGAATGATGGAGATAGGTTATGTTATTTACCAAGGAGCTATGGATTTTAAGAAACCAGACAAAAACTGGATCATGTCTACTTTTATGAACTAAAGGTTAAAAATTAAGATCATCAAGCAAACTATGAAAAAGAAGAAGTTCACAAGAGGAAAAAACAATATTTTACCAAGCTTCATCGAGGAGAGCAATGATTCCTCCAGGTTTCTGCAAAAGCAAAATCAATGTAAAAGAATAGAATAAGAACAAAAGGCAGGAAAAGCCTAACTAGGGATTGAATTAGGATGTAAAATGGGCTCAAAGTAATAACTTGGTGGACGACTACTCAGAAATAGAAATTCCTTAAAGGTAAATTTATATAACAAAGATCTCGCAGCTCAGTTCCTAAGAAGCAAGAAAGAAACTCGTAAACCAATTTTATTTTCATCACACGTTCCTGTACTCCTGCTTCTCTTACTTTCTACATGTATGTAGCTGTTCTGTGATTTTTGTCAACCTTTTCCAACTTGGATCAATCGAGTATTCATTATTAATAGGAAAGGTATAGTCTCACTAAATAGACTGTGGGAAGAACCTATATTAGATAGTTAAAAAAGGCAGCATTGTATATATCATCATTAAGCATATAAAAACACTACCTTTCAGTTTCATTAATGATATGAACAATTAAATAGAGGGCTTCCATCTAAAAATGAGTTAATATACTCAATGTCCGGAAGAAAGTGGGAAATAAGGATAGAAAGAAAACCTTCTCAATAAGGTCCAAAACATCTTGGTTGTCAACAAATTCAATGTAGCTCCAATTGATCTGCTCCTTCGTATATTCTTCTTGTTCCATTTTAAACACGTGCTGAAAGCCATCATCATAGTCATATTAGATACAGAAATAGCGAACAAACTTGAAGTGCATAATTTGTTCTTAGAGTTTGCCTGATTAAAATGTTGCTGCAACTTCTCATTTGTGAAATTAATGCAAAATTGCTCGAAACTGCAGAGCATGATAAACTGAAAATAAGTTACAAAAGATTGAAACTTGAGAACAAGTAGAGGTAGTTGCTTTCAATATCTTCAGTAATGCACTTGGACATACTAATGGATCGATATGTTTATTCTTCAAAACTATATATTACCTGTTAGCTTTAAAACTTTCAAAACCATAGATATCTAGGACCCCAATCAAAGACTTAGATTTGGGGTCTTGTCCGATTGAATTATTAATCTTGTCCACCAGCCTGTTAGCAAAAACATAAATGACCCAGGAATCAAAACCAGAACCATGTATCCTTATATTCAGTATGTCTCACTAATTAGACTCTACAAAGGTCTTAAAAATGACTGTATTTCCATTTTCAGTATCTTACCAGTCAAATAGCCGAGAATAAATTGTTTTTGCCAATCCATCTCTACTCACTGCTGCACTTTGGGGGTCAAGGCTCCTTTTTATAACTTCTTCAGGGGTGATCATGACACGCTTACATAATGCATCTTCCAAGGCATCGGCATCACACCTGATCCAATATTGACAGTCATCTTAAAGAAACTATAAACCATAAAAACACAAGTAATGATACAACAGTGTCCGTACATGAGAAGCTCAGCAGTTGTTTTCAGGTGGAATTTGGCTTTGTCATCTTTTGGAACCGATGAGTCAACATCTTTTCCTTTGGTGAATTCAATATTACCAATATGAAGAATTGAAGCAACAACTCTGAAAATGGCTTCCTGAGAACAAGACAAAAGGACAAAGCAGAGAGGTGGAAAACAATCATTCTATATTCTAGCAAGAAAGAAGCTACATTCGTTATTCTTAAAGAAATACCTGATCTTTTTGACTTATTCCAACAATATCCATAGCTCTCCGAGTGGCAAGATATTCACGAGCATCACTTATGTCAGCCAGTTCATAGCATTTTGACTGGTTAAGGTAGTGAAATGATCTAGGATTTCCTAATTTGTATTTCTCAATTTCCTGTTAGCAGAATTTCCAATGACTTTACATAATTAAAAGAATCAACAGTGAGTAGATGATAGACAGAAAGCCACCTCGTTTGGTGCAGCACAAAGAAGATAAAAGCAATGGTAGTTCCTTTCAGGATCATTAATTTGGCAAACACGAGATCTCTCTAGAAGATATGTTCGGATGGCTGCTCCTGATATTCTTCCACTTTTATCAAATTGGATCTCAACAAATTTACCAAAACGACTGCACAATTAACACTAGGAGAATTTGAAACCAACTCTTTGGTAATAGCTTGCACATTCAGTATCATGAGCAGGTTATATTAGCAAAAAATAAATCATTTTCTGAACAAAAAATTGATTAAGGCATCATTCTAACTTCGCATCTTAAAATTATAATCCTTTGGCAATATGACGTGATACTAAAGGTAATGAAATGAGAAAAAAATGGAGGCACAGTTAATCTATAATTTCAGAGAAGCAGAACGAATGAAGCACAAGGAATCCTTCATGGCCCACATGTCAAAAAGATTGATAAAAAAGATAATTTATATACCAGAAGTCATAGAGAATAAAACCCACAAAATTCTTTATTTACCACACTATAGAGAGACTCACCTAGAATTGTTATTCCTAACAGTTTTAGCATTCCCAAATGCTTCCAGAACTGGATTTGACTGCACTCAAATCAGTCAATATGGAAATCTTGAATGAGTTCATAATAGAAGATAAGAAAAACAAAAGTTATTCGGGAGGGGGAGGGAGCATGAGAATGGGAATTCTGTTAGATTTTAAAAAATGAGAGTTATTAATTGAATCATACTTCAAGAACTTGTTGTTCAACTGTTCGTCCTTCAGTACCAGCCCTACCACCTAAGAAAGCAAGGTACTGCATAAGCATTTTTGTAGTTTCAGTTTTACCAGCTCCACTTTCCCCACTGACTAGAATTGAATTACTCTTTCCTTCAATAATCATCGCCCTGTTATTAATAAAAGCATCAATTTAATATTTGCTTCAATTATAGAAATGAAGCTTTAATCTTTAGAAAAAATTTAAGATTACCTATATGCAACATCAGCAACGGCAAATACATGAGGACTTAATTCTCCAAATGGTGCTCCCTTGTATTGTTGCATCATATGTGCACCATAAATATGAGGTAGTCTTTGGAATGGATTTATTGCAATCAGAATATTTCCAGTATAAGTCTGCCAACACAATATTTTCACTTGTAAACTTCACTGTATGTCATCTCATCACATTAAAGGGAAGAAATCCTTACGTATATTTCATTCAATTCATATCTAGCCTTTAAGTTCTGCAGGACTCCAGGCTCATGCAAATAGGACAGTTTAGTCATATCGTCCACTCCACCAGGGGGAGCTTCCATATCCTTAGGATATATTTTTGATAAATTTGCATTAACCTTGAAATAGGCAAAATAGAAGTACAAGTAATAATTCAGATGTAATCTTTGGCCAAATAAGTCACAGTAAAATTTGCAGATTATCAGTTAGCAATAGAAGCATGAGAAAGAGCGAGTGTTTCATCAATGAAGTAAAATGCCTTTAGAAGTCAACAAATAATAATTATTTTTTTACTACAGAGTTCAATCAGTAAAAATAAAGCAGGAATACAGTAAAGAAACTGATGGCAATAAATTTATCAGGACTCCAATGACTTTGACGGTGGATTTTCAACATGATAAACATTAATTAACACAACTTTTGATGGATCACAATAATGACTTGAATCCCAAGCTGGAAAATTAAGTTCAATGAAAGAAATAAGGCTTGTTTATGGATCTCTTGTTACTTTTTTATTTTTTCTTTACCCTTTTTTACTCATTTTGTGATCTACTTGAAGCTAAGATACAGCTGACTAGCAGTGCTTTATCTTTTTTAAGTTGATCATCAGGTGCTGTATATAATTATATATAGGATGATCACAAGGGATACCAGGGTCAAAACTAAAGTAAATAAAATGGGGACCTCATGTGAAAATTACTAAATTGAAGAGAGGCGGCAAATTAATATATTTTTGGAAAATTAATACACAGGAAAAAAAATGAGGTCAAACCCTCCCCTAAAGGCTTTCATTTAATTATTGCCATACAATAAGCCAATGTCAAATGTTTGGCTATCCTACACAGTATGAATTGATTTTAGAATGAAAGCCTAATTTATCAAGACAGGGAGCCACGTATCAATGACCCAAATTAACAATAAACCTACCGATCCTCTTCTCAAAATATAATGCATATAAAGGCAAAAAATCTAATACTATAAAAAACAGAACCCGGTAAATGGCACTCTGACAGTCTACAAACCTTTTTTCCATTGGTAGTTTCAATTTCAGCATCCTTTCCATTGATTTTTAATACCTGCCCATCAATCCAAGATACCTCTGGGTCTTCAATCCAGACATGAGAACCCACAATAATATTCACGGGAGTCCCCTGCAGATGGAGATATGGAATAATTTTTTATTACAACTATCTTGTCCGCAAAAAAACTAACAAGAACTGTATATACATTTCTCTCATAACGTGTGCCTAGAAATATCTATAAATTCCAAACTGAACTAAAATATGTCTACCAATAACACAAGTTTCTTTCTAACAGTTACACAGAGTCTGTAATACTAACAGCCAAATAAAATAAATCAGAATGTTTTACCATAATTTTCACAAACAGTAGCCTAACAACCAAGTGGATACCACATTTACAAAAGTCAGTCAGTTTAATCAGAGTTAGCTGCTGGATGAAAAGATATCATTTTTTTCCTAATACACCCGTTTCGTTTCTATACATAGATTGGGAGCTATTTTGAAATTCTTTCTGAATCTCGAAAAATTGCTTTACAAGAAATCAGATTCTACAAGTCTAAGTCGATGCTTTTCAGAAGTGGAAGTTCATGTTTAGAATAAACAATCACGAGTCACAATATTAATTTGAAACTTGATATGCCAACTAAATCAAAATTTCTTCTACCCATTGCTAAAAAGAAAAATAAAAGGTTAAAAAATTATCCCCTTCTCTAACACATCTGGATAACATGTCCAATCCATACACAGAACAAACCAAGTGAGATTTGTCTGCGTGCATTCCATGATTGATCACTTTTGTTTCATAATTTGGCATCATATCTCTGACAGTGCTGCCTACGTAGCCCAACTCCATCTGAATGCAACATCTCCCAGTTCTTATAAGAAAACAACACTAAAAAAAACACCTAAGAAACTGTATACCAGTTTTGTACTACGGATTTTACCAGTGAGTCCAATCCTTTTTCCCATACTAATCCAAAATCCCAATGTGCACTGATCATGGAGGAGGATCACGATATAAAACAGGTATGAATTGCATAGAAACACTTTACTTCAAAGTTTGATGATCCATAATACCTTCTGAAGCATCTAGTCCATAGTTCCATTCCATCAGTTACGTAAGTATTTTCAATTCCAACGCATATAAGGTACGCAAGTATAGTATTATTTTATAAACATAAAACAGGTCAACGCCTGAGGCCTGTATTGATTGTGCAGGCGACTAACTAAACAGAAAGAAAAGCCGCATTACGTGAAAAAGAAGAAAAATGAAAATGGCGAGAGAAGTGTTTGCATTAGAAGCATACCATTATCGCAGTGTCGATTGGAAGGTGTGGGAGGCGTGGAGGAGTAGGTGGTTCATAAAGAGAAGGATAACAGTAAGGGATCTGGCAGTGCGATTTGAATGAAATGCGTTAAGAAAGTGAGAAAAGATGAAGGTGAAAGTGAGAGGGAAGGGAAAATGAAAGGAGAGAGAAGTGGAAGTGAATGTAGGTGAGGGTGAGGGTGTGGATCCATGAGAAGACATTCTTCGCCTCGCCCTTCAACTTCGGCACCTTCTTCTTCTTCCCTTTGCTTTCGCGCCAACTCGTGGTTCCTAATCAACTATGTGTCTCTTCCTCTTCGCTTTTTAACGAAATTTCTTCTCACTCCCTTCCCTTCTCTTTCAAATGTTTATACCTATGCTCAAACACTCCAACTGCCACTTGTCACTTCTTAACACCACCATAATCTTCACAATAATATTCAACTTTATACATTTATCCATTTCTGCGTGGCCTCCTCTAACTAATGAATTTAATAACTATTTTTTTATAGACAAAACAATTAAATTAATATATATAATAATCACTTTCTTATTCTCTATTATAAATATTAAAATGGATCTTTAAACAATGTCTTACACAGTATTTCACGACTTATAATCACATTTTTTAACTTAATTATAAAATAATAATTACTCATTTTCTTTTGATTGTTTTTTTAACTTTATAAATTATAAAAAAAATATGTACTTGGTAGGCAGTGAGACTAACCATGAACCACAACAGCATGTTGCATATATGATGGGTTTAGGTTGTGACTTAACTTCGACCCTTCAAAGTCCATGAAGTTGGCAAAATTACATCTGTCATGGTTCGCCACATAACCGTCTGGATAACAAGTGGCCATATTGTGACCTTGACATTTATAATTAAAGCTTTACACAAGAAAATAAAGCATGCATTACTAGTACTACTGCAGAAACTTTAAGGCAGTGATAAGATTGTTTGCCTTCAGCACAAGATAAACAAACAACATATCTTAGCAGCAAGTGCAGCAAGTTTTTCCTTTTCTTCTTCCCCTACTTAATGTCCACTGCCTAATTCTCCTAACTAAATAAACCACTAAAAGCCAAGAAAACGTCAGCATTCTCCCTGGCTAGTTTAGTTTCCATCAGCTGCAGATTTCAGGTAAAGGGTCTCACCACCATCACCAGAGTGGCCACTAGAGCTTCCTCCTCTGCCTTCACCAGAGCTTCCAATATCTTGCTTGCCACTGCTGCCAATGCGTACAAAATCAGGGAACCCTCCAGAACCTATAGTTGCATTGCCCCCTACAGTTGTGCCTTCACTTTCCAACATGTGAAAGCCTTGGCTTCCACTGGAGCTCATGCCAAGTTGGCTGTGCAAGCCTTGCTGCTGTTGAAGCCCTGAGAAGGGTTGTTGAGCATACAAAAGGGAGGAGCGTGAAGCCATTAGCTGTTGTTGTGACATCTGCTGAGCTTGTTGAGCCTGCATGTAGTGTGCTCCCTGCTGCATAATTCCACTAGGAGGATACTGCAATGACATCCAAAAGAACATGAAGTTAACTGAAGGTCATGTATGATATTGGATCATTACCATATTTTGCACATAAAATGTATCCAGCATGTCTCATGTTGAGGCTTTCAAAGTGATTTCTTATGCTAATCAAATATTCTGAAAAATAATTGTGTACCTGACCAGGCATAGGAGGTGGTTGGGGCTGAGAATCAGCTATTGCAGCAAGGTACATGAGATTTCTCTGCAGCCTGGATTGGTTCCTGAAATAAAGACAAAAGGTTATGATGATTTAGGACCACAGCAAAAGGAGCAGGAAAGGAACTAGAATTCCATGCCATGCCATGACGTTAAAGGCAAAATCTAATAATTGTTTCGGGTTTCTATCACAAGGCAAACATGGAGAAATGTGATTTTTTGAAGCAACTTTTTCATACCCCCACCCTTCCCCAAGAAAAATGTTTAATCTACTTGGAGTATCCTGTGTTCCCTTCCAGCTGCAATGACAAAAAAACAACGAATGATGCAGTTGCCCAAAAGGTTACAACCTTTCTCCGAAAGATTGACCTTGCGGGATGTAAAATATATGTACAGAAAGTGACAACTCTTTTGCATCAACTTATCATGTTTGCAAATTCAATTCATAATTGTATAAAACTATTGGTGTCCAATTTTTTTCAAGTATTGTGGGGTACCCCGTATCTTAGAAAAAGCCTGCAAAAAGATAGGTAGTCAATGCAGACTCCATATAGATTCAAAATTTCAAACACCATAGCTTTTGTCGTCATATTGACTGGTTAGGTAGCTTAGAACAACAACTACTGTAACTGCAAGTAAAATATCACACAAAAAACTAGGAGGAGAAAGTAGGAGGTTTTTAAGTTCTTGAAAATTAATCTTGAGATAAATCATTATTAGCATGAACTATTTAATCGCGCTAATACCCAAAGCTAATCTATGAGGAGCTAGGCTATTGCAAGTGGAACAAGTAACCAGAAAACTAAGTTAGAAATTCACTAAAGGGATTGATGTAAGAACTTGTTCAAGTTTCTATTCCTTGAAGTTATTATATGACACCAAACCAGAAGGATGCATGCTTGCCAAGAAATTAAGATGTGAGAATCAAAATTTTCAAATGATGCAATTTAAACAAATTCTTACTCAGCACACTCGCTCAGCTTGCCAGAATTCTGGCTTTCAACAATCTTCAGAATCAGAGACTTATTCTCGTCCAGATACTGCTTGAAAAGAGACAAAAACTTGTTATTTGAGAGAGATGATAATATAAAAAAAAACAAGGGAAAAATTGCCTAGTAAATGTGAGGTGGTGGGGGGAAAACAACAAAGAGAAAAAGTCCTTTTTGATCTGTTCTCCCTTAAAACACACAATATGATTCATGTTAATCATAGTAAACTTCAGAAAATATGCAGAGAATTTTAGGGTATATTTTCTAAAATGCATTGTACAACAATTGTTGTGTATACCATATCACATTAGTGAATTTTACTTCTGTCAACTGAAATTATAAATGTAATCATTTTCCGGCCGTTCAAAATTGTCACACACAGATCACCATGGAGGTGCTAAACCAAAACAGAGAAGCCAAACAAATGCATGTACCAATCTACAAAACCGCAGAAGGAACACATGAGAGAATCTAGTAGCGTCATGCTCAGCACTATATTCCATGAACGGGGCAAAGAACACAGCAGGTATAAAAGTGGGGTGCCACCAGAACAGTGTAAACATACAATTACTGTGTCGAGAAAAGTAATTAAAATGAAAGGCAAAGAGAAGGGGCCCAAGAATGAGTGTAGACAAGCTTAATAAATGATAAAAACAGAGGGAATCAAGCAAAGTGGTGAAGGTGAAGTGACAAAGACGGGGATTACGTTAAGATAGTCTCACAGAGATGTTAGCAGAAAGTGACAAAGAATAAAGAGAAGAAGGCATAATGAGAAACAGAGTAAGCAAGGGGTAGTACTAAAAGTGGCACAGTAAGACCCACAGGCTCAGAGACACAAAAGAAAAGGTTCCCTGAGCAGAGACAGGTGAAGGGAAAGTGGAAAGAAGCTTGAGAAAAAGAAAAGAAAAGAAAAGGAGAAGAAGGAAAAGAGAGGGAGAATGGAAATGGAAGAGTGAAAGGAAAGGACCTGTTGAATGTGATCAGTGGTGACGTTGTTGGGGTAGTAGGCTGCCATGATGGGCTGCATCTGCATCAGGTGCTGCTGCATTTCTCGCACGCTAAGTAACTAAGTTCACTATTTATATACAAGAGATGATGAAATTGAAATCTATTCTCTCTCTTTTTCTCTGAAGCAGAAGGGGGAAACAACCCCTGCAAGGGAAGAGTGCAACGGAGGAAGGAACTGCAAAGAGAAACAAAGGACTGTGTTTTTCTCTGTTCCCGCTTTTGCCTTCTCTCTCACTTGCAATTACAATTTCATTTACAATGTTGCTACCACACCACCGAGAAAGATATTATTATTTATTGCAAGAGAGATAGTTGAGGTTGAGGGAACCTGGTTGATTTGGCTCTTTCTTCTCTGCAACAGGGTCCCTCTCTGGAACTGCGTGTCTTTTCTCTCCCTCTCTCTCTCTGTCTCTCTCTTCAAAAAGTAGCTCACGTGATGGACCAGAGAGAGAAAATAAAAGATGCTGCTGTTCGCAACTAAACAGAGTCAAATACGTCAAAAGTTTCTCAAGACATAGCAAAATTTTGTTTTTTCTTTGTTAAGCTTCATTGCAGGAGTCACTGTTTATTTAGTTTCAAAAAATATAGGAAAAAGAATCATAATACTGGGACACAAATAATTTATTGTTTTTATGAAATCAATTACTTTGTTTATATATATTTCAATACTCTTTTATTAATAAAAATAGTTAGTTTTAGTGCAAGACCTAAAAACTCGTCTGTTAACAATAATTTAAAAATTGCAAGATTCCACTCAGATTTTCCTTTCACCATTTCACAACCAAACGAGAGAGATGGTTGAAACAAAAAGGAAAGAAAATTATGCTATTTGGTTCTAAAAATTTAATGAATAAATTATTCTGAAAGTATTTAAATTACTCATGAGCCTGTTAAATTAAAAGAAAATAAAGATTAAAGGACACAATATGAGTAGTAAATTATATACAAGATTTATTGAATGCATACATGAGAATCAAAAAAAAAATTATCACCTTTTATTCCTCATATTTCTCCCATCTACACATACAACAGTTATGTTATGCTTAAAAAACACTGTTATATAGTTTAAGTTAGCTTGTATACTTAACCCTCTTAAAAGAAAAATATTTACTGTGTGTGGGTGTTTTTTATTTCACAAACTACTCTGTTATTTGTTGTTTTTGATGACTATGAATGTTAACCATTCAAATTTATTTCATTTTTCTTTCTTTATGCAATATTGTTTTACAATTACTGAAGTCTGTACTTAGCTTTTAAGATAGATTGGGAAACAAGGTTAAAAGTGAAAGGAAATATTAATGGTAAGGAGGTTTTAGTTTAAGATTTATTTCACTTCAAACAACATGATGCCAAGGGTAATTAAATATACAGTGTCTTTTTGTTAATTTTTTGCATGTATTTAACCTAAGAATATAGTTGACAGAAACTAGTTGGTAATAGATAAATTAGCTTAACTGAAAAAAAAAATATTTATAAGTTTTGAGTTATTAAGTTGGTTTGTTGGATTGTGAGTGTTTGATAAATTTATAAAAATGACATAATTATATAAGTGTTATTATGTAAATGATATTTGTGTATTTTAGATAAAAAAATAGTATTTTTTTTTCAATTGAATGTGCTTTTTTATTTTGATTTTTTTTTAAAAATAATTAACAAGTATTAGTTAAAATTAATTTTATCTATTTTTATAAATTTAAATTTTTTTATTTCTTAATTTAAACTATTGCTATACATTATTATATCAATAGTATTATTACCAAGAAGCATGTAAAAAAATTATTTTAAATATTTACTAAATATTTATATATTAATTAAATTAATTACATGAGCTAATAATTAACTTGATATGTTAAAGGTCTCATTTCCTTTTAAGAATTTCATCTATTGAAAGAATGAGATTATGAATGGTTGTAACATGTCAAAGGGTGATATGGTTACCAAAGTAAATGTTGAGATGAGTTTAGTTAATTTTTACCTTGTTGAAATGAATGATGGTTTTGAATTATTTTGAAGAACTTTTATAACTATATTTCATCATAAAGTTATTTATGAAATAAAAATATTATTTTATTTTTTTAATTTTAAGTATGTATATAATTTTATACATATAAACAACATTTTCAGGTTTTTTTCTTATTTTCTTTCCTTTCTTCTCTCATTCTCATTCAAACGAAGATTAAAGAAACAAATTATATAACTTGTTTGATTTCTTTCCATTTAAAATCATCTTATATTTATTTAAAAGGGAAAAGAAAAAAAACTGATTTCTAAGAGAATATTTTCAAACTAGTGTTGATGAGGAACAAAATAATTCCACCATGTCATAAGATTGGTCACTTGTTCTGAAATGGATTCTTGGTTTGAGCATACTTGTCGCTATTAGGAAGCATTATTGAATGATGATGAAATTCTGATTAGATATAGATAAATAAGAGGATGTAACATATTAAAGATGTTAAGTATGAGAATTAAGAATATTGAACAACAAAGTGTTTTAAGATGAGAAAACTAAGATACATAACAAATAAAAGGTGAATGATTTTGTTTTCTATTATTTTCCTTTTAAAAACTACTTTCTTTGTTTTTATAAAATAAAATAAAATAAAAGGTATGAAAATGATTCTTCATCCGAAATAGTTGTTTCAGTGCATATAAAAGTCAAATAATAATATTATTATTATTAGTCATAAATAATTCTAAAAATAACTCCACACTATCAATTATAAAATTATTTTATATTTTATAAATACAAATATTATTTTATTTGAAAACAGATAAAAAAAAGTAATTCATATTCATTAAAAACTAAAAGCATCAATTAATTTAATTTTTCTATAAAAAGTATTTGGAGATAGAAAAAATAGTTATTCTCTTAGATTCATTGTAGTTATTTGTTATTTTAAGTGTAGACAACTATTTAATACTTTAGTTTAACGAGTATTTTAAATTTGAAGGGTTGAAACTATATTGAATAAGCGTTTTATAATTTATAAATTATATTTTAAAAAATGAATTTTGCAATAATCTTAATAATATAGGATAAAATTATTTACTTTTAAAAAAAAAAATATTCTCATTCATAAATTAGTAACCATTATCTTCACTTACTATTCCATAACTAGTGTATTTATTTGTTGAAAAAACAGTAAAAATGAGATTTTTTTTTTCCACTATTTTAAATGAAAAGTGATGTCATGGGGCAACATAGGAATTTGAATGGAGATGTACAATTTTCAATAAACATGACAATCTGCAGAGAAAAGGTTATAGAGTTGCAGGTCTCACATTTATTAATGTTAGATGATGACATTGGAGTTCTGTAAGAGATTCCTCTTTAAAGATATTTTCTATAACTTTTTTTTTATTTTAATTTTATTAGACTTACATTTTAATCATTTTTATTTATATTTTAATTTTTCAAAACTTAAAAAATAAAATTATACTGCTAATAATTTAAAATTTTAGGATCATGTCAAATAATCAGATTTCAATGATTCTGAGTGTGAATGGTTAAAAAACATATTTGAGCGGTGATTAAGAGGCTTGGATTGCATCACTGGAAGTGTGATTAGGATTTTCTTGGGAAAATTACTCTAATATATGAAGAGAATAAACCAATCAGAGACAAATGCAGAGAGTTATAAGTAAAAATTTAACAACCTTAATATTTTAATTTGATACTGAGGAACGTGCTTTGTTTAAATAGTTGTCTTTTACCATATCGATGAATTACCTGGCACAATCCCCTCGTGTTTGTTAATGTGTTGGAACCATTGCATGTAAATAAATGAATTAAGTAGTTGTAGTACCCCTGCATAACAATTGACAGAACATAGAACATAGAACATTGCTAATACTTTGTGAAGAAGGTAGTCAAAGAATTTAAATTTTGAACATGTGTATGCACGTGTCATCTGTTCTATTTTCTTTCATTTATTGTTGTAGGGAGAATATCACCAAACGTACCACATTAATAGGGGAATATGTCTTCTAGGTATAGCAAACTATTTTGAATACTATATAATAATATAATATACAAAGAATTTCATCATTCACGTGCCTACCCCCTAAGTAACTATCTAAGAGAACTTCATTTACCATTGTTGTTTAATTATGAATCATTCTACAGTTCAAAATTCAATCCGAAGTTGACCGTGTCAAACTTTTTATACTGTTATTTAGTTGTAAATTTTTATATTATAAAATTTAACATTTTTATCAATTACTTTGGTAATTATAATAAAAATAAATTTTCTCGTCCAAAAATATTATAAATTTTATAATTTTTTTGTTTTTATGAATAATTAATTTAGAAAATAGAAAAACATTACCTTTTATAATATATATATATATAATTTTGTAAAAATAGTATTACAAATTTATGTAACCATTGTTTTTTAAAAAGTTATTTAATTATTTTAAAATGAGAACAAATTATTCAACTATTTAATTTATTAAATAAATCATTTTTATAAATTGTACTTCTTAGAAAATACATGACCGAAATATCGAGAAGTAAAAAAAAAAACTAATAGCAAAGGTCAGTAAAATTATAAAAAGATAAAAAATAATAATAATATAGTTGTAATATTGTATCAAGATTTAATAAATAAGTTTAAAATATTAAAAATACGTTTAGTAATCGTATGGTGTAAAAAAAAGTAAAAATCTAATTGTAACATTCTTATTTTTATCCATATTTGCTAATATATTATGCATGCAATATCTAATTAACATATAAGCATATGCTACTTTTTCATATTTGTATTTAAAAAAGATATCTCTCTTCATAGGAGTTTAATATATACACAAAAGTATACAAATAAAACATTCAAAATAAAACATATGTTCCTCTTGCTGCTTACTGAGGAACTTTATCACCTACAATTTTATCTGCTCCTGTGTAAATTAACACGATCATCACAAATTTAAAGAAAACAAACACAAAACAAAGCACATGGTAAGCTAGCTATTTTTGAGAATTTTAATATAAATTTGATTTTTAAAAACACACGTAATTCATAAAATTCTCATAATTTGCACAAAGTCATCAAGTGTCTATCACATTTATCATCCACATTATTCCTGTCAAATTTCTACTCACTCACATACTCAAACACTCAATTTTACTTCCAGGAGACTCATGTATTGAAATTAGCATCCAGAGACTTGCACATATCATACTAGTCATTATGAATCCACACAGTCATACGCATAATCAATCTCAATATCTCATAATCTCATATGACAGGGTAAATCCATTTGATCTGCTCTAATCAGTTCTTTCAAACCTCAGACTCAGCCAAATATGAACCTCATTCGACTCTCACCAACGGAATAACTTCATCTATGTGATTCCATTATATCAGTAGAGTCAGGATCATCCCATTCACAAGACACTCACAAATCAATACACCCTAATATCAATCTCAACATGGTATTTTCTTTCTGGAAAATACTATGTCTTGATTACACTTTCACCTTATTACATACATCATTTAACACATCAATGCACCATTCAATCACATCATATTTTAAACTTTCTAAACAATCCAAATATATCTCAAAATTCAATTAAACACATAACTAAGTTCCAAATATATGCTCTATAAATCAATCATCATCTAAAATCAAACAACCACTTCTCGTCAAACATCTCATTTAAGTAATTCAACAAAATATTTAAAAACAGTTCAAACTCATTTATATTATCATTCAAACACTTTCAATTCTCATTCACAAACACTTTCAACAACTTGTTCACCTTAAAATCAATATAAAATATTCAAAATCAACCATTTCAGTCAAGATATTACTTTACTCTTCAAAAGAGACAATCTTGCAATAAAAAATTGGAATTGGTGATCACGTCACCCCTCATCCAGATCTTCTAACCTAGGGTTCTATTTTTAAAAAATAAAACTAGCTTCCCTTACCTCAACTTAAGCATATGCTCCCTAAGAGCTCCAAACTACCAAAAGCTCAAGGGTAGCCTAACCCGCACCATAGAGTCTTGATAAAAAAAAATCTAACTATACCATTAGGACCCTGAGCTAACAGAGACTATTTATGAAGAAGATAAAAGCATCACATGCAAGATTAAACTAAAGACAAACCTAACTAGATCAAAACTAACTCAAAGGAAAAGGAGCCAAGAATGAACTTACTCTATTTGAGATTTTGATTGGGCAATCTCATAAAGTTCACTGCCAGTAGTCCAATGACAAACTCCGATCGTCAAACTGATTAGCGAGAAGGTCAAAATCTTAGAGAGAAGGGAGAAAAAAGGAAAAAAGGAACAAAAATGAACTTACTATATGAGAGATTCTGATCGGACTTGTAGTATTCACTGTCAGGAGTCTAATGACATACTTCGATCGTCAAACTAATGAGCGAGGAGGTCAAAATCGAAGAAGACAGATGAAAAGAAAATGGAGTTTTTAGAGAGATGATGGTTCTTTTAAAATGAAACCTGAATAACTAAATTTATATTTATATGCTCTTTTAAATTTAATAATAAAATATGTAGGTATCATTTTAATTATATCACTTCTACTTTAAAACTATTTTTCTCGTCTTTACACCAATAAGGAGCATTATGAATAGGTGATCTGATTAAGAGGTAAAGTTGAGTGTTTTTTATGCAATTAGAGCTTAATCAAACTAATTTTGACTTTATCATCAGAGCACTTTGCAGGTACATCCACTCAATCGAGAGCGAACCCAAGTTCACTTAGCCGAGAGAAAGCCTAAGTCCACCAAGTTGAGAGAGCCCAAGCCCATCTAGCTGAAAAACAATCCAAGTCAATCAGCCTAGTGACCAGAAGCCCAAAGTTGTCAGCAAGATACTGGAAGTCGGTGAGGAGGAGAAGAAAAAGAGTTATTTACTTCAAAGATCGTGTAAGAACACAAATAAATTACCATTTTCGTCTCAACACCAGTGAAAACGACAATTTTATATGTATATTTATATTTTATTATATATATATATATATAATTTTATATATTTTATAATTTTCTTGTTCTTATAATTTTATCATGTTTATAAATTTATCATTTTCATGAATAATTAATTTAAAAAATAGAAAAATAATAAGATATTATATAGCCATTTTTTTAAGGAGATAATTTTTTTAGTTATTTTAAAACAAAGATAAGTTACTCAATTATTTATTTATTAAATAAATAAATAATTTTTTTTATTAAATAGTACATTTGTGAGGTAGTTATATTAGTTTAAAAAAAAATACTTCAAAGATCAAGTGTCAAGAATTTATATATATCAAACAATATAATATATTTATTAATGTTATAGATGTATCATTCTTATATAATTATGAGTATTGAAAACATATGTAAATTAGGGATGATAAAATAGATCGGGTTCGCGGATTGACCCGCTAACCCACCTCATTTAGGCAAGGTGAATCAACTTTTGAATCCGCCTACCCTGCAGGTGGGCTAGACCACCAACTCACCCTTCTTTATTTTTGACATTTTAAAAAAGGAATCTCATACTTTTGGAATTTAAATTGGAGGTGATCAAAATTTTATATAAAATTAAAATTAGTGGTGATCAATATTTTATATATAAAATCTCATGCTCTTCCTTTCATTTTTATAGTCCAAAAAGTTATATAAACTACTACAACCAAATAAATAGATAAAAAAAATACAAAAAAGAGAAAAAAAAAACTAAAAAGTGGTGGGATGAGTTACCAATTTTAGCCCATATAATCTTGGCGGGCCAAGCCATCCCACACTGCTTTTGGCAGGCCAATGATGAGTCAAGCCAAAATGGGTCGGACTAGCCCATTTTACCACCCCTAATGCCCACAATAAAAAATGTAATATACTAATCTACTTTACTTAATAATTATATCACCCAATTTAATATATAGGTATATACATATAATTTGCAACATATTCATAGTATTACAAAATATTACCCCTTTATATAGGAATTTTCAAATATATGCAGGCAAAAGATTTTCCATATTTTATATGCTAACTCCTTAGATCCTTACTACTGATATTCATCACATGTAGCATGTACTTCTGTGTAAAACACAATCATCACAAATTTTTAAAAACACAACCACAAACCAAAAGAACATGATAAGCTAATATTTTGAAGACTTTCAATATAACTTTAGATTTCAAGAAATACAATCACAAATATATGAATCGTCGTGATTCATCCAAATTTAACGAATACAATCACGAACCCAAGAATCATCATATTTCAACAGTTTCCATGTACTAAATAGCCAAGTGTCTACAAATATCTCATCTTCAACATCACTCGTGCTAGAATCCACTAACATCCACACATACATGTTTGACTCTACTTTCATCGAAAGACTCATGCATTGATTTAAACTCAAAGATCTGCACTTGTCATACTACTTTCAGTGGCAAATCTCTCCACACAACATATTACTCATGTTGGAGAATCTTTTCACAACCACATAAACATATGAATAAATTCATCTCTATGACAGGGTTAATCTATATGATATGCTTTGATCATTTCTTTTTTAAACTTCAATCTCGGTTATATGAACCCCTTTTAACTCTCACCACCTATTAATCTTCATCTATATGATTCTAACATATTAGTAGAGTTAGGATACATCATTCTAAACATATCTCTAGTGAATGCACGTCATAACCACCTTAACACAACATTTCTTTTCCTAAAAATATTATGTCTTGATTACATTTCTACATGATTCATAGTTCATCTCACTCATCAACATACAATTCAATCACATAACCTTTAAAATTTTACAAATCAATTGAATATATAATTAGTATTTAATTTATATTTTGATAAGTGTTAAATTTACTTGTTTTAAACATTAAGTTCCATGAATTGAATAAGACATTAACATTAGAAAGTTGTAATTTAAAAAATGATAAAATTTCACAAGGTTTCATGGCCTATAGAAAGAAACAAAAAGGTAGCTGAGCGAAACTGACAAGTGCTATGAAAACGAGTTGAACTTAGAGTGACTCCACTAAACACGAGACATTGGCGTTGAGCATAGGGTGTTGGTGCTAAGCGTAGGGTGTTGGTGTTAAGCGCAAGGTGTTGGTGCTAAGCAGGGTATTGGTGTTAAGGGCAAGATGTTGGCACTAAACTATTTGAGGTAGAGAACACTCCAAAGATTGCATCTTAATTAGCTTGAGCGCATGGAAATGAAACTGAGCAGATTTGAGGTTGGGAGTACCCCCAAAAAGTTGCATCTCGGTCCGCTTGAGTGCATGAAAATGACGTTGAGTAGATTTGAGGCCGAGAGCACCCCATCTGCATCTCAATCTACTTGACATGAAAATGAAACTGAGTGAATTTGAGGTAGAGAACAAAGTATATCTCATTTAAAGTCACATTTGACATGTACAAACCAAGATTTAACTTTATAACACACATAACAATCAATTTAAATAGTCAACCACTTATCCAATTGTTTAAACTTCAAATCATTTTCATCAAATAATATCTATTTCAATTAACAAAATAAATCCTACAAGAGAATTTTGAAACTTGTGACCATGTCACCTTCAGATCAAGATCCCCTGGTCTGAAGTTCTTTTGAAATTTAACATTGACTTCCTTACTTAATTAGAGGGATGAATACTCTCAAAGAAGTTTTACTCCTAAATAGAATAGGGATAGTTTAACATGCACCACGAAATTTTGATGAACGATTTAAACACATCACTAGAGACTGATCTTTAAATAAAATGAATATTTATAATAAAAAATATTAAAATGAATAATTGCAATCATATTCTAGTAAAAAAAATGAATAAAACTGTATTTTTTATATGAAATAATTGAAATTGCAGTTAAGAATGAAGTAGTGAATTAATATAAGAATTAGATGAATTAATTGATGAAGAAGATAAGTGGAGAGATAAAAGAATAGTTAGTTGGATGGAATGGGACCAAAGATTCACATGCCCTATTTAAAAAGTGTCGTCCAGTCTAGTCCATTTCCAACTGTCCTTTGGAACAGACAGACACCTTATTACGAACACAAAGGTCAAACTCACTTCACACTTATCCTTATACAATCGCACACACTCCTCACCTATCTATCTACATGGGACACATTTTTCTTCTCTCTTTCTCTCCCTTTCACTTCTTAAGATTCCCAAATCATAATATTAATGGATCACATCATCTTCATTTCTAAGGAAAACAAACTTACAAAATAAACACCAAGGACATGCAACATCTTTTGCATAGTTTTTCCTTGTACAAGTTACGTAGGTAATAACTAAAGATTCTAGTTCTGCCATAATAAATAGAGTGCATCAAATGAGTAAGATGTTTTTTCCCTGAATATACCCAAAAAATGTAATCAATGAACGATAGAATAGATAGGTAGGGAAATAAATAGTGTTTAGTTGTTATTGTGAGAAGAAGTACATGAATGAATAGTACTGGTGATTAATGGAGTCAAATGAAAAATGTGGTGGCAGGTCGTGAAACATGATGGGTGGTTAGGGTGTCTCTATTGATTAATGTTCTGTGTTCCAATACTGTCTTTTCAACACTCTGCTACTTTACACCCTACACCCCTTCTCTTTCCTCACGCACCCTCTCCCTCTGTGTCTCATTATATATGTAATAATGATTTTTGGTCCTTCTATTTTCACTTATAATTCACTCCATGTTTATATTTTTTATTTTATTATGTCAATTTCTAAAATGGACTTCCCATTTTTATTTGAAAAAAACATCAAATTTTATCAATTTTAAAACTGATTTTATTAATTTCAAAAAGGAATTAAACTATTTTGATAATTATGCTCAAAATTATAATTAAAATTAGAATGAAATAATTTTAAAAATTATATTGATGAAATCATAATTATAAACAGATATCTTTTAATTTAAATTTTTTTAAAACAATTTTTTTTTTAATTTTACCGCGGGACCATTTTTATTTTAAGACGTGGGATATTTATTCATAAATTTTGTTGAGTATGATGTTTCTTAAAATAATTATATTTTATTGCATGACAATATTTTAATTAATAAATAGCCTGTAGATAATTTTTTTAAGCATTTAATAACTAAATCTGAATTCTTATCATCTTTATCATTCAAATTGTATATATATTATGGAGAAAGTGCTTTTTGAAAATTATACACCTATCAGAAAACACACTCATCAATTTAATTAGATGCTTGTTAACTAATTTAGAGTTTAAAATTTAGAATTTAGTAAATTTCGGAAATTATCAATAAAAGTATAAAATGTATTAAATTATTAATAAGCTAGTTTATAAATTAATTTGATTAATATAAAAATATTTTGTAAATTAATTTAAGAAAAAGTTATTTGAAGTGTTTATAGGTTAATAAAGTAGTAAATTCGTTTAAAAGTTATATAAAGGAAGAGTTAAGATGGGACAGGTGGTGAGAGGAAGGGTTGATAAGACGGTTGAAGGCGTAGCATAGCATAGGGTTTTGCAATCCACCTCACATCACTGTCCACTCCCAACCCATTACATATATATACTCTTTACCTCTTTTCCTTAATCACCCTTCAATTATGTCACTGTCCTACCATCAATGCCACCATGTGAATTCTTCATGCAAATGCCCCCACACACTTTTCTCACTATTCATTCATACCACTTTCAATTTTTTCTTTCTCTCTTTGCAAATTCAAGTTTTTCTATATAGAAAACATGGTACCAATTCTTTTTACAAAAAGACAAAAAAAAAATTATAAAACAATAGGTGATTTGATGAGCAAGAAAAATTAAAATGAGGTGGAAATAAAATAAAAGGAAATGTAAATATGTAAATATAATTGGTCCTTGTCTGGCATGGAAACATATTACCTGAGTTATGAGGCTATGGAACATTTAGATGGAGTAGGTTCACAGTACTAGATATGAAGCTATGAACATTTAGATGACCTAGCTCCACAGCTACGTCTAAGTTGAACTTACAAGAAAATATAAGGAGACAATAAATAAACGTTAAGAAAATAATGTATCATTTCTATTCAACTATGGAAAGGTGTAAGATGTGAAATTTGTTGACAATGATAGGCCACAAAAATACAATTTACAAAAGTATCTTGGAAAAATGAGAGAAAACGATAAGAAAATTGTACTGCCCAGTCCTATAAACACAGAGCAACTAAATTATCGCATATTCTTCTAATACTGGAAGATAACATGAACCCACTATAATTATCCTTTATAACAGTAACAATAACTCATAATTACTTTATTTATTTGATATTTAAGGTTAATATTTAATTTATTAGAGTGATTTAAAAAAAATCTTCTTATATTTTTAAAATTATTTAAATTGTTTTTTTTTATTAAATCGTATCTTATAACAGTAGAAAGAGAAATTGAAAAATGTGAGGTGTCAAGTGTCAACGTTCTGTAAGAACGTTCTATAAGACCGTAACCCTTGCATCTTACATGTGGATATGAGACTTATAACAATAATAAATCATATTTGAAAGAACAATAAAGATAAAATATACCTCATCATTGGTATTCATATTTTTCTTTTCTACTCAACTTTCAAGATATATACAGAAATAATTTTGGAAGAAAAATTAAAAAAAAAAATAACATGTAAAAAAAAATATGAATTGATTAATCAACTTCTTTTTTCTTTTTCTCTAGTTTAAATTTCTCTTATTCTTCAAGTTTTTTTTTTCTCCTTCCACTGGTAGTTTTGAAACTGAAGAGTGTGATGATGTTCACATTAAAGTTAAAATTCACTTGATAGTAGATACAAAAGAATAATGGTCTTACCAAATAATAGAGTTTCTCGAAATTGAGTGAAAAGAGTGATTAGAGATAAAAGTTATTTTATTTGATATGTGAGATTTGGTGTGAAAATCAGATGAGAATATGCCCTCACTACTTTTTTATTGCCTTAAAATAAGAAATTAAAGAAATAGTACATAAGTTATTTTCAATATAAAAATTATAATATTGATTTAAAAAATTAAAAAATAAATTTATTTTTTAAATAATTTATATAAAATAACAAAATACTTTATTTAACTACATAATGAAATATATTAAATAAAGACAGAATAAAAAAATTATATACACTAAAAAATAATTATTTAAAAAAATCGTTTTTTTATATATAGTTAATTAATCTTCTTATATATAGTTATAGATAATTTAAAAACGATTACATACAAAGTTTATAATTATCATTTAATATTTTTTTACTCACTTAATACTTTATATTTACCTACTATTCAAATATTCTTGTACATTTATTGACTTAAAACTCAATAAATATCAAAACTCAACTTTACTATCAAAACTCAATCATTCTCAAAGAGATCGTAGTCTGGTAAGAATAAAATTTAAATTGATTATTTTTTCATGTAATTTAGTAAGTATGTCATAAATATTTTATTGATTATTTATATTATATAACTAACTATTATAATATAATTATTTTATTAGTATTTATCTTTTTATATTATAATAATGATATTAAATATTTTTAAAATATTAAAATAATTAAAGAAAAATATGTTAAAAATAAATACATTTATCTATCATTTATTTTATTCAAACAATTTAAATTGTCACTTTTTTATTTTATGTTTCTGTTTTTTGTTTTTTACTCTCTTACTTTCCATCATCTCACTTCAAATAAAAGTTAATAGAATTGGATTCTTTTTTTAATATAGAACATTATATTATAGATATATATGTTGTAAATTTATACTGATGGTAAGAAATTATATTAGGAAATGATGTATTGATACACAGCGTAATATATTTATCAATGTATCAAAATTAATATAATGTACTGTATTTATTATTTATTATGTTTGGTTAAGTTCAGACCAGATAGGTTAGATAAAAACTAAAGTAAAAATTAAAAAATTAAAAATTAAAAATTAAAAATTAAAAATTAAAAATTAAAAATTAAAAATTAAAAATTAAAAATTAAAAATTAAAAATTAAAAATTAAAAATTAAAAATTTTAGAGAAAATTATATATATAATACAATTATTTCATATTTTTTATTTTATATTTCATTGTAATCCAAAATTTCTATGTATTAATATATACAATCTACATTGTAGCATGCACATAAAAAGTTTTTCAAAAGTACAACGGCGAACACTTAATATAATACAATTAACAAATCATAATTACCGTTAATACATAATCAACAATAATGCAAGGATAAGTTAAGATAAACAAAAACACAATATCATATGATTATTATAATTGTTGTATTATAATAGATAATTATTATGTATATCATATATATGAATATCAATTAATCTTCACGCTTACATATTGTATCATAATTGAGTGTAAATCATTATAAAAAAAAAACTCTAATCATCATTATACAAAGACTCATAGGAGGATAACACATGAAATATTTTGAAATTACTAAACTTGAGTTGATCAATATTTTTAATGTTAAGGTAATAAATAACATATGTTCCCAAACTAGATGTATATATGTTACAAGTTAAAAATAAGTTTTCCTCAATTTTTCACTACCTGAAAACTTGTCTATGTGATCAAACAACATTACCGCCTAGGATATGATATCACCCTGGATATCCCTTCATCACCCTTCAAGGGTCATGCACCATCCAATTAGGGCCATCCATCCAGGATCAAACATATATGTACATATATATCAATATATGTACATATATATATACATATATATATATACATATATACATATATATATACATATATATATATATATATACATATATATATATATATAAGCGATACAATTATGATCCACCACCGATGAAAGATCGCCCAAAAATGGCATATGTGATATAAATACGGATGAAAAATAACTTGTTAAAGAAAGAGAATAGAAGCTAAGGAAAGTAAACACAAGAAGCTAACATAGAAGAATAAAGAAGAAGAAATACAAGAGAGATTCCAAGGAAGGCTAACAAAAGGAAAACTTCAAGCTTTGGAAGAGGAGATTAGAGGACATGTACATAAGTATTTTCTTGGCCTTAAACAAACTTGGAAACTCATGTTTTGAACTATAGAGAGTTTGGACGAAGCACTTGGATCTATAAGTGTCTTTTGGAACTTCTAAACTACCACATACCACTTTCAAGTGTACATGGAGTAGTTTGACTCTTCCACTTGACCTTCAAGCTTTCAAGAGTTTTCTTGTGTCCATTGGAGAGTAGATAAGTGTCTAATATTGATTTCTCCAATAGTCGTCATTACCTTCTTAGATTCAAGAAACTACTCATGTGTACTCCCTAATTTTAAGAGAATGTCATGTAATAATGATGTTTAAGAGAGTCAACTCTTGATTATAAAAGTTAACTCAATTTTGATTGTCTTTTCCACTCCTAAGTCAAGCTTCCTCTCTACAAAAGGGAGTCTCCTCTATTTGTAAGACTCACCCTTGAATATTAAATGAAAATCTCTTTGTGAATTTATATTCAAAAGTCTCAAGAGTTCTTTATCTTGCTTTGTTTCTTATCTAGAGAAGTTTTCTTAAGTGGCAAATCTTCACGAACTTATCCTTTAATTCTTCATTGAAAGTGGCGTGTTTTTATTCCATTCTCTGGTCTTAATTCATTTTTACTTTCATTTACTTTCTTGTTCTTGGTTTTACATTAGAAAGAATGAATGCGAAATTGGTTCTCACCATGGTTTCACATGCTTTTTCCTTTGATACTTTAAAAAAAAATATCATTCTCTACACCTCCTTGAGTAGACCAAGATTCTTCCAACACTCTAAGGTTTACATCAATTGGCCATCAGAGCTAGAAGATCAACCCATTCTAACGAGGTGTTTATCACATTTCAAGTAAGTGTTCTTCAAGAATGGGTGTGCAACCCATTTCTATTTTATGTGATTCTTGGATGTTTCTTGTTTTCTTCCTTTGTCGGAATCATATTGTAAGTTTTTAGAAATGTTTCTTTGTTTGGTTCATACATTACTCCATTAATCAAACCATTGTATCCATATATTGTGAATTGGCCAAAACATTTCTAGAATAAATGGGTATGATGTTGATGCTTGGTTGATTTTGTAGTGACTTACTTTGTTCTTAGAGTTTTCTAGAATTTTAAAAGTGTTAAATCTATTTTGAAAGATTATAAGTTTTTGTAAGATTTGAGACTCATGATCATTAAGATTCAAGTGTTGTAATCTTTTTTTCGGTTTCAGATGTTCATTTGGTAATTGTTTTTCTAAAACTAAAAACAAATCATCCTTGAACATGTATCTTCTATTCATAGACTTCAATTCCTATTCACTTTAAGATCTATTATTAAAATATTATGGATCTTACATTCTTCCCACCAAATAGTTATTTTTATCCTTCCCATTCTTTTAATCAGTGATGACAAAATAAACTCCTTTCGAGTATTATCTAACCCATTTCACTAGATAATGCAGGGATGATGACAAATATGTATATACTCGTCCCGTCCCCGTCCCAATTTTAAATTACCAAAACACTATTAATTAATTAGGTAACCATGAAAACTTAATTTTAGTGTTATTTTTGGTTATTTGTTTCATTTTATTTGAACCTTCTTTTGTTACACAAATTTTTGTTCTCTCTTTGACTTATTCAATATTCATCAAGTTTATTCAGATCCTCAAGGTACTTCCTCTTTCATCACAACCTCCATTACACATATTTTCTTTATGTGATTTTCTTTAAAGGATGTATTGCATTTTAGAAAATGTTGTAAGAGTACCAAAGGAGAGAGACAAAGATAAAGAGAAAAAAGTATTTTGTATTATTTAGAAAAGAGAATGGGTTCGTATACAATCATATTGATAAGTGTCATATTTTAGTAATATTTCATATTAAAAGATAGAAATTTATGGATATTTATGATAAAATAACTAAAATTCAACCCCCTAATTTAGGAATTTAAACCTATTTACATATTTTGTAATTATAATATGAATAAGAACAATTTATTCCCAGATTTGTGTTAATTTCACGATTCTAAGGAAAAATGGAGATGAAAAGGTTAAAGTAGAATAAACAAGATGAAAAGGAAAAGTTGGAACATTGTAAACTCGCTAAAAATTCACCCAAACATGATCACTCTAGAGGAGCTCGCCCAGGCGAGTTCACTCCAATGAAGTTGGATTGTTTCTCATCAAACTCGCTCAAGTAAGTAATAATTCGCTTATGCAAAAGGTCACTTAGCCCAAGCCCGACTAGGTTAAAAGAAGGTGTGAGGTGTAACCCAAGACATCATTGGAGAATAGAAAGAGATAGAAAACCCTATAGGAGGTAGTTGTCAAGGAGAAACATCCTGAATCTTCTTTTCTTGCTTTCCATGCTTGCAATGGCCAACATGAGTGGCTAATTCTGCTCTTTGGATTGTGAGTAATCTGTTCAAACTCTTATGTATTGAGGTGATATTTATCTATAATATTTTCTTGATTAATGATTGCTATTATCATTTTATTCTTAAAGCTTGAATTATTCATGATCTTGATCTTGATCCTTAGATTTGACTGGAAGGTACTTATAAGAATTTGACCTAAATGATAATGCTTAACATATTTGAATGCTAAGAATAAATTTGAAATTTTAATTACTTTATAATTTGTTCTTAATGATAAGGAGTTTCTATAAATATATGTACATCAATATCAATCAAGATTGGATATTATAATCTTTTGTAAAAATACAAACAAGTGAGAAGGATGAACCTCAATCCCAATTTTTTCAATGGAATCACACAAATATTTTAGTTTGCTTGATTTACATTATTGCAATTTCATCATACAGAACAAACTTTCCAACAAACTTTTACATATTATTTTCTATTTATTAAACATTATACTTGAGAATTCAACTGTTCCTTTTGAGTTTGATATCTGTCCTTAGAAACAAATTTCTTACTTCTGAGTACACTAGCCATAAAATATTTTTTCTTTCTGGTTCTTAATTTCGTTTCATTTGAATAATTCTTTTCTCATCATACAACTGAATCCAAACACACACAAAAAAAAAACATAAAAAACATAAATAGAGAATTTTGCAACAATAGAAACCTCAATTTATATAAAGGGACTCACCAAAATGAAATCACCACAATGAAAAAGCTACAATAATGATGTCATTGAGCTCGCCAATTCAACTGGTTCAATATCTACAAAGTTCACTCAAATTCCTAAGATACTTTCCCTCTCAACATTTTAAAAATATAATAGATCTTGTAGTTGTCATAAAATTTCAATTATGTGTAATTGTTTTTTAATATCATGTTTTCTTTTAATAATTTTTGTTTTCTTAAGAAAATTATTTAATTAATATTTAAGATAATTAGGTATGAGTATACTCACTATGTGACCAGAAAGAATATATAATACAAATTTAATTTCCAATGAGGATGAAGATGAAAATAACTTTTCAAGGATAGAAATAAGTATAATCAAACACACCCTCCCTCACACCATCCTTACTTTCAACCAAATGATAGTGTGTATATATAAGTTTAATTTTCAAATGAATAATAAAAGTTGTGGGATCTTTGGACATATCTCAAATTGTTAGAAAGAGTGTATATTTTGAAGCTGCTTTGCTATAATTTTGTCCTTAAAAAAATATCTAAGAGAATTAAGAGAATAAAGTATATTTAAATTGTTTTTAATTTTGATTTTTAAATAATGTATGGAAGAAAGCTCACTTTTGAAATTGGCAGCACCTTTGTCAATTAGTACCTCAATTTTCACTTAAGTAACAACAAACCCTAAACATAAATACCATCCAAGGCAAGCTTATTGGGTTGTAGAAGTCATCTATAAACAGAATGAAAGCATCCTTTGACTTTTCTATTTTGGATATCAAATGCTGCAATTCAAATATTTGCTATGGTGGCCAAAATTGGAGGGGATGTCATTGTTAGGGAAACTGTTTACGGTGTTGAGCAAAAAAGTCATATAATAAAAAATATTTTATAAAAATTAACATTTTTTAATTATATGTACTAAAAAATTATTTTATAAAAATTCAGTCATTTTTTAATTATATATAATAATAAAATATTTTATAAAAACCTATTTTTCGTTAATTATATATAAAAAAAAACTTAAAAGCGTAAGGTACAAATACGATTTCTCTTATTTCATTTTTTTAATTCTATCGATTATTTTTTTTTAAAATTAAAAACGTATATTTCAAATCTTATGAAATACAGGAGTTTTTATTTATTTTATTAAATTATTATATTTTTAAATAAAAACATATATTGCATATATGATTTTAGATGAAAATCGTCTATGAAATATTCGAGTTTTTATTTTTATCTGAAATTGATTTTACTTTGATTAAATTATGGAATATACAAATTATCCATTTTTAAAAAAAGTAAATATTTACTCATTTAAGGAATTTGCTTTTAAAATTTCACCACATCAAAATAAAACTCTCATCATATAGAATTAAAAAACCATTGCACATCCCGTGCCGTAGTTGCAATTTTCCTTTGCGAAGCTGAGTGGATTCAGAGTTATTTATCCTAAATGACTGTGTCATGCATATTTATAGAACTTCTCATGGATGCATTGTCCTCAGTCCTTCTCCCTCACTAACAGCAACAATCACCTATGTGAGGTCAAACATATCTGTGTACTATCCAAAGCAATTTTTCATAAATAGTGTTGCATTGCTTTCACCGGTAGTCCTTGCATGACCAGATCCCAAAATGATGAAAGAGTTGCTAATCAACTTAATGAAAAAGTGACAATTCAGCAAGTTTTTCATGACAGTAATCTCTCATCCACTCTTTCAACAAAGCAAATGCAATTGCCAAATTTTTAACTGTGCACCCCTGTACCAATTAAGAGTCCTTCACTTCTTCCTTGACATTTCTCATCTGGTGGATGAATCTCCTTCACAAGATTTTCCAATTCATCTAACATCCTATATATTTCCTTTCTTTGGGGATGACCCAAGTGAAAAAGGTGCATTTTTCGTGTCCTGGAAGCTATCTTTCCCTCATCACGACTCTAACTCTTAGAACCCCGTCTAAGTTGTTAGCATCAGTGTATATATTCGACAACAAAACATAGTAACCTATATCCATGGGTTCAAACTCAACAACATGCTGAAAGGCCAATTCTGCTACCTTCACATTCTTATGAATCTTGCAAGCACCCAGAAGGCACCCCAAATAGCACCATCAGGTTTCACCTTCATTGACATTATGAGATCCACAGCCTCCTCCAACCCACCTGCCCGGCCCAATAGATCCACCACACAAGCCTAATAGCCAGGCTGCAAACCATACTTCATCTTCATGCCTTCAAAATACTCCAAACCCCTATCAGTTAACCCAGCATGGCTGCACTCCGAAAGAACACTCACAAATACTGTCTGATTCGGCCTAACACTGGATTAACCAACTCATCAAAAAGCTCTATCGCCATCGCCCCATGGCCATGGATTCCATACCCATCAATGATTGCCGTCCACGAAACCACGCTCTTCTCCCCCGAGCAATAAAAGGACCTCCGCGCCTGAGTTCCCACACCTAGAATATCTATTCACAAGCGCATTGCTCAAAATCGGATTAGAACCAAAACCTAGCCGCTCAATCTCGCGCTCACCTCACGACCAATTCCTTGTGCTCCAAGATTTGCACAAGCCAACAGAACCCCAGAAGGGTAACAACATCAGCACTCGCCCCACTCAACTTCATCTCACTATAAACCTCCAAAACACTCCTAGCATGCCCGTTTTCCGCGTATCCAGTAATCATAACATTCCAAGTAATCAAATCCCTCGCAAACATTTCATCAAACACTTGGCATGCAACTTCAAGCTCGCCACATTTAACCTACACAGTGACCAAACTATTCGCCACAGCCAAATCAATCACATTTATTTTATTATATTGGATATGGAGAGCATGAGTCTCTACTAAAACAAAATCAATCACATTTATTTTATTATTTTGGATAAATAGTTTTTATATAATTAAGAAACTTTTAGATATATAAATAATATTTATAAAAAAATTATTAAATAAAAGAGACAGAAAATAATTCGTTATTATATTAATTAAATTAAAGATTAATAAAAATTATTGGTATTTGTGCTGGTCCAAGATTAGTCAAACATCTATAAGGAGAAGATGTGTTTAGGTCCAATTTGTGAAATAAGGAGAAATTTATTGAATTAATATTAAATATATGATGTGGTAGTCATTAGATTTACTTATGCAGTACCTTTCATTATATTATTTAAATACTCTTATTTACTTGCATAATAATATATCTGATAATATATCTGATTATATTGTATAAATGTTTTGAACTATATACATAATATTAGATACTATGATGTGTCACACTAAAATCTAGAGAAATTTGTACTAAAAATTCGCCTACGAAAATTTATAAATACATTCACAGGGAGGAATTTTAACTCAAATTTTGGCATCATACTCACAGTATATAAAATTTGATGTTGTAATTGGCTTGAGTATCAGAATATTTTTTACATAAAACTCCCTCATTCCTTTGAAACTGAATCTGAATATTTGATGCTCTTACATAATTTATTAAATAAAGTAATTAGTGTAAATTGTCATTTACTTAAGTAACAAATACATAAATAAAATGATATTGAACTCCTACCTATTCAAATACTACTAAAATATGACCGGCATAATCATCTCTTACCCAATAATAACACTTTTTGTGATAACCAAACCCAAATCAAATATAGTTGAGAGATTGTTTTTTTCAAAAAGGGAATGGATTATGCTGTTGCAACATGTTTTGTTTTTGAAATCTATATAATTGATAAAAGGGTTTGATATCTGATGAGGAGTTCCCTTGTCTCAACGCAACATGTTACATATTACCTTGATCCTACTCATCACACCATCCCTATCTTCACTATCCATCATCAAAGTGTCCCCACAATTCAGAATTCAGTAAAAATAACCTTTGAGACTCTATATACCATCGTTTTCAAAAGAGTTCAATACCCAAGTTACCATGTCACTCCTCTAAAATGTCACTATACATATTATTCTTCCATAATATTTTGTCACCAAAGTTAACATCTAAAAAATATTTAATTCACTAATTACTAAATTAATTTCTTATTTTTTTTACATCATGCTACTTTTGTCAAGAATTTGTCTATGGTAATATTTTAGAACTTTTAAGAATCTCAGATAATCTAAAATAATTCATAACATTGTTGAAGATTTCACGTTGATTAGATTAGATATATAAGGACAATTCATAGTATACATAGTATATAAGTGACTCATTTATGAGTTGATTTTATAAAATTGAATTAGATTTAAAATTTTATAATCATTTAAAGTTTATCATAACTTATAGGTCATTTATCATTTATTCAGATCATCCATAAATATATAATATATAATAATACGAGTTGACAAATCTGGACGTGAATGGATGTGTTGAAAATCCCACATCAATTATTAAAGATAAAAACATCTCATAATATATAAATAAATTATGAGTGATTTTATAAAATTAAATTAACTTAAAATTCACTTATAATAAACATAATTTCTTATATATTTTAATGGCTGAATTTTATTGAAGAAAAGTAAGCAAATGATGTAATGATGTGTATAATTTTGAAAAACTATTTATGTTACAAGTCATCCACGTTATTATTATGTACTAGTCAACACATTTGATGAAAGTGGCGAAACTATGCATGTTATAATAAACACGTCATGCATGCATGGCAGCCAGCGAATTTGACGGCAAGATCTGCGGAAGTAATGAAGAACACGGCACAGACAATATAATATCACCAGTAAAAGTTCAAAATCCAGAGAGAGAGAGAGCGAAAAATACACACAAAAAACTAAGCAGCTAGAATCAAAGGAGGAAAGACACAGAAATAATCAAATTAAAGAATGAAATTGTTTAATTTCAGTTGAACCAAAAAAAAATATGGATCATATATTACATATATATTCTGTAATCTATATACATATATAACCTTTGATTGAATAAGATGAATATGATATAGAAGAAGAGACATCTTTGAGAGTCTCATGAGGTAGCAATATATATAGCAGAAGATGATCCAAACTAAGTAACAAGTTGTGGTAAGGTTGGTGGTGCAGGAGCAACGTTGGTTTCAAAAGTGCAGCGTCCATGGTTGCGGCCAGGAACGGTGGAACAAGGGTTTCTTTGGGAACCTTGCACGGGGCCTCTTTGCAGTGATTGTATTATCAGCTTATTCTGCCACACTTGTTTCTCTTTCAATGGCCTAAATCCCCATGTTTGTTGTAAACTCAATACCAGAATTGCTGTGAACACCAACATCTTCGTGCAGCGTCCCATTGTATGAGATGGAAACAAGATGAAACAATTAAAAGGGTTTCTGAAATTGAAAAGAAGAGGAGTTTTGAGACGAATGAATGAATGACTATGATGATTATATGTTTATATACTTGTGTGTGTGAATGGAGACGACACAGTGGCTAGGTAGCTAGGTTAGGATTTGTTGAATATTTGCTTTGACCAAAACAAAACCCCGCGGTTTGAAGATTAAGAGAGTAAATTAGAAGGTGTAGATATTTTAATCACCTTCAAACACTCCGAAATTTCCTTGCAAATTGGCAATGACAAGTCCTAGTTGAATGAGTCTTCTGACCCATAATTAAGGTTATTCACGTTCAACATCTCTACTTTCGCAAACACTTTTCGTTATGTTTCTTGTCGTCCCACTTTATCACGCTTCAAGTCTTTACCAGTCACCCTACGCCCATGACTATGTCAACCAGCTCAGATAATTTTGTTTCCGCAATAAAGCATGTAAAAACTTAGGTTCCTATGTTTTTTTTACAATGTTTTATACGGTCCTTAAATTTATAAATTAGTTAAATGATGACAATTCATTGTATATAAGTGGATGCGAGCTGGTTTTATGAAATTGAGTTAAATTTAAAGTCCATTTCGTAATATGGTATCAGAATCATTTCAAACATATAATGTTTGTTGGGCTTATAAGGACAATTCATTGTATATAAGTGGATACAAACCTCACCTCATGAACCGGTTTTATGAGATTGAATTAAAGTTCCCTTCGTAATATAAAATAAAATTTACTTTTAATGATAGTTGCATTTAATAATATGTAATTTTTAATAAAATCATTCAATGATAAGCAAAATTGTACAGTAGGTTTTACAAGATAAACCCTAAGTACTAGTAAATTTAAACTACTTATCTCATTTCAATACGCGACTATTCAAATTAATTAGAATTCTTGAAAACATGGTAAGAGTAAATTCCTTTGTTTAAAGTGGAGAAAGAAAAAAGTCAACCCAATGTTTTAGAAAAGAAGAAAGTCATACCGCGTGAGATTTTCTTATAAAAAGAAACTATTTGAGAAAAATAAAGAAGTAGGAGTTGGGTTGAGAAAAGTCAGGGTCAATTTCTTTTGTTTTTTAGTTGTGAAATATTAACCACTAGGAATTAGTTAATACTTCATCGGATATACTTAAATGGAAATTCTTTAATAGTTCATCCAATTACTTAATAATTAAACATAAGTTCTGGTAATTAAACGGAAATTATGAGTATTCTAACTAAGAGACTGGGAAATCGTCTCGTTAGAGCATTCAATTATGTTCTATTTTGTCTTAATTTTATTCGTTTTATTAATAAACAAGTATTTTCTTAAATTTGTAATTTTTTTTTCCTAAGGTTAAGATATGCATCCCTGAATGCTATCTCATTTTATTATTTATTTCCTTATTTTAGTGATTATTTAGTATTGATTATTTGTTTTAATATGTCCTTCATTATTTGCTTCGGGTTATGTATTTGTTCTAATTTTATTGTGCTAAATATATTTATACAAGAAAATTATATTTTAATTTATTTATTGATATTGGTATCTTTTTATTCCTAATAAGTTTTGAATAATAAGACTTATTCAAGTATATTTATACAAGATAATTATATTTTAATTTATTTATTGATATTCATATTTTATTATTTCTAATTAGTTTTGAGTAATAAGATTTATTTAGATAAGTCAAAAATCTACTTATAATTGCACAATTATTCAATTTTGAATAATAAAAATAGTTCATGGTAAGGTTAGAATTGTAATATTAGTATATAACTCTTCAATTTTAGATGATAAGACTTTTTTAAAGTAGGTTAAAATCATATTTATCACTACACAACTCCTTAGTTTTAAGTGAGAAAACTTCTTCAAGGTAGGTCAGAATCCTACTTATCAATCACTACACAATCCCTTTGTCTTAAGCAATAAGACTTCTTCACGGTAGGTAAAAATGTATTTGTCATTATACAACATCTCAATATTGAGCGATAAGATTTGTTCAGTTTATGGTAGGTTGGAATCGTACCTATCACTACAATTGTTGTATAAGAAAAGATTATTAATGATCAACTTAGAACATTTATGTATTTTGTTTTTGTACTTTATGCTTTAGAAATGGTATCTATAACTATACAAAATCTCAATCTTGAGCAATAATACTTATTTAGTTCAGGATAGATCAAAATCGTACCCATCATATAATTGTTGTATACAAAAAAGTTATTGATGATCAACTTAGAACATTTATGTATTTTATTTTTGCACTTTATCCTTTAGAAATTGCAATTCATCCTCTCTTTTTTTTATCAGCAAAGAATGAAATTAAATTAAGAGGGATACAAGAGGGGTATCCCAACCCTTTTACACAAACCAGACCACTTAAGGGGTTACCAAATACAAGAAAAAACACCTGAAAATGAAAGAAACATATGTTGTTTGCTGTATGAGCTAAACACCCTGCACCAGCAATCACCCTGCCTCTATTGAACTGCAATAAGAGATGCAATCTGCAGCAACAATACCTCCAGAGCACACCGAGAAAATTAGCTACCTCCATCATCTCATTAGCTTTCAACAGTGTCTTCAGATGCTTCAAATTGAACTTTGGCTTCACCATATAACAACCAAGTAACTCCACAGAAAAGTTTAGGCCTTAAAATTCTTTTTTTCTTACTAGTTTTTTTAGTTAAAATTTGGATTTGTATTTTCTTTCTTAATTTTTGTATAGAAATTTTGATAGTGATTGTTCTTACATCGAGTTGAGTTCTTTCACCCTCGGAACAAGAATAGTTTGGACTCTCAACCTTTTTTCATGTGTGTGGGGGACTTGTTAGTCCTTAAGATAAAAATCCCTAAAGCTCATGTTGGCCCTTTTCCTCATGTGTATGAGACTTGTTAGTCCTTAAGATCATAATTCCTAAAGCATGTATTCGCCTTTATCATGTGTAGGGGACTTGTTAGTCCCTATGATCATAATCCCTATAACTGGTCATTTTTCTCGTGTGTATAATACTTGTTAATCCTTGGGATCAAAATCCCTAGAACATTTGTTAGCCCTTTTCCTTATGTGTTGGGGACTTGTTAATCCTTAAGATCGAAATCCCTAGAGCGCTTGTAGGCCTTTTTCCTCATGTGTAGGGGACTTCTTAGTCCCAAAATCAGAAGGATATTTCTTCCTGCACCCCTACATTTTTCTTCCTACAACCCTACATTTTATGTAATACCAGAATTATCTTTGATAATGTTGAATTATTCTGAAATAAGGGTTCTGTAAGCAAAAGGTATTTTTGGAATAGGAGTTTCGTAAGCAAAATGTTTTTTCTGGAATAGGAAATTCGAAAGGAAAAAAATCATTCTGGAATATCTTTTCTGGAACACATTTTTTTAATTTACCAAATGGTAAATCCAAAATTCATAAAATGTGTTTTGAAAATCATATTCTGAAAATATTCCAGAAAGATAATTTGGAAGTCATTTTTAAAATGGTAAAATGGTCTTTTTCTAGAATGATGGGGTGTAGGAAGTTATTTGTTGGGGGTGTAGGAATAAACAGCCAAATCAGAATGCTTGTTGACCATTTTCCTCGTTTGTAGGAAAGTTGTTTTTCCTTGGGATCAAAATTCTTAAAGCGCTTTTTGGCCCTTTTCCCCGTGAAAATCATGATATGCCAATGCATAAACAGTAGTATGACATGAAGATGACAACTTCTTCCTGCATCTCCATAACTTCTTCCGCCACCCCATACTAAAAGTGCATTTATTAATATACCCTTAAGTAGAAAATATTAAAAAATTAAAATATAATTCTAACCTACTTTAACCTAATTGTAATTCTCTTTCACAACTATGCCTCTCTCACTCTCGAGCACCACAACCCACCCTTTCCCATCTCCTTTCAAGCTTTCTTCTTCTTTCAAAGTCTCCTTCTTTCAAACTCTTTTTCTCTGAAAGTTTTCATTCACCATTGCGCTCTTCATTCACAACTGGTACTAGTTTTCATTCTTGTGGAAGTATTTGAAAGTGTTTGTGCGTTCATTTGTTCTTTCGCATAAATAGGTACCAAATTATGTAATTTGATATGGTTTTAGTGTTTAAAGTAATTTCGGATTACATAATCCGATTTAGGTGTTTAAAGTAGTGTTGGATTTCCTAATCCGGTTTAGGGTTGAAATAAGTTCCGGATTACATAATCTAGTATGGGCAGTTGTGTACTTAGGACTCTGAATTACATAATCTGGTAGTGTTGTCCAATTAAGTTTTGGATTATGTAATTCGAAGGTTGCAATTTTTGTTTCAAAATGACTTTCAGATTCAGTAATCCGTAAGCCAAATTTCAATAGTAAAATGAGTTCCAGATTCTGTATCCATAAGGCATATTTCAAGTTAAATATTGACTTTCAGATTGCGTAATCCATAGTTTATTTAGTACCGGATCATACAATCCAGAAGTGTGATTTTGCTATGTTCCAGATCGAGTATACATACAGATTATTTAATTCGGAACACTCTTGTTTTATGCGTAAAGAACCGGATTGTGTGATCCAGTGATCCAACTTAACTAATCCGAAAATGAGTATTTAAGAAGCACTTACTGAGAACGAGCCAACCAAGCTTACCAGAATGAAAAGCGTAACACTGCCCGCACCAGCACATGAAAAGCGTAACAGTGCCCGCACCAGCACGTTACCACCACCAACCAAGCACCTTCACCTTCTTTTTCACTCGCGTACAAAATGTAAAACAACTTTCGGATATTTTAAAAGTTTATGGAGGTGTCGGAAGAAGCTGTTCATGAAGATTATACTATGACGTTATAGCCCATAAGGTTTCCGGGCCACTTTTGGGTAGATGAGCACCATTTGAGAGGTTGTTTATTTTTAAGGTTGATTATGAATGAGAATTCTTAAATATTACCACACAAAAAATAGAAAAATACAAAAACGTATGCACATAGTACCCTTTATTAAAATATATTAATTATCATTTTATTGATTTTCTAAAATAAATAACAATATAAAATTATTTAAAAAATTTCTAGCTTAATGATATATTATATTTCCTTTCAAAAGAAATCATTTTTACAACTTTTCTAGCTTTTTATTTAATGATTTTGTAATTCTATTCAATAACAAATGCCTATATTTAAACAAAATAAATACCAGATGGAGGGAAAGAAAATAAAAAGAAAAAAATCGTTTGGAATTTGAAGACCATATAACAAAACTATTTCCATAAAGTTTTTTTTATTGGAATATTAATGATTTGCAATAAAAGTATGAGTATGGTTAACAAAATAAGAAAGAAATTATATTATTAGAATTTATAGATTTTAAAGTTAATATATTTAGTAGATAAGACTCGAACCATATGTGAAAAAACCAATCATCCTGGAGATATAAAGTTATTAAAAAGAAAAAATATATATTTGCATACATAATAAATTGAATGTCAAATTTATTTATTTTTGACAAAAACAAACCTAATGTGTAGAACATTATTGGAAGATATACAACATGCAAAATAATCGTATATATAAAAGACTAGATGATTTAGTTTCTAAAAAGTTAACAATTCAGACTTAATATATCGACAATAGCTTTTACCTTTTTTAATTGAAGGGCAAATATATCAATGTTAAAATAGAATAAAAAAACAAAAAATTGATCACACAACCTTTGCCATGTGGCATCAGAACCGCTATATTGCCTCTTAATTAGGCTTAGAAGTTTGCTCGGGTGAACTCTTTTAACAGGAGGGAGTTTCTTCCTGCACCTCCATCATTTCTTCACCTCCCTACTTTTGGTGAAACATTTATTTTACCCTTAATAAAATAAAAGATGACTTCTAAGTCCTACACTCCTTCCTATAAGCTTCTTCGTTGAATGAGAGCAATGAGTAATAGACACTTAATATCACTTCCAAATTCTACAACAATTCAGAATGTAAATTTGTTTTTTACATTATAGAATTCAAAAAATAATTTACATTTCGAATTATAAATTTGAAATGCATTTTAATGACTTATAAATTATAGATTTTGGAATATTAGATTCTAAATTCTACCATTTAAAAGTTATTTCTGAATCCGAAAATGGTTTTCGAATTATAAAATTTAGATTTTAACTTTGTATTCTAAATTGTAAAATTCAGATCATGGTACCAACCGTGGACAACAAGACTTCTGCATGATAGGTCGGTCGGAATAGTAATTATTACTAAAAAACCCCTCATTCTTAAGGGATTAGACATATTCAAGGTAGGTCGGAATCGAACAAAAGAAAGTTCCTCTTCACTTTTAGCAACAAAATTTCCTCTCCCATCTTAAGCTAGTCTCCTACTCTTAATCATAAGACGATATCCAAAGAGTTCCCCTGCTTTATTAGCACCTTCAAGATGTCTATCTGTTCAAAACATCGTATTCATTTATCTTCAGTTAATATCCTAAAGATGAATTTTCAAATACTATTTTAACCGAGATAAATGGTACAAACCTTCATAAATTCAGGAAGTGGAATGCCATCCTGGGCGAAGTGAACCTTTTGCTGATACTTATCCTATAACAAGTTGAATAATCATGTCAAGGAAACCATTAGGGTAACAGCATTATTACTCTAACCTTAAAAATTATTGAAATTGTCAAGTTTGTGACCAGTCTACTACAATGACCAGCCTTCGTGCATATAATGGAAATATCTACTTATTCGTTTTCTCAATTGGTACTACACATGAAAACCAGAAAAATAATCACCCGAATAACTGACTGTAGAGGCTTTGGGCTGGCAGACAACTTCCTGTTTCTCAAGTTTTTCCAATGTATCAACATCAACATGTTCAATTTCATCTGTCAATACTCCGCACCTGAACATCGTACTTTCCAATAAGTAACATAGGAAATGACAAATCCAAAACATCAATTACACAACAAAACTGAACCTCTTGACAAATTCCTCCACTTTAGTGCTTTCATCAAAGCTTCAACCATACGATGATAAGACAGAGAACTAGCAGGGCAATTTTCACATTAGATTTACATAAAGGCAGAAGGGGAAACCTTGACAAAAGATTATCGTTGGCAACATCCAACATCCTCACTGCCAGCAATCCAGCATTAGTTGCATTATTAACTGAAACAGTGGCTGGAACACCTCTCGACATCTGCATAGCCAACAATTGTGTCAGCAAGAAAAGATTATGGTGGTGCGTGGTTCAATCTTTTTGACTTTGTAACTTCTATAGAAGCTGCACTTTTGAGCTTTTGCTCTTTTAAAGAAGTGCTTTTAGTTTTAAGAAATTCTTAAAAATTGTATTTAGGTTAGCTCAAGTCCTCCGTTTAAGAAAAGAAACTAAAAAAGCAAAAACCATTTACATGTTACAAATTAGCTTTAATAATTGCAAAATGTCACTGCTGATGCAATTTCCCAAGTCCTACACCAATTGGTGGTCACTGGCACTGAATTGATTACCTAGACTAGAAGTGAGGATAAATCTGATTTAATACTGTAATTGAAAATAATTCCACCTGTTTGGTTGATTCATATCAGGTTACTCGACAGGGATAAGGCAAGGCAAAACAAGGGTAAAGTTCGTTGATGGCCAAAAGGAAGCCAAGTCTAGCTTCCAATGCTGAACCAAAGAATTGATAAGAGAATGAGACAACAAATGTGAATGTTTACAGAACACATTCAATAATCTCCATCTCCACCCCAAAAAAAACACAGAATACAGGAAGGAGTAGCAATGGAAAATTATTATTGGTGTAAGCATAGCGATTGAAAATCTTGCCTTCAAATTAGTATCTTAATAAATCCCTCATTCACCAGTAGTCCTTGCACGAGCAGACCCCATCTCTGAAATGATGAAAGCGAGTGGCATCTCTAACAATAAATTGGCGATTGACAATCTTGCTAACCAACTTAATGAACAAATGACAATGCACACACACTCGCAAGTTCTTCATGACGGTAATCTCTGTTCCACTCTTAGAGTTCAACAAAGCAAATGCAACTGCCAATTTTTCACTGTGCACCCCTGTACCAATTAAGAGTTCTTCATTTCTTCCTTGACATTTTTTATCTGGTGGATGGATCTCCTTCACAAGATTTTCCAATTTATCTAACATCCTGTATATTTCCTTACTTTGGGGATGGCTCAGATCCCCCGAGTGAAAAAGGTGCATTTTTCCCTTATATTCCACATAGCTGTGTCCAGGATCCTTCCTAAGCTTTCTTTCCCTCATCATGACTCTAACTCTTAAAACCCCTTCTAAGTTGTTAGCATCAGTGTATATATTTGACAACAAAACATAGTAACCTATATTCATGGGTTCAAGCTCAACAACATGCTGAAAGGCCAACTCAGCTATCTTCACATTCTTATGAATCTTGCAAGCACCAAGAAGGGCACCCCAAACAGCACCATCAGGTTTCACCTTCATTGACATTATAAGATCCACAGCCTCCTCCAACCTACCTGCCCGGCCTAATAGATCCACCACACAAGAATAGTGCTCCGGACCAGGCTGCAAACCGTACTTCATCTTCATGTCTTCAAAATACTCCAAACCCCTATCAGTTAACCCGGCATGGCTGCACGCCGAAAGAACACTCACAAATACCGTCTGATCCGGCCTAACACCTGACTTAACCATCTCATCAAAAAGCTCTATCGCAACCGCACCGTGGCCATGGATCCCATACCCACCAATGATTGCCGTCCACGAAACCACACTCTTCTCCCCCGAGCAATCAAAAACCCTGCGTGCCTGAGTCAAGTTTCCACACCTAGCATACATATTCACTAGCGCATTCCTCAAAAACGGATTAGAACCAAAACCTAGCCGCTCAATCTCACGCTCCACCTTATGACCAATTCCTTGTGCTCCAAGGTTTGCACAAGCCGACAGAAGCGCCAGAAGGGTAACAGCATCAGCACTCACCCCATTCAACTTCATCTCATTATAAACCTCCAAAACACTCCTAGCATGCCCGTTCTGCGCGTACCCAGAAACCATAGCATTCCAAGTAATCAAATCCTTCACAGACATTTCGTCAAATACTTGACGTGCAGCTTCAACCTCCCCACATTTAACATACATGGTGACCAAACTATTTGCCACAGCCAAATCGGTCACAAACCCAAACTTAACAACACACCCATGAAGGCACGAGCCAATTTTCAAATGGGTAGCCACTGAACAGCCAGAAACCAAGCTCAATAGTGTAACAGCGTTAACACTAACGTCACCATTCACGTCCAACCCGTCCTCCTCCTCCCTCCGCATTTGACGGAACAATTTGACAGCGTCAAGAGGGCTGGAGTTGAAGGAATAGCCGGAGATCATTGCATTGTAGCAAATGGTGGGATTTGGCAGTTCATCGAAAACCTTGCGTGCGTGGTGAGGGAGGAAGCATTTAGAGTAGGTGTTGATGAGGGAAGAGCGGGTATACGGGTCGGGTTGCGACCCGGTTCGAATGACATGTGCGTGTAGCTGAGAAACAGTGAGAGGGAGAGAGAGAAAGGCGCAAGATTTCAAAAGGAAGGGGAAAGTGAAGGCGTTGGGGAAGAATGAGGAACGGAGCATATGGCGGTATAGAGTTAAGGCTTCTCTGTATTGCCGTTGCTTCGATAGCTGCCGGAGCTGGTTGTTCCACGCAGTCGTTGGGCTAGTGTATCGGGAAAAACCCGAGTCGCACATCGACATTAATGAAAGAGTCAAGAGAGGAGAATGCGAAGTAGAATGACAAACTGAAATTACACCAAACGAAATCAAACACCTGAATCCAATTTGTTCCAATAAAAGTGTGTCTGGTTTTGTGTTTCATTTTATTTTCCCAACACCAGATGATTCTGTGTTTGTACCATTCAAAGTGAGAGGAGCAGTGATCCAAAATAACAAATGGAAATAATTTTTTTGTCCTCTGTTTTCTCTTGATATGTAGTATGGTGAATGTTTTGCTTCAGACTCTAGAATAAAAATGTACCCTCTTTAATAGCAGTGGGAAGAAGACATGTGCCCAATTTTTTTCTTATGAAGGTAAAAAAAATTATTATTAAAATTAAAAAAATGGTCCATAAAAAATAGTTATAATAGTTTTATTATAAATAATTTTTTATTGTAAGTTGTTTAATTGAGTTTAGAAAAATAACTAAAATATAAAATGGTAAAATGAATGTAAAAATAAAGTAGTTTAAAAGGGAATTCATATAGATTATGTTTATGATTATAAAAAAAATAAAAAACTAATTATTATAATAATTATTAATAAAATAAAAAATGATAATGATGTTTTTATTATAAATAATTAATTGAGTTGAAATAAATATTTACAAAATTTTAAAGAATAAAATAGTAAAGATTTATATAATAAAAAATTAGTTAGAAAGAATATGAAGAGCATAAATCTGTACTAGAAGAAAATCAATCACATTAAATTAGTATTTTATTAGATTTTGATAAATATTTTTATATATTAAAAACTTTTAGATATATAAATAACATGTGTACACTATATTTAAATTTTGTAATGAAATGCATTTCAAATTTATAATAAATAAATTTTAATTTATAATATTATTTTAAATTATTAATCATTACAATTTAACTCTTATAACATCAGATTATACACGTTTAATATGTCCAATATGTCCAAACAGTCGAAAGTTGTGAATCATATACCCAAAATTATGGAGGCTTTTTTACTGTAGCCTATCAAAGTTTTTTTGTGAACCCATCAAATAGATAAAATGACTAAATGCTCAATCCAATTCACCAAGTATGTTCTGGAAAGCTTTTGTAAAAGATAAAAATTGATGAGATACATGAAGAATTTTTGATAGGGTGCTGGAAGAAACACCCAAATTATGGACCAAAACAACAAAACTCTGTTCTCAATGATACGAGCGTGGCACATTGTGCATTACAAACCAAATAAAATACAAGTTATACATTTTAGCTGGTCAAATCTATTTGAAGGTACTGGCAGGGACTTATTTTGGTAACAGTAAATATCGATGTGAATTCAAGACTTTTCAGTCATATTACATACTTTTCCTTTCTTCCTGCATGTTAGCAACAGAAAATAGAAAATCTGTTGATTTAGGTAACAAAACATCTAACTCCAATGTTTCTCAATCTACTTATTGATATACCACACCCTCCATGAGACTTCTTTTCTACCAAAACTTTGCACTTGACCAAAAATGAGATGGGAGCCTAAAAACGAATGACCAAATTAATGGGTACAATTAACTATTTTTTAAGTAGGATTCCCAACCATGTTTTTCTAGTTTATCTCCTTTGCTCAAGACGCCTTCTTTTTGGTCTTCTTGATATTGACTCATCCTGCACAATATTATGAATTTTACTTTAATCACCAAATGATACATTAGATTTACATAAAGGAAGAGGGAGAAGAGAAAACCTTGACAGAAGATCATCGTTGGCAACACCCAACATCCTCACTGCCAGCAATCCAGCATTAGTTGCATTATTAACTGCAACAGTGGCAACTGGCACACCTCTCGGCATCTGCACAGCCAACAAATGTGTCAGCAAGAAAAGGCTATGGTGGTGTTTGGTTCAATCTTTTTGACAACTTCTATAGAAGCTGCACTTTTGAGCTTTTGCTCTGTTTTAAAAGAAATGCTTTTAGTTTTAAGAAAATATTAAAAATTGTATTTAGCTCCAGTCCTCCTTTCATCAAATCACATGAATCCATTTAGCAATACTGGAATTTCTATTCTTTATACTGAATTACATGAAATTTTACCTAATCCCGTGTATCAAAAACTAGAAAAGCAAAACACCAACTACATGTTACAATTTAGCTTTAATAATTGAAAAAGGTCACTGCTGATTCAATTTCCCAAGTCCTAAAACAATTGGTGGTTACTGACACTGAATTGACTACCTAGACTAGAAGTGAGGATAAATCTGACTTAATACTGTAATTGAAAATGATTTCACTTGTTTGGTTAATTCATATCAGGTTACTCGGCAGGGATAAGGCAAGACAAAACAAGGGTAAACTTCGTTGATGGCCAAAAGGAAGCCAAGTCCAGCTCCAATGCTGAACCAAAGAATTGAGAAGAGAATGTGACAACAAATGTGAATGTTTACAGAACACCTTCAACAATCCCAACCCCCATCCCAAATAAAAACACAGAATACAGGAAGGAGTTGCAAAGGAAAATTCTTATTGGTGAAAGAAAGGCTGGGTTCAGCGATTGAGAATCTTGCCTTCAGATTAGTATCTTCATAAATCCCTCATTCACAAACAATAATTAACTTAATATTAACACTCATAAAAATACCAGAACCCTTAGCAATAAAACCAAAATCATCAACAAGGAAAAGTCTTCATTTAGAAAGATTTCAATCAATATTTATCTTACGCTTCTGAAAAAGAACCAATAATGCCCTTTCAAAATCATATTACATATTATTAACTCATCACTGGAAAAAGGCAACCGAGGAACACAGCAAAGAATTATGTTCAGCATGGAAAATTGGTAAGCATTGATATTTACGCAAAAACAAAAATACCTGGACAATTGACAAGAGTGAATCAAGTCCATCCAAGGTAGAAGCACGCACAGGAACGCCAACAACAGGCAAGGGAGTAAGAGCAGCAACCATACCTGAGATTTGAAGCTTACTTAATGCCAATAAGACATCTCATCTTTAAGATAATAATACAAAGTAAAATTCAAATGATTTACCAGGCAAATGAGCTGCACCACCAGCACCAGCAATGATGACTTGTATGCCTCGTTCATGAGCAGATGAGGCATAAGAAAACATCAATTCTGGAGTCCTGTGCGCTGAAACTATTCTTACCTGAAATTTAATAAGCGTATTTATCTTTAAGAATAAAAGATTCCATACACAACTGTTAGAAATATAAATTATCTTCAGATATGGCCCCAGCTTTTTGCCAGATGCAGTAACCCTGGCTTTTTACCAGATGGATTGGTCTCAGCTATTACCGAGCACAATGGCTCCAACATTTCCTACGCCGATTTTTTTCCAATGCATATAGGAAAATTCAGGACCATTGGGTCTAGAAAAAGTGGAGGCAATACGTGCAGTGGGAAGGTGGCTAACATAGTGTATAAACGAAGAAGTTGGCAACAATGAACAGCAATTACAAATAAAAAATGGCAAACCAAATAAAAAACAATGAAAAGTGACAACCATGCTGAAAGTAAGATACAACAGAAGATGTGATCATTAGAGTTCCACTTTTTTTGTTTTAGGGAACTCAAGTAAAACAGTGGTAACACATGTCACATACAATGGTACCACTCTAATATCATATCGAAAGAAAAAAATATAGAAGGAAGAAATACTGAAAAACTTTGTATGTACTACACAACAGAGTTGATTTTATGAACTATAATAGGATATTTATTCCTATAAATCATAATAAATCTGATTCTAATCAGATATTTCTATAATTATAAGTATCCTGATAAAATAAGGAAATAAATCAAAATATAAAAGAATAATAATCCTAAGACATCATCTAAGATACTTCAAATATTCTAAAGATATATCTGAAGGTATTTTGTAATTCTGAAAAGAAAACAACTCCCTCAGGGAAATTAGAATAATTATACCTCATGAGGCACATCAAACATCTCTAAGATTTCAGCAGCACTTTTCATAACAGGAAGATCTGAATCAGAACCCATTATGATCCCCACACGTGGAGCAACTACAATTATGAAACAAAACAAAGCAATAATATGAGAATAACAAGATTTTAGCTTCAACCTCTCAAATACAGTGCTCCTCTTCAGTTTCCTTAATTATAAGAGAATGGTTAGAGGTAGTTTTCTTATATTTGTCAGAGAGTAGATAGCAAAACACAGAAAGGATGACTGAAAGCAATATATGGATACAGATACAATTTGTAATTTCAATAATCTTACTTATTCTCCATATTCATTAGATACTAACAATGTTTTGAGCAAAATATGAGGAAGAAACAAGTAATTTGTCTTGCCAGAGTCATAACAAGATGGCATATTATTATAAGGTAATAAAGACACAAAATAATAGAGTTCTCCCAATAGCTAGAAAATCCAAAAAGAAAAATGTCAAAATACTAAATCACCAAAAATGTTAAACAAACAAATGAAACGAAACTTTATGTAAAAATATTAATTTTGCTTTCAATAAGACAGAAGACAAGGACAAAGTTCAATAAAGCAAACAATCAACCTATATTCTGAGATAAAACATGTTTTGATAGGTTGGACAGGCAGCAGTTAATGTGATTGACTAGAGAAAGATAGACATAGCTACAAGTGATATGGAAGCACAAACTTCAACATGAACACTCAAACAAAACTATTGTCTAAATGTAGGACTCTTTGTGCGTAGCCAAATATCTTGTTTGATAATCAAGATTTCATAATTCATGTTCGACTTCCTAAGATAACGAATCTCACCAAAAAAGAACATATTAATTTTTAATATTTCATACAATTTAAGCTGGCTTCTCTTAATGCTAAAAAAATGTGTTTTTTAGAATACCAGCAGTATCTTGAATCGTTTGGCTGTATGGAGGTATTTTCTCAAATGTCCAAGTCAACAAAAGATAATTCTTAGAAGGACTTCCCAGATAGGTGTTGGAGGATGTGTTAGAAACATGTCCAACAAGTTCATGCTTCGGAAACTGATACATGCTTCAAATATTACTATATTCCTAGGTCTAACTCAAATATTTAGCTTAGAATAAAAGAAGAAAAAAATAGAATAAAAAATATAAAATCAGTACTGCAACTATGAACTATTCATTGACCATGTGCAATTATTGCATCAGTCAATGAGTTACTATGAAAACCATCATCACAGGTCTAGCAACATAAGATCAATAGCTAACAAAAAAAAAGAGAATTATGAAAAAAGTCTTCGTTACTAACCACTAGTCTTATCATGTAATCTTTTCCCTTCCACCAGTATTGCAAGATTGCTTTCAATATTGTTAAGGGAGGGTCCAACAATAGTTATATGGCCCATCTTCCGTTGCTTCCTCATTTCTGACCATTGTCATTATGGTGTCATTTAGTGATCATACAAGTGATGAAACAGCAAGACGGGTGTGATCAAACTTAAAATTGCTGCTTAACAAGAAGTTTACCTGGCTTATCATACCAATGAACAGAAGCACCAGGGATAGCCAGTGCCCTTTTGATCAATTGATGTGCTAATTGAAAACCAAGTTCCCCCTGAAATTATTCAGTAAAGTTAATGGGCCAGAGTCACAGTAATTGAATGGAATGATCCTTTCAAAATAATTAAATGAACTAAAGGGAGCATTCAATAGACTTAAAATGCATAACCACCATCTAACTATGAACCAAATATATAACATGATAAAAGTCAATCACTTCTGTTCAGATTCATGACAACAGGGGAGATTTTTCTTCAAATTTGACTTCCATACTTTCTTACAAATGTTTAATTTCAAACCATTCATATTTACATTTTCATTTCATGTATAATAATGTGAAAAAAATTATTCATTAGTAATATCACAACTCTTTTGCAACCATGCACCTGATAATAATAATAACAATTATTATTATTCTTATAATAATGAAACCCAGACAAATATAATAGCATCACTTCAACAGGAATAGGAGAAAAAAAAGACCTTATTTCATATATATGATAGAGAATGCAAAATGGAGAGATACTTAATGCTAAGAGTACCTCTTCTTCACCTAATATGTTGTACATGATAGCAGCTGGAGTTTTCATTGATGGATCACCAAGTGGAAGACCAACAACAGCCCGCAAATGTTGCTCATATTGTGAGGTATAGCAAGATTCTATTGTATGATGCCCACTATTGTGAGGTCTAGGTGCTACTTCATTTAATAAAATCTGTGAAGAAACATGGGCATGGTCACTATCATGGGATTAACAAACAAATATAAGGTATTTGCACAGCAGAAAAATTACTAGTAAAAAGAAGTAAATGTAGCAGTCAAGAAGAAAACATTAAGGCATGTCCAAAGTTCATGAAAAAAGTAACAACCTCTCCATCCTTGGTTAAGAACAATTCAACTGCAAACACACCAGCACCTTCCAGAGAGTTAACAGCATTGAAAGCAACTTCTGTGGCAAGCTCTCTCGTCTTCCATTTCACATTAGCAGGAGCCTTAACTATGTGGCATATATTGTCCCTACAACCAAACATAAATATTTTAAGTTAATCTGTGGGAAAACTTGATTTATTTAAAATCTTTCATAATAATAAATGTATCATGGATGTGTTCTGCAAGTTACCTGTGAATAGTTTCAACAACAGGATAGCATGAAATGGAATTGTCTCTCCCTCTTGCCACAATGACAGCTAGTTCCTGCCATTATTTTGGGAGAAAAATATTTTAAGGTTCACAAACTCATAAAAAACTATTTCATGAGCTGAAAGGCATGCTTTAGATAAGTAAACAAGTAAATTGAATGAAAACACCATGAAGTACTATAACATAATTCATTCAAAGGAGGGAAATTTAAGAGTAAAAGAATTTTGCAAGAGAAGTGAGCATTGTATAGCATTAGAATGAGTTACATCAATAATTTTCATCCATGCAAGGCAAACTGTTATCGAAGGCCAATACAGTAGAGAGGGAAATATTATTTGATTGACAGCCATAATGAACAATTGAAACAATCCTTTCAGATGAGATCTTAATAAATTGACCACTATATAAAAAAAAACAAAAACTCAACATTCATTGGTTTAGCACCAGCAATATCTATTGAATCATGGATTGAATAATCACTATGATCAGCGAAAAATATAGACACTGACCTTGACAAAAGGCGCCCATTTTTCAGCATATAAACCACGATCAAATCCTCCTAGAGCTGCAAAGTTGGGGGATGGGGAGAGGCAGGTTAAAAAAGAAGAGTAAAAGGTATGAATTCAAAGATGTTCTTCTTATTCTTTTGGCTAATGAAGGACAGATGAGTTTTTTCATGTTTTCCCTTTCTCAAGAAAAGAAAAGAAAAAACACACTTGTTAAAGACCTACTTACCATCCACAGCAGAAGAAAGTTCCTCTTCACTTTTAGCAACAAAATTTCCTCGCCCATCATAAGCTAGTCTCCTACTCTTAATCATAAGAGGATATCCAAAGAGTTCCCCTACTTTCTTAGCACCTTCAAGATCATCTATCTGTTCAAAACATATTATTCATTTATCTTCAATTAATATCCTAAAGATGAATTTTCAAATACTATTTTAACAGATATAAATGGTACAAACCTTCATAAATTCAGGAAGTGGAATGCCATGCTGGGAGAAGTGAACCTTTTGCTGATACTTATCCTATAACAAGTTGAATAATCATGTCAAGGAAACCATTCAGATAACAGCATTACTCTAACCTTTAAATTGTTGAAATTGTCAAGTTTGTGAAAAGGAGATATCCTACTACAATGACCAGGCTTTGTGCATATAATGAAACTATCTACTTATTCATTTTCTCAATTAGTACTACACATGAAAACCAGAAAGATAATCACCTGAATAATTCTGACTGTAGAGGCTTTGGGCTGGCAGTCAACTCCCTGTTTCTCAAGTCTTTCTAATGTATCAACATCAACATGCTCAATTTCCACTGTCAATACTCCACATCTGAACATCGTACTTTCCAATAAGTGACATAGAAAATGAAAAATACAAAACATCAATTACACAAAAAGCTGAACCTCTTGGCAAATTCCTCCACTTTAGTGCTTTCATCAAAGCTTCCAACCATATGATGATAAGCCAGAGAACTAGCAGGGCAATTTTCTTGTGGATCTAAAACCATTACTTTAATGGCCATCTGAGAAGCAGCTTGACACATCATACGACCAAGTTGCCCACCTCCCAGAACCCCAACAACCACTTCAGATAGTCCATGAACAGGCTGTTCATCATTCCTACAAACATCAATACCAAATTTTGGGCTGTTCATGTCATTTTCAGTTTCAGAAACTTCTAAAGAATATTACATTTATCTGCCAAAGTTGAAGAAAGCTGAAAAACAGATCCATACAATCAGAAAATAATCTTCATTTATTTAAAATGCAAAATTTAACCTTAGAGACGCATCATCGTCCCGTGATGTTGCTTGACAGGCGAGATGGGGCTGGTGACGCTGCTTTAGCTTTAAAGGAGGAGATTGCTCCATGCAGAAACCAAGTGAAGAGGCTGTCGTAATAGAGGGACTAGAGGGTCTGAAGGAAAAAGCTGAGATGGTGGTGTGGCCTGACAACACTATGCGTGCACTGTGAAGCATATTCAAATCTTGGTTCTTTGCCACAAACTTTCCCTTTCTGTGTGTGCCTTGTCTTGAAGTGATTCTTTCATATATATAACACAAACCAAAAACCCAGTTGGTTTTAGAGGCAAAGCTGAAAAGGGGTTCCTTCCAAAATAATATTGTAATAATCATATAAATTCTCTTTTTAACAATAAAACAGGATATATTTGCTATTGTTGACGATGATATAGAAGACAAAATTCCATTTTAAATCACAAAGAGCTCATAGGAAAGTAAATGCATATAATCATAAATTTCCTTTTTGACACCAAAGTAGATTTAAGATTTACTAACAGCATCTGCTTCTATGACTTAAATAAGAAGGCTGATGCTGCTAAGCAATGGCTGTAGGAATATAAACATAGAAGAGATGGGGGGGAGGGAGACAATATAACTGATTGGAGTGAAGAACGTTACTTGCTATTGTTAACTCACGAACTGCATTAGAGGTGTATCTGCAAACAAGAGTGGAAGGCTTCTGAACCCTGTCACTAAGACCTGCAAATAAACAGAAACACTATAATTAAACAAAATAGCAACAGCTGCAGATATGTACTAAAAAAGGAAGGAACCTAAGACTTGCAAACTTCCATCTTATATGACTACAAATGAGAGCAATGAATTCAAGCTGCCTGTTGCAGCAATCATATAAACCCTATAAATACTAAGACATTCCATTCTCCAAGTAAAACCATCCCTTTTGTCGTTGAGCTTAGGTGGGGAACTAGCAACTCAATCATCCAATTTACTGCTGTAATATGTTCCTTATAGTTTTTATACAATAAAAATATCTAGAAAATGACAACTCGTTTTGTCAGTACATCGGAAAAAAAAATCAAAATAGGTATTGTGGTGTCATTGGTAGGGTCTGATCTGTTTAGGAACAATTTTGATAGGATAAGAACATATCTCAGGAAAATATCTGATCAAAGACTGAACATTTAATAGAGAAATCTTGTTAATGTCTCCTCCACATTCAATATAGTTTTAATGCAAGGTTAGAGTGTTATAAAGTAAAATTGACATTTAATAGTGAATAAAGATTAAAGGCAGGACCAGATACAGGAAGGTGGATGGATAGAGCATAAAAGGGGAGATACGAGATCAGAAAAAGGGAGAAAAAAACTCGACTACAAATCTCTGTGTTTCTGGCTAAAACCAAATGCTCTATTTAAGATCTTATTCTTCTTTGCTAGAACAGGTACCAAACAAAGACAGTGATTTGGCATTTGGTTCTGTCAAAATGAAAAAGTGTACTCTAGAATTAAAAGTGAAGTTCCAAATTTTGAGAATTATGATCAAATCAGGCCCATACACAACAAACTATGAAGATAGTTACAATCTCAAACGTCGTGATTATTAATACGTTTTATGCTGTGTAGTACACTCTACTGAACTGACTTTAGATGAGTCAAATCAAAAGTAAAAACCAGTTTCTCACACCCCATATACACTGTTTCAATAAAGGATTACTAGGTAAACTGCCTAAATTTAAAATAACGATTGTATCACTGTAATCAATCAGACCCAGAATGCCCCTGATGCTAAAATATCTCAAAATGAAGCAACCAACCCCAACCCAACCTTTCTTACTTCACAAGGCGAAACTCAAATTGAAATTTTCTAGAATAGAGCTGCTCCTGTGATGAAAACGCAATAAACAAGGAACACAAGAACATTACCGCGGTTCCACTCACATGACAAGGACAGAAAAGCAAGGAAGAATATTGGTTTTATTAATCAAACCAGTTTTTATTCAAACCTAAGCTTTTACCTCAAACACCTTCGTAGTCCTTGTATCTTGACTTGGGGTGACATTTTCATATGCATATAAATAAACACAAACCAAAACCCATTTGGCTTAGAAAAAAAACCGAGCGGGTTCCTTAAAAAAAATAAGGGCGTTCTGATAACTGCTTTTAAAATAAAATAAAAAAGTTAAAATGGTCTAGACGAGAAAGTGAAGCCGGAGAGAATCTCCGGCGACACAGAGAAGTTCAAGTAGACCTACCTGCAGGGGCACCGGTCGGCGATTAGGGCGACGCGGATAGGGTGGGAGGGGTGGTTCGTGATGGGTGAGACGACACCGTTTTGGTGAGCAAGAACCTAATCACAAGAAGTTGTGATGTAATGGGAGTTTAATTTATTCGCACTTGCTGAAAAATTTTCCTTTTGTAAAAATTCAAAGACCAATACCAGTGACTCAGCTTGTTAAAATAAATTCCCAAATCCAAAAACTGAAAAGTTTTGATCTTTTAGAATGCGAATAACAATAACAGTTGGTGTGTGGCTGAAGGATTCCGTCCCTTCCCGCCCAGCTTTCGCTATACAACACCAGTGCTTAGGTAGCTCTTAGCTGTGTTCATTTGTTTCATCGTATTTTTAAAACATTAAATCTGGTTTTTAATTATTTAACGTCCCTGTTTTGTTAAAAATATTCACACAGCATTGCCATTCACGTCTTTTCTTCTGATTGATACTCTTTAACACTTTGTAAATTTAATGAAACTAGTATTTTAGACTGTGGAATAAAGAGCATAAATATTGTTTTTACCAGGATTAGTGGACGTGTTCGCACCAGCACACTGAAATCTTTGAGTTGTTCGACCAAGTTGTGGAATACGTGTAATTTACGTTCAAATTCTCTTGAGATGTTTGCACGAGTAGAGTGAAGTCTTTCACTGTTCCATTGAGTGGTGGAATATTTGTAGAAAACTATCTAACATTTAGTCAAAATATAAGGAATTTGTAAGTAAGTTCATGAATATGAGATTAGGATTTGAGTTTTGGTTTAGTGATATAATGTGGTTAAGTACATTTAGTATATTCATACATTTAATTAAATTATACATCTTTCTCTAATTAAAAATTATCTCGTTATTTTGATAAAAGAATTATAATATTTATTTAAAATAATAAATTATTTAATACATTAATAAAAAGTCATTAAATAAAAACTAATTTTAAAAATAATAAATAATTAGTTATTATATTAACTAAATATGATATTTTAGAAACTAATAAAATCATTGGTATATAAATTAATTTTTATTATTGATAAATAATTTTTAAATGTCTTAATTATCAATTATTTAGATCATAAATTTGATAGCTAATTAAATATCAATTTAAAAATTATTTATTAATTATAAAAATAAATGTAGATACTAATAATTTTTTTAGTCTCTAAAATAATATATATTTTAGTTAATATGACGATTAATAATTTTTATTTTTTATATTTTTATTTTTTAATGATAAGATTAAGAAAGAGAAAAGTAAATAAATAACATGTACTCTTGTTTCTGAAATCAATTGTTTCTTTTATTATCCTATTTCGTACTCACGATTAACTAATGACAAAAGTGGTTACTTAATAATATTTTATTATATTTTTCTAATAAACTTTTAATATTATATTTTTTTTTGGGTGATCATGACATTAGTGTAAAAAGAAATGGTAACAAAGCTGATGATAAGAATGATTATAATTATGATACAATGATTGTGATTATTATAAAAATAGTGATGATGATAAAAGTGGAGTTATTAATGGTAATAGTAACACTTAAATAAAAATTCTTACAATAAAAATAATATACAATGATGATGAAACATATATATATATATGTGAGGGTTGATGACTAAAAGTGGTGAGTGATAGACTCTTTTTCTTCAATGTTGTTCTTCAATTCAGGATATGTAATTGAAGTTGCAAAAACTTAAGAGATACATTAGATTATAGTCAAAACTAAGAGACTAAAAGATGAATCAGGAATAATTAATTACTAAATATGGACAATATTTCAATACTCATTTAAAAGTGAAATTAAAGTGATGTAGACTTTTTATTTGTAGTCAAATGATCCAACCAAACATGAGAAGGTAAAATAAAGGGAAATTTAAATTCAAACTTTCTTTAAATGTGGCACATGGAGTGAATCAAATGTGACTTGTCTAGTTATGTTTTCACATTTGAGCATATGTGTACAAATAAGGTTTATAGACACCTCTCATCAACCTTGTATCGACCTATGACTTCTCTTTGACATTTGGAAGCCCACTTAAAACTCTATTCGGGCTTAATAGCCTTAATATAACCCTGATATACACAACACTCAAATACAAATACAAAATCCTAAACTACTTGATCCTAATATTCTACACTACTTGACCTAATGAATGTCCATGAAAATTATTATATTATGTACCACACTTACAAACTAAGGCTTCACCCGTGATGACAATAGCTCGAGCATATTGCACGGACTAGTAAAGATGGATGGATACCCAATCAAGCCCAATCAAACTACTGAAGGAACCTCTTATCATGCATTTAGATAGGAAATTTATTTAAAATGTTTTAATTCAAATTGTTTCTTTCTTCAAATGTTTTCATTTATTAGGAGAATTCAAATTCATTGACTTTTAATTCTCTTATCTAGATACAGTATCTCAATTATCCCTAAATAAAAAATATGTTAATATTAAACAATATTTAATAATTTTAAAAGTATTAGTTGGTGATGATTTTCACTTAACATTGGCCAGTGCTATTTTTCGACCAAAGTTCACCAATATTTTGTTAGCCAATAACAACAAAGATTTTTTCAATTAAAATTGGTTGAAATATTTTTCAGTTGATACCGGTTACAATTATTTTAGCTGACATTAGTTAAAATTATTTTTTAAACATCTTTGGTAGGATTATTTGTTTGATATACATTTCGAATGATGTTGATGAAAATTTTCCTTAACTGACATTAACAAAAAAATAATCATAGTCAAAGATATTCGAACATTGTTTTCCTTCAACATTAGAAAGAAATCTAACAGACTTTAAACCAAAAAAATAACATTAACCATACAGATTAAAAAATAATTTCAAATATCGAATAAAAATAATTACAATTGACATTGGTAAACAAATATTAATACACACAAAAAATCAAAATTAAATTCAATTAAAAATTAAAATTAGTTAATGTCAACAACAAAATTGTTATTTTTAATATCGACGGAATAACACTCTTTATGTTAACTAAGAAAATCTTAACCAATGTCAGCCAAAAATAACCATAATCAATTTCAATATGAAAGAAACTCATGCTAACAATGTTTAGTCACTGATATGTAAATGGAATGGAGGTTAAATTCACCATGTTTTAACTTCAACTAACAACACTAAATCATAGTCAAATTATGAAAATAAGGAAGATATATGTGTAAAAGAATAAAGTACGAAAACGTTTAAATTTTTACTTTTTAAAGTAAAATATGAAATTTTGTAATTTTAAATAATCAATTTAATTTTAAAATTATATAATTTTAAAATATTTTCATTCAAGTAGTATATGTTTATTATAAAACAATATAAATTCTTTATAAAATGAGCTACTCTTTGAAAACTATTAATCTAAAAACACTATTAATATTTGCGTAATAATTAAGTATTTAAATTTAAAAATAACCAGTCTTTAATTTAATTGACAGGTTAATAGGGAATTTTTCCTCAAATAACACTATATTTCCAGTTTTATTTTTCCATCTAACACCTTTTTTATTTTTATTTCCATATCTCTTCATATAACATTATTTATACTTTTAAATAATTATAAAATTATAGTAAATTTAAATATTTATAAAATTGAAATAGAAAAAAATTTAAAAAGATATAAAAAATAAGTAATAGTAAAAATTAAATAAGATTGTTTGGATATTTTATAAAAAAATAATAATTGAATGGTTTAAAAATTATAAATAAAAATTAAGTTATTCATTGATGATATGTATGTAATAATAAAAAAAATTAAGTGAATAAATTTATTATTAGGTTTAATAAAAAAAATAAATGTATAAATTATAATTTTAAAATAAAAATTAAGAAAAAATATATATTTAAATTGAAAAATTATGTAAATAATGAGTTATATATAAATATATGTGATAAATTATAATAACAAATATGATTATATAATATTTCTTAGAATTTGGGATTTAGGGTTTAGGGTTAAGATTCATAGTTTAGGATTTATGATGTAAGGATTTAGAACCAGTGTTTGTAGGGATAGGGTTTAACGGTTGTGATTGAGGGTTAGGATTTAATGTTTCGAGTTTATGATTCATGGTTTAGGGTTCATGATGTATGGTTTGTGATTTAGAATTTAGGGTTTATGATTTACGATTCATGAGTTAGGGTTTGGGGTTTATTATTTGGGATTAATGAGTTAGGATTTAGGGTTTATGATTTAGGGTTCATTGATTATGGTTTATGGTTTACCCATAATGCTTACTTACATCACAATATCTTTAAAATATTTTATTTCATTATCTTTATATTTATATTTTTTCATAAATTTTTATATTTTTAATCTTCAATTTTCAAATTTTCTTCTATTTTAATTTTATAAATATTTAAAAGTGGAAATAATGTTATCTAAGAAAAAAAACCAAAAACACTATTAGATAGGAAAATAAAAACAAAGGAATGTTAAATTAAAAAATAAAATTGAAAACAATGCTATTTGAAAAAAAATTGTTAATAAAAGTGAAAATTCCGACTGTTCCAACTAATATTAATGATTAAAAATAAAAAATAAATAAAATCTATTGATTTATTTAAATTAAAAATATATCACAAAGAACATTCCTAAAATATTTTTTAGGATGTAGATTTTTTTATAAACCTATTTAGCTAGAGACTTTTACAAGATTGGCATGGATTTAAGGCAAAACAATAAAATTCAACTAGGCTAAATTTTATATAAAATTTCTATTACAACAAAAAACCAATAACGGTCTTAGGCTATAAATTTGTGGATTCTAATCGGTTTACTCTGAGTTCAAAATAATTTTTCAGGGTAATTTGAATAGTAATATCTTGAAAACATTAATTAGGAAAATATTGATTAGATTTGTTTAAGATGCAAAAGATAAACTGAAGAACAGAATGGGTTGGGTTGAATTTTAAGCTAATTAAAGCAACGAATGAAACTAGGTTTATAGAATAGAAGATTTTGTTTGACATAAAATAAAATCTGATGCAGAACCCTAAGTGAAGAGTTTCAGAGGAATGATTGAAGTATATTTGGAAACGAAGATACGAGAGTGGTATAATACTAAGGTGGAGTGGGGCAAAACAGTAATTCCGAGAAAGAGAAAAAAGAAGAGGTTGAATTCCTTTGACCTAAATACCCTCTTTTTGTGGATAGCCCCAAACCTGTATTTCCCTTCTCAGCCCTCAGAAGCGATGCCTCTGCTACCCCTCTAATTCCCAATCTTCCCCTCCTCTCCTTACCCTTCCTCTCCTATTTCCGATTTTCTCCACTTCCCCGCCAATTTTCATCAACCTCTTTTCAAATTTCTCTTCTTTCTTTTTCAATTCACAAAACCCCTTCGATCCGCTCTCAACCCTCGCCCCACTGCCTCTGCCACCACTACCCACCTCCCTTTTATGTTTTTCCAGTTCTTCAGGCCATGGGTTCACTCCCTTTTGGGGAAAGGTGAAAGCTTTTAGGTAATTTTATCGTTATTCAGAATTTTTTTATTGTCAATTATCGTGGCTATCAGGGAATTCCTTTGTTTTTCAGTCAATTCAATTGTGGGTAATGGATTTGATTGTGTGTTTTCATGAAAGTTCGTCTTTTTTGTTAGTTCAGTTTACCTGTGAATCCGCTTCACATCACATTTTCCCCCTTTACTCCCCTTTTGGGCTACTGCAGTCCAGCTTAAGTTAATTGGAGTTGTAAGCTCAACGCGTAGTTTATTTTCTTGGATAGTGTGAGTGGTTTTAGTTTTTTCAGGAATGTTACACGTTCTCTGCAATTTAAAGGCGTGATTTTTCGTTCTGTGGCTTAGGAATTTAGTTCGTGTAATTTGAATGTGTTTCTGTATGGTTCTCAATTAATGGAAGTATGAATGGAATGTTTGTGTCGTGGATAGCTGGATATCCATACTATTTCTATTTGACCATAGATGATAGATTTGTGGGTTTGTACTCCCAATTGTGGAAATGTAGTTGTAAGCGTGTTCTGGGTGAGTGCTTACAAAATTAATTTAAAATAGAATTGTTTTTTCAAAATTGATTTGGAAATTATGTGATTTATGTTTGGATTATTTATTAAGAAGCAAGTTAGTAGTAAAACTCAGTATAACTTTTTTTATCCAACACAAAGCTATCTAAAGTTTTTTCAGCTCAAAATCAATTCTGGAAACATGTGAGCATTTACCTAAAGTTGTGATAGCTGGTATTTCAATGCTATTCTCGATGATTTAACGTGAATCCGAACACACACTAAATCAATAGTGAATGTTTCATCATGTAATTTGTGTTTTTTGATGTGTGATGGCACTTCAAGTTGCTAAGGGTGGACAACGGTTCCCTGTCTTGTTTGAATTATATATTTTCTGCAGTTTTGGCGTTAGGACCTGACATGATTTGGTTGATTGTACATTTACTATGTATTTGAGGCAGGTCATTCCAAGAAAGGATAAAAAAGTTAAAACGAGAAGAAATTATTGGTATGCTTTGTTAGCAGGATACTCACGTGATCTTCTGTTATTTTCTTTGTTTCTTTCCCGTGATGCATACAATTTCAGGACTTTTAGCTTTAATATGTTGGACAAAGGATTGATGTGGTTTATCTGACTTGTCTTTTGTCATCTGTAGGATCTTGCAACAGTGTATCTGCCATAAAGCAGTAATTTGTATATCAAGCTGAACAGCAGTTCTTCTTGTTGTCGGCTTGTTGCTATATGTAGTGATTTACATCTTGATGGCTAACCACGATTTGATACTTGGTCAAAGTCACAATTTGGCTCTTGGTCACGATCAGCAATTGGTGCTGGGCCATAACCACACTTTGGGCCTCAGCCAGAACCATGGATTAGAACTGGGATCAGCCCATGAGCACCATTTAGATCTGGGACAAACCCATGATCATGAACTGGGCTTGGGACATGCCCATGATCATGAATTGGGATTAGGACAGAACCACGATCATGAAGGTGATGATCACACTTATGAGCATGAGCATGAGCTAGCCATGGATCAAAAACCCGAGCATGATGATCATGACTTGCCACTTCCTGGACAGAACGATTTAGTCCTATCTGAGAACAATGATTTGACTGTTTCAGAGAACCAAGAACTTGATGAGAACCTTGCCCTGGATGTGGTTCAGAACTCAGAAATGGGAATTGATTCTGCAAATGATATGGATGTTCAACAATCACAGCTTGGGCTTGCTTCCTCACCTCCAATAATTCAAGCTCGTACTGCAAGTCCTAGTTATGAATTGTCAGTGGGACAAGAATTCCCTGATGTCAAGAGTTGCCGAAGGGCATTGAGGGATACAGCAATTGCTCTGCACTTTGAGATGCAGACTATAAAATCTGACAAAACCCGTTTTACTGCTAAGTGTGCTAGTGAAGGATGTCCCTGGCGCATTCACGCAGCTAAGCTCCCAGGGGTTCCAACCTTTACTATTAGGACAATTCATGAGCATCATTCATGTGGAGGAATTTCTCATCTTGGCCATCACCAAGCTTCTGTTCAGTGGGTTGCTAACTCTGTGGAGCAAAGGCTGAAGGAGAATCCTAATTACAAGCCAAAGGAAATATTGGAAGAGATTCACAGGGTTCATGGTATTACCTTGTCGTACAAGCAAGCATGGAGAGGTAAGGAGCGTATAATGGCTGCAATGCGTGGATCTTTTGAAGAAGGATACCGCTTGCTTCCACATTATTGTGAACAGGTGAAACGCACTAATCCAGGAAGTATTGCATCTGTTTATGGAAGCCCAGCTGATTGTTGCTTCCAACGTCTCTTTATTTCCTTTCAAGCATCAATATATGGCTTTTTAAATGCTTGTCGGCCACTCTTAGGGCTTGACAGGACGTATTTAAAGAGTAAGTATCTTGGAACGTTGCTTCTTGCTACTGGATTTGATGGCGATGGGGCTCTCTTTCCTTTGGCATTTGGAGTTGTTGATGAGGAGAATGATGATAACTGGATGTGGTTTCTGTCTGAACTTCATAACCTGCTTGAGATTCACACTGAAAACATGCCAAGGCTCACTATTTTGTCTGATAGACAGAAGGGAATTGTGGATGGAGTGGAAGCAAATTTTCCCACTGCTTTCCATGGATTTTGTATGCGCCACTTGAGTGATAGCTTCCGTAAAGAATTTAATAACACCATGCTTGTCAGTCTTCTATGGGATGCAGCTAATGCTCTTACTGTGATTGAATTCGAAGCAAAAATTTTGGAGATTGAAGAGATTTCACAAGATGCTGCATATTGGATTCGAAGAATCCCACCTCGCCTCTGGGCCACTGCTTATTTTGAGGGGCAAAGGTTTGGTCATTTGACAGCAAACATTGTTGAATCTTTAAACACTTGGATATTGGAGGCATCTGGACTTCCAATTATTCAAATGATGGAATGTATTAGAAGGCAGCTAATGACTTGGTTTAATGAGCGCCGCGAGACCAGTATGCAGTGGACGTCAATACTCGTACCTTCCGCCGAGAGACGCGTAGCAGAAGCTCTTGATCGGGCACGCACATATCAGGTTCTTCGCGCCAATGATGCTGAGTTTGAAGTAATATCTCATGAAGGAACAAACATAGTAGATATAAGGAACCGTTGCTGTCTTTGCCGTGGCTGGCAGCTCTATGGTTTGCCCTGTGCACATGCTGTGGCAGCACTTCTCTCCTGCAGGCAGAATGTGCATAGATTCACAGAAAGCTGTTTCACTGTAGCAACTTACCGCAAGACATACTCACAAACCATACATCCAATTCCTGATAAATCCCTCTGGAAGGAGTCGTCTGAGGGGGATGTTAATGCTAACAAAGCTATAGAAGTTGTTATCAATCCACCTAAATCACTGAGGCCCCCTGGGAGACCAAGAAAGAAGAGAGTTCGTGCAGAAGACCGTGGACGAGTTAAGCGAGTGGTGCACTGTAGCCGTTGCAATCAAACAGGACATTTTAGAACCACATGTGCAGCTCCCATTTAAGTTACTGAATAAACAAATTGGACAACCTTTAGTTATGTTATGTGCCTGGAATCCTTTATCTTATTTATTTAGGCTTCATAGCTTAGACTGAGTAAATGATCTGTGTTATTTACTTGACATTAATGTGAATTAATTCGTAGCAGATACTCTATGTGTATATCATCTTCCAATAATTGGCATCGTTCAATAATGCATACAGTAATGCCATGTTTCCAATCATTTGTAGAGATGCTCCAAGGTACTCACTCTCCCCCTAAAAAAGACACGTTCAAGGCCTCGTCATTTACTCTTCAATACTGCTTCAATCAATTTCTGAACAATGTTCCTTTCGCTCTCTCAATAAAATGGTATGCTGCTGGTTTTTGAAACCCAAATTTATAGCATTACCTATTTTTATCACCAATGGATATTTAACACGATATCACATTTAGTTTTAAAGGATGAAAAGGAACTTTTACTTTTCCTCTTAGTTCCCAAGGATTATTTACTTTCAAAGATTCTTTTTCGTTTTCAAGTAACGTTGGTGCAAAATATTTGAATAAGTAATGTGTGGAATGATACTCCACTGATAAATTGTGTTACACTTCTAATGAAAAAACTATTTTCATACCCTACATTTTCTCTTACATTCAATTAACAACTATATAATAATAAATTATTTAATTAAATGTTAATTAAATTATTAAATAAAAAAATAATACAAATAGTTGTTAGCTAGGAGTTTAAATTTTGAAGAGTGTCAAAATATATATATTTTTTTTAGAAATGATGCTATCAGGAACTTTGCAATCATAATTGATTTTGACTGTGCATTACTAAAATAAGTATTTGTTATATATAATTTTTGTCCGTAGCCATATTTTGTATTATGTTCCCTATATTGTTATTTTTAGTGAACCGGGTATTTCTACATTTAAAGTTAAAATATAATTTTTTTAATATATTTCATTAATAAAGCAAAAACAAATTCTGGAGTGTAAACAATGTCACGTTGATATTTATTAGATTTTAAGATTATTGCACTACCAAATTGTGGTGCTTCACTATCAAATAAAATGCATCTACATGATAAAAGCTTAGCTTACTTTAAATAATTTTTCCTCTGATTGTTTTGTAGACCATACTGAGTTATTATTTTAAAGGACAAAAAGAAAGAGGAGTTTTCATGGTGTTTCCTTCATTGAGCTATAACCATTATTTTTTTCAAGTGTTTAGATATTTGACAGAAAGCTAATAAAAAATAGAGTGAATGAGACTGTGCTAAACGTAATATAAAATAGAAACTTGACTTATTCTGGATTCATTGCCCTTTAGCCGTCACAAGTTCATTCGCTAAATAATGCTGATGGATATATTATTAAGGTTCAACTACAAAAGAAATTTGTTTTCATTGAGAAAGAAAAATCTATTTATTACAACTTTGTTTATCATGTCATGATATCAACATGTGGAGGCGTATTTGTAATATCTTTAGAGAGAGTAAAACAGTTTTGTCAATAAACGAAGTAAAACCAAATGATAAGAAATTCATCGAAGTCCCTGACTGCTTAATCAATCAAATCATCAATGAGACTGTGGATATAATTCGATCGTCTTGCATTTTTTTATTTCCTTTTTTAACTGATATATTCTGATCCCACTAACACTGGATTTGAAAATAGTGATTTAAGAAAAGCATACCTTTTAGTTGAAGAAAATATAGATAATAACCTATAGTTTAGGAGTTCACAGAACTCATCATTCTTGTGTATTTGATGTCATATAGTGTATACACGATATACGCAGGAAAGTAACCATCCAAGTCGATTTGCAATGCAATCATTCGAGTTGGATCATATATACTCATCTTAAAATTGCATTTATGTATCATTTTGCTCATATACACAATAGGTGTGCTTTCTCTCCTTTTTTTTTTCTTCAATAAAAATTCTTGTCTTAAAAAAATTCCCTTTTACTTTATGCTAGTTGAGTATTTCAAGATTGTTACATACAGTACAGCTACAATCCGGTAGGCGTGGTAAGTATGAACAATGTTAAAGTTACTAATCCAGAGAATTGTGTGCGTATTATTCAACAGAATGGTAACGAGTAGATTTATGAATGAGAAAATTAAACATATGGATCACAAGCAAACTGCAATAGCAAGTGAAGATAATTCAGCTGCATTGCAATACAATCTGTGTTTGTCTATTATAAGGAGCATATAGCATATAGATTTGAATAAGTCATTTTCAATTTTTGGTAGAGTTTACTAGATGACTAAATGAGTGGTTTCGCTTATTTTTGTTAACCAGACGTGAAAAATCGCAGATGAAGTGGAAATCAGTAACGAGACGTGACAACAACACCTCAGAATGAAAGCAGGTTGAATGAACTGAAAAGGATAATCGGAGCTCAAGAGTGACCAGTAAAGTACTCACCATCACCATCGTATATGTGCAGTGAAGAAATACAATCAAAATTGATAATGAAAATATGTGCTCTACAACTTTGACCACATATTGCTGCCTTATCATTGTAAATTTACTATCCTTTTCAACTCCCCTATTTACGTCTATGAATGCAAGCAGTACAAAAGACTTAGAAGGTTAACTACAATAGTGTCACATTAACCGGACCGTCTTATATCTGTCACTTTTTGTCATCAGCAGCTGCTGATTCTGATTCAGTTCTATTAGGAGAACTCATCAGATTGTCAAACTTCTCAGATTTCCCCAGCACAATTTCAATCTAAAACATCAAGAAAAAGAGATAAAGCACAAAAACAGAGGGAACAATCCTTGCAAAATTAAATGTAAAACTCATTGGGAAACTCACCTTTGCCTTCTGCACCAGACGACCTTTGCTCTCATCTTTCATGCCAACTGTAGATGTCAGTACTCCTGTTCCATTGCAAGATTCATATTGACTAGAGTAGCTACATCTATTATACAAATGTGAGTATTAGAAATAAGGAAGAAACCTTACTCTTCTCAGTGGCAAGTCCATTGTTCTTCAAAATCTCCGCAATTGTGACAACGGTAGCTATAGCTGCACAAATACATGTCAAATTTTTGCAGAATGTTATACCAGTTGGACTTGGAGTGGGAATAGATGAAGCAGGGCACATTTTATGTGTTCAATTGGTGGAGGATGTTAAATCGGTTGGACAGACTGTGTACAAACTCATATTTTCAGTGGTATCGCATCAACAAATAAAAGTCACTATGCTTGGACGTTATACCAGCCACATTCCATGATTTGAGACTTAAACAATTATAGTGAGATGAGAAGATCTAAATATAACTCCAAACGCATTAACATAAGAAACAAAGTGCAAAAGAGTTACCCATTCCAAGAGCAGAAAGCTCGACCTCATTGTGCTGTTGTATGTACCTCTGCAGCAAAGAAAAAACCATTTGAAATTGGCATTGATAATGTTAGTAATAAATGAAAGTTATTCACTAACAAAGGGACACTGACACTTCATGACTTATAATCTCCAAGATCTAAGGCACTCTTAACATTTATAATCTCCAAATGTAAAACTTATATATATATATATATATATATATATATATATATATATATATATTTCTATGTACCTTGTGAATAATATATTGTGATTTATGTTGAAGTAGAAGCTATTAATATTTGTTAAATTTTCTTTTCTCTATTCTATTTCTTAATTTTTCAAAGTCAAAATATTAAAATTTTCAAATATATTATTTTAAAAAAATAATTATATATTAGTTATAATAGTTATAATTATAAAAACCATTATAATATCATATAATTATATTACTATTATAGAAAATGTGTTTCTTTTTCTAAATATTCAGTGTATCTAATCAACATTTTTATAATAATATGTTAATTATAGTAATTAAATTATAAAATTAATATTAAAAATATTACTATTATTATAATTATGAAATTATTATTATTATTATTAATATTGATTATTATTACTATTATTATTTTATAACCATGATAAAAATAATAACTAATATTATTATAATATAACTGTGATATAAAGAATTACAATTTCAATAATTTTATAACCTATTACCTATTAAATTAATTAGAATACTATTGAAGTGTTTATAAAATTTCAATTTTATTGTAATAATATTATTTATAATAACTATTATTATAAAAACTAATAAATAAATATTAATCATAATAATAATTTTTATAAGAAATATAATATTATTAAAATTTATTTTATTATTACAATAAGTATTAATTTATTATAACTCAAATATAATTAATTTTTTAAAATAATATATTTGAAAAATTTTAGTATTTGATATCCGTAGAATAGCAAGAAAAAATAAATAAATAAAAAATGAAAGTAAAAGAAACATAATATAAAATGAGAGACAATTTGTTTCTTCAACAAATATTATTATAATTCGTTGCAACAAATATCACTGTATTAATATGGTTCACAGAAGGTAAAATAAAAATAAAAAGAGAAAAGAGAGAGAGAAAGAAAAGAAATCAAGAAACATCGTAACAATAAGTCATTATATCAAACGTCACTGTAGTAATGGTATTTAAATTAATAATTAATTAAAATATTTAAAATCATCAAGAAACAAATTTAATCAAATATGAATATATTGTGTTCTAACCAAAACAATCAATCTAATTCTAATTCATCCATGTAAATTCTAATATATATATATATATATATATAATTCATTCTTACTCTTTTTATAATAAAAAGTTAGATAAGAAAACGAATTTCTAACTTGGAAAAGAGAGATGATAACGAAAGAAAATTGAAGAATGAAGAATGAAGAAGAAGAGATATACCTTGGCGAGATTGACGTAAAAGAAAAGAGGTTTCTTGGTGTTGGAAACCTGAATTCGGTTCTTCTTCGGGCTTTCATCTGCAACGGGAGCAGCAGCAGCTACGGTCGCCATTGTAATTCTCTGTCTGTAAAACGGTAAAGTAGCGGAATGAGCATGAGCCTGCCTTATATAATCCTCCACCAGAGGACACGTGGCCTTCCTCAGAGTAAACGGTAAAATTAGTTTCTTCCTCTTATTCCGATCCTCCTTATTCTTTTACATCTCCCTATTGACCGCTTCTTCTGCCCCTTTCAGTTGGTTTCAAAAACATATACTTATACAATCTATTTTTCTTTTTTAAATTATTTATTTCTTTTAAATTCTTCTTCATTTTCAATACATTATGTGTTTTATTTAAATAAGATTAAGAAAGTGTGTAAGATTATTTATATAGAAAAATGTACAAATCTTTATAAAAGAAAGATAATAAAGATTGTATACATTACAATGAAAAGGATAACAAGGAAATTAAAGTAGATATATGCTTGAAAAATGTAGAGTCTTTTTAGGTTGTAAAAATAAGAAAGCTTTTATCACATTTTACTAACTCTTATTAACTAAAATAATGGACCGATTTATGATGAGTTTGATTAAATTAAAATTTTCCATGTGATATATTAGTAACTAATACGCCCAATTTATGGTTAAATTATTGGATTCAGTTCCATTTTGGATATTTCATAAAAACAGAAACTTTAAGGTTTAGTTAAATTAATAAAGACGAAAATTTAGAAAAAAATGTTTAATAAACAGATTTTCGCTACCTTATAATTTATGATAACTTTTAATTATAGGTCTGTAAGAATATATATATATATGTGTGTTTTTTTCTTTAAAGGCTAAGAAATAATAATCTTTCTTTTAAGTTGCTGACTTTTCGATCTTCTTTCAAGTTAGACTTTTGGTATGCACTTTCGAGATGGACTCTATCTGCTCTTTTATTGGACTTGTATTTTGGCCGGAATGATTGATTGAATCACCTAATGGGCTTGGATAAGTTTAAGTCTCTCGATCTTTAATATCAGACTCTCCTTACGGATGGGTGTGTACCTGCAAGGCGTTCCGATGCTAAAGTCAGAATCAGTTTTAGATAATAATTAGATAAATTCACTCTACATACCTCTTAGATTGATGACCTGTTTATAGTGTTATCTTATTGTTCTTATAACCTATTTAAATTTTGGCTTCTTCTTGCACCCCTACGTTTTGCTTCCTGCACCCCACAATTTTTAAAATTCCAAAACTGACCTTGATCTATTATTTGAAAAGGGGCTCTAGATTTGCTTTGCTACTGTTCATCTTCTTCATTCATCTCAGGTGCTGGTGCATAGTTGTATGGAGCAAGGTAGAGAAGTAGGATCGAGATTGAGTAATGTGCTACGAATTGATGAATCTGGAATTGAGTAATGTGTTACGGATTCATAAATCTGGAATTGAATAATGTACTACGGATTCATCAATCCGGAATATTATCGGAAATAGAAATCCAAAATTTCTACGGATTCCATAATTCAGAATGTGAAAAAACATAAACAGATTCTTTATTCCGTAAAACTACTGGAGTGCATTATCTGATATATTATAGATGAAGTGTAGAAATGAAAATCCAAAAAAAAAGATAGAAGTAGAGATCCAAAAACCATAAATTTTACTTACCTTCAAGTTGACAATATCACCTTAAAGCATAAAGAGATGTGGAGTTTTGGAATCACATCGCACAGAATGAAGATCTGGACTGGGAGTTGTGGTTGCGCTGGGAGGAAGAAAATGAAAGTGATATGGGTTTTTAGGAATTAGGAGCATTTTAGGGTTTTTAAAAAATAATAAGGACAGTTTAGTCTTTGCATAACATTGTAGGGGTGCAGAAAGAAAAACGTAGGGGTGTAGGAAGAAACTGCCTTAAATTTTTCTTTTTGTACTTAATATTTATTAACACACATATTAACATTTTGGGCCAATTTTGTGGAACTTGCTACAGTACTTATTATAATATTATTTATTTTCACCATTTAGTCCCATCTTTCATTCATCCTTTTAGTTAACCTTTCGAACGTGGACAATACATTAATAAGATAGTCTTTCGACCTATACAGTAGTGTGTGTATATATATATATATATATATATATATATATATATATATATATATATATATATATATATATATATATTTTTTTTTTTTTTTTTTT
>Ga0123342_1000191_pt1 | contig 83564 bp, 40 predicted proteins | sample Turbeawhitnodule_FD_89960 | JGI IMG/M metagenome (GOLD analysis project Ga0123342, IMG submission 89960) | Root nodule microbial communities of legume samples collected from Mexico - Turtle bean Mexico white nodule | ecosystem: Host-associated > Plants > Roots > Nodule | place: Mexico: Nepantla... | reverse complement strand
TAAAAATGTTTTTATTTATTTTATAATTATTATATTTTTTTTTTTTTTATTAATTTATATTTTATTATATATATATATATATATATATATATATATATATATATATATATATATATATATATCTCAAAAGAAACCGACAAGATCTGTGTAACTCCAAAAGAAGACACTTGGATTTATAAGAAGATATAACTTAATTAGAACATTCTTGTTTTTTTTATTGAAAAAAATAATATTAAATATATTGCTATTGAAATTATTGAAGTCGAATACTCCATAAGTTTCTATACATACGAATTTTTAATTTGAACTTAAAAATAGAATAAATATTTAATAAATTAAGAAATATGGGTTAAATTTACTTGAGGAACACGTATTAAAGTTACCTTGACCTTTTAAATATATTATAAAATTGGAATTTTACCATAATTTTTTATTAGTCTCACTCTTATTTTAAAAATATGATGCAAAGGTGAGAAATTCCATTGCGTCTTCAATTAATGATTAACGAATCCGCGTTTTTGTGTGTTTTGTTGTGTTTGACGTGAAAATAAAGAAAGAAAACGTAAGAATAAAAATTGCGCATTGAAACGCACAAAAGATACCCTTCACTGTCTTTGTTCCGATGTATATATTCAGTGATCCTTGGAAATGTAATTATTTGACAATAAATATTTTATGGGAAAAAGTGTGTTTTAATTATAGAATATTATTTATTTTATCTGTTTAAAGATTCATTGTTTTAACACATTTCAACATAAAAAGTAAAATGTCAGTTATGAAAAATATAAATAGTATAAAATCAAACAGTTATAGAAAAATATATTTCATTAATTAAAAAATTGAATGATATATTTAAAATAAAATAAAAATATATTTACAAGTCGGACCTACGATAGTTCATACTCTGTCATAACTTATTTATACGACTAAATTTATTATATTAAATAAAATATTAACAAAATTAATAAATAATTAAATACTAAATAATACACTTTTAATCACGATTTAAAATTTTAATCTAACTTAATAACAAATAATCATAATAATTGTATAAATAGATATAAACTTTGAAAATAAAATACGATATTATTCTAAATTAATAACACCAAAGTTTGAATATCAAAATTTTACTTCAATGTTGTAATATTTGTGTAAGTATCGTTCAAGTTTGAAATTCATAAAAGAGCAGAAAACAAGAGAATGAAATAAGAGCGCGAAACAGTTAAGAAAAAAAAAACAATAATTCTCTTAATTAGAATCTCTTGAAAAACACTTATTTAAATTTACTTTTTTATTTGCTTTCAACATTTTAGCATTGAAATAATAGTCTAAAAGATATATTAATTTTTTTATTGATAGAGAAAGTAAAACGCCGCCTGAAGCAGTTAGAGAGCGAGAAGATTGGAAGAACGTGGACGACGTTGGTGGCAGTTGGAGGGTAGGTGTCTGCTGTGGATCACATTATTCTTTTCTGCTAAATTTAATGTTTTTTCTTTCTTTTTTTTTCCATCAAAGAAAACTCTTATGTGAAGGAAGAAATAGAATTTTATTAAAACAAAATAGGATATATATTATTCCTATTAGTTTTTATACGTATTCTATGGTTGTTTTTCTGTAGAATAAGATACACTAAATTTTCTTAATTCTAATAAAATATTTGTGTTCTTTTTTATTTTATACTTCTTCCTTTCCATGTACCACAATAAATATACATGTCTAAATTATTAAAGATTAGAAGATACATAACTACATCTCCTGGAAGATTTAGTTTATTTATTTTAAAGATAGATCATAAAGTAATTAGAAAAAAAATACTATATAGATTTTAAATCATTCATTTTTTTATTTCAATTTAAAATTTTACATCTTTAAATTTATATATTTTTTTAATCAATCTTTCTTTTCAAACATATTACATTACTAAGAAGATAACACTATTAAGAAGACAATAGTGCATAAAAAAAGAAAACATCATAATCATATTATGAACAGAAAAGGATTACTTTGACCTGTGTTACACAAAGAGAGTTTGAGTACTAATGTTAATAATTTTTATTATTTTAATACAACTTATTAATTTTAGTAATTTTTTAGAATTTTTTATTTTAATAATTATCTTGTATTGAATGGTTAAAACTCCACTAAGTACAAGTTACTGTTTTTATTTTCCAATTCGTAGTATTTTTGTAGTTCTTTATTATTGACATGTAAAACCAAACTTTAGATTGATGCTTACCTAATACACAGAAAGGTAAACGAATGAAACCACAAACTTTGGCATTTGGCAAACTTAGGACCATTTGCATTCAATGCATTGGAAGTAAATAAATGAACAGAGTCAACGTATGTTCATGTTTAACATGGACAAATATAATATGTAAAAAAAAAAAAAAAAAAATGGATACGTAATTGAAGAGATAAGTAAGTAATCAGAATGTGTAAAACGCTTAATCTCATTCTTATCTTCAAACCATACTTTATATACTTTATACACCAAACATCCTCATTCAAATCATTGCATATTTTATTTCTGTCATTTTTTTACTCAAAATCATTCTCTTATTATACTAAATAAAACAAAACAAAAAAGAGGTGATACATGCACTTTCGCAATAACATTTCTGTGTACAGATACTGTGTCCGTGTTTGCTTCCGCGTTTTCTTCCATCTTTCACGTCAAAATTCATGTTTCGTAATTTTAGCAGCAAATAAAACCAATCAGGTTTTAATTCTTCAAGTGGTCACTGACTCAACTAACATATTTATTAATTATAAAATATTACAGTATAAATATAAAAACATAACAAAAAAAGTATATTAATTATTGGGCACCTTGATCATGGATCAGTGTTGAGTTCCACTAACAACGAGAAAGAGAATTCAACTGAAATAAACACTGAAACCGACAGTGCCACCAATACATGCTGCACTGGCCACGCGAATATGTGGTTTCATCATGGCAAAATTCTCACACTTTTCTCTCATTCATCATAAATTATAAATTGTAAATTATTCTTTACAGATAAGTGACAGAGGCAGAGAGAAAATTGGATTTTGATTATTTTGAGAAATATAAAAACTGTTGAATGGAATAAATAAATTGAATTGAATTGTGAATCTGGAACATTGAAAGTACAAGGTAAACAGGAGAACTGGATCCAACAAAACTCCAAGCACTATGTACAAAATCAAGTTAATAGCACTCAAAATTCTCCCAATAATTGAAAAATCAAGCTAAACAAGAATCAAAGAGTTCAGAGAAAATGAGGAATTTCGATCTTGGGAACCACGAAGAGACGCGGTTTCTTCATCACAGGGTGAGGGCTCTCAACCTCGTCTTCTCCCGGCTTCGTTGCTAAATCGGAAAAAGCAGGGATATTCAGATCAAAATCACGGTGGTGGCTGTGGCTGTGAGTGGACCCCACACCTTCCGAGGCGGTTACAACACTCGTGCTGTTTCCGTTGTTGTTGTTATTATTGTTGTTACCTTCGTAGTGACAACGTTTGTGTCCGCCGAGGGCCTGTCCTGTGGGGAAGGACTTGTGACAGATGGAGCACTCGTGGGCCCTGCCGGAGGCGGTGGCGATGCTGGTAGAAGTGGCGGCGGAGGAGGTGGGGTGGTCGTCGGCGAGCGCGAGTTTCCGGTGGCTGGCCTTGTGTCCGCCGAGAGCCTGGTAGGAGGGGAAGGTTTTTTCGCAAACGGAGCATTTGTAGGTGAGCTTGGAGGAAGGATCTGGGGTTGGGGTGGTGGTGGTGGTGGTGGTGCCGCGGGCGAGCATGATGAGGCAGAGAGCGAGGTACTCTTCTTCGGAAGGGTGGTCGCGGGAACGCTTGGAACGCTTGCGTTTTGCCCATGGAATGGTTGGGTGGTCAAAGGGGAAAGATGGAACAGTTGTTGTGGGGGAGTTGAGAGCTTCCAAAGCCATGAAGAGAAAGTTGATGATGATGAAGAGTTTTGGTTTGGTTTGAATGAGTTAGGAGTGAGAGTGGGTGAAGAGGGTTTATAAGGAGGTGAGGGAAGTTGCGTGACAAGTGGTGTGCAAGTAAGATTGAGAAATAAATAAAGAAAAAAAGAATGAATGAGGAAAAAGAGATAGAAGTGTAGTGGAGCAGATTTTGAGGGGAATTTGTTGGTGGAGAAGAGTGAGTTGGGTCAAAGAAGTGTGAGTGTGGGAGTGAAGTCTAAGAAGGAATAGCAGCCTCCACACGTCAAGGATACTCAAAAGGACTTTTCTTTCTCAACATCTTTTCAGCCGACCCTTTACACCTCTATTCTCTTCCAATTTGGAAGCTCGCCCTTGCTTCTTCCTTCTTTCCTCTCTATTAATTAGTATAATATATTATGAGTGATTCGATAACACTTCTACAACGAATAGTTTGATAAATTCAACAAACACTTATTTGTTATGATAATATCATATTATAAAATGGACTTGTTATGATAATATCATATTATAAAATGGACTGTAGGTTTAATTCAATTCCATAAAACCAGTTCATGAGATGAGATTTGTAATTACTTATATACAATAAAATGTCTTAATCTCTGATGTGAGACCTCCAACCATATTAAAAAAAATCCTATATGTTATAGAAAAAAAATGATATAATATAAATTTATTCGGCGAAAATATTTACAATATTAGATATGATTCCGACTACAGAGTATTTAAATATTTACTATTATTGTTGTTTGATATATTTATGAAGATAAAGATAATTAATATTTTATCTAGATTTTAGATGGTAGATAATTTTTCAATCTTAATCTGAAAATGAATAAGACTAGGACGTATCTGGAAATGAATAATACTTACAGTTATAACATGAAAAATGGTTAAATATGAGATGTTTGGTGTGGTTTGGATAAGGCATTAAAAAGGCGGCACCGCAGAGGGTATCATTTTACTATGTTCTCAGAGAGCGATAGCAGGAAGAAGAATCAAGATCACATGAGAGAGTTTTTTCAAGGAGAAATATTATTACCCAAGTTTTTTTTTCACTATTTAGTATTAACTGTGTAATATAATATATATATATATATATATATATATATATATATATATATACATTTTGCACGGTATAAAATGATACCAATGATTTATAAGCATATTCATTTAAAATATTAAGACAATAATTTATTTTAAGTAAAAGGTATCATGATTAGGTATCACTATTAAAAATTGAAAGATTTGTGTGTCATTCTTGGACAAAAGTGAGGCTAATCTTCTCTATATCGTTCCAGATTTATTATTAGAATGAATAAATATAAAAAAAATATGGGATTAATTTAAAAATAATTAATGTATCTGACAATGTGCATAGTTTCTTCTGAGACAGAAAAAGGTGGGCCCAAGAACAAGAAGTACCAATTTAAGATTTCTTGTTGTTTTAGATTTTAGTGTTTAGAAAGTAAAAACTATAAAGAGAACTTTATCAATTAGAAAGCTACCAGAAGCATCTAGTGATGTTAACTCACTCCTCTTCCTTCTTCTTTCTTCCCTCCTCCACCAATCATAAATCCTTTTTTTTCATGTGCCAATCACTTTAGAGTGTAATATCACTCAATTTTATTACTAATATTTAGTTTAAAATAGATAAATATCATTTATATCATAACACCAATCATTCAATTTTTTTAAGAAATAATTAATTAATTGATGTAATAGTAATGTTTAATTTTGAAGAGATCAAAAAACTTATTAACTACTAGTTAGAATGTGTGATCGTGAAGAGGTAATTACAATATATACTAAAAAAAAGAAAAAAAATGTTAAAGAAAGTTGTTTTAAAAAATCATTTTTTATTAAGAAAATAATCCAATTATTTACAATTAATTTAATAATGATAGAATCTCTATCTAATTAATTAAAATGTAATTTGGAGAGAGAAACTCCCTATTATATATTTTTTATACATGAAATGATGTAAATATACATACACAAAAGAATAAAAATATCTTTCTTCTTCTTTTCATCTTCTTACCTACAATTTTCTTATATTTTTCACCCAAAACATATTTGATTTAATGTATAGATATTTGTATTTTGTCTTTGTATAAATGATAGTATAATAGTGTGATTGCTCTTTATCTCAAGATCAATATTTTTCTTCAAGAAACATAGTCATTGCTTACATAAAACATGGATTGAGATTAAGAATAGTAGTCAAACTTCCTCAAATAATCTATTACCCATTATATGTGTGTAAATTATATATAAAAGAGCAAGGACTCAATCAACCACATGTAGTTAAAGAAAAACATGTGTTTCTCTTTGCAAAGGTTTTCATCATGACAATGAACTATACAATTTAGTTATGAGTTTTAAAAAGGCAAAACACATTTAAAAATATGATATTTGAAACCTACCTCTTTGTCCAATTCAAATACATAAACTATAATAAACCATGTGTTTTCTTTGTTTTTATCTCTATGGCAAAAAATACAAACACAAAAAGGAAGTGACCTCATACATTCACTAGTCACACAAATTCTTCACTAATTAGTTTTCTTTGTTGTATAGTAGCAATATGCAATTGGGAAATGCAACTAGGGTGAAGGGTTGAGAAAGATGGTTAGATTTGGATAAAGATGAGTTTTGTGAAAGATGAGTCACATGTTAAATGGACATGAAGCCCACATGAGTGTGACATTAGGTCATTGTCATCTTGGCCCAAGTAATATGGGCCGAGAGAATCTTTTCATACCAAGCTGGCTTTCTTTTTCATAAGGTATCATTTTTATTTTCTTCTACTTTTGTCACATGAAAATTGAGGTAATGCATACCATGAAGTACAAAATCTCACTTTCGGCTTGGATACATAGACAAAAACACTAAAAAAAATTTGAAATAAAAATATTTTAGGAATCAAAATAATTATTTACTATATTGATTAAATTAGAGACTATTTTATAAACTAACAAAAATTATTAGTATCTAAAGTAGTTTTTATTATTAATAAAAATTTATAAAATAGTTTTTAAATTGACATCTAACTATTAGCTACTAATGTTTTATCTACTAATTACTAATATTCTAAATTAGTCTTCATTAGTCTTTTAGAGACTAATTTAGAATTTAAAATATTAGTAGCTAAAACCTTGATAGATAATTTATATAACAATTTAAAAACTATTTTATAATTTTTTATTAATAATAAAACTACTTTAAATACCAATAATTTTGTAATCTCTAAAATAGTATCTAATTTAGTTAATATAGTGATTAATTATTTTTTATTTTTAAATTTGGTTGTTATTTAATGATTTTTTTATAGTTAAATATCTATATTCTGTTATTGTTTTAATAAATATTCTCTTGTGGAAATAATATTTAAGAGTAATCTTTAGTTTTAATATTTATTTCTTGTAAAGTGATTCCGATTCACAATTTTTAATGAAATATCACTTTTCATTTTTAATTCACATCAAAATTGTTTTTGTAACTGATAAATTATGTATTATTGAGAGGATGAAACTATTTTAGGAAACAACATATTTATTATGTTTAAATATAGTTAGGAAGATTTGTTTTTAAATTTTGACATCTTTTGAATACAGATCCCAACATTATTTAGAGATTTTATTATTATTATCATTTGTTATTAAGTTATTTACATGAAATATTTATGTGGTATAACTCATCTTGTAAATATAACTATGCATCTTAGTCTATTTTTTCTCATTCATATTTCTTTCATTCATAAAATTTAAATTTAATTTTTACTTAAAGTATTGAGTTTAATATTATTTAAGTCTAAGTAAACCTTATAAATATAAGCTTGTAAGGTGAGATCTACATGTATATATTTTAATTTGATTATATCTATATTCATGAAAAATAATGAATAAATGTGAAAGATTTTAGGGATGCTTCAATCCAAAACTCTAATCTAAAACATTAATAATACATAAAAAGTGACTTAATTAAGTTTTAAGTTACATTTAAATATTTTTTTTATAGTTTCTACTAAAAAGTTTCATTTTATTAGATATGTATATTTTTCAATTAAGTCATTTGTCATTTGATTTTGTTGTTAAGTGTGTTGACATAACTATTGCTTTTCCATGGTCATTGTTGTCTTAATTTGGTATTTTTTTTAATTAAATCATCCTAATTTTAAAAAATAAATAATATTTGTTCGTAGCAGGCTAATGAACAAAATATAATGGCTAGATAAACTTTTAAATATTAAAAATATGATGTTATAAAAAAATGATAATACTTAACATTATATTATATTAACTAAATTTTTTAAATTAACCGATTTTCAACAAATTGTGTTAGATTACAGTTTTCATTTTAAAAAAATATAAATATTAAAAAGAAAAACAAATCATAAACTCTATAAAATTATTTGCCGTGCATCATGCAGATATACTTTATAGTTATTATAAAAACCACTCAACTTTTTAAACTTGGTGCTAAACTAAATTGATTAAACAGTATTACTCACACAAATTTAATGGATTTCTTTTTCAAAAATGTAGATAGGTGGTGGAGTTATACCTTGTCAATTTTGGGTTTACAATGTGGCTTTTGCTTCCAGCACCTAATTAATTATAACCTCCACACTATTAATTTGTTTTGAAATTCTAAAATTGTTCTTCATTTCAGAATTGGAAATCTAGAATAGATTTTTCGTATTTTAGAAATAAAATTTTGAAACAAAATTTGAAAACCAAAATTTCATTCTGAAAAAACAAATCCTGAACACAAATAATAATTTTTGAAAAGACAAATCCTGAATACAAATAATATATTTTAGAAAAGGAATTCCAAAAAACAAAATCTAGAAAAAAAAATATAATCCAAAAATATATTTTGGAAATAATATTTCAGAATTTTTTTCTAGAAAGTCCAATCCAAAAAATTGTTTCAGAAACCCAAATCCAAAACTGAATTATGAAATAACAAATCCAGAATATACTCTGACTTGCCACCTCTCACTCTTTTTTTAAAATTAAAGACATTTTTGTCATTTCAGATAGAATGTATATTAAAATTTATTAGGTGGATGAAGAAAAAACCTTACAATGTTCTTTGAACCAAAGGCACCCACCTCATTAGGGTGGCTTCCAAATAATTTAATGATTATCACAAAAAGTCAGAAATAGATCCCACATGATTAATGAGAAGTGTCATTCTCTTTAAGAATAAAACTACTATTTTATTCATATTAGTTAACAATAACAAGTTAGAATAACAATCTTATTCTACACATTTTTTTTCTATGTAGTTGTTTTCCGTTTGTCGTTAAAACGGTAAACATGTCCTCTAGTGTCTGATCTCAGAGTGGTAGGGACTTCATGTTCAGATTGAGTCCAATGTCAAGCCCATTATAAGCAAGTGGAGCATACATCCATAGATCATCTGAGCTTAAAAGCTACACAAGACAAAAACATTGTTACTATTTGATTCTATTTAGGTTAATCTTTCCAAATTTGGAACATGGTTTTCAATGTTATGCTACTCATATACATACCTTGATTTGTAGCTGCAAAAATTTCACATAATTGACTGCCTCTTCAAGCATTGTACTTATATCAACCTGCAGAATACACATCATCCATGAAATTAATACACAACTCCATTACTTTTGCTCACAAACTTAGATACACTTTCATAGATGAATTTTAAATATTAAGTTTCTCTTAAACAGTGCCATTTAAAAGAAATAATTAACTAGATTAGCAAATATATAAGTATACTGATAATCAATAAGAATTCAGAATATTCAGTTCATGTACTTTTGTCATATCTGATCAAAACTACAAGAATCACATCTAACTTATTATTTACCTTGGTTCCATTAGGGACAAGATTCTGTAGGATTCTTAATCGTTCATTTATTCTCTCTCTTCTTTTCTGCAAGATTCAAGTGAGAGTAATGTAAGTGCCATGATATCACACACAAATTCTATGTACTGAGCTATCACAGAAGGAAAAAAATAAAATGAAATGAAAAGAGGTTTTGTATTTGAAGTGACTAATTATATATACCCTTGCATATAGGCTCTGGGGATCTGTTGCTGATCCCCTACTTGCTCTTGTTTTTCCATTTGAGTTGAGAACAGATTTAGATTCTGAAGTAGCTCCTCCAACATTTTCCTTGTTATCATCCTCTGATATGTTACTACTTGAGCTTTGTCCATCTGATCCTGCATTAGTCTCTTCTGCATCTTCCCTATTGCTGTCATGTTTCTGATTCTTCTTGGACCATTTGTTCTTCATACATCCTTGCACCTGATAGTGAAACACAGAAGATTGTTATTAATTCCCACCTTCAATGTAGACCAAATATTAAGTTTTGATCAGTTTTAGCCTAAAATTATATAAGCATGACTCTGATCATTGATATTTATATGCACCAAGTGTAAGAACATTTTACACGATTAATCAATGAGACATTGTTGTTAGTATGAGATATTAGAGACAAAACTTACATCTTTTGAAACACGAGGTTTTTTCTTGTGATTCTCTGATCTGTTGTTGATTTTACCATCAGCAGGCACATCAATCTTCCTCTTGGTGGGAAAAACAATAGGTTCCATTTGATTGCACTCAGAATTCTCCAATCTGTCACTTGCCAAATCTTCATACAGCTTCACACTCTCTTCCGTTGCAATGTTGGGAAGCGATGGAGCAAAAGGGGCAAAATGTTTCTCATCCAAGGAATATACACATGCATTATTTGGTGACATATGATCAGGGTAACTAAAATAATAGTTTGAGCTACCCGGATTGGCAATGAAGACAGTGTCATCACCACTACAATTGCTACTATTACTATAGCTACTTTCCTGAGAAATATACTGTGAAGAATTTGAGTTATGAGCATCTAAAGAATAAAACATCAGCTCATTTTCACCAGCTTCAGGAGCACCACAAAAATTGGCTTGCTCTGTCACAATGTTCAGTTCATCGCCTCCACCAAGCAGAAGAGGAAACTCCGATGTGAAATGATCCTCACTGGCAAACATTCCACGAAAGCAATCCCATTCTCCATCAGGGAAGGCTCCAACAGGTTCCATTCTACTCTGTGTTGAGGGGAAAAGGGCAAAAGGGTGGTTGTTTTTTTTTTTCTTGTGTGGTCTAATGCCACTGCAAAGAGAATTGAAGCTGATGAAATGTTTGGTTGGCATAAGCAAAAACTATAGACATATTTATAGTGAATCCTTAGAAAAGTGTTAGTGTAAGCATTGACTTCATTCGCAAATAACATTTTAAATTTGTAATCATTGTGTGATAGATAGGTCCTAATTCTCTGTAACTGAACTCATGAGTCCACTGAGGGGCAAAGTACAACTCATATGGGACCAAGTTCATGCGTGATAATTTAGAATAATGTTAATTTTTCAATGGGGTTATAAACAGCTGAATAAACCTGTGGTGAGAACAGCAAAGGGGTCTAAGTAATGATTGAGAGGTTACTAATAGAGATTAACAAGTAATGGTGATAGTGATGTAGTTAGGAGTTGGAACTGGAGAACTTAGCATGCGCGTTGTTGAGGTTGAACAACGAACGTGGGAGTTCCCAATATGAATATAATAAACGCAGAGGAATTCTCTGAGGGAATAAAAAATTGAAGGTCCATGGACGGCTACATCGTGGGATGATCTCACTTTCTTTAAACCACTTCATGGACCGACACATCAACCGTGGACAACGCTCTTTTGTCTCCTTGGTGTAACAAGCTCACCATTGCTTCATCATTTGTAACAACCAAACATCTATTTTCTCTCTATTCTCTAACTACACTTCACCTAGTAACTCATGTTTTATGTTTAGTGCAAATTACTAACGTGAAAAAAAACCAAGTTACCAACATCTCACGTGGCTACAAAAGTACTGTCATACTCAAAACAACAACCTATAACATAAAAAGATATCTCTAATCTAATCAGATAAACTATCTTTCTTTCATCAGAACCAAATGTATCTGATTCTAAATATATAACTCTTATCCAGCTAAGTCACAAAATCAAATTCAGATTTAAGCAACAATTTTACACCAGATTTATGTGAAGGTGACAACTATTTCATTTCATCACTTTCCAAACCCTAACAAACAATAGCATATGACCCATTTCAACTCCTATTAACCATAAAAAACATATATATGCATGTTATGACACTAAACATACTAAAAGTATTGTCTCTCATAAACCATACTAAAACAACACTGAACATAAAGTATTGTTGTCTAATAATATAACAAGATAGAGTTGTAGGTTTGTTTTGACGTTAAAGGTGTTCAAACATTCACTAGAATATATACCTATTTGTTAAAACAGTGTGAGACTATGTTTGTTTCTGAGTTTTAACATGAGTGAACAAGGATTTTTCACTTCTGGGAAAAATGAACAGACACTAATATGTAGAAATCCGTTGAAAGATTCCCGTATCTTGTTTAGCATATGATGACGAAGAAATGGTTTTTTGTTTAGCCTTATTCCAGACTTAGTATCTCACAGATCTGTTCTCCAGGCTGTAGGGCATTCGCATATATTGTCCAAGTTTTATTCTAGGTAACAGGATTATAATTTCTGCACCTCGTATACATATAATACTTTGACTAGATTATGATTAGATACTTGTATTGGTTTTAAACAAAAACTTTAACAATGCTTTGGAAAAAAATTGGTTTTCCTTAATAGGAAGGATTTGCAAAAGTACAGCATAAGATACATATTTGCACTCTCATTTTTAGTGAAAGATAATGCATTAGATTTGTGGATATTTCTTTTTATATATTATTTTCCTCACTTATTTCTATTAATTGTCGAACTTCTAACTTTACTTTGGATTTTCTGATAAAAAAAATTGTGTTATGATACAATAGTAGAAAAACTATATGGAAATTAATAGTATACGTATATCGGATCAATGCAAATATAGAATTAGCAAGTTTAAACCCATTGCCTTGTATATGTTTGTTTGAGAAAAAGAAGAATTAAACTATTTTATGTAAGGTGTAGGATGTTTTAATCACTAATATTAATATTTAAAATAGTTTATAGGTATTTCAAACTAAGCTTTTAAGTCTAACTTCACTTCATCTATTTAATAGAAAAGTGCAAAGAAATATATTAGGATAGAAAACTTGCAGAGGTTAATTAATTTTATAAAAAAAATTGAAATAGTTTATAATAAATATAGTTTTTGGATAAAGAATTTTTTTAAAAAAACTAATCTATGCAAATTATTTTATTACTTAAAATTAAATAATTTTATATTCCATATAAATGGTTAGGATATGAAAATGTTCATGTTCTCTCATTTTAAAAATTAATATTCTTTTCATTTTTACTACCAATATAATTAGTAGTGTTATATTTTAGTTGTTAGTTAGGTTTTTTATTATCAACATTAAAATAAAATTCGATTTTTTTTTTCAATTAACATCAACGTATGTACTATTATGTTAGTCGTGATTATTTTTTACCAACGTTGATAATATCATTAGGGTTATTTCTCATTAAACTATTTTTTCGTTAATATAAGTTAGTTTTTTTAATTTACAATTGTTTGAGTTATTTTGTAGTTGAACTTGTTGCGATTATTTATCTTCTATATAGGTTAAACTATTTTTTGGTAGTGTAAGAGATTCTTTATTTTGAAGGTTGAAGTTGTAATTTTTATGTGACGGTATAATTAAAATATTCTATCTACATAAGAAAATTAAAATTCAATAAAGTTTGATTTTTTTATCCAAACAAAATATTTAAATAATAACAATTTAAATTTTAATATATATATTTTCTTAAAATTATAAAATTTTAAATGATACAACGTAAAGATAATATATTCCATCTTTTTAATAAAAATAATTAGAAGAACTTATAAACAACGCGTATCTTACTTGCCTACTGTTAGATCACTGCATACAATCAAATTCTCACTCCAAATATTTAACATAATTACAAGTGGACTCATATATAAATAAAAAAGAATCATGTTTTTTAGTGAATTTGAATACAAACAAATTTCAACTCTCAAAATTGGATATAATTTTACCATTTAAAAAAACATCATTATTTTAATTCTAGAAATCATTTTCATTAGACATAAACGAGAATAATTTAGAAAATCTTATTATTTTGTATGCAATCAATGATACTAAATGAACCTAAGTATGTTTTTTAAGAACTAAAAAATTAATTAATTTTATTTATATACAAGTCCAAATAGAGTTACTCAACATTCAACTTCAATATCATTGTTAAGCTTGAATAATTTCATATAAATTAATCCAAAGGCTCGATGATAGATAATTTTCAGACTTTCTTATATTCTCTTTAAAATAAGTCTTTTTTTTTCATTTTAAATCATTATTGGTGTTGATTAATGATATAATCAAATTTAAAAGTGAGAAAACGGACTAATTTTTTTTTTATGATGTATGGACATATCATGGTTAAAGAATTTTCTAATTATATTTTTAATTTTCAATAAAAATGGTCATCTTATTGCTTTATCATGGAAAATAATTTATATTATTTCTCTTTACTCTCCTCTCCTCGTAGTTTAATAGTGATTAATTTGACACATTATAAACGTATTAAAGAGCTTAAGAAAGAATAAAGGAAATCAATCTTTTTTTTATCTTATTACTCGAGTTAAAATGTTTGCTATGCAACTAGAAGAAGCTTAAGAATAATGATTATTTATCTCAACAATACAATAAAAAATCATTAAATAAAAATAATTTTTAAAAATAAAAAATAATTAATTATATATTAATTAAATTAGACATTATTATAGATATAAAAATTTGTTAATATCTCAAATAGTTTTTATTATTAATCAAATTCTAAAGTTATAGCTGATTAGAAATTGGTTTATAAATTTTATTAATAATAGAAAGTGATTTATAAAATTTATTAACAATAAAAACTATTTTTTTAGTAACTATTTTTTTTTCTCTAAATTTCTATTTAATATGATTGTGTGGAAATGAGAGGGTGCTAAAATTAAGAGTTTAGTTTTTATGCAGGGCCAAAATATTTTGTTTACATAAATAATCAATTAAAAATTATTTTAAGTAAAACTAAAAATAATTATTATAAAAAACAACAACTTTCCTATAAATTATAACTATAATGATAATATTACCAATCTTTTATAGTACATTATAATTAAACATTTAAGGTCTAAAATTATAAAGGCAGTGAATATTTTGCACTATTTTTTGTTATACTAAAGTTGTTTATATAACACTAAAAGAAATCATTAAATAAAATTAATTTTTAGATACTAAAATAATTAGTTGCGATAGTAACTAAATTAGAGACAATTTTAGAAATTAAATAAAAAAATTGGTTTCTAAATTAGTTTATATTATTGTTAAATAGTTTCTAAATTGATATCTAATTAGCAACCTAAGTTTTAACTACCAATTATTTAGTTTCTAAATTTGGTCTCTAAAATTTTGATTGCTAATTAGATACCAATTTAAAAACTGTTTATCAATAATAAAAACTAATTTAAAAATCAATATTTTTAAATTGTTTTCTATTTATGATTTTCTTGTTTTTATTACTATGAATCAAATGACTAACATTATGACTAAAAAATTGTTGAAGCATTAAAAGAGTATTAATGACATGAAAAACATGAAATTATTTTGATGAGACACTTATAAGTTATATGTTCCAACTCATTGACAGCAACGAAGTACACGTTCATACGGAATTGACATTGCTGTGAATTTGTATATATTACAAAGTCAAACTTGTTTATGTATATGGCAAAAAAATATCTCTCTTTTATTAAATAATCTTGTACCTACTTTTTTTGCATTAATCTATTCAAAGATAAGGAAGAATATAGATTAAATATATATCACATAGTCATAAAACAAATTAAATTAAACCACATTACATGATCATGAATAGTGATGAGTCTGTCTAAATTGAATTTATAATAGAATGAACTTCAAATCAATCCACTTTTAAATTCATTTTATCTTCAAAAAATTTAAATAGTGTGAACTAAAAAATGAACTCAATAAAAAATAAGTTGTTCCAAGCAATCGGGTATCTCAATATACAAATACTTAAAATTGTACTTTTACAAGAAAATACTATTCAATACAAAATTATACATAATCATCATATTAAAAAGCGTAAATATTATATTTTGTTATATTTCTATTGGGTAAGCTTAGTATTTTTGTATTTTTTGTCTTATTGAGTTTAAATAAATTAAATAATATAAAAACTACAAAATAAAATATATGATTGTATTGTTAAATTTTATGTATATAATTAATAAAAAATATTTTACTGGTTTTTTTCAGATTCATTGAATTTATAAATGTTAAATTTTTTTTGCTATCATTATAATGGTTTTTTTTAATTTCACATACTACTCGAATGTTTTCGATTTGGTATATATTTTTTTTTAAAACGAGTCAATGTAATATATTTCATTAAATTTATGATAATTATATCATAATATTTGTTGTTCACTACACTTGTAAATTTTTTGAAAAAGTTAATTTTGATTGATGATTGATAATTATCGTTTTCCCAGTTTAAAATTATTAAAGTGGAGATTGTCTAACAATGAAGATGTGACAATATAAATAAGGTCAAATGGTTATAACTTGTCTCCTAACAAATTCAATAATAAATCTAATCAATAAGTGTTCAAAACTTATTTGCAACTAAAATGTTAAAAATAACAACAATGAATCCTCCTCACTAATTATCTAAAGATTTTCACCCTTTCAATTTTTACTAGGATGTCAAACTTAATCAAAGAAGTCAAATTCAACATAATCTTATCAGCAAAACAAACGTTTACTACCTATTCAATATCTCACTTGTCTTAAAATGTCTACTCGTCATATGATTATTTTTTATTCCTTGAACTAAGTGAACAAGATATTGATTAAAACTAAGGAAACTAACAAAAAACTATAATTAAAGAAGATAATTGAATTCATAACTAGCGTTTAGAAACAATTCCTTAACAAAAAACAAAATTCAAAAAGATTAGACATTTTGACAAAAATTGCTACAAAGAATATTAAGAATAAAACTTTATTAAACAAAAAAACTCAGAATTCATTACGAAATCACAAGAGAATCAACACATATGAGTTTAGTCTTCCATGTAGAGACAAAATGAAAGAATTACAAAGAAGAAAATAAAGAAAAATCCTAATACTGTGTTTTCTGAATGTCGCTTTCAAGCTCAAAGGTTTTTCCTTGAAACTTATATCTTTTTATAGGTTTTCTTCTTCAAGGACCTCGGAAAAATGTTTTGATTTATATTATGTTCATAGTTTCTTAATTTTTAACTTTTTATAATTCTAAAAAAAAAATTCCTATTTAATCGCGAACTTTGTTTCTTATTATGACTCGCTTTCAATTATTTTTTGAGATATTATAGATTTTATTCTCTTATTTTTTTTCCCTTAGATTTTGTTTTCCATTTTTTAAATAAACAACTTGAAATTTTGCATAATTCGATCCATTCGTAGTGATAAACGTTTCCTTCAAACTGTCTAGTAAAACACTCCCATCAGACGACTATCTATTGCTAGATTGTTTAGTCAAAATGTTTCAGTTCACCAGGTTATCTCTTGCCTGCCCGTGAATTCAGCAGCAGTTCGAAAGATTGACCTATATCGGAAATCTTCGGATCTACACTTATTTTCAACAAAATCAAAATAAACTGAATTAGATGAATCTGAATTAAAAGTTTTAAAATATAAATAAAAATATGCTTATCAATAATATATCATTAATTATTCATTTCACGTGACATTGTTAGAACACTATTAACATTAATTTGACGGAAAAAGTATCTAATTCGTTAAAAATTAAACTAAATAAAGAAAATTTAAAATAGGAGTAACGAAATTAGAGAAAAAGTCATCTCAAAAAATAAATATTATTAAACAATTCATAAATTACAAAACTAAAATGTTTGAATTCATCACTATAAAATCCAATTATTTTAATGGTATAACAAGTTTTTATCTATTCTTTTCTTAAAGTTCTTTATTATTAGGTATAGATTACTTATATACCGTTTTTTTAATATAAATTTTGATATAATTTTTTCATATTTTTTTAAAATAATATTTTTTTTAATGTAATGACAAATTATTGTAGTTATTTGAAGTGTTAATATAGTTAAGATGTGAAGTTTTATATAAAAAATGAATTTAGTTTTGTTTAAATTTTGAAAGTGATAACGTTGATGATCGAGGAGAAAGATAACTCTAGCTGTAACATAGAATGAATCAAATTCCCGAAAGAATGGAATTATAAGATGAATCCAATTAAACACATTGATAATAAGAACACCTATGACCATAGATTCCGCCGAAGCTCGCGGTTCGGTCCCATTTGTTACACGTGTAACATAGAATGTTCTTGTCGACATTTTTTATAGCATTGTGTTGAAAGAAAGTGGGGGTGAAGAGATGGTTGTACTTTGGAAAATTGCACGACCTTTGGTAATGCCTTAAAGAAACCCTAATTCTCCAAACACAACAACAAAGCAAAACCTTCTACAAGTTGAAAAGGGCAGAGAATAAAATCTAGAAGCTGAAGATATATATAGAACATGATCAAATACTATATATCATTATTGGAGGCCCTAAAAATCTGATTTTATTCCCTTTCCAAATTCTATCTATTGTGATGTGCCCTCAAGTTCTTTCTTTCACTTCTTTTTTCAAAATTAGGGTTCATCTCCCACATGCTAAATTGTCATAGCTGTGTTCTTCGGAACATTTGGCTCCATTCACAACTTGTGTGTCTTATTAAACTACCTTACCAACCCAAATAACTATATACTATGAAGCATCATGCGTCACGTGATCCTATCGCTGTTTTTTCTAATATACTTTTATCTATAAACATAATGATAATAATTATACTATATGGTAATATACATAATGTTTTTTCAGAGATTTATCATAAATTAATACACCAAGTATCACGATTTGTTAATTAAATAATTAGTTATTTATCACTTTGTCGTATTCCATCGATCAATGGCCAAACTCGTATTTTGTTATCAGTATGGATCAATCATTCCTTATATATTATTGTCATAAAAACTTCTAAAACTTCTTTAAAATAAATTATAAAACTCTGTTACTAAATCATTAGATATATAAACTAATTTTAGAGATAAAAAATAATTATATATTATACTAAATTAAATACTATTTTATAGATTAAAAAATTATTGATACCTAAAATAGTTTATAAATTTATTTATTTATTTTTTATAAAAACTTTCATGTTAGACATCACTATGTTTCTAAAAAGGTCAGCCTAGCTGAGATGTCAAGTTGCATAGTGATTCTTAACATGAAAGTTTTTATTAAAAAAATAATTTCTAAATTGGTATCTAATTAACTACTTAGCTACCAATTATTTAGATTCTAAAGTTAAAATTGGTAGCTAAAACTTTTGTAGGTAATTAGATGCTAATTTAAAAATTATTTATCAATCATATAAACTATTTTAAATACCAATAATTTGCTTGGTCTTTAAAATAATATCTAATTTAATCAATATAACAACTAATTATTTTTTATCTCTAAAATTAGTTTCTATTTAATGATTTAATTGTACAAAGTTGTATGCTAAATTTGATATTGTCAATAAGAAAAGAATGTTAATTATAGAATGTATCTATACTTACCAAGTTGAGTTCTACAAAGTAAGTTGTTAGTTAAAAGACTACCAATAAAGCTTTGACACATTGCATAGAATGTCCAATGATCTTATTCAAGACATCTAAAAATAGAAGTATTATTATGTAGAAACAACTAACAATCTTGCATATAGTTTCAATACGTGTTTTAGATGTGTGATATTGCTTTTCAAATCTTTAAGTGCTATATTAGTATATTATCATAGAGGAAAAACAGAGACAATGTTATATTTGTAAATCATTTATATTTGTGAAGTTCTCTCAACCTATGAGTGTTTATATTTATATTATAAACACTCTCTTAAAAAAACTTAATTTATCTTCAAACAAGTTTTTTCTTTATTGTAATTAAGAGTGGTAATAGAATAGTTGGAAAACAAAATCATAAGCGACTTAGTGAAAAAAATATGTATGTTATTTATCTTAGGAGAGATAAAGGAAACAATCAAGATTGACTTTATGTACGTATATAATCTTCTTATTATAGTTAAAAAAAAATATTAATTAAAGAATAACTTAATATAACTTAGTTGGATTGAACTAGTACATGAAACAAGTCTTCATTTCTTCCACTATTACGATAAGCATTTTGGCCTTGATTGTCTTAACTAATAGATGATATCGTTGGACAATCTTTTTAGTTATAACATATTTAAAAAAACTTTCAAAAACTGTTTTAACCTTTATTCTACCCCTTCTATGATTAAGTGTTATTTTCAATAGTAATAAATTTAATGAATAACTAAATACCTCAAGATAAATCCATGATATAATGTTACAAAAGATAACCATACCTCTTTATTACAACTTTTAAGTTTGCACTCAACTTTCTGATCAATGAATACAACCACTCCATAATATTACCACAAGTTAGTAGCTAAAACGTTGGTAGTTAATGTTAGATACTAATTTATAAATTTTTATTAATAATAAAAAATAATTTAGATACCAATAATTTTTTTAATTTATAAAATAATATATAATTTAATTAATACAATGACTAATTATTTTTTGTTTTTAAATCCGTTGATATTTAATGATTTTTTGTAGTGTCATTTGGGTTGAACATGTCGTGAGTTGGGTTATGAGTAAACTCATGATAAAAGAAATTAGAAAAACACATTGATGTTACCCAGTAATATATCAGCATAATTAATAAGAGAAAATGATGATTGTTGTTACTTGATGTGTCAACCTAACTGAGATGTCAAATTGCATAATGATACCTATAAAAGGTTTTATAAAAAAAATGAGAAAATTATACATGACCAACAAGTTCTCTTTCTTCTTTCTTCTCTCAAGCTCGTATACTTTTTTTCTCCATAATCAAAATATCTCAATTTATGGGTTCTTTTCTCCCATATGCTCTAGGGTTTTTATTTTTATTTTCCATCATTAGTTGTCGTAGTACCATCTCCACTCTTCCCATGATCCACTATTAGCAACGTACACCCCACATCATTTAGAATTATCATTTGATATGCATATTAATATAATATTTAAAATTATTAATTATAGGTATTATTTTATATAAACTAATATATCTCATAACATTATATGCATATTAATAAACTGATTTTTTTCATGATTATTCCATAAATTTAATTTTTTTATATTAGAATAAAATATATTGAAGAAAAAATGTAAAACTAAAAAACTACAATATTTTTAAAAATTAAGTGGGTTGATCTGTTTAACCCACTAATTTGTGATAGATCAAACCAAATGGTATTATACAACCCATCTTGGTATCTCTACCTATAAGTATATTTCTAATAAAAAAATTATTGATAAAAGGTGACATACTCAATATCTAACAAATACCTAAAAAATTCTATCTAGGAGTTATGCATCATTTAAAGAAAAGACAAAAAAAGAATCTTACATGTTTATTTAACTAAAACCATTTTCAACAAACCAGCTTTACCCGATCAATAAGATATAACACACTAATTAGTCGCAAGGTCAGAGAAAATAATTCAAGTTTTAAACTAGCATAGAATGCCAAACCATTATTAGTGCATAATTTTCTTAATTAATTATTTAATCACTGTATTTGAGCCAATTTTTCACTTAATTATTTATCATACACAAAAACTCTGTATTTAGTCTTCAGTTGCCAAGTAATTAGCTATAAAAAGGAGTTCGAAATTTAAATTGATTAGAGAATTTTTAACAGTTGTTCGATTACCATAAAAATGATGAACTTGGAAAAGATTATTGTATGTTAAAGGTGAGGCGCACGTATGAGCAAAGAACACGGAGTGTATTTGAAAATCAATTAATATTTTATTTCACTTTTCACGGTTACAATTTTGTTTATTTTATTTAACATGCTATATTAATATATTTTGAACCAAATAATATATATTTTTCGAACCGTATGTAAATTACTTTAATACGTGTAGAGAAGACGTATTTCGTAACTACAATTTTATACATTATCTCTCTAAGAATGGGATGAATAAAAAAAAACTCTATAACATAACAAGGATTGGACCACGTAAACAATTAATATTGTATAAAAAAATGTCTTGTATGTTAAATGCATATATAATATATAGAATTAATCTCTAATTCAAAGGTTTCATATAAAAAAAATTATAATATAGTCACATAATTGTGGAGGGTTGGTATGATAAGTATAAAGTATTTCGAGTATGTTTAGCGCTAATTAATTATAATTATATTGTGGACGTATTAAATTGATTAATTATTAAGTATGATTATGGAGGTGTTAAATTAATTAATTTCATGCAGAGTTCTTCTAGAAACGAGTATTGAAACAATGAGAGCTTTTACCATTTTCACCGTCATTCGAAGACTATATAATTATTTAATTTGGGCAGTGCATAATATACGTGGATGGTAGCATGTCCATATCAACCAAACGCGTTTCCCTGTATAGCAAAAGAAGAAAAATAGTTCATGCTATAAATTATATATATAATTGAGAAAAATAATAGATTGCATACAAGCATTTTAAATACAAAAATACATGACATAAAATACATGAAATTTATTAATGATGATGTATTTTTGTTCTGTTACCCATATAGTCTCATATTACGTAAAATATTATTATTGACATGATATTTTAACATGTTAATAATTAATAGTTTTTTATTAATAATAAATAACTATTATTTTATAAATATTTTATATATTTTATATTAATTATATTCTTTTCATAAGAAAAATAATTTTAATACATAATATTTTTAGTAATTATTTATGACCTGCGTATTTTAATTTGTTAATATAATTATTGTAAATTTTTTTAATTTTGTTACTATTATAAAAAATATTTGTGACAAATAAAAAATTAATCACAGATAATATAAATAATGACACAATTTATACGTATCACTTAATTTTATCATAATAATTTATATTAGTTGTAGTGATGGTTGAACCAAAATAATTTTTTTATTAAAATAGTACATAATAAACTATTTAGTTTAATATTTAATATTGTGAAAATATATGTACATTTAAAATGAATGCTTTCGATATACTTTGCGCCAAGAGATTTCTTATTTCGCTTATTTTTTGTCTTGAGAATTTCCATTGATAAAATGTTTTGGCATCTTTTTTTATAAGATGTAAGTTAGATTCCTTGTAATGCAACTAAAGAATATCAAAATGTAATCAACATACATAGTATGAGCAGGAAAAGTAAAAAATTTTCCCTCCTATACCACCTTAATACCACTTTTACTAAGTCCATCTTTGCTTTCTTTCACAGAGATCTCACATTGATTGAGGATAAGAGTTTTTCATAGTATATAAATATGTATTGATTTTATAAGATTGAATTAGGCTTAAAGTTCATTTCTTAATATAATATTAGAGTCATTTAAATTCTATCATAGTGAGAATTTGTTGAACTTAGCATGTCATCCGCTATCGAACCACCCATTATATAATCTCACACACGAGTTGACAAGTCTCGATATGAGAAAGATGTATTTAATAAAAAACACTAGAATATCCATCTCAACCAGAAATGTTATTAACAAAAAAAAATTGAAAATAACTTATCTTCCTTATGATAAAAGTAAGTTATTCAATCAACACATGATTATATGCCATCTTTCAACAATTTAGGAATAACATTAATAATATTATGTTCATTAGATCAAATATGTATTGTTGTAGAAAAATGTAACTCAAAATGGTAGACCACGTGAGCCTCTATGTTCACTTTATTAATAATCATATTATCATTGTGTTATATAAAAAAAATGTTATTGATAAAAACTCTAAATTTGGTCCTATGATGAAAATATCAAGTATCCATATAATCTTTATAAACCATTTGATTATAATTTTTTCACATGAAAAATCCTCATAAAATGATTGAGTTAGATGAAAATCTCTTATTATTACTGAAAAGTGCATCAGTTTACATGTTTATACTGATAATTAGAGTTTCATATTCCACAATGGAGATTTTATAAGAAAAATTATTCTTTTAATAATTCTTTACAAATTATATTTATTTATAAATAAACTCTTATAATTCAGTGACAATTATGAAATATAAAGTAGGATAAACCGATAAATGTATATTAATACAATGAGAATAACTATTAGGATTTGAATTCATTCATTAATAGTTTTGCAATCTTTAACTTAAAAATGCATTACTCACTTCAATCATTAGTGAATGTAAACTTCAATTCAATACAAATACTCTATTTTAAATGGTCTTATAAATCTTAATTAGATGATAATTTTCTTGATAACCAAATTAATGCACTTGCGTTAAGTTCAAAATTTTGAATTATAAGTGACCTAAAATCTATTTTATGCCTTGATTTAAATCCTAAATTTAAATGCATTTTCCAATGACAGCCTAAATTTAAAAATCAAATCATTAAATGATATAACTGAATATATATATATATCAAAGTTTATAAAAAAATTTATAAATTGCATCCAATTCTAACAAATATAATGATTAGTTATTCACAATAACAAGAAAAATTCAGTACGAGTAAAAGGAGAAGAATGGAGATCCTCCTTCTTAGAGTTCTGCACTAACTTTTCTCTCTTACACCCACAAAAGTCACCAAATGTCTTTAATTAAATTATTAATTTCTGAAAAAATAATATTTTAAATTAAGATCAAAATTTGGAAGTTTTCAAAAGTATTTGTTTAAAAATTTAAAACTTAAGTGCTCAATTTTTCTTCAATATAGTTGACTCTATTAATTGTTGAGTTGAATCAATCCATCATAAGTTTTGAGTTATTTTTTAATAAAAGTTGTAATTTCAAAACATTTCTATTAGATTTTTAAAATATAGACTATACTAATTAATATCTGAAGAATAAATAATTTAATATTTTAAAAATACATATCTAATCAAGATAATAATCGAGTAGTTTGAATAATAAATATATTATTATTTAATACTTTTGGTTGGGATGGTTCTCAAATCCAACTTACAAAATCATCACCCAACTCATTTGAGATTGAGTGACACTAATTTGGAATGTTTTTTGAATAAATTGTAAAGAAAACTCAATCTTATCTATTTGGGTTATATTGGATTCTTGGGTTATCCAACCTAATACCTTTAATGGACTTTGTAATTTTTTCACTCATGAGAGAATTGATTTGTGTTTATTAAAAAAAAATCTTAAAAGAATTTGTGTACATATATTTGTTTAACTTACCTATTTTAAAAGGAGTAATAACTCAAAATCATCCCTAAAATTTGGTGTGATGGCTAATTGGTTCTTAAAAAAAATCATGCTTTTGAGTTTTTATTATTCATTCCATTTGCACATGAGTTCATCCTTTAGTAAGATGATAGTAATAGTAAAATAACCGTTTATGTGATACATGGTTGGTAGTTACATCTCACTTGAATGAAAATACTTGACTTTTATACATATAATATGTTTATTTTTCAATTATTTTAAAATTCAAAGCAATTGATTTCATTGATGTGCACTTATAAGGCAAAAGGAGAACATCAAGTGAGGATTCATTTAATAAAACAATTATAATTCTCATATAATCCTTAAAACTCTTATCTTTGAATTTTGTGTTGCTCAAAATGTGAACATCTTGCCATTAAGCAAGATCAAACAAATTTCCGAAAAGATCATTATATTCGTCTTGCTCAGTCAATATATCGTTAAAAAGTTCATTATATAATTTGGTTATAAAGAAAAACCAATATTTGTAAATTAGTGTTGAAAACACCTTACTATTATTTATAGGTTTAGCAACAAAAGTTGTAAATCTACATCCACAAAAATACTAAGTCCAACAATAAACTTATGATATGTGTTATTTAAAAGAAATTTTGCCCTTAATATCCTTAATATATGATTTAAAAACTTGATTAAAACAAAAATAAGGTTTGAGTGAAACATATAAACATACAATTAAAATTATAAACAAATACATGTTCATTAGCCACAAAGAATAAATCAACCACCAATATATCACAAAAAGGAAAATATAAGTATTTTTCCAATCATTTTGTTCTCTACGACTCTTCTTATATAAACGATTCTTCCCATAGATATATAAACTAAGATTTTTTTTTTCTTTTGCACCTTACTCAACATGTTAGGAGCCATCACAACGATTTTCTTTTCATCTAATTGAGTTGAATTGTTGTATCTTATCATCATATGTTAGAATGTTATTGATTTGAGTTCATGAATACGAAGCCTCCAAAATATCTACACCCTTCATTTTTATTATTTTCTTAGGTTATGTATTAATGTAACATAAATCATCAATAAACCAATTAAAAGAAATTCACAAACTCAATTTTCCATGAAAGAAAAAATGAAGCATTAAAAATAAAATAAAAATAAAAACAATATTACACTTTTAAAATCTTCATAAATGTATGTCTCAACAAATTGTTCATACAGAATAACCATATAGGAGTAGTAAACATGTTTAGACGATACTTAACCACTCAAATGAACTTATTTAAGAGTTTCACTACTGAAAATAATTTAAATATAAATAATTAATGTTTCAAAGACTTAAATTTAAGATATTTTTTCAAAGATTAATGACTGTACAAATATTTCACGGATCAAATTAACTCTTTACTCATTTTTAAAATAAACATTTTTTATTTGAATAAAAACAACTCCTATCTCTTTTTAGATAAGTTTAACCAAACTAACAAATTCTTTAAACCTAAAACAATTAGTTTATTATGCAACACAATCATCATTGCACTTTTGATATTTTAACAAATATTTAATAGATGAGCAAAATATGCAAAAATCACGTAAGAAAATGTGGAAATAAAATAATTTCATGATAAAAAATTATGTAAGAAAATGTGGAAATAAAATAACAAAATATAGAATGCATGTTAGATTGGAAACCATTCCACTTTATTATTTTGTAATCGTTGAATCAAAACATTAGCTTAAGTAATTTCATTACAGTAAATAAATGAAATGCGTGGAGAACACACGGGACTCGTGCAACTGCGTCGTGAGTCAAGTCCTGCCGTCACTCGCCATGGCCTCGGTGGAGCAGCCTCCAAAGAAGCGAAAGCTTTACGAGCCTTTACTAGAACCGCCACCGTCTTCGCCTCCGTCACCACCACCGCCGGCAACCGAACCAACCCCTCCCTCTCCGCAAACCCTACCCCCGCCGTCTCAGGAGGAGATTCTCGCGAAGCGGCGGAACAAGGACGAAATTCGAAGCGTCTTCGAAGGTTACAAGCGGATTCAACGTTGCTTGCTTAACAAAGACGCTCCTTCCTCTATGGTAGACCTTGAAAAGAGTTATCTCGCGCTCATAACTTCTTCCAGAGGTGAACCTCTTTCTCTCGCTCTTAGCTCATTAACTAGCGGTTCTTACTATTGTTTAACTGTCGTCAATTGTTTGATTGTGATTGGAATGTGATATTGCTGGAGAGGAGCGTTTCTATAGAATCCGTTAGGAATCTAGTGCATAAACTTCATCTGGTTTGATGTTACTTAGGTTTGCCCAATGTTTCGGGCAATATGAAATTAAATGACTAATTTCCTTGTTTGTTTCCGAGCTGCTCGTGGTTTCAATTCGTTTCGAATGTTCTCTGAAACATGAAATTCCTGACGCATGGTGAAAAATGTCGATTCTCTTAGACTGAAAAATATTGACTACTTTGTATCGAATTGATTGATTGAGCAATGCTCTTTGTGGTAGACAGATACTAGGTACAAAAGAAACAAGAGGAAATAAATCCCTAAGTTTAAGAGATATTATAATACTTTCCTATGATACTTAATCTCCTAAATGAGGAAACTACAAAATGGAGAAAGAATCTACAATATCAATCATATGATTGACAATAATCGACACTCTTCCTTAAGGTTGTGCATATACAGATTGCATGCATCCAGTTTGTAACATATGTAAACTATCCTAGTACATGTTGAGGACTTGGTCAAGATGTTTTCCAATTGATCCTTAAATCACACAAAAGAAGTCTAGACCATGCCTACAAGAATCCTCTTTCTGAAGTATGGGGAAAGAACTCAGAATTTATTCACTTGAATTTAGAGTTGATAAAAATTAGTGAGTTATTGTTCTCAGCTGATGTATTTTATATATATAGATGAGAAGTGTACAATGCAAGGAATAGATACAACCTAGAACTCAATCCTTAGGCTACTTACATACACCCATAAAACAACTTTATGAAAGTTGTACAATTAAATAATAATAAGAATTTTAACACTTCCCCTCAAGTTGGTGCATATAAATTGTATGCACCAAGCTTGGAACATATAAACTAAATTCTGGACCCTCTTAAATATTTAACAAGAATGTTTGTAAGTTGGTCATTAGAGCTGATAAATCCAATATTAAGTTTCTTGTATAACAACTTCTCTGTGACAAAATGACAATTGATATCTATGTGTTTAGTTATTTCATGAAGCACCGGATTGGAGGCAATATGAAAAATTGTTTGATTACCACAATACAATTTCATATGCTGAATTTCTCAAAATTTCAATACTTGAAGGAGTTGCTTAATCCACACAATTTCACAAGTGGCCAAAGCCATAAATCTATATTCAACTTCTACATTGGATTGGGTAATCATGCTCTTCCAAGAAACAATATTCCCTTCAATGAAAACACGTACCATGATTTTTGTCCTTCGCCAATTTGATAACCCGTACCATGTTCCTGTATGAGAAATGAATTGACATCAGAGTTTACAAAACAATTTAAAGAATATGTTAATTGGCTTAGTGAGATTAAATTATAAGGACGATGTAGAGTCTACAAAGACAAAACTAAGGTTTAACAAGGAGATAAAGGAACATGACCAATTTCTTGAGACACAACTTTGGATCCACTGGCCACACTAACAAGGTGAGGAATTTTTGATGAAGAAATAAATTTGACAGACTATTAGTAAAAAGTGTGATAAGAGGTATCTCCCTTTCCACTTTATAATCCCTTGAAAAATTCCTGTTTGGTCACAGCATTAATGTTCAAGTCAGGTTACTGGCCATGACCATATTAAAAATGAAGTCATTATAATAGTAAATTTGCTTCTGTTTGGATTTTTGAGTGTAAATACTTTGGCAATAGTGATTTTTCCATATGTCAAATATTAGTGCTTGCTTCTATTATGCATCAATTTGATCACTTTTTAATAAAATTGGACCCAAAAAATCCCCTGCTTTACCCATGTGTGTGTGCCTTTCTTTCAGATTTCAATTTTTTGAAAACAAAAAAATTGTTACTGGAACTTTGCTACATCGGTCAGTGTCATACTTGGAACCATTAAATGGAGAAAAAAATGCTTAATACCCCACTTCTGCTATATTAACATCATTCAGCTACTTCAGTGTCTGCAGTGATGTGTTGCTTTTTGTCGTAAAGTATCTAGGATTTGGGGATCTCCCTCTGTTAGGCCAAGGTAGTTGCTGAAAGCACAAGAGACTTGGGTTTCAATTTCACCTAAAATAGCTGTGTCTCTACCTCATTGATTTTATTGCCCGATTAAGTGCTTAATTTGCTAGTGAACTATACCTTTTGCCAAGAATTTGAAGGAATAGATTCATTCTGTTTCCCAAGGTGAAGCTTCTGTATTGTGACAGGTTGTATGAGTGTTCAAAGACTTGTGGCCAATCTTATTCCTCGGTATGCATGTCACTGTCCAACAGCCTTGGAAGCGGCAGCTAAAGTTGTTATTAATATGCACAACTTTAGTTTGGCATTGATTAGTAGAGGAGAGGATTCCAGTGGTATTGCATTTGAAACTGCTAGAGCTTGTATTTGTGGCCTTGCTGATGTCTGCTGTGTTGGTTCATCGGTGGCACCAACGTCTGCTGTAATTAAAGGAATTTGCTCAGCAGTTTTTCAGAATGTGCTCACCTCTTTTATAGCCTTATTTGAAGGAAAGGATATCTTACAGATGGTCGACAAGAGTTTCCTGAATATGCAAGATAACCCCGAGGTCTTTTCTGAGTTGAAACAGAAAATTTTAGAGGAGGATGAATCTCCATTGACTAAACTGTCCAAGTTTCGAGTATTATGTCTACTTTGGATTCTTTTCTCGTGTCCAAAAGATTTGCTTGCAGCTTGTTTGGATCTCTTAGGTTCTGCCACAAAAGAGGGAACTAACAATGAAGGACAGCATTTTTTGAGCCTGGTGACTAGCTTGTTTGATGATGATAAAACAGTTCACCTTTTGGATAACACAATTAGTGGACCTAAGTCTTGTACGGATTCTACTGGGTCTGGAATCAGAGATGATGAGGCTGGTGAGGAAGTTGTGACGGAAGGCAACTATGTTTCTGGTGGTGATTCATCTGTTGGCAAGAGCTGCTTACTTATACGGGTAATACTTTATAATTTTAATCTTGTGTGGATATCATCATTTATACCTAGTATGTTTTATATTTTTGTACCGTAATACAGCTATTCTAACAATTTACATAGATAGTCTTTACATCTATTCTTTACTTTATTATTGCTCTATTCTTATGATGCTGTCAAGTACAGGGACCAAAACTGACTGTTATATAAATCACAAATGGCAGGAACCTTTTTGTGAACATTCTTTTTCAATTTAGTAGTAAGTTGTAAGGTTTAATCATATATAGGGACTAAAGTGATAAATGTGTCATGTGTAGGATGATATTGTTAATTTAACCATATTTACTTTTATTGTGGTTATGTCGGTTCTCTCTAGTCTCTCTCTCTTTCCTTGTTTTATTTGTATGATGTAATACTATATAACACTATTATGGCATCCACATTCAGATGTGAAACACATAAAAAGTTTCTAATTTGTATCAAATTCTCGTCAATTTGTTAGAAATTTAAGATGTTGTAATTTACTATTTGTTATTGCTCATTAATTCCTTGTTTGTCATAGAAAAAAGATTTCATACATAGGTTTTTATTGTAAAGACATGATATGATATGATTTTCTCTTTTGAATTTTATTTTGAGTTCCATGATTGAGCTTTATGCTTTTAGGTTGATATTTTGTTAAAAATTATTAGCATATTAATTGCTGGTGACACTGAAGAATGCTTGTTAAACTTGGTGCTTTTTGCTTAATTTTTGCTTGTTAGGAATTTTGTTCTAATAGCTTCTAACTAAGAAGCCTTTTTCGGCCATTCTGTATGCAGGTTCTTGACAGGAATCCCCCACTCCGGAAATGGATGTTGTGTAGATGTAAGAAGTTACTTGACTTGCTCCCAAATGCATCACTGGAAATTATGTCAGTACTGCAAGGAATTCTTGGAATGTTTCCTCAACAAACAGATTTGGAAGACTGTCAAGCAGATAGTGATGAAGATAAATCCGAATCTTCAATTTACATGAATAGTAGGAAGTACATGGTGCCTAGAAGCTCCGAGGAACATGAAAGCATTGCTGAATCATCTGGAAAAGGAGGCAATTTGAGAGTTTATGTTGGTTCTACTGATGGTTTTACTGATAAGGTTTCTGATAAATATGTGATGGCTCATAGCTCTGCAGTTTCTCTTGACAATAGTCCAGCGTTAAAAGTGGGTTTGCATTATGATAATGGAGTCTCAAAGCCCATTAGCATTGGGGTCGGGGAAGAAGGAAATATGCCAAATGTTAAATGTTCCACACCTAGGGACTCAGTAAGCCATCAAATATTCTCACCTGCAGTTAGAACACCGGGGAATTTTAGGAGTAATTCATTTGATGGTAGAAATGATTTCCTGAATGTAGAGAAAAATCAAGTCTCAAGCATGAATTTCAGTTCACCTCCATTGAGATCGTCTAGTGGATCTGTTAGTAATTCTTTGGCATCTCCTAATCATCATTTTATGTCACCAACTGCTTCAACAAAATGTCAAATTGTGTGGTGCTGTGATGGGGATCCTGCTGCCATGGATATTGTCTCTGCTTCTAGGCTGCTATGGATAGGTTATGTGGGCCCTGATGTGCCCGAAAGTCATATTAGGTTTCACCTAGAAAGATTTGGTCCTATTGAAAAATTTATTTTCTTCCCAGTTAAAGGTTTTGCCTTGGTTGAATACAGAAGGATCATTGATGCAATAAAAACTCGACACTGTTTACCTGGATGTTTTCCTTGCCGTGTAAAATTCATGGATGTAGGACTTGGAACTAGGGGTGCAATGAGTGGTGTTGCAGTTGGCTCTAGTTCTCATATTTATGTTGGAAATATTCCTAGTCAATGGGCCAAGGATGAGGTCATGCATGAAACAAGAAAAATGATCCACAAGGGTCCTCTTGCATTCATTGATCTTAGCTGTGAGTTTGCATTACTAATGGAATTTGAAACGCCTGAAGAAGCTACAGCTGTCATGTTGCATCTGAGACAAATGCGAAGAGAAAGAAGTAACTACAACCAGCATTTTGGTCCAGCTCCAGGAACAGGTAATGTTGGAATTGGGCATGCTTATATGGATGGTGCAAGACCTGTACCTGCCCCACCCCCTCCCCCTCCCCCTTCCCATCTTGATCTTCAAGTTAATAACTCTGCTGGATCACCACATGCTCGAACTCTACCAGGGAGCCCCGCTTATAGCAGTCGAACGGTGATGTCTCACCTGTCCACCTTACTTGCTTCATTGTGCTCAAAGTACAATATTAATCAAAACCTAGGTCTCAATGATAATTACATGACTGGCAATAATTTTCCTTCCATGCGTGAGGAAGATATTGTGCCATCCAGCACTCTGTGCATAACTATTCCACATTGTAGTAGTTCTATGTTCCTTTCAGATGATGAGTTAATGGCCATTTGCAATCTAGCCATTGGGAATGCTGGATCCATTGTCCAGTTGACACAAGCAAGCACGCAGATGGGATGTAGTTGGTTTGTCGAATGCAGTAATATTGAAGGAGCAGTTTCTGCTCTAAAGAATCTCCGTTGTTGTCCAGGATTGTTCTTCCAGATAGAATTCAGGTATACTAGATGAATTTTTATAATGTACATACACACACACGAATATTTTTGATGATTTTCCCATTTGGAAGCATATGCCCCAAACTTCAATGTCTTCTCATTCTCTCTTTAATCCAAACAAAAGGCACCAAAAAGGATCTGCATTTGAACACATGGTTCTCTTTTTCTTAATTATTTTAATTGAATTTTCAGTTTGATTTGTTCATTAGATAATACATAGTATATATACACTGAAAGTAGCAAATTGATTTTTAGCTAGTGTTATTTGACTCTAGTGTAAAATAAAATATACTAAATATGACACGATGTTGTTGCTAATTACTAAGCCCATTCTTCTATCGAAAAACAATGTAAAACCGTAAAGTAGCATGTTTAGATTGTCTTGCTGTCTTAAATCTATTTTATGAATTTTACATGTGAAATTCCATATTGAGTAAAGATAGTGATTTATTTCTCGTTACAACTAACTCACTGTTTTAAGAGTTTCCAAATGATAATAATACAAAATATTGAATTAACACGGATAATTTCCCCATTGATATAAAATTTGGTGAAATGATCCTTACTGTTTTTTATCTTGAGACCTAACTGAACAACATCGGCTTTTAGGAGAGATGAAAGGTGGCCCTTGGCATGATATCACAACCTTTGTGATCAAGTGTTTAGGGGGTTGATCTTCATTGTCAAGTTTTTCTAAATGCTATGCATGTTAAAGCTTCAAGCCAAAAGGACTAATCTGGGAAATAGTGTTTTGGTGATATAAAAACTAATAGAGCCTTTGCCTGACAGTGTAAGCTTAATGAGTGAGTTGTTTTTGAAAACTGCAGCTTACTATTCAATAGTAAATTGCCTAATATATGCATTCCAAAAATATTATTACGGACAATCTCAAATGGGTGCATGGGAGCACTAGATGGGATGGCACCCAGGATGCTGGGTGGTGCATGTCAAGCTAACAATTGCTTCGGCAAGTGTGTGCAGCTTGTCTGGTGAAATTTCATTTCCTCATAGGATGGGGATGGGACACAATGATGTTGTTACTGTTAGTTCTCCTGAAAAAGAAAACCAAAATTATGAAAACTGGTGTTAGATGCAGTCCAAGCTTTTCCCACCCTGTTTGTCTCTCTGGTGTAGCACCACTGTTAGGGACACCGGGACATATCAGTCTCAACATTGAATCTGAGTAAATCTCAAAATGCACTAGTTTGGAAGAACACAAAAGCTGAGACATAGAGGGAGTGTGACAATGTTATCAAAATCAGGCCATTGTTATCAAAGTGTACTGGTCTGGGTGGTATACTCCTCTCACCAAATCATCATATATCTCGCTAAAATGAGAATCTCATTTTCATATATTATCAAGAACATAAAATATTTAGACTAAACTTATTTTTTATAGACCAATCATGCGAAATACCCCCGAAAACTATTCCTAATTTAAGCTAAAATAAGATGATAAAAAATAGAATAAAATTTATAAACAAAATTTTAAAAAAAAATCCAAATAAAAATTCCTAATTATGAAATTTAAAACCCTGAATAAATAGCAGAAACTAATAACATAATCCACATCACTTCTCCATTGATGTAAATTAATTTTACTTTACACCATTGTCTATTGATCTTGAATTCATTATTGTGTTGGCTAAGAATTGTTATTTCTTCCAAGTGCAACAGCTTTTAGATTGTCTCTTAGTAAGTCCTCAGAATAATTCATTAGTGTTCTCTAACTTAGTTACTGTTCTCCCCGCTCTATACAGCAAACCTGGACATCAGAACACTGTATCATTTTCAGTTAAACCAGAGATGAATTCTATGGAGCTTGTATCCCCCAGAATAATTTCTGAAAATCATACCAGTGGAATGCAGAGTGCACCTCTGCCTCATTCAAACTGGCACTTTCCTGGTTCTAGGGAGATGTCAGAGGTTGGAGCAAGGAAACCTGATGGTTATGATAATTTGTCACAGGATCCTCATCAAGGAGGTAGTGTTCTATGAATTCTATTTGTCTATGAGGACAGTTTTTTCTTGGTTATGGAATTACAATCAAATAACTTAGGTGCATATGGTGCTTTCTGGTGAACAATTGTGCCTGTTTCTGAAATTTTCAATCTTCTACCCCAGGTAATGTTCCACATTCACACTCTGGAGCGCATGCACCTTCCATCCCACCACTGCAGCAAATTCAGTCATCTACTTTTGTTCGCCCTGTTTATGCTCCTCCAAATGGTCCATGGGATCATCGGGGAATAAATAATCATTTACCTGTCAGCCAATTCAACACAGGAGTAATGCCAAATAATTTTCATGGTAATGCTGTTGTAAGTCCATTTATTCCTGCTTCAGTGACTCCACTTGCTCAGATACAAGGAACTCCAATGCATCCTTATAACCAGCAGGTGCCTCCATCAATTGTACCACCACCTTTATCATCCTTGCCACCTCTTCAGCCTGAAATGCCACCTCCACTACCTCCTTCTCCACCACCTTTACCCCAGGTTCAGCCTCCTTTGGTTCCTCCACTGCCTAGTTCTCCTCCTCCCCCTCCTCCTCCGCCACTGCCTGTCCAAGAACCAGTCAATATGGAATGTTCAGAGCAGTCTTTGCAGTATCAATGGCAGGGGAATCTATGTAAAAGTGGGGTCAGTTACTGCACAATTAATGCATGCAAGGCAGATTCAAATATTTGCCGATATTCAAATGCCATACCTGAGCCTGCTGAGTAAGACACTAATTGTAGCTTCGTTATTGGTCAATATTGTTTTCTTCTAATGGATGTTCATTCAGATTGCTTTTCTTTGTTGCAGGTGGCCCACAAAATTAGACATGACAAAACGCACAGATCTTCGACATGTAAAATCAACATTTGCTGCTACTCCATCTCATAGAGTGAGTTTTCCAGCATCCTTTGGCTGCTCCCCTTCTCCAAGCTTCTCACGCTCATTTGTCAAGAATGAGTGTAATTTGTTAATTGATGTTTTGTTTTTAGGCTATTAAATTAGATGCATTCTTTGATTATATTCTTGGGTTTACATTGCTCAAGATCCTATAGCATGCACAAACATAGTCAGCATGCTTTGATCTCCATCTTGCCTTCCTTGTAATTTCTAGTTTGCCTGCCAATCTTATCTGCTGCTCTGTAACATGTCTGGCTTCCTGTCTACAATTTGACTAACAAGAGCCTGTTGCATGGTAGAATTATCTTCTTTTTTTCCATAATCAGGACCAATTTTAATGTTGGACATAGTCTAATCAACCTATGTAAATTACTGAATTAGAAATAAAATTCACCCACCTTTTTCAAGTTGGTATCAAATCTTCTAATCTTGGGGATGTTTTATTTCTGGGCCTAAACCTAACTCAATCCAAATAGTTAGTTCTTGAAATGGGGATTGTTTTCAAATCTTTTAGCGCTACTGTCATGATATCTATAGGGATCTCAACACTGACTTCTCCCAGGATTGTACATATGGAACGTTGAATTTTTGGGGTTAAAGAACTATGAAAGTCATGGGTCTAGTTAGGATTGATTTTCTTTTTATATTGCACTGAGAAAGCTGCAGGCCTGGCAGATTTTGGAGAGGTTAGGATGGTCCAGTATTGGATCAATGGTAGTGATACAACTTGATCAGATTAGTGAACAAACGAGTGAATGCTTATTGGTGAACTCTGTTCCACTCCTGTTCAATGTGATTCAGCAGTGAGTAGTACCTATGGTGTGTTACCTTACCATCTTGGATTTTTGTTGGACCTAATTCAATTCCAAAAGCTAGCCCATGGGATAAGAATTACCCAAGCCTTTACAAGCTCTACTTAGGCTATGTATATAGTTGATGTGGGATATCAACAGTTATCACCCAAAAAGGCATGTCTATGTAGTCCGTCTAGACTAGTCCTCAACTTCAGGGGAAGAGTAGTCAGTCTCTTGTGTTGTCGTCCTTTCCTCTTATTAAGGATATGACATCTTCCTTTGGCACTACTTGTCTGAAACCACTGGATTGCATGAAAAACACCCACAAAAAAAGTGTGCTACTGAAGGTTGAGAGGTATATTTTGCCAGTTCAACTTTCATTTAAAACTTTAAGGGATTTATACCTAGGATCGATGTAGCAGTGAATCAGTAATAGTACCCAAATGACCGTCTTTCATTTTACGTGCTCTTCTCTGGCCTTGAGATGTACGAGAGTTGTCTTGCTATGTCATATGGGTACAGAAACAAGTATTAGGCACAATATGATGTGATGATACTTAAATATGACAATTTTAAAAGTCAAGATACAAATATGACATGATATAATAATTATAATTATATATTATACATAATGTATTAATGATATTTTATTAATTTTTTTTTCTGTATTTCTCCTAGTATGGTTGATATTATATTGATCTGCCATCGCCACATTATCGCCGGATTTTTACCTCAAAAAATTTCTTGAAAAGGCCTAATCCTAGCCAAATTTAAAATTTTCACGTTACGGTCTTGATTCATATTCATTAGCTACTTTAAGAAAAACATACATTAGAGGTTTGTAAACGAGACATAGTTCTGATACCAAGACAGTTGTATAATATGTGTACAAGTATTCAATATTGTTTAAAGTATTTGATTGAGGTTGTTTCTGATGCATAACCAAACTGAATGGTGTTGTGTAATCCATGTAGCCGACCTTACCTAGTGGATAAGGCTTTGTTATTGTTGAGGTTGTGTGCATCACTGTCATTCCCAGAATCTGACTTTATGGTATTGATTTCTGGTGCAGAGGGAAGTGTGCCGTCTGATCCCATCTTCCACTAGTGATCACAGAAGGGTATGTTTCCTTTTCCTCATTTATATCTGATTTCAAGATGTTGTCTCTCTCATAACCGTTCACTGAATCTTTGGTGGGTTTAGTTTACCTGTCCATCTTGTTACTGGTACTTCCAGGAGCAACTAAATTATCTCACAATTTCTAGTACTTATGTTCCGAATCCTTTGACTAATGTCTGCGTAATTCTGGCAAGGAATAATTGACCAACTTTTAACTCCTTGCTGAGATGTACTTAATATAATCTTATTCTGCTATTAAATAACCTTTATGGTGCTCTATTTTTTAAATCCTCTTAACATTATTAATCATTGATGTTATATTTTACGTAAATTTGCTCACGTGTATTTACTAGTGAGAATTGGATCTTGTGTTTTGTCCCGTAACATTCCCATTCCTCTTGTTGACCCTTAGTCTCAACCAGTTTCAGGATTTCGTATCATACTTAAAGCAGAGGGACTGTGCTGGGGTTATTAAAATCCCAGCTTCAAAATCCATATGGGCAAGGCTGCTATTCATTCTCCCCCACTCACTTGAAACCTGCTCTCTGCTTTCTATTGCCCCTGATCCCTCAGATTGCCTCATTGCTTTGGTTCTTCCCAAAGAAACAAACTTTGAGTGGATATGATTTTGATAGGTATCCTTCATCAAAAGTAAAATCATATAAGCATAGGCAGTACTGGAGATGAAGACATATGTTGTATGCTCAACACGAACGAATGTAAATTTTGTATGCTCTTTAGCTGGAAAGTTTCTTTAGCAGAAACGGGGAAATTGAGGTTTGCCTATTACTGGCTGTATATCCTGTTGTAGATCTAACGAAGCTGATGTTAAATTAAGATCCAAGATTCTTTCTCCATTTTGGTCTATAATTTATCCAGCTTAAGTTCAATAAACTCTTAAATTAGTCTTCACACAGGTGGATTTTTTAATTCTCTTCAAAAATTTAAATTTCTTGTTAGTTCTTAATTTTGCAAACTGTCATTCGGTTTAATATATTTTTTAGTGCAAATCAACAGCAGAGAGTAAAGTAGAATTTTTTTTTTCTATCATGAATGCAATGTATCTTTTTATACCATTTCAAGGTCTAATTTAAATATTCACTCTATGAAGTCACTTTTACAAGTCTCAAGGAGTTTTCCTTTTGTTTGATGTTTTGTGCATAAACCAAACCGCAAGCATGTAAAGATACTTTTAATCCTTCCTTTAAATCATTTCACCAAAGTTGTAAGGCAACTTAAGTTATCACTCTACACATTAATGATCACAAAACACTGTTACTTCGAGTAAATGTGAGAGGATTGGGAAGAGTATAGGTTATGGAGACTGGATTTCCAGTCTACAAATGCTACAGGGACCACTAAGATCTTATCTTTGACACATAATTTCAATCTACATTCTATCATCTTTTAAATTTTTCAAAATTATCCTTTATTTTGGATTTAAAAATTTGAAATTCAAAAGTGAAAATTTAGTTTTTGGAAAAAAAATTCGAAATACAAAAAATAAATTCTAGAAAAAAAATTAGAACATAAAATTTGAAAATACATACTAAAAAAATTTCTAAAATTAAAAAATGTGTTATGCGAATTTAAATATGGAAATATATTCTGAAAAAAAAAATAAACAAAATACAAAATGTTAAACTAATTTTTAAAATTAAAAAAATAATAATTAAAATATTAATATTTATTGAGGTGTAGAGTGAAGTATAGGGGTAAAAAAATATTTTCCATAATAAAATCTCATTATAATTTAATTTTTTTTATTACTTAATTTAATCACTATTTGAAAACATGTACACGTATCAAAATCAACAAAGAAGACGTGTATAGAGGTGAGAAAATTTGATTATATAGAGAAACTCTAATATAAATCCATGTTTATTTCATTCTATGCAATAGAAAAGGGTTAATTTTTTTTTAAAGAGAAATAATAGTTTTCTATAACTAAAAATTATTAATAGTATGTGTTAAAGCTGATATGCACAGTCATGTAACCAATCAAACTCACCGCATTAATGAACAATAAAAAAAAAAGTTACTAAACATATTTGTAAATAAAAAATTGTGTCATTGGTTCGTATAATATATTTTTTTCAAGTAATATTTCAAAATAGTGTTAAGTTTTATAACTTATAATTTATTATATTTTTTGTGAATTTGTTCATATACTTTAACAGTATATCTGATGATGTATTTTTTTTTTTAATTAGTGGATGCTAAATTTAAATAATAGATTCAAAATTATAAGCATATTTTTATATGTAATCACATATGAATGAACTACTTTACTATATGTATTTTGTTTTTAGTTATGACTTAATACTAACATTTTAACCTTTTAAAACTGAATCCAAATAACTTCAACAATGTTTTAAAAACAAATCTCGTAACTAAATAAAAATATAATTCATTAAATGTCCTTTAATATAGTGTGAATCTTACATAATTATTGTGATATGTTATTATTACAATGGTTATCTATTATTTAAGTGATTACAGAAATATTTTGTTATACGTTTAATTAACTAAATCATGAAAAAATAATTATGAATTTTTTTAATATACACATAATATTAATTTTTTAGATGAAGTAATAAATTACTAAAATAAATAATTGATTATTAGGATTGTTAGGTCTTATAGAGAATTGATTATCAAAATAATATATTTTGAGGACGAATTTTTGAACATTAAAAAGATAATGTGCTATATTAAGGGTTTCATTTCATTTTCCTTTTTGTTATCTTGTCTCTGTGTTATAATGGTCTTTCCTTCTTAATCACACCAAAAATTCAAAAGAATAGCCGTTAAATGGAATGACAAGTTCATTGCATTAATGTAGAATGGCAAGGAAAAGTTTCCCATTGCAAAAACTGTTAAGATAAAGGTCTAAAAAACAAAAAATTAAAATGATGCTACACTATTGGTTTCACTGTAAGCGACCCAAATCAAGAAGCATCTTAAGATTTGTGAGACTCATCATATTCCTTCGTTAACTTATTGAACCTGTTGATATCAAATTTTGACATCTGCATGAGACGTTTTTCCTTGATCCTCAATCTGTGAAGGTAAAAGTTCCTCATGGAGGGGTTTTTTCCGGTCCTGTAGAAGAAAAGATAACAAAGGATAACCACAAAAGCATAAACAAAATATGTTATAGGTCCTTCCAATAATTTCCAGAAACTTAGTTTCGGATAATTGAATATCATACGCATACGTAACATCTAGAACTATAAAAACAACCAATACATAAAACATCTTATTTCGTTTGTGTGTGAAACTGTTTGATTTCTTTCGTGGGCGAATACTCGTCCGTTTGACCTGAAATTTGTTGCGTTTTGTCCCAAACTCAGTGGACATTCTTACGTGGAATTTCAGGAAAAAACTATTTCGGGAGAATTTTTCAGAAAATTTGTGCAAACCAAGGCTATCCTCTACCAAAACTTATGAAATTTCGCCCTACTTTCCGAAATTGTATTATGGGTCCGTATTGCGCTGAAAAAATTGACACGAGTACTTCCATATGTTGTTTGCACTAAGGTAAGGAGGCATGTCCATAAACAAATCACAAAAAGAAGATACGGGGGAGAAAAGCCAGGACGTTTTGTTTTCGAAAAACCAGTTTTTTTCACTCTCGGTCTGGGACTTACTACGCCTTACTCCTTGGCATTCTGGTATGAAATTTTTACCAGACGTTCGTCACTGTGTCTACTGAGTTTTGAGCCCCAGATTCGTCCCACAAGATTGGCAATAAATTTTTAATTCATCACTGCCAGGGCTCAAAGGAAGGTTCGTTAGTGTGTGAAACTGTTTGATTTTTTTCGGAGGCGAATACTCGTCCGTTTGACCTGAAATTTGTAGCGTTTTGTCCCAAACTCAGTGGAGATTCTTACGTGGAATTTCAGGAAAAAACTATTTCGGGAGAATTTTTCAGTAATTTTGTGCAAACAAAGGCTATCCTCTACCAAAACTTGTGAAATTTCGCCATACTTTCCGAAATTGTATTCTGGGTCCGTATTGCGCTGAAAAACTTCACACGAGTACTTCCATATGTTGTTTGCACCCAGGTAAGGAGGCACGTCCATAAACAAATCACAAAAAGAAGATACGGGAGAGAAAAGCCCGGACGTTTTGTTTTCAGAAAGCCAGTTTTGTTCACTATCGGCCTGGGACTTACTACGCCTTACTTCTTGGGCATTCTGGTCTGAAATTTTTATCACACGTTCGTCACAGTGTCTACTGAGTTTTGGTCGAGATTTGAGCCCTAGATTTATGCCACAAGAGTGACAATAAATTTTTTATTCATCACTGCCAGGGATCAAAGGAAGGTTCGTTTGTGTGTGAAACTGTTTGATTTTTTTCGTGGGCGAATACTCGTACGTTTGACCTGAAATTTGTCGCGTTTTTTCCCAAACTCAGTGGAGATTCTTACGTGGAATTTCAGGAAAAAACTATTTCAGGAGAATTTTTCCAGAAAATTTGTGCAAACCAAGGCTATCCTCTACAAAAACTTGTGAAATTTCGCCCTACTTTCTGAAATTGTATTCTGGGTCCGTATTGCGGTGAAAAAATTCACACGAGTACTTCCATAAGTTGTTTGCACCCAAGTAAGAAGGCAAGTCCATGAACAAATCACAAAAAGAAGATAAGGAGGAGAAAAGCCAGGACGTTTTGTTTTCGGAAAACCAGTTTTGTTCACTCTCGGTCTGGGACTTACTACGCCTTACTCCTTGGGCATTCTGGTTTGAAATTTTTACCAGACCTTCGTCACCGTGTCTACTGATTTTTGGCTGAGACTTGAGCCCTAGATTCGTCCCACAATATTGGCAATAAATTTTTTAATCATCACTGTCTGGTCTCAAAGGAAGGTTCGTTTGTGTGTGAAACTGTTTGATTTTTTTCGTGGGTGAATACTCGTACGTTTGACCTGAAATTTGTCGTGTTTTGTCCCAAACTCAGTGGATATTCTTACGTGGAATTTCAGGAAAAAACTATTTCGGGAGAATTTTTCAGAAATTTTGTGTAAACCAAGGCTCTACAAAAACTTGTGAAATTTCGCCCTACTTTCCGAAATTGTATTCTGGGTCCGTATTGTGCTTAAAATATTCACACAAGTACTTTTATATGTTGTTTGCACCCAAGTAAGGAGGTACGTCCATAAAAAAATAACAAAAAGAAGATACGGGGGAGAAAAGCGAGGACGTTTTGTTTTTGGAAAACCAGTTTTGTTCACTCTCGGTCTGGGACTTACTACGCCTTACTCCTTGGGCATTCTGGTGTGAAATTTTTACCAGACGTTCGTCACTGTGTCTACTAAGTTTTGGCTGAGACTTGAGCCCCAGATTCGTCCCACAATATTGGCAATAAATTTTTTAATCATCACTGTCTGGTCTCAAAGGAAGGTTCGTTTGTGTGTGAAACTGTTTGATTTTTTTCGTGGGTGAATACTTGTACGTTTGACCTGAAATTTGTCGCGTTTTGTCCCAAACTCAATGGAGATTCTTACGTGGAATTTCAGGAAAAAAACTATTTCGGGAGAATTTTTCAGAAATTTTGTGTAAACCAAGGCGGTCTACCAAAACTTGTGAAATTTCGCCCTACTTTCCGAAATTGTATTCTGGGTCCGTATTGCGCTGAAAAATATTCACACGAGTACTTTCATATGTTGTTTGCACCCAGGTAAGGAGACACGTCCATAAACAAATCACAAAAAGAAGATACGGGGGAGAAAAGCCATGACGTTTTGTTTTCGGAAAACTAGTTTTGTTCACTCTCGGTCTGGGACTTACTACGCCTTACTCCTTGGGCATTCTGGTCTGAAATTTTTACCAGACGTTCGTTACCGTGTTTACTGAGTTTTGGCTGAGACTTGAGCCCCAGATTTGTCCCACTAGATTGGCAATAAATTTTTTAATCATCACTGCCAGGGCTCAAAGGAAGGTTCGTTTGTGTGTGAAACTGTTTGATTTTTTTCGTGGGCGAATACTCGTCCGTTTGACTTGAAATTTGTCGAGTTTTGTCCCAAACTCAGTGGAGATTCTTACGTGGAATTTCAGGAAAAAATTATTTCGGGAGAATTTTTCAGAAATTTTTTGCAAACCAAGACTATCCTCTACCAAAACTTGTGAAATTTCGTCCTACTTTCCGAAATTGTATTCTGGATCCGTATTGTGCTGAAAAAATTCACACGAGTACTTCCATATGTTGTTTGCACCCAGGTAAGGAGATACGTCCATAAACAAATCACAAAAAAAGATACAGAAGAGAAAAGCCAGGACGTTTTGTTTTCGAAAAACCAATTTCGCTCAATCTCAGTCTGGCCTTACTACGCCTTACTAAGACCCTAGAAATGGCATTTGCATACAACCTGTTAATCTCGAATATAGATCACCTGTGTTAATTTTTTCTTATACTTTTTCTATGTTCTAATCCGTAACATCACAATCTAGTAGTGATTAAAAGAGTTATGTAATAATTTCTTTAAAAGAAATTATTTAATTAGCTTGAAATAGATAAAATTTAATTAATTATTAATTTTATTAAACAAATATTTTTTATTTATTAAATGTAAAATTATCCATTTTAAAAAATATACCAGAAAAGTGATAAAATGATACATTCCTTTTGTATAATATAATATAATAGTATAAATAACTATTGTTCTTAACATCACCACCAGGATCCAATCTTACTCAGTAAACTCCAAGTTCCCTATTCTACCCTTAGGCTACTACTGTATCATAATTTGAGTGCTCCTCTCTCACAATCCTGTTTTACATGCACACACTAACCACATCAAATTGGATATTCATTTTGATCATTAGAAGATTGCATTCAAGGCTCTTCCAAGTTCCACCATATTGCAGCTTTTTGATCAACTTATTATGCTCTAACTCTAAGCAAACCTGTTTCTCTGCTTCCTTTGCAGTGCTAACAACTTCAACTATTTCATCATTTTATGTAGTGAGGTTAACCATTATCATTATCTTTAGTAAAGGTAGAGTATTATGTATAACACTTTGTTACTTAGTTACATCAGAAAACAATTAGTATCATTGCATGTAGAAATCAGTGAATATCATTGCATGTAGTTACTAGGCATTAGGCGTAGTTTACAAGTCAAGCAGCTACAACTTTCTGCATTAATTTATAGTACCTTAACATTCAGCTACAATCTAACCAAGAGGTAGCAACAAAAATGCTTCTATGGAGATTCACGAAGCAATACTAGAAGGTGCAGCCACAACAGAGGTAGAAAGAAGAGAGCATGAAGAGCAAGAAAAGAGTCTCAAACGCAAACACAATCTTGAAAATGACGTAGTCCATGAAGGAAAGTGGCAAATAAAGGTTCTTCAACTTCAATGCAGACGTCAGAAGCTTCATCTTCCTCATTGATTCCTTCCTCAGCCTCTTCAACGACCATCTCTTCATCCCTCTAATAATCAACGTGAAAGTTTTCTCCTTCTTTCTTTTTCTCTCTTTTCCTTGGTTTGTGTCTCACATAGAAATAGGTCAAGTTGGTTTTATTGAGGGTGAAAGAAAAGTGAATGGAGAATCAGTATCTTCTTACCCATGCACTTCATTTTAGGCCAATTTAGCATTTGTATTCAATGAACTGTTTGCAAAAGATGCCTTGCAAATAAAACCCCAAAGATTGCGTTCAAATTCAGAGATTTGCACTTCAAGAATAACTAATCATCATTAGGGTTTGCTATGGTATAATTAGCAGATAACTATAATTTCTAAAATATATATGATCCAACTTCAATTTCATGTCAATGAAACAAGAAATTAAAACTTGAAATATAGGTTTTGAAATTTGTACCTGTCTAATAATCAATAAGCTTACCATGATAAAGTTAATTTTAACCAGACTTTCTTAAAATTACATTCATTCTTTCTTTTATTATCATTGAAATGATATTTGTTTTCTTATTAGAAGTGTAACTATAATATAGAGGAACATATTCGTAAAAAAAATTAGATTTTTAAATATATACTATAAGAAAATCAATAAATATAAATTAATTAAGATAATTAGTAACTATATTAATTAAATTAGAGATATTATATAAACTAAAAGTTATTAGTATTTAAAATATTTTTTATTATTAATAGAAATTTATAAAATATTTTTTAAATTAGTATCTAATTATTAATTATTAAAAAATTTAATTACCAATTATTTATATTTTAAATTAATTTTATTAATTTTTTTATGAAATTTACCGAAAGCTTAGACATACAAACTTGAACATATTCCATTCAAATTTGGAAAAGTCTAGGGATGTCGGTTTGATTACCTAATGCAACATACAATTTGTTGTGATAAAGAATATTGACTTTTTCAATATTCTTTTAATTATCTTTTGTACTCCTTTTCGTATTTTCCACTGTTAAAAAGTGGAAGCTTTTGTAAATTAGTATATTAGTCCATTATTTGTTAATGGAGGAAGTAAAAAAAATAGTGTATGGAATTAATATATTTAATGCATGGAATCTACCGAAAGCTCAAACATACAAGGTTTAAATATTCCATTTATATTGCAAAAATTCTAAGGGTGACTTTAGTACGAGTGCTTCATTACCCACCCAAAAAGGTTCAAGAATAAAACATATGTTTTTGTTTTAAAAAGAGAAAAATAAAAAATGATTAATAAATATAATTTTTTAAAATGTTTCTTAAAATTAATTTTTATTTTTTTATTTCCCAGCAAGTATTCTCTTTTGAAACTTAATTTTGAGACATTGTTGGATAATAAATATAAATTAATATATCACAAAAAATCATTATTAAATAAAAAAAATAAAAAAATAATAATTAGTCATTATATTGATTAAAATAAATATTATCTTAAAAATTATAAAAATTAATGATATTTATAATATTTTTTGTTATTATAAAATTATAAACTAGTTTATAAGTGGATAATTAAAATTTTCATAACTACGTAAATATCAATTTAAATATTAATTTAAATTTTTTATTAATAATAAAAGTTATTTTAATAATTTATTTAGTTTTTAAAAATGTATATAATTTAGTTAATAGTGATTAATTATTTTTTATTTTTAAAATTGAATTATAATTATTATATTCCATTTCAACCTTGATATACACTATGTGTAAACTCCTTCTATAATTAATTAAGGAGAACAACGTTCATTTATAGTGACATCACATTTCTTCAAGATTTGTCACAATAAATGAAACTTGCAATTCAACGTTCATTATACATATTAATTTGGCAAGATGCAATGATATTCTATAATCAGACTAGTACTTAATTTTATTTGGAATTATAATTTCAATTCATTATTATTTTTTAATTGTCTATATTATTCAATAATCAGTGTAAAAAGTTATGCTTTAAAAAATGTTAAATAAAGATCATCATAACATATTGTTGCAGAAAAACTAAAAAAAAAACGAACTTTTATCTAAATATTTATAACTAGAAAAATAAATAAGAAAGATTAAGCATGTTTCCTTAAGTGCAAACAAACCCTATTCCCAATTTTAAAGAAATTTTTTCTTAAATTATTTTTGACAAAAGAAATTAAGTGCAACATTTAATAAATATCAACGACGATAAAGATAATAATAAATTATTACTAAAGAAAATTGATTATTATGTTCGTTCATCAATCCAAAAAAATATTTTAATAAAAATTTAATCAATTATTAGTTAAGTCTAACTAATTATTTCTGAAAGAATGCATTTTTCATATTTGACATATCGATTATTTTCTGTAATAATAATTTATTTGTGAAACATATAAAAACCATTTTTTATCAACAAAATTAATTATTTTAACACAATTGATTATTTCCTAACATAATAGATTATTATTTTCAAAAAAGACATAAAATCAGCTTTTTAATGCAAATTTACTCAATATTATCTAAAAATTGATTCGTACTTTATATTTTAATCATACTAAGATAATGAAAAATAATAAGAAATGGAGAAAGCAACCATAAAAAATAAGAGAAACAAACACCATCAAAATTATCATAAAATGAGCATGTAATGTTTTGTTGTGTTTTGCTAAGAATAAAGTCCCCTACTTAGAGGTAGGTGCCTCAAAAGCAAAGCAACTTCAAAATCCCATAAATGTCCAAAATAAATTGATGGAACTTCAAAAGCTTCAATCTTACACCACCCAACCTTTTTTTTTCTCTCTCTCTTCACCAAACATCAATTATTGAAAAAATACAGTGATATTGTAAATAAAAAATATTTTACAATAAAAAGGTACATTAAAAGAATTGGTTATAATATCATTGTATAATTTTTTTTTCAATAAGAGAAAATAAGATAAGACTAAGTAGGTTCAAGAGAATGAGAAATAAATAAACTAAAAATAAAAAATTATGTCTTAAATATGAATAAAATGAAATTTAAATTACAATATTTTAAAATAGGATTGCTTAATAAACTTTGTATTTGATCTATAATATTATATAAATAAGACATAATTTTTAACTGTTTTTGTGTTATTTTTAAATTATACTATTTTCCTTTTGCTAAATAAAAATAATTTTATGATTTGATAAAAATATAAATTAATAACCACACCATTTTCTTACGTTATTTCTGTATAACATAAAGTCAAACACATTAATAATATTTATTTAATACTTATACAATAATAACTTATTATAGGCAATAGAACGTTAATAAAATATCTTAATCTAAATACAACAATATCTTTCATTAAATGGTCTTTAATATTGTACATTAATATTATCTTAAAAGGTGTTGAATGAGAAAAAAACATCCTATATTATATATATATATATATATATATATATATATATATATATAATATCTAAAATGTGAGATATGGAGAAATGAATCTATATATTATATTGAATTATATAAGTTAATAATAAAGATTTATGTGAATTAAGTATGTTTTAGTTATTGTTTGGAATTTAATGACGGATTAAAAAAAATTATTTTTTATTTTTATAATTATAATAAAAATTTATATAATAAATTTAAATTTTTTAAAAATTAATGTATTTTTTAAAAAAATTGTATTATATTTATATTAAGATTGTCAAAATTTAATAAATATTGTTTTAAATGAGATATTCGTGTATACGATGAACACATCACCTTTCTTACTTCATAGATTTTCATTCCTATATGATAAGATTAAGAAAATAGTAAATGAGGTAAATTCTTTTCCATTTTCGTGTTCCATCTTCCAAAAACAAGCGAGTCAAGTCAATGTTTATTGTTTCAGTTTTGTAGTCACTTTCTATGGGCAAAGGGTTTAACACTTCACCCTTCTACAACCAAAAAATAAAGTAGAGTCAATTCCCATTTCCAAAGCTTTTTCAACCTTCGTTTTCACATGAAACAACACAAAATTTTCATCAAAGTTAACAAACATACACAACATCTCGTAAACTCCGATGAAGAAGAACACACAAATCATCATGAACAATTTCCCTGCCACTCCAAGGTCATCATCATCATCAGCACCTCCAATGGATCCCAAAATTTGGAGCAAATTGCCACCTGAAATCCTTGAATACATCCTCTCTTTTCTTCCTCTCAAAACCTTCTTGAATCTCAGATCCACTTGCAAAGGTTTTTGGTCTCTCATATTCTCTCCCTCCTTCATTTCCAAACACTCTTCTCCCTCTTCCTCCTCTTCCTCTTCTTCTTCTTCTTCTTCTTCACCCTTCTCTTCCTTTCTCCTACTCTCACACCCTCAATTCCACCGCCACTTCCCTCTCTACGATTGCACCCTCGGCACGTGGCGCAACATCTCTCTCTCGCTCTCTGATTCTTCACTACACTCTTGCCCTTCCCTCACCACTCTTGTCTCCTCCGGTGGCCTCTTCTGCCTATCTGATTCACTCTCACGCTCCTTGCTAGTCTGCAACCTTCTGGCCAAGTCTTCTAGAACCATTCAGTACCCAACTTTCTCTCTTCACTTGGAGCATCTCACTTTCGTCACAACCCCAACAGGGTACACCATATTCGTCCTCTGCTCTCACTCTGCTTCAAACTCTGCCTTTGTTTATGACTCAAAGGTTCGAACTTGGAATCGGTTTCACGGTTTTGGTCCGGTTCTCGGTGACAACCATCATCAACAAGGTGTTTTTTTCAAAGGGGGTTTGTATTTTGCAACCCCGGAACCGTTTTCTGTGGTGATGTTTGATCTGGGGAGTGGAAAGTGGGAGAAACCCGTTGGAGGGTTACCGAGTCAGCTCACTTTTCTTCGATTGGTGAGTGATGGAGAAGGGAAATTGTACATGGTTGGTGGGGTTGGGAACAATGGAATCTCGAGGAGCATAAAGTTGTGGGAATTGGGTGGAGATGGGAAGTGGGTGGAAGTGCAAAGTTTGCCTGATCTTATGTGTAAGAAGTTTGTGTGTGTGTGTTACCATAACTATGAGCATGTTTATTGCTTTTGGCATGAAGGGATGATCTGCATTTGCTGCTACACTTGGCCAGAGATTTTGTATTACTTAGTTTCTAGGAGGACTTGGCATTGGCTTCCCAGGTGCCCTTCTTTGCCTCTCAAATGCAGTTGTGGTTTCAAGTGGTTTTCTTTTCTTCCAAATCTCTATGCTTCAGTCTGATACACTTTTCTTCTTGTATTTCTTTTAGTTTTTGGGTTGCTGTGTGCAAGTCTTGGGATTCTATTACTTAGCAGTTGATCCACTTCTGTTTGTTTTGTGTATCTAAATTCTGTTTATCATAAATTTTTTAATCTGGTTTTGTCCTAAATTCCTTGGCTGTTTGGCATTTTCTGAGGGTTTTGTTACATTTGTATCATATCATCTAATGTTTCTAGTAATAAAAATGGGTTTACAAATAATTTTGTAATGTTTTTTAGGTATACTGGTCATGCAGGCAGAGTGTACTGGAAGTAGAACCAAGAAAAATTGTTCCTATTACAAAAATCCAACTTAATTGAAAATCCTATCTCATCAACTTGGAGACAACTTTCTAACATAATTAGGATTAACAACTCCGCCGAAATTTGTGAAAAAAAAAATACCTTGTCTCCTATTTTTCTTAGTTTGAGATAGCGTAGATGCACAAAATACAATTACAATGAGTAGTCTTGTATTTACTTAATACATTTAGGGAAAATAATATTTCATAATATATATAAGTAGGTTTAAATTATATCTTACAAGCCAATTTTATAAAAATTTAATTAGACTTAAAGTTTATTTTTTAATATGATATCAAAGTCATTTAAATTGTATATTAGCGAGAGTTTATTGTTGACATTATCAGGTCATCTGCTATCGATCATACATAATATATAATTTCATGTACAAGTTAATAGGTTTTGATGTGAGAGAAACTTTTGATGTGAGAGAATGTGTTGAAGATCTTATATATCTATTAAAAATAAAAATATTTTATAATATATAAGTAATAACAAATTATCTATGATTATATGATTTTATAAGATCGAATTACACTTATTTTTTACCAAATTATGATGAGTTTGGGGAGGAAAAAAATTGATCCAGTTGTTAATTAGAATCGAATTTGTTCGTAGCGACAGAAGATGGCCTGCATGATCTGATCTGCAGAAGTTGCAATCTAGAACGTCACGATAACTTCAATTGAATGAGTTGTTGACAAATATGTTTTTGTATTCTTTTCTTTGTGTGGAATAGAAAGATACAACAACCAAAACTAAGAAACCACGTCATGTCCTTCCTTACTCAATCTACCCACGAATTTATAATTAAGTTTGTGTTTAAATATGTGAGGATTTAAAGAAGTAAATATGCGAGGATTTGAAAACGAAGTGTGAAGAAAGTTAGTGTATTTGGATTGAAATATATTATGATAGATTTATGAGAAAAGTTTATTAAAGTTTGTAAATGATATACCAGTTGTGAGATCATTTTTATTTTTTAAATATGTAAAATATAAGATTACAATGTTATCTTTGTTTTTAAAAAAATAGAATAATCAAATATTAAGTATTTTGTATAAATTTGGATGAATTAAAATTATTATTAGTATAATCTTATATAGTTTAATTATTAATTTTAAAAAAAATACGAGTTATTTGAAGAAAAAATAATTTACATATAAAATTTTAAATATATATAAAAATTGTCAATTACTGTATAGAAATAAATAATTTAAATATTCATAAATTTAAAAATTATAATTAAAAAAATCATTTTTTATCAAATGTAAAAATAGTTTTATTATATTTATAATAATAATTATTACATAATTTGCTTATTATAAATAAATATATATTTTTTATTAAAATTTTATTTTATTATTATTTCATTTTATTAAAATATTTGTATTAGTTATTTAGAAATAATCTATGATGTTTTCTTTTTTTTCTCTTTATTTTAAGATGAAATATTTTCTTCTCTTTCCCCCACAAAATCTTAAATCTAAGTAATTGATATCTTCTCACAAATTTGTGTATAAATAGTACATTCATTAAAAACAAATATTTCGTACAACTTTTCTTTCATATTTATCTTAAATTTCTCCATTTGTTTAATTGAATTTTTATTTGGTTTAGAAAATAAAATATAAATAAATATAATATGAGTTGTTTTTTTAGGTTGCTTAGTGAAAAAAAAAATCACTTATTTTATATACAGAAAATTATATATATATATATATATATATCTTTAAAAATGAAATATAATAATGCTTCCATAAATTTTTTATATTAAGTTTAGAAACCAGAACAACAACATAAGTATTTCTTCATCTTCTCCTTTTATTAAAGATTTTTAAATGGAATAATTTGTTTTCGTTTTTTTAAAATGGACGGTTTTTTTATTTTGATATTGAGTAAGTCGTCAATAAAAAATACGAAATAGTTCTAAAAAATCGTGATTCAGTCATATAAAAAAAAGTACGACATATAGTTAATTTTGAACAGATCAATTTTGTATTGAGATCGTGTTTCCTGAATATGATTTTAATTAGCAGCAATAATTTCCTAACAATTTTTTTAATGGTGAAGTCGTACTGCTAATTATATCACAATTATTTTTAACACCAAACTTTGGACCCAATTTTAGCTTTGAGTAAATTAACTACATTGATGGAAACCGATAAGAGGGTGTCTTAATTACTCCATGTCACTGTAACATGTGTATTTTTCTCCATTTTCTCAAGTTGTTGACCTTCACATCTAAAAGTAGTATTGAAAATTCTAATAAATTAAAAATAAAACTAATTTAAAATATATAAATGGTAAAATTCCAGTAACTTATCCTTCACATCAGTGTCAAAAGTTTTACATCAATTAAAAATAAAATTAATTTATAATATGTTAAAAGTACCAAAGTGAAGCTAAAAACACGTAATGACACAACTAGTTAACAAAAAGACAACAAATATTGTCCATATTTCTTGTTAGATTGATTGTATGTATTTCAGAACAAAATTTCATAAACTTGTAGGGAATGCAATTTCTACACATAACTCATCATCAGTGCAGATTAATCACAAATCTTTTTTTTACACAACTTTTTCGAAAGCTTTCGAAAGATAGAAGCAAATTGATTTGGATATTTTTGACGAGTTCAAAGATGCTACTGTGCACTGTTAACTCACTTTTGATAGGTCCTATAATTACATGAAATTTAAGAGCTTAAACATAGTTCTCTCTTTAAGAACTTAAAATAGGGTTTACAATTGTCTCAATTCTCGAGAACTATTAAATAATGGATAGCTTATAAGTTATAATCACATCAATCTCTTCAATAATGGAAATAATCAAGAACTAGTTATTAAGTTTAAGAATTCCATATGCTATTACCATTAAAAATAATTACAAGACGCATCGTTTTTCCAAACCAATTTTTGTATTTGTTGAATAATTATAGTTTTCAAAGGTTCAACCTCTATCCTAAATAGTCAACTGTTACTATCAAGAAATCAGTTTGCCAAGAATATTCAATCTCCAAGTGGTGAAAGATCAAGGGATAACTGACATGTATTTCTTCAAGAGAAAAAAGATAGAGATAAATGATTTGTTGGCATTCTTCAATGTTATCAAAGAGTCCTGCATCCTCATAAAAAGTGTGAAGTAATATCAGAATCAAAGTACTCAAGAGGTCATACTTCAAGTCCATGCCGCATATTCTTCGATGAAGTTTAGTTAGAATGTATTTGACATGATCATCGTCGAAACATTTCAGCAGGGAGAAGAGATTTTCATCTGCAGAGTTCTTCATTAAACATCATACAATAAGAGGTTTGTCATCGTATATGTCTCGCATCTTGTTGTTTAGTGGTAAGTATGGCATCGAGACATTCATGCATGATTACCCGAGTTTATCTCAGACATTATCATGATCCCAACTCAATGGTCTAAAGTGTTTCTCGTATGAAAGTATGATGTTGTCTAACCATTTTAGTGGTAGCTAGTTTTAAGAGGGTGTCAACTCGATTACTTTGCTCTCTTGACACTCGAGCAATGCTAAATTCATCAAAGTGATCAACCATATTTTTTGGCGATGTGGTAATATTTCTGCAAAAGAGATTCTTTGGTTTGACACTAATTGTTCATCTATTTGGTTTGGAGTTTCTCTAGCATTTTAATTCTTCGACTTTCATTTCATGGGCGAGTCTTAAACTGATTCTGATTGTAGGACGTCAAACAGCAGCAAGACTGGCTTAAGAATGATCTACTCATGTCCTTCAACTATCACAGTGCTTCACTACTTGTTTTTGTTTAAGGAGTCATCCACGCTTAAGACCATCATTAAAGTCAGTCGTCGAGTTTTGAGTAGTAAGAAATCAACAAGAAATTATGCCTTCATACAAAGACGATTTCAAAACATAATCTGAATTTTGATAATCGTAAAAATCATGTTGTTGTCCTCTATGCTAATTCAGATTTCTATAACATTTGCTTGATTAGTCAAGCGATAAGGTCCACAATATCAAACCTTTGAAAGTACTGATACAATATTGGTGAGAAAATGAGAGTTAGGACAAGTTTTTCAATTACCTCATTATTCTTCATCGAATTAAAGAATTCAACTCGTAAAGTAAATAAACTTTTGTTTCTTATTTTCTTCCCACACCAACATTGATTGTTAAGTAAGAGACCACTAAGTAAAGAATGAGGACCGAGCTAAGTAGAATAAGGACCAAGCTTGTTCGTGGACTAACAAGCAATAATAAGGATGCAATATTCTACTTGATCTTTTGAAACATCTCTTCCACTTGTTATTCCAAAAAAAATTCTGAACCTTTTAACAAGTTGAAAAAGTGTTTTGCTTTTTTCCAACAACCTAGTTGGGAAGAATCTCCTGAAGACAATGAATTTTCCATTGAGTCGTGGAAGAGATTACTCGGACTCCTCATAGACAAGATAACATTACATTTATTGTGATTGGCTTCTATTCATCGTCCTGTGGTAGTAAATATGAGGAAACACATTTTATATTGGTGTATCTTAAAAATGACCTTCTCAGTATGTTGGGGATGGCCTTCAACGATACACTTCGATTGTCAAATGTATTGTCAAGGAGTTCTTTGAACAATTTATATATTAGAAGTTGGTATGTTGGTGGATAAAGAAAGAGGAAGCTTGATGGACAAAGTGTTTAAAGAACTCCTTAACAATAGAATCAAGATGTATTTTGACAACATGGTCATTAAATCAGCCCTAACACCTTAAGAAAGTGTTTTTAAAGGTACAATAACATAACATGCGTTTAAACCCTGTGTGCTTTTGGTATAGGAGATGAGATGTTCCTCATATTTATGATCACACAGTGAATAATAGAGGCAAATCCTGATAAATGTAATACTATCCCATCTATAAGGAGTCCGAGCAATCTCAAAAAGGTCCAACAACTTAATAGAAAACTAACTACTCTCTTGAAATTCCTCACAAAGTTTGCAGAAAAAACAAAACCTTTTGTCAAGTTGTTAAAGGGTTCAAAAGATTGTTTGGAACTATAAGTGTGAAGAGATGTTCCAAAAGATAAAGCAGATTATTGTTTGTTAAACCGTGTTAGTGAGTCCATTAGCAAGTTTGATCCTCATTCTTTACTTAGTTGTTTCTTACTCGACAATCAACTCAATTTTGGTGCTCAAAGAAAATAAGAAGCAAAAGTCTAATTACTTTGAGTCTAACATTTCAACACACCGAAGAGTAGTCCAAGCTCCCATTTGTTTTAAGCAAGAAGATTGCATCAGCACTTTCAGAGCTTACCAGTGTGGTATGTATTGACTACCCAATCAAGCAAGCATTGTAGATACCAAAATTAACTAGGAGGATGACAGCATGGTCCATTGAATTGTCAAAATGCAAATTATGCTTTGAAAGCCAAGGTCCTATAGAGGCATAGTTTCTTGTTGATTTCCTCGTCAAGCTACCCAAACTCAATGATCAACATGAATGGTGGTCTTTAAACGTCAATGACTCCTTTAACAAAAAAAGTAGTGAGGCCAATGTGATACTCGAATCCTTGAGCAAGCCTTGTAGTTCGACTTCTAGACAACAAAGAATCAAACTGACTACAAAACACTCATACCTAATCTAAGACTAGTCCACAAAAGAGGGAGTCAAACTATTATAATGTTGAAGTGACTCCTCAGTGATCACCAAACCCATGAATGGCAAGTACCAAACCAAAGAGCCTCTTTTACAGAAATATTAGCATTGATTGAATGTCGAGAGCAAAATGATTGAATCAATGTCCTTTCAAAAATTGGAACCGCTAAAAAGGTGGACAACACGGGACCCTCGTACAAGAAACTCTCATAGCATCAAATTGGGATCATGATCATGTGTTGGTAATCTTAGAAGGATGTGACCATCATTTATGTTCTAACTAATGACATACTTCCTAGTTCGTCATAAGAGTCTAGAAAGATACAACGACAAAAACTCATTATACGATGTTCAACAAACAACTATTTAGACAAGAATCTCTTCTCCCCTGCTCAGATTATGACGATAAAGCCAAATACAATCAAGTCAACCCCATTGAATAATATGCGGCACGTGCTAGAAACATGACCTTTCCATACACTTCCTACGGAAGAGTTACATGTCATAACTATCCTTTAGCCTTTCACACCACTTGGGGAATTGAAATTGTCAACCTATTCCCCTTCACTAAGGGACAAATCGTACAAAAATTCTTCTGGAAGATCATTTGTCAACATGACCTTCCTCAATCGGTTGTCATTGACAACGGTCATCATTTCAAAAATAAAGGTTTCAAGTAATTCCTGCAACAACTTGGGATAAAGCACTAAGTTTGATCAATTGAGCACCAATAAATAAATGGTCAAGAAAAAACGGCTAATGTCAATAAGATCACGTTTAAGAAAGTCCATGGATAACTTGCCCACTTAGTTGCAATGATATAAATGTGCAATAGGGTAAATAAACATAATGAAGCTCTTATTAATAAGTACTTGTGCATGACTTGATTTTATAATAGAAAATAAAATGGTATCAAATTATTTTTGTACAAGCTCTAAACTGTTTTCATAGTATAAATCATTGCAATAAGTTGATATCCATAAACCCTTACGCAAGTGTTTGTTTAATAAGATAAGTCAAAATAAATTCTAAATAACTTCTTCCAAACATGCTACTTATTGTCCTAGACATCAGTATTATGATTCCAAGTAGATAACAAGTGATTGTGAGTACGATACATACCTGCGGTCTCACAATACCTTTAAGCACCCAACATGTGAAGCAGATGATAAGGTATTAAAATAGCCTAATGTCGTAATTTATTAAGGACAATATGTTTACACAACTTCAATCTGCACAGACCGCTTTAGGAAGTTTGCTATTGTTTAAAATCGTGCCTGGACTACGAACACAGTGGACTTCCCACCAAAATAGTCCATAGGGTTAGGGTTAAAGGATGTGACTCGCGTGAGATTTAAGTAGGTGGATGCTGCTGATTGAGCTCACATACTTGATTTGTTCTAAATTCGAATTACTGGCTATTACATTTCTCTTCAAAAAAGAATTTAATCATAATCTGTATCTTGGGATGTCATGGTCTTAAGCAAATAAAGGATGCCCTTCAAATATATACTGTTAAGTGTGTGTGAATTAAGTAACATACAGAATGTCAACATCCTCAGGACAAAATTCATAAACTTCAGATAATCATCAGAAGTTCAGGATGAATAAAAGCTTAATTTTTTTTCAGACAACTAGTTTTGAATCAGATGCCATAAAAAAATTAGATTCATTCCTAGTGACAGACAATAACTGTCTAATCTCATGCTGTCCAATCAATCACTTGAAGATAATGAGATAAAAAAATACATCAACAATCTATACCAATTTCCTCTATTTTCTTCCTTTCATTCAACTTAATTGAAGGAAGCTGCAAAATATAACTCAATACATTACCTCAATTTACGAATCCATTACGGCTTGAGCAAGAGTGAGAAACCAAACTTGGGGTTCTTGTCCAAATCCTTTGTTTCAAAAGCGCCCGATATTGTCAAGAATGACTTTCGCGTTAGCTCATGCTGCAATAAAGCCCCAAGGTTGCCGTGGTTGTTCAGCTTTGCCTTCAAAACTGTCTGAGAATCAACCACATATGAACATCCAACTGTTAACGTGTTCTCATTTGTAGAAAACCTTCTGCTAATCTCTCCAACAACAGCTCCTCCATTCAATCTTTCTAGCTGGTTTAAATATGATACCTTCATAGAATCTCCCTTATCACCTCTGCAAAAATGAAAAGTGTACTACTATGTACCAAAACATAAATTTGCCAACATTGAACTAATCTATGCCCTTAATTTGTAGGGTGTATATCTCAACACAACTAATGCAAGTAACACTTATGCAATAACTCTTCCTGAGTCAACAATGTGATAGAAGTAGATCAGATTTGAAAGTAAATGAACGAATCTTTATAGAAGAGAGGCCTAGCTCCAAAACCTGCCGCAACATGGGTATAACATCAAAAACTGAAACTATACAAGGAATAGTCAATTTCCTGGATATTTGGGCGACTCTAGACTCTCCCAAGCCACAATACTAACTCTCCAATTGACTAGTCACTCCTCTCAACACCTCTTCCTATATATATAGGCAACATGCTGTATTTATCTAATTATTCCATCCAACTCAACTAACTCTAATTACTCTACTATATAACATAACTAGCTATAGGCGTTACCTATCACAATGTCTTAAAACACCTTCACGGAAAAGAAAAATGCTAGTAATACACTCTTTAACACCTTCTAACACATTTTTATTATTTGTTGAAATTTATTAGAAGTTACGAAATTGAATACGTCTCACTTCTATTTAATGTGCCTTCGCTCATTGTTTTGTAGTTTTCACTAAACGTTAACCAGTAATAGATTCAACAGAAGAAACATTTCAGAAAATGAGTTGCTAACACTATCCTCTCTGGACAAATAAACTAAAATTTGTTATAGAAAAAACATCCCAATTTCATTCCACAGACAAATAAAGTTTCCATCAATAAATACTTGGCCTTTCAAATACGCATTCCAAGTACTGATTTAACATCTGACAATTAAAAAGCACCGCAATTACTTACAAAATTACTGAAGCACTGGAACTTGGCATTTTCAAGCACAGACCAGCATTGTATTTCGTAAATTTGCCAAGACTTGTTGAATAGCTCGTTTCTGCTCCAAAGGCAATGCTGGGAGTGCCCATCGTCCCAGAAAAATCAATAGCAGGGGAGCGGGTTAAACCAACACCAAAAGTAAAGGCCACATGATCATGAAGATACTGAGCCTCAAACTACATCAAACACACAAAATTATTAAAAGTCCACGATAACAGACTTCAATCCAAAAGTCAAATCTCAGTACCTTTCCAGAACTGTAATCAGGCAAACGAATCGAAGCAATGGTTTTTCCTGACGGCACAACATCAGAGACAGTGAATGTAGTCAACACCTAAAGCACAAAAAAATCAATTACTAACCGAAGTAGAAACGTTATATTTTCAAATTTATAAAATGGAAGAAATAGAGAGAAAGAGAGAGGGAAATACATTTGATTCAGTATCAACTTTGAAATTCACCACTTTGTTCTTATACTTAAATTCCGTAGTCACATCACCAGAGGAAAGTCCTCTGCTCTTCACCAATGTAGATTTCAGGTCCTGAACTTGTGTCAATTAACAAGTAACAAAATTACGGTCTCATTTGACAAACTTCTTCGTAAAATCATAAAAGAGAATAAAACAAAAAAAAAGGAAATGAACTTCTCGTATAATCTATCTTCTCCGAAAACGGACATGCGTAAATCGATTTTACATCAATTCAATTTACATTTCTCTTATGAATATTAATGGAATATTTCATTAAAACAAACCTAACACAGCTACGTTTTCTTGAGATGCAAATGAAGGACACGATTAAAATCATCGGGAAAAAAAAATCGGAACGAAATAATTATGCAGCGAATGATAAGATAGAGAAACATAGGGATCGAAAAGTGAAGTGAAAAAAGGGAGAAGAGAGAAAAAAGTGAACGCACGAGACCAGAGTTGGCGGAGGAAGAGATGGTAAATCTCTGATCGGAGTTGTAATCCTTCGTGAGGATATCTGCGAAAGTGAAATCAGAATTTAGTTAGTTTTCGAACGAAAACATAAGAAAACTGAGAATGAATTAGAGAAAGTAGAATACCTCTTCCACTCTTGCCGATATCGGAGAAGAAACCAGGTCCTTTGCCTGACATTTTATCTGCAGCACAGAAACACCACCAACAACCAAGGGTTTATGTAAACCCTTTTCAAAAATAAAAGCTAAAAAAAAAAGTGAGAAAAGAGGAAAAAAAATTAAAAAAGAATAATTTGCTCTCATTGAGAGTCGAACTCAAGACCTCCCGCTTACTAAACGGGTGCTCTAACCAACTGAGCTACGAGAGCGATATATTTTAATTTAACTCTAGATCTTAATGTCATTATTATCATCGATATTCTTATTCTTGAATTTTATGAGTGTGACGAGTGTTTTTGCTTTGACATAGTCCTTTTACTTGTTCAAAAACAAATTGTGGAAAATAATTTTTTTTAATAATTTGTGGTTAGTTCAATGGAAGACCAAGTAATGATTTTGACTTTACCAAATAGTCCTAATTTATAAATATATATTAGTAAATCATTAATTTATATTTATTTTTCTTTTAATTATTTAAAATACTTTTTATATAAAGATTTCTATGAGAGAAAATAGAAAAGGAAAAATTGATCTATGAAAAACTTTGAAAAAAATCAATAGAAACTTGAAATTTATCCAAATTAATTTCTACATAAATTAATTTTAACTTTTAGAGATATGATTTTTTTTGTCTTGGAATTTTGTTTTTTTGCAAACATCTTAGTTCTTGAGTAAGTGCACGTTGTGTGTATGATGAAAAAATCCAATTGAAAGATTAAATTACTATTTTACATTTTTTTCAAATTTAAAAAGTATTGGTATAAAAAAAATAGACATGGTTATAATTATATTTATACATATATTCCAGATACAAATGTTTTGCTAATAGAAAAATGGTGACAAGCTAGTTACAACCGAGTCAAAACCAAATGGCTTAACTAGCCATGAAGAATTATGACTTTGCTTCACAATAGACTACTGAATTTGAAGTGGTAATGGTTGGGACCATTGGAAATTTGAAAGGGCTGATTAGTAGCCTTTATCATTTTTAGTTAATGTAAATTTAACTCATAATGAAGAAGGATCATAATCTTCTTTTAAAAAAAATTGTAATTATAGTGTTATTTACTAACACACTACCTTAGATGTGATTTAAAAAAAATAAATATATATAGTAACACAAAATTAGTTTTTATCTCTATTTTAAACTTTAGATCATCCAAATATCTATAATATAAATTTATTTATATCTGAAATTATTCTTAATTTTTTTAAATATTATTTTTTTTTTTAAATTCTTTATTATTTTGATTGCATTCAATGTCTATAATTATTTTCAATGGATTGATATAGTGAAAATTCAAATTAAAATAATTTCACATAAAAAATGAGTTATTTCAATATTTTTTATACTAAAACATTTGGATAGTTTTAAAATTTATACCATAAACATATTTAACTCAAAGAAATAAATATTATAATAAAATTAATAATAATACCGTCCACCATCACTTTTAAGTTGATGTGAATGAACAAAAAATTAAACTATTCATACATTCTAATTAAACTATTCATACATTCTAATTAAACTATTTATTTATTTATTTTAAAATGCTTCAACATGACTTTTTTTTAAATCAAATTTTATGAACTAATTTAAAGAATGTTTTCATAAAAAAAATTCAACAGTTTTTTCTTTAACTTTTTGCTAAATTTATTTATTTTATCTTTTTAACTAACTTAACTGTTGAGCTTTCTGCCAAGAATACAATCCATATATGTTATTTTTATTCTTAATATTAGTATTACTATTAATTAGTATTATCTCTCTCTCTCTATATATATATATATTCATTAGTTAATAGTATTTTTTTAATATTACAATTTTAAAGAAATTAATACTACTAACTGAACCAATTTTTAAAATAATCAATATCAGAAAATTTATCAATGAATGTCTCCATCCAAAAATATAAAATTGGGTGTGAAGTTGAGAAGGCTTAAAGAGAATAGGGATAGTAATTAAGAGGCATAGCTCCATAACCTCAAAGATCACATTATGCCTAGATAACTAAACACCATAATAAGTACACTTCATCAATCATTTCAAATTTGTTGAAAGTGTCTTGGTGGGTACAAAGTACCTCTTGGTTGAATTTTGAAACCTCCTTTTCATTTTAATTATTGAATCAACTCATATCCTTTTCCGCAAAAGAGTGAAGAGAATAATTTTATTGTGTCCATTGTTTCTTGTTGGCTTGTAATTTTCATCACTGTGATGATGTTCTTTTAAACTTTTATTTGGAGAATACGAATTTATCCAGAATTATGTTTTTTATATGATTGATGTAACTTACTATAATACTTTTTCATTAATTATTTAACTGACGATTAGATTTGTTAGTTTGATATTATACTAATTGTTACGTTAAATACTAATTGTTACGGTTATCCTAAGTTTGCAGCACCCTCTTTCTTCAACTCATAGTATTTATTATTTGGTACAAACAAATAAGAAAATATGCCGTAAAAAATGTTAAAATGAAATTTAATTTATAATTGCAAGTATATAATTAATAATTAATTAATTATTTTTAATTTAAAAACAAATGTACACAACAGTAGAGAAAATTAAAAAGATTGATTATAGAAAAGGTAAACCACCGACCGATGGTAGATTCAAATGTGAAGCCCCACGTTATGATCCTTGGTCTTATTTAATATATATATTTTACGAGTCTTAAGAAACCCACCAATGGTAGAATAGCTTAGATATTACAAAACACTCGCCTTCTAACCTTTGCGTGAAGAATTAATATTCTAAGAAATAGTTATACTTGAAGGGAATTCTAATATAGAGAAGGATAACTTTTATTTCTATCCCTAGGTCTATCTTTCTTTCCTGTTATTCTTTCGGTCGCACTTTCACTTATCTCTCTTTTCATTTTTGTTAACTTTAAATTTAAATTCAATTCAAATAGTATTTGTAAAAGACAATCTGACGTTTAAGTAAGACTTTAAATTTAAATATTCGGTAATATTAATACTAGATGATGACGTACCTAATTATTGAAATTTGTGTATATTTATATAATTATTATAAACACTTTGTTATTGGATTGAATAAAAATTTGGATTGTAATTAAAAATGTATTAACAGTGTTTAATCATTAATTAATCTCATTAATTTTCTATTTAAACGTATTGGTTTTGGTCGTGACCAAAATGTCGTATGGATCAATACAAAAATTAAAAGCTAGTCCAATCATAATAATAAGAAATAAATATGAAAAAATAATAAATAAATAAAACACACTAAAAATTTCTATAATTTCAGACCAGAACAATAACTAAATTTAATATAATTATACACCCTATGTTCATATTGTTTAGGTAGAAACGCAGCACAATAGAAATTTATCTGATTTATGCTATATGTAAAATTTGTTGAATTAACTATAATTTTATTATTTATCCCTTCATTCTTCCATACTCAAATTTCTTTAACTCTTAGTTAATCTTTGAGAAAAATTTGTTTGCAGATGATATTTATTGATAATTTTGTAATTATTAATAAACCATCATTTTCATAATAAAGAAAGATTGTATTGATAATTTTTTATTCTTAATAAGCCATCATTTTCATGATAAGAGATATTGTATTGATAATTTTATAATTCTTAATAAATTTCAATCAACTATAAAAGTGTTTCTTCAACAAAAAAGAATATAAAATAAAGAATGAAACTTTATTTTAGAAAAGTGTGAAAAGTGATTATTCACATTGCTATCATTGATAACAATGTTTGATCTACTCACAATTGGACTTTAATAACAATAATTAATATCTGGGACATATTTAATTCAGTGCTTATTAGAATAGAGCCAGCTCTACGAATAGCAATATCCCTTTATTATATAAAAAGAAAAGAATGGATGTTAGATTACAGCACTTTTTCTCTTTCAACTTTACTTTCTATCTTTCATTTTCATTTTCATTTTCTCTTCACCCACATTAGCAACACATTTCATTATTTAAACAAAAAATAAATAAAACCAATAGGAGTACAGTTTATTTTATTGCATTTATTTTGCTTCCCCACTGAATTAAGAAAGTTTTAGTGTACTAATTATTTTTTTCATTAAATACGATCATCTCAACCTAGATTTATAATGGATTTGTATTTAAGCTTTACCAAGAAGTGTGCTTATTAAAATAAAAAGTCAAATACTTAAGAAATTTTAAGTTTAACTCAATTTTATAAAATTAACTAAATTGAACATATATTAAAAATGAAAGGTTTAAGTATTTTTTATCGATTGAATTTAAAGAGTTGTATTAATTTTTAAATTTAAAAAATTTAAAAGTTACTAACTTAAAATTATATTACTTAATCAAGGTAAATATTTACATGATTGGATTCACAAACTCAATTTAATGCAATTATTTTTATCAACATATCTCTAACATAACTCCAACATTCACACAATTAGTCCATTGGTCCTAATTATTTAGAGACAAGTTCTAATGATAAGAAATATAAATATGGTTGCTAGTATTCAAAGACATAGAAGGAAAAGGTAGAGAATAGACGACAAAAAGAACACAAATTCGTCAAAATAACATAAATACAAAGGATAAGAAAGAAATAGATTATATTAGAAGGGGAAGTACCAAAGACCAAGATACAATAAACTAAGTGGTGAAATAGAGATAACACAAAATAGGTCAAAGATGGCAAGTAAAAAGACATCATAAATGGAAAAGACTAACAATTATCATGCAATGGAAAATAAGAAATTCTTAGATGATATTTGTGCAAAGAGATTATCTCATCCAACAAAATTTGACAAGGTACATATATAAGAATGGAGGAAGAGATAGGAGGTCAAGACCAAATAAGATTACACTATCTAGGAGATGATATGATATCCACAAATGATGTGAGTGAAAGGGTTGAGAAAAAAAAAATATTGAGACATTGGACAAAAGTGATATATGAAGATCCTATTATATAATATAAGAGGATTGAGGGGTGAGAGGAAAACTAATAAAAAATAATTATACAAAAAAAAAATATTGTTATTATATGTTCAAAAAGAAAATAAAAAAGAAAAAGTAGAATAAGGTCTTTATTAATATGTGTGGCTCAATCTTGAGACGAATGTAAAAATGAGCAATATAGTTGGATTAATAGGGGGACTGCTTTGTATATGAAATAAGAAGGCATTTCAAGTTATAGGGATCTTCACATGACTTGGTCTTTTTGGACTGGAAGAGGTGTGGAAGGAAAAAAAAAAGTGTAACAGTTGTTAATATGTATGCATCTTGTCATATAAAGAGTAAGATCGGGATGTGGCATGTGTTGAGAGAAATAAAAGAAAGTAATTGTTTGATTGAGCACTTACTACTAGGACAAAAACTATAGTTAATAGTGAGGGTGCAACCTTTTTTTCTTAAGAGCGTCAACTCAAGTGCCACGATTTGATAGTGACTTGGCCCACCTGAACTTTGTTACAGAACAATTGATGTCACCTGCAACAATCTCTCCCTCAACAATTGTCCCACTAGGAATCAAACTTTTTGATTATGACTCGAGTCAATTGGCCTACACCACAAAACAATTGTGCAACCTGCAATAATCTTTCCCTAAACAATCACTCCATTGGGAATTGAATTCGTGACCTTGGCTTTGGATTGAGCACTTACCATTAGCCCAAAAATTATAACTAATAGTTAGAAGAGTGTAACAACCCTAGCGCCACGAGACACACTGAAAGGATAAGAGGTCAAATTTATCAAAACACTTCATAGTAGTTGAAAGTTCACAAGAAAAGTTAATTTATCTTCCATAACCTTAGTGTCGAAGTTAGAGAATCCAAAGAAATTAAATGAATACAAATAATTCCTATAAATAAATTGTATATAACAGAATAACAAAATATTTAGCAAGAACGTTCAATACAATTCTCCTAAGAGTAATTGAACAACTTCAAAATAAGTTGTTTAGGAGAAGAAACATGTTACATACTATTTTAGTAGCTAGCAAGGTAGTAAATGAGATCAAAAGGTTGAAAAAATGATATGTAGTTTTTAAAGAAGACTATGCAAAAACGTATACAACTTTGTAAACTATCTACTTATATGTTATATTTAATGGAGAGATTGGATATGAGAATGTCTCATATCTAACACAATTTTGGTACTTATAAATGAAAGTCGATGAATAAATTTAATATACAAGGTGAGTTGTGTCAAGGGGATCCCCTAACTCCATTTCTATTTACATTAGATGGAGAGAGGTTTGGTGCGTTAAAGAGGGAGGTGATATAGGAAAATAATGTACTCGTGTTATAAGATGGGAAATGACGTAGAAGTTAGTATCTATCAGTTTATAGAATATAATTTTTTTGAGAAAGACAACTACAAAATGTAAAGATGTTAAAGGATGTATTGATGAGCTTTGAAAGAATATCATGCCTTAAAAGATCAACTTTTATAAAAGTTGGTTTGGAGCATTTGGGTTGGAAGGAAGCATATCTAAGAATTTGCCAAAAAAGTGGATTATGTTTATATTGTCCCTTTTTTTGTACTTATGGGTAACTTGTTAAGGCTAATCCAAGAAAGGAGAATATGTGGAGACCAAACATTATTTAAGTTAATAGAAAGCTAGTGATTTGGAAACTTAAAAGTTTATAGTATGCATGGAAATTTATCTCATTGTACAAATGTACAAAATGCACATTACTGGTAGCACACGGAGGGAACAAACCTGGTCATAAAAGAAATGTGGAGCATATTACAGTGTGCAATGACATGCAACATTTAGAGGTAAAAAATTTGTGCTTTTTTAAGAGAAATTCATTCAATGTAGAATAAATGGTACAACAAGTTATCTTTGGTTATTAAGAATGACATGAGAGGTGGATAAAATGAAGTTTTCATCTCAATATCATCAGTTCTCAATGTGGCTCAATAATTTTGCTTAAAAAATAATTACATACTAAATGTTTTTTACAGTGAACAAAAACATTGAAAAGTTTGCAGAACTACATTAGAAAAAAAAGTAAATAGAAACAATAGTTCCTGTAAAAGATAAATGTAAAAAATATTGAATTGGGCTTAATTTTATTTAGTTGTACCATTTTGTTTAGGATATAATTATTTTTCTGGTTTTTTCCTTTTTAAGTATTTACTATTAGTTGTTATTTAGTATTAAGATGCAATGAACCTAAATACAACATAATTATTGTTTTTGTTCTATAAGAATTTAATATCCCTTGTACCAATTATTTATATGAGTCTTCATGTTGAAGAAAAAAAAATGTAAAAACACATATTTCAAGGATAAAGTCGTGAAAATAAAATAATTTACCAACTTAATAAAAAAAATATTTTAAATGCCAATATTTTAGAAAAAAAATTATTACTATTAATTTTAATTTTAAGATTACCGCAATTATTATTCTTCAACTTGTTTTTGTCAGTACTGATTAAATAATCATCGAATAGAAGATTTCGTTAAAAAAAAAACTACTACGTTTATTAGTGTTACTTGTGTTCTATTATCTTTTTAGCTTTAAGGTTTTTACATAAAAATCAATAAATACTATTATTCCTGAAAGGTGATTATAAATATTTATGAAAGTTTTATGTTATTTTTCAATTAAGAAATTAGAAGAATTATTTTATCAGAATGTAGAAAAATGTTTCCCTATGTTCTCTTAATGTATTTTCACTTGTAAATAATTGAAGATTGAGGAGTGTAATTAATACTATCTTGAAAGTTTTTAATAAAAAAATGCCTCGAAAATGAGAGACGTATTTAATGAATTTATTTATTAGAAATTTGTAAATGATTTTCATTAATTACTTACCAGAAAAATGAGCAGAATAAGAAGATGGAGAAACGATGTTGGTACGTACGCACGCACGCACGAACGCGTTTAAAGGAGCAGTCCTGGCACGTGCCTGAGAGATTGAATTTGGTAAAATCAATCTTCATATGTGTACGTGTCATTAGCAGAGGGCAGGGTTGGGATACACATGTAAAAATGTTATCCCACTCCCACTCCCCCATTCATAAATCTTCGCTTTTCGCAACTCCCTTACCAGTCCCCTTTCTCTCCTTCACATTAACCTTTCTCCGAACCTCACATCCAAACCCCAACACGAACCTTCGCTTCGGATCCTAATCCCTCTCATGGGAACCGAGAGCTACACTTACCTAGGACGCAATTTCAGCCAACTCAGCATCAACGACGCTTCCTCTTCCTCCGCCTTCAGCGACTGCAACAGTGACAGATCTGGCGAATTCGCTACCGCTTCTTCGCAAACGCGCCGCTTCCTCATCACATGCGCCACCGAAAACTCCGACGACTTGATCCGTCAACTCGTCGCCGATCTCCACTCCGCCTCACTCGACGATCAGAAACAAGCCGCCATGGAAATCAGATTGCTCGCCAAGAACAAGCCCGAGAATCGTCTCAAAATCGCCAAAGCCGGCGCAATCAAACCGCTGATTTCACTCATTTCCTCGCCGGACCTCCAGCTCCAGGAATACGGCGTCACCGCGATTCTGAATCTCTCGCTCTGCGATGAGAACAAGGAGGCCATCGCATCCAGCGGCGCGATTAAGCCGCTGGTTCGCGCGCTGAGCACGGGAACCGCGACGGCGAAGGAGAACGCGGCGTGCGCGCTGCTGCGGCTGTCGCAGGTGGAGGAGAACAAGGCGGCGATTGGTCGTTCCGGCGCGATTCCGGCGCTGGTGAGCCTTCTGGAGAGCGGCGGAATCCGCGCGAAGAAGGACGCGTCGACGGCGCTGTACTCGCTGTGCACGGTGAAGGAGAACAAGCTGAGGGCGGTGAAGGCGGGGATCATGAAGGTGCTGGTGGAGCTGATGGCGGACTTCGAGTCGAACATGGTGGACAAGTCCGCGTACGTGGTCAGCGTGCTGGTGACGGTGCCGGAAGCAAGAGCGGCGCTGGTGGAGGAAGGCGGCGTGCCGGTGCTGGTTGAGATCGTTGAGGTCGGAACACAGAGGCAGAAGGAAATCGCGGTTGTTATTCTGTTGCAGGTGTGCGAAGATAGCGTGACGTATCGCTCTATGGTGGCTCGCGAAGGTGCGATTCCTCCTTTGGTGGCTTTGTCTCAGTCCGGCACCAATCGCGCCAAGCAAAAGGTATAATTCCATTCCATTTGCATCAACATTTCCACTACTCTCTGCAAACTCCTCGCAACGTGGCACAACATCAAATTAAAAAATAATTATCAAAGGACCAAACTGCAATACGATAAAAGAAATGTCAATTACTATTTGTTCGTCATCTTATTTTTTCTTTTCATCATATAGTTTTCTTAGCAAATTATATAAAGTCTCCTCTGAAATTAGAATAACTTGTAAATGTAGTGCCACATCAGCCTCGTTGCACAGTGGATCTCCACTTCGCAATTAAATTTGTGTTAGTGAGCATCGACTCAGTTATTCGCATTGCATCGTTTATGCCAATCTTATTGGTTGGGTTTTGGAATATTTTAGTTATGAACCTCGTTTCAGTGCTAACATTACTCTTTTGCTATTGTTGTTGGATTTATTTATTTATTTATTTATTTTTGTTTATGGTTTGGTGTGTGTAGGCGGAGAAATTAATTGAACTTCTGCGGCAACCAAGATCCAGCAACGGCGGTGGTCGTGCGTCGGAACTGGCGGTGTAACCTCCGGCAATCATTTATTCGCCGTGGAAACAAACATCACATTTAAATTGTGAATTGGTTAAAAACACAACGTGCGTCCTTCCAAGAGAGACGGAGAGTTAATTAAACTTTGTAAATATCTTCGAGAAGCTTTGTAAAGATTGTGGCACAAATGATACAAGTTTGAGGTTGGTTTGGTTTTTGGGCTATGCAAAATAATGCACTCCCACTCCACGCCATTGTTTTTTTTTTTTCTTCATCATTATTTATATTTTGTTGCTGTGAATGTGAGGGCTGATGGTATGCTTCTGGGCCCTTCAACTATTTATGTAATTATTGCCGTTATAAATGTGGTACTTGTTTATTTGGTTTTAAAATTAGAAGCATATAGTGAGATAAGAGAACAAACATAGTTCTGAAAAGAAGAGAGTTCTTCAAGGCTCCACAGCCAAAAGTGACCAGTGTTTGTTATTTTTTGTACTTGGATTAGGTAGGATGAATAAATAAAATTAAAATGTCTTAAAAAAGGAGGCCTTTATTTATAACAAAGTGAATAAATGTAATTAAAATATTGGAGAAAATCAAAATAAGTTTTTGAAGTGCGTGTAAATCTGGAATACGGACGAGTTGGTGGAGATTTTTTCCCGTGGATTTTTATTCCAAATAAATATTTAAAATTGGAAATAATGGAAGGATGTTTGAAGCAGCATTAAAAAAAAGAATTAAAAAAGAAGAAAAAGAAAAGAGAAGAGAAAACGATGGTTTGAGTAGAAGGTTTCCACATGGTTAGAGAAGAAGAAAGGAACAAAAACTGAAAAGGAAAGTGGGTTAGGAGTTAGGACTTTTGGAACATAGAGTCGTAAGCAGCTTTGGTTTGTGTGGTTATTATTTTTTAATATAATGTTTTCTTTTGATTTTTATTATTATTATTTATTTTCCTTTTTCTCCATAAATGAGGCATAAAGTAAAACAGAAGCGCATGGAAATGACACGTGTACTGTATTCCGTTAAAAATTAGCGGTTAGTCGTTCCCATTATAGATTAGGATGCCTGTGTGGGTCCCGCGTTGACGGCTGTTGACTGAACTATCTTTTCTTTTTCTTACATCCAACTTTCACTGCAAGCATATATGCATATTATTTTAAATTTATAATTTTTTAATATTATTATTATTATTTAGATAAAATATATATTGCATCCCTTTTTAAAGAAGAAATCCCTTTTGCTACATGATAAAAAGTTGATGGGTTTCATATAATTTATTTTCGTCTGATTCTTTATAAGTTTTGTTAAGATAGACAATTAACTGTTAATGTATATTATTTTATGTAAATAAATAAAAAATGACATATAATTATATGAAGATTGAAGTAATTATATGTTATTAGTTTTAGTAATATTTTAATAATAAATAATATTTTATTAGTTTTAGCAATAAATAATTTTTTTGACAGTTTTTAATTTTTCAAAATTATTTACTAGTCTTTATTAAAATAAAAGTTGTTTCAACGACTAAAAAACATTTAGTGAAATTATTTATTAAAATTGAAAAATTTAAAACTATAAATTATTAAACTTTATCACTCAATTCATATTTTTAGTTCTTATATCTAGAAATAAATAAAAAGTAAATGCATAACGTTCAATAGATTCATGGTAGTATCAGTAGATTAATAGTTCAAGAGTGTTGCCCGCACTAACATATGAGAGTTCTCACATTTCTTTATTAATTATAACATATATTGATTTGTAAGATAAATTTAAATAGTTTTTTTAAGAATTAATAATTCTTTGCTTAGTAATTTGAATTTAAAAATTGATAAAAAGAAATAATTTGAGTCTGACCAATAAAATGCCGGCCTCCATCTTATATTTCTATTATTTTTAAAACCCAGCACAAGAAATAATAATAAAAATATAATTATAGGTAATTTGCAATGTGATATACTGTTGAAGTATGCGTAAAATAACTTTTAATATTTGGATAATTTATTTTTATTGTTTTTTTAAATTTTAAATATAATTAAAGATAAACAAAAATATGAACTATTTATATTAAAAAAATAATTTTCTTTATATATTGCTATAAATATATAGTTTCTGATGAAAAACAAAGAAAACAATAAAATAAAAAGTAGAAGTGAAACGAATTTTTTTAAGTACCTTATTAGATTAAAATAATGTAAGAAGGGAAAAGAGATATAGGTTTATATGACATAAATATTTTAAAATAAATAATAAAATATATAATAAGTAATTGTTTTTTAATCAATTTATTCGTGTATTTTTTTAGTTTTAGGAAGAATATTTAGACAGTCCCATATTTTATTTTATTTTATTTCTTTCTACCATATTAAATAAAGAGTTTTTTTATAACTGTGTATTTTTTTAATGTTTTATTGAAATTAGATGATAGAAAATGAAAAAAAAATGAGAGAAAAAAAGTAGAAATTAATAGAAAATGAGATCATGTATATTAAGTGATAAAAATAAGTATTATTTGTATGTTTGGTTAAACTTGTGCTTGATGGTGAGTAGTACAAAGTAGAGTTATAGGGGTAATCCTTGCAAATTTTAATGGTAAATTTACTTATGAGCTTGTTATGCATATCTTTCATTTTTCAAGTTTAGGTTATGTGGAAATTGTGTTAATTTTTTCATCATGATTTGATATAGTACTATTGTTAGGGGGGTGACAAGGGTATATTCTTTTGTAGAAGCCATGTTCACTTTAACATTTAGGTCAACTCATCAACATGCTATCATTTCTTTCTCTTTTAATTAGGATTAGAGACGTTAAAACTATGACCAATTCTTAATTTAAATAGCAATTGATGTTCACGTTTCCACATGGCAACCAAAGGCTCCAATTTTGGTGGATTTAGAAGATCAAAGGCCTAACCCTAATCAATCATTAAAAATAATTGTATTTTTTTACCTTTTTTAGAAAAGAAGTATTTTAAAAAAATCCTTAATTAATCCTATTAATGTAATTTTAAAGGGTATAAATTAATGCATTTGCAATCAAATTAATTTATTAGTCTTTTTATATTGATTTGATTTTAAATAATTTTGAAAACTAGAGATAATTTATTAGTTATTGGTAATTAGTGAGAAAAAAAAACAAAAGTTGTTAAATTTCAAAGGAACTTTTTTTTTTTTGGAGGTATGTTTTCTTTTATTTTTTTTTAAGAAATGATAATTATTTAGTGGTAATTATGGTTGAGATTGACATATAGTCCGGCATAATATTTGTGCAAGAAATATTAATAGAAAATTAATCTTTTTATTTCTTCGTTTTGCCCGTCTTTTATGAAGTGATATGGATTGGTCCGTCGTACATAAGTGTTTTAGCTAAGAATTGTGTCTTTCAACTAAAGCATTTAGTTTAGTCAGAAATAGTGGTTCCCAGTTGAGTTGTTGTTATGTCTTGATCAAACCACCTTCTTCCCCTTATATACAATAGTGATCATCCCCCATCCTTCTTGTACCTCGTCCTAATCTGAGTTATATTCACATATCAATTGCAATCTTGCATATAAAGTCAATCTTCGTAATTAACGTCATTCCTTAAATTATGAGAACTAAATGAGATTTTTTCATTAAATTCAAAGATTGAATTAAGACCGCTTTGTCACATGATTAGGCTCGGCCCATAACCTCATAGTCCCCTAACCTCAGGCGTAAGTCAATGAGGCTAATAAGTTCATAACCATTAACTCCAAATATCAACATTAAGACCGTTTCACTACATGATTGGGATCGATCAATGACCTCACAACCCCTTAACCTTAGGTGTAAGCCAATGAGACTAATAAGTTCATAACCATTAACTTCAGAGATCGACATTAAGACTATCTTACCACGCGTTTGAACCATGACCTTACCATAAGAATTGCGGGTTAATTTTGTTAATTCACCCTACATAATGATTGACTCGTAGGCCAATCCAATCCACATAAGCAAAATTATAAAAAAAAAATCTACATCCAAATGTTGTAAAAAATAATTTTGTTTTAATGTGTCACATATTTATTACATCTCACCGAGAGTCTATCGTTGAAAATCAAAATTAAATAAGCTAAATTAACATAAAATTAACATCTACATAAAATAATATATCAAAGTTAAATCTTTCATGAAAAAAAACATAAAAAATAATATTATTGTCTAAATTATTATAAACTATAATAATTAATTATCATTATGTCTTTGAATGTAAAAGATCATTGTTGTTTTTTTTATAAAAAAAAACTTACATATTAGACATCACATCTCTGACAACTCAAGTAACAACAATCATTTGTCATTACATGAAAAAAAAATATTATTAAAAAAAAGAAAGAAAAAAAATACAAAAATATGGGAAAGACTAGACCAAAATTCATATATTAACAAAAACGATACATAGGTAGACTATATCTATTAATAAAGAATTCTAAGAACAAGTTACATGAAAGTCTATTATACCAATGAAATGATTCTTTATGAATAAATCCTAAATTAATAAAAGATTTTTTTTTTAATTTCAATAACATTAAAATATAGTATTTATTTTATTAGGGTATACGGATCAACTCATCCTTATATTTGAGACACGTCTAAGTAGACAAGAGTTAAAATACTTAGTCTGTCTACTGTATATTTTTGCCTGTCATGTCGATCAACATTATCATCTCTAAATCAAACTCATTTGTAATTTTTTTAATTTTATTCTGAACATACGTTAAAGTATGAAGTTGGTGTAAATATGAAATCACATTTATGCTATTGTATAACATTAGCATGTATTTGTCCAGCTTAATTATTTTTTAGTTTTGTTATTTATTTATTTTAGTCTTATTATTTTAGAAGATTTTATTAAGTTATTTAATTTAAAAAATACAGCAATATAATTCTTTAAAGGCGCAATCAACTAGTTTAATTTAAAAAAATGAAACAAGGTGATATTCGATCCGGTAAAATTGATGTTTTCAGTTTTATAAATTGTCGTTATTTGTTGTTTATAAATTGTATTATGTATTGTAAGTTAAAGTTGTCAACATTTATTTATTAATAATTGCATGAAAAATGGTTACAGTGTTACGGTTTTTTCAAGAAAAAAACGACTTAAGGGACAATAAATTAAAATGTAAGGATCATACTCTTTCATCTCTTAAAAACTAAGCTACTTTATTCAATCTTAAAATACTCACTGGGTTTCAAAATTTAAGGAACTTATTTGAATATTTTATTGATAAAGAAAAAATTGAACAAAATAAATAAATAATAAAACTAAAAAGATAATTAAACATAAATGAAGAAATTATGCTATTAAGGTTGATTTAGGAGTGAAAAGAGATAAAAGAAATATCACTTTATACCTACAAGTCTGATTTAATCTAATTCATTTATTATAAATGTCAAACTTGGGGTTTTAAAAAAACAATTTAAGTAAAAAAATTGCAGGTATTAGTTTTTAAAGAAAGTCTATTTAACTCAACAATGGGTGATAAAAAATATAGTAGGATATGATAGGATTTAAGAATAAATAAAGATAAACTTCAAGTTTCAATGTTTTGTTTGTTAGAGTGGTAAATAATAATAATAATAATATGACTATAGTGTGACCATCATAATAATAACATTATAATCATACTAATGTTTCTCGTAATAATAATAATAAAAGTAGTTAAATATATTTTTTGTGTATACTATAAAGTATAATTAATTTTTGTTTTTAAGTCTAAATTTTAAAAAAATTTATACTTATGTAACAAAATTATTAGAAGACATCTTTAAATGTAACAATTGTATTATAATATTAAAATATTATAAGATTCATTTGAAAATAAAGTATGTATAAAGAAAAGAAAGTAAAATATGTAAAAGAATGTTAGAAAGTATATCTCTATCATATCCAAAGTCCAATTCTTAATTGCGGGAATGGTGGAACAAAACAATCTAAAATTATTTTCAAAGCATAACATCATTATTTTTTTCAAATTATATTCTCTTACAAAACTATTACTTAGTTGTTCGGTCCCATCAACAAATGCCAACTCTCATGTTTTCTGGTTTCAGAATTTCCAACGTTTTATATAAATGTTAAACATAACCAATTTATATTTTTTTTAAACTAAAATAGTGTTATAAATTATTGTGTAATTTTTTTTTATGACTAGTTGGTATAAAATCTTCCAAATAAGAATCTGAAATTCATTATTTAGTTGAGAAATATGAAAAAAAAAGACCATTAGATTCATTCTATAGTGTTGTTGCTAACACACGCTATTGTTTAGTTCACAGGGTGTCATCATTACGAAGATTTTGCCAAAATTATAGGAAATGAAAAATTCAGCCACCCAAGTTGACCAATTCATTGTTAATTTGTCAACTAAAATATATTCCAAATCCATGTGGATGGTGAAATTTTATTCCCAAAATTTATTAAAAATTCATAAATAAAATTAATTCATAATATAAAGTGTAATTTATAAGTATTTTTTAAGTGTAATTTATAAGTATTTTTTAAGATTGAATTAGACTTAAATTTTTTTATTATCTAATTAAAATTATTGAAAATATTATATCACATGTTTAATTAAAATTAAAGTTTATCTTTTAAAGAGAATTAAAAAGCATAGTCTATAGATTTTATTTTCTCATCATTTTAATTCAGATTCATAGTAAAAATAAGGTTAAAAAGTGAAAATAATGGAATCATTTTCCTTGTAAATAAAGTAATTCAAGCGTATGTTTGAATTTTTCTGAAGTTAAGGCAAAAGTGGAAGAAAATTAAATTTTACATGTTATGGATAATCAAAGTGATATAGTTTTGTATTAGATTTTAAAAAAAAAAACTTAGAATTATATAATTTATACATTTATTACACATGTGAAATGTGGAACTTAAGAGAACAGCAAAAAGGTTGGCTCAATGTGAACTAAAGCCATTTAAGACATGCATGAGTGCTTTTAAAGATCTTAACTTCAACCTAGCTTCTTTTTTCTTTTAAAGCATGATTTGGTAGAAAAAGTACACAAACGTTTTTATATCTAACTAGAGCAATTCACCTTTTAACATTAATAATCATTATTAGATTATGAATATAATATCAAGGTTTATATTATGAAAATAAAGGGGTAATTACATTTTTTTTCTCAATATTTAAATCAATAGTGGTTTAAAAAAATAATTTGATCTTAATGCATTTTAGAAATGTTCAATTTGTTCTCTTTCGTTAAGTTTTCTTCAACGACGCTAATTGTTGATGACGTGACACACATAGTGACATTGGTTTGCACATATGGACGAAATATAATTGTAGGGTTTGAAAATTAGGAAAAGAAGATTGATGGAGAGGGAGGCGGAAACGACACTATATTAGAATTCTTAATACCAAGCAGGAGAACAACAACATACATGCAACTCATGCCATTGAAAATATCTTGTTTCTTTTCACTACAATAATTGACAGGAAGCAACAAAACAAATGAGATTGACATAGTCAAAGTTTCTTGTTTGATCTTACATTTGGAGCAAGGTTCCAAAACATGCTTCCAAGCAAAATAGATACAATCAATAGTAGAGAATAGAAATCTTAGGGCAGTGTATTAAGAATTGCACCAGTAAGACCAATGTTATTTCCATAAGCAAGTCATGCATTGGGTGAAGAAGGAAGTTGAGTACTGTAAAGGAAAATAAAGATCTTTCGAATCAAGAGATAGAGTACTCAATTATCTAACAAGTGTGCTTTAGTTTTCTGAGGCAAATGCCAAATACCATATACACTACATGAAAAACATTAAATAACAATCAAATTTAGAGATAAAAAATAATTAGTCTCTATATTGACTAAATTAGATACTAATTTAGTGACTAAAAAATTATCCATATTTAAAGTGATTTCTATTATTAATAAAAAATTTATAAAATGATTTTTAAATTGGTATCTAAATTAGCTACATAGGTTTTAATTTAGTAAAATAATAATTAATTATTTTGATATCTAAAATTAGTTTTTATTTAATTATTTTCTTGTAATGATATAAGCAAAACATTGCAGTACTTTTAGATCCTAGTCACACCCCTCCCTTGGCTCCACCACCAAAGTCGTGGTTATCTCTCCCTCCCTCTTCCTCAATCTTCTTTTCCCAATTTCCAAATTCTAAATTTTCGTTCAGTCCACGTGTGTAAACCAATGTCACTAGGTGCATCATCTCATAAATAGTTAATTTTACTTTTTATTTTGTCCGAAAATGTTACATAAACCTATTTTAGCTGAGTATAGATATGATATTGGAATGGAATAAGTAAATATTTAAATTTTATATATTAATTATGTATTTGTTGAATAATGAGTTTAAAAACAAATTATTTTATATTTATTAAATAATTTTTCACTTTTAAAATATAAAACACTTTATTTTCTCTATCTCGTGTCTAGCTACTTATATTTTTGTGATGAGATCGCATATAATAAAAGGTAAAGAATAGATTAATTAAATTTCTTCATAATTTAAGTTTATTGATTCCTTGTAATTAATTTTTTTATTCATTTGTATGTCATTGAATTTAGGCTTTATAAGTTAGATTAGCTCAAAAATAGATTTTTCCATATGGATTAAGTTATTACGATGTTTTGATAGTTAGTTTTTTGCTTTTTGAAACTATTTGAATTTGTGTGTTTTTTGGAAGGTTCGAAACTTTGTACAATTTGAGAAAAAAAATTAAAAAAATCCTTTGATGAATACAAGACACACAAGTAAAAGTAAGAATGTCTTAAATAGTTTATTATTACTTTGAGTGATATGACATTTTGTCATTCATTTCAACTATATGTTTGAATTTTATTACTTGCGACAATGATTTGATTGGTTAAAATAAGACAAATACTTTACCAAACTATAGTTTAAGGTATTGATTACATGAATTCACAAATATAAATGAGATATTTTTTTTTGTTTTATTTTATTAATTATCTAAATTACATATATATTAAAAATCTGAAGTTATAAGAAGGTGAAGATGTTATTGTACTATTCTTTATAAAAAATTTTATGTAAAGAACTATTCTGATTTTTGAGGTTGATATTAGTATATCAAAAGATCTAGAAAGGGTTTGTTATTATTTTTCATTAAGACATAATTAATAAGAGTTTTATAAAAGAAATATCAAATTATCATGATATCATAAAAGATGTAATTGAAGTAAATTCCAAGTTAGATATAATTTTTTGTTGTGATAAAATCATTTATTTAAAAATGTATTGTTTGTGTATGAATTACTACTCACATATTATGTCTCTATGAATTTTTTTAATCTTAACTCACTTTTACTTGTTGGTATTTTGAGATTGATTATATAATTTTATGTGAAATATTTAGTTAATTTTAAAAGTTTATTTAGAAATATATCTTCAACCAGGATAATTATAGAATTTCAGTTAGGGTAATATAATAATATGATAAAAAAATATTTTTTGATTTAAAGTAAATTTTAGTTATTGATAAATTTTTTTAATAATATCAAAATTCAATTCATAAAGATAAAAGTTATAAATTGTAAAAAATGAAAAATTATTTTTTAAAAAGTAAACTATTAATAAAAATTATTAAAAACACTACTAATTAGTAGTTCTGGAACCACTTTTATTAAGATCAATATTCTATTTTTTACTTTATTTTGTCTTTTCTACGAGTCCTTCTTTATTGTACTGCATCATTATGGTTGGGCCGTATCTTTTGTATTTTTGTTTGATTCATTATTTTATTGATGGTCTTGTCTTTTCTTGTCCCATGAACTTTGGACCAAAAAATATCATTAAAGTAGACACCACCAAACTCAACAAAATAATTGGAAAACATGTCCAATTAAATAATTTCATATGAAACTATAAAAAATACATCTTATTAGATAATGTTTCAGGAATACTATAAAGAAATCGAAATAATAATAAAAATAATTAAAACCTCTTATTTCACATACTGATAAAATTAGTATAATTTTTAAATGTACTGACGGAAATACGAACGAATTTATATACTATATAATTTTAAATTATATAAATTGATAATAAAAAATTATGTGTACATGTAGTTTTTTTTAGAAAGATATTTTTTATGATTGGTTCAAAAAAATTTATTCCTTAATAAATTTTATATTTAAAAAATTAATATATATATTTTTTTAAAAAATTTTGTTAGAATTGTACTAAAATTATTAAAAATTTAATAAATATTTTTTTAATTGAACACTTCACATATATCTTATATTAGTATTGTACGGGTGTCGATATCCGAAACCTATTTAATATACGTGTGTGAATCTTATAGAACATATCAAACCAACAAAAGAATGAAAAATATTTATTTTATTTTATTAACCTTTATTAGGCATTGCAAAGTTATTTACAAGATGTTATGTTGTAGGAAGTTATAACAAAAGGACGATTTTTTTTTTTACTTTAGCTACCCAGTCTTTTATTATAACTTTGTGCGTACTTTCAAAATAATTTTTTTTTCTTCAAATTATTTCCTTCCTTATTAAATTATGTAATTCTCTTATATTAAATGTTTAATTCTTCATTATTAATAATTTTTTATCTTTCAAACACTACTACTCAATTTAACTTTATTTAAATTTCATTCTTAATATAAAATTAAATCTATTTTGTTATTTAGATAACTAAATTTATTGATAAAAAAATAATTAAAATTTGTATTCTTATAATTTTATTGAATTATAATTTGTATTCAACTTTTAACTTTGTTGCTCCATATTAAACAATTATATATATAGTTCTAGAAGTCTTATATTACATAAAAGTTTAAAATGTTCTTACAGGAAAAACTTAGTACTTAACTTAAGAAAAAAAAAAAATAGTTGATGACATTTTGTTAATGAAAACCCAGCATTTATTCAAAGATTTCTAATCAAAAGTCTGATTCTGAAATATCACAAGCATCAGATACCCACCTTTGAAGGGGTTTAAATATTTAATAATAAAATTTCTTTAATAATAATTGTTAAGAACTACTTATATTCACATTAAGATGAAATAGAAATTAGCTTAACGAAAATAGAAAAAAAGAGAACTAGATTCTGGTTTTGACAAATCATGCGTTTTTCCTATTAACACTACCAAAGAAAATGCAACTACAATTTAATTAAATACATAAATGATGACAAACTTCTAATTTGATCGCTAGTTTCATATACTATTTCATGCTGAGTTTATAGATATAATATGATATAACAATAAGTTTTTTAAAATAATATATACAAAAGTGATTTCTCAAAATATATTCAACTCTTAATGTAACATATATTGATTCCTAGATAATGTGGTCTATAAAATAGAATTCCAAAAACTCGTTTACATTCTGATGAAATGATGACATCTTTATTACTTAGATTTAGATTATTAATAAAGTCAAAAAGTCAAAATATGAGTTTTAATATTAGACACTACAACCATATTATCATTTTCAGGAACCATTTCAATTTTTATCAAAATTATATAACTCAGTTTGCTTTTACTTCGTTGAACCTTCGTATCTCCCTTCAAGTTGCTACACTTTAATTCTTTTTTAGTTGTCACGTTTGAGATAACAATCTCATCATCATTTGAGTGTGTGTGAGACGATTGGCGAGAAGATTCATTGTATTTGATGTTCCTTAATGCGAAAATAATTTTCTTTTTGAGTTTTGAACTCTATTTTTGCACATCCCTAAATTTTTTGTTGGATTTTGTAGTTTTCAAAAAAATGAAAAAACTAAGTGAACGAAAACATAATCATCACCAGTAAAAACACCACAAAACTTATCTTAACTACGAACGTTTACCACCAGTCACCACAAACAACCACCACCACTTGAAAATATCCACCATACTTAAAAGAGTATTGTTGGAATTAAAAAAAAAATATGAAGGTGCACGAAGAAGGTATAGGATGGAGAATTTACACCATATAAAATAACATAAGACTCCAAATCCAACCAATCATATGTCCATCTCAAAATCCTACTTTAAGATCTAATACAACTGAAATTAACAAGAATAATATCCACATAAAAAGTGATAACTACGATAAAAAAAAAAACAAATGTCTTTATCTAAACATAAAAAATTAAAATAATCATGTACATGAAAAGAAAGCATTTTTTTTACGTTTTTCCAGTGAAGAATAAAACTAAAACCATAAATGTGTTGCACATAATATGTTTATCAATTTTCACATGTATATTTCATATCAAAACAATATATAAGAGTTAGGTAAGTCTACATGCAATATTGGTTTTAATATTTGTTAGAATTCGAAATGTGAATCTCATATTTAATAGAAGAATGTAAGATCAACCATATATATATATATATATATATATATATATATATATATTCTTATAAACTAATTATCTCAATAGTTTAGGTTGAGAGTAGTGCATTGATTTCTTATATAATTTAAAAATTATTTATTAATATTGAATCTATGGAACCTTCTCGTTTGATGTGAAATATATTCGTTTCTAAGTGAATAAAATAATTAAATTGACTATCATTTAAATGTTTAAGAGATAAATATGTGTATTAATTAATGTGAATTGTTTCTAATATTTTGAGCATCAAAATAAGAAGAATAATATAACGTCATTAATGGCGTACTTGTCAAGCAAAACTAAATAGACTAACATATCACATTATTTTGTTATTAAATTTTTTATAGTATATGCAGAAAATATTAAAATCAAATTATTAAAATAAAAATAAAAATGACCATAATTTTATAAGTACTATTTTTTTCTTAGAAAGATATAAGTATGCAATGCATTTATAAATTAAGTAATTTAATATCTAAAAGCAGTCATCATCATAATTTTATCTAATTAAAATATTAATTAACCATTTAATTATAAAAATATTAAAATGATTAAGTGTAATCTTAAGGGAATAAGTGAGCCCATTCCTTGTCTAATGGAGCAAGCTAAAACCCTAACCTGAATTTGTTTAATTCTCACTTAAACTTTATCCTCAATATTCAAACCTCAACTTTAAACTTAGGTTGCTTTCCGGAGAGAATAAAAAAAGACAGGGTATATTTTCAGGTAAAATAAATCAATAAAAATTTCTCAAACTAGGCCGAAGCCCAAGAATAAATGGGCCACAAAATCAAAACAACACCTTCCATAATAAGGCAATTGCTTCCTGCACCCGATCAATTGTGATTGGCACCCGACACATTTTTTAAAATCCAAAAATGCCCTTGTCTTCTTCATTTATGAAAACATTGAATGGTGAGGAAGAAGAAGTTCAT
>Ga0123342_1000190_pt1 | contig 83742 bp, 39 predicted proteins | sample Turbeawhitnodule_FD_89960 | JGI IMG/M metagenome (GOLD analysis project Ga0123342, IMG submission 89960) | Root nodule microbial communities of legume samples collected from Mexico - Turtle bean Mexico white nodule | ecosystem: Host-associated > Plants > Roots > Nodule | place: Mexico: Nepantla... | reverse complement strand
TTTAACAAAAATAAAAAAAAAAAATTTTTTTTAAAAAAAAAAAAAAGAAAAAAAACAAAAAAAAAAAAAAAAAAAAAAAAAAAAAAAAAAAAAAACTTCAATCAGCAACATGGTAGAAATAAGTAATGTCAGTCTAAAGTTAATATAAACTAAAAATACTCTCGACAGACGAGTTCAATCCAGAAAAAAAAAAACTTTGATTGAAAAATACTATTGACTAAAAAAATCATTAATATTATACTTTTGAAATATTAACAATTTTTAATATTTAAATAATTTTTTTTGTTGCATTAGATTAGATGCAGTAGTTAGAAACTTTATCCAAACGAAAATATTAAAATTTAATAAATTGAAAATATCTTGTTTAAATAAAATATTTTAACAATAAACCCTATTATAAAAGATAAATGATAAAATACATTTAATATATAAACAATAAAAATACTAAAAGTTGCATAATATCTTTATAAAAGATCAAACAATATTATATATTTTTTGTCAAATTGAGGAAGTATATAAAAGAAGGTGATAGTGGTGGGTGGAGATGATATAAAAATAAGTGGTATCTAATTTTATTTATTTATTTTGATTATAATACTATAATATAATTTAATGAAAAGTCAATGTCTAAAAGAAAAGGAAATGAAAGTGGGCCCAACAATATGAACGTATTATGTGGGCGACAGATAATAACCTTTCCAGCTGGTAACCGCAGGGATACTAACACCACGTGTCCACGTCACCATCATATTCCCTATATATATTAAATTCTTCAAAATTTCTGATTGATTTAACATTTTGAAAATTACGTTTCTCTGTGATTTTATAAAACATTTTTTCCTTATCACTTTATATTTAATATTATCAAGATTAATAACTAATGAAGGGTTTAAAAGTTTATAAAAGATTAATCTTTAATATGATTTTTCTAAAACTAATTTGAGGGTTTACTTTGGACAGCTGTATATATAATTAAGAAACTGAACTTTATTGGTATATTAATAATTTGTTACGGATGTAAATATATTAATTTCAATTTTTTTCATTAAAAAATGATATTACTCACTTTATTATTTAAAGTAAATTGATTACTTTAGAAGAGAGGATGAAAAAGAAAAGGTTGCAAAATAGGAAAATAAATTACGATAATGTTGTTTTGACTTTGGTTTTATAAATATTTCTTTTGAGTATCTGCCAACTTTTTATATTAAGCATGCCAATTCAAATACAGCTCAGCAAATTAGAAAAAAATAATGTTTGCAATAAATTAAATTAAATTATATTTTGGTAATAAGACGAGTATCATTTACTAAAAATATAAATTCAAATAATTAAGTAGGTTGCGATAATATTAAAATACGTGTAATTTTTAAATTTCTTATTTTTATTTACATTTAATTTAAGTTATGAAAAAATAATTTTATTGTTAATTAGGGTTTTGGATTTAGTCGCATGCTTTAACTTTGCTAATTTTGAGCCTTCTCGCAATCACAGGCGTGATTTTGTTATATTCTTTGTTGAGAAAATATGAATTACCAAATTACATATTAAAAAAATGGTCTCTGAAGAGAAAAACAAAGAAGATATTAAAAAATTCAGCAAAGGACAGACGCTGATGTTTTTTCACGATTGTGACAAGGAAACATGATTTGCTTAGACAAATCTTTGCTTCCAAACTCAAGATAGGGACATTCCAAAATTAACCCCTTTTTTATAATTACTAAAATAAATATAAAAGAATGTTATTTACACAAATATCCTCTCCATTCTAAATTTTTCATTAATAATTTTTAAAAATCATTACTTGTTTTATACATTTTATGTTTTAAAAAGATTAAACATGTTTTTCTTTTATAAAAAGACAAAATTAATTCTAATTTTTAATCTAAACATTAGATATTTTACATGGTTGTAAGAAGGAAATTATATAAATGCATTTTCATTAGTATTTTTTTTAAGTAATAATTTTTTTATAATATAAACTATATTATAATATTTATGATGAGGATGAATTTATATGAAATATTTTAATATCTAAAATTATATAAAATTTTATTAATTATATAAAAAAATTGACAATGATTTTAATAGTTTTTTTATTACAAGTAGATAAAAATCTAAAATTTAGAATAAAAAGTTTATTTTATATAAAAATAGAAAAATAAAAAATATATTTAATCTTTTGTGAACTATAAGAGAATATTGAAGACACGGATAATCAAAAGAAAAATAAAATTATAAAGCTATATGTTTTAGAAATAGAGAGCTAGACAGAGGGGTATTGATGTAATTTTGGGAATACAGCGTTGCCTTTCATGTTCTGAAGCAACAAAAAATTGAGGTTTACATTTAGGATGAAAACGTGATGATGAGGTGGTTCTCTCTACGCGTTCCCTCTGTCTAGAAACTTTTCTCTACCAATCAAATAACAGAGCAAGCAAAATCTCTCCTTTTTCTTCTCTCTCCGAGTCCCCGTGGTGCCTCCATCCACACCCACCCACTAGGGTTTATGATATTTTTCCTCCAAATGCTGAATCTTCCATCTCCACTTTTCAACTGTGAGTGTTGCTTTTCCCACACATCCACTCCCATCTTCTATTTCACTTTATGTTTCTTAGAAACGCAGCATCCTAGTTAGGTGGCTAAGCATATTCTCAAACAGCTAATTATTTATGTGATAATTGTTGAATTTTTAAAATTTGATGGGTTCTGGCAGCTATTGTAATCGCCAATTTATTGAGAATTTGCTTCCTAATTTTTTAAATTGTATGGCTTTATTTGGTTTTCGGAAGTAAGTTCTTTGTAATGTTTTATTGTAAAATGCAAATCATCTAAGATCTGTTGTAGACTTCCAGATTCTTTGCTCTATGTATCTACTGAATAGGGGGAGTTAAAATTAAAATACTAAGTGGATCTTACGTTGAAAATAAACAGTGTGATATTATAGTGGTCTTTATCGCTGCCTCTTGTTTGTGTGAATTGTGTTGCTAAGTTATATATTGACATCCTAAGAGCATTAGATCTGCTTGAGATAATTGAGTCTTTTTGGATTTCTTTTCATTATTGATCATGAATCATATTATTGCTTTTATTCTTGTTTTCGAATTTGTGTGGATTAGGATTTCTTCAGCGGGGTTCCAGAAATGTTGAATTTTGAACTAAGATGAGTAGGACTGATTCATCTAATATGAAGCAGCCGCCTGTCCCACTGGCAACCCTGATTGGCCGGGAGCTACGAAATGGAAAAATTGAAAAGCCTTTTGTGAAGTTTGGCCAAGCTGGCTTGGCAAAGAAAGGAGAAGATTATTTTCTAATCAAGACGGATTACCAGAGAGTTCCTGGGGATTCGTCAACACTTTTTTCTGTCTTTGCGGTATTATTTATTTTTTGGTTTACATCTTCTGTTGTATTTACTTAACATGATTAGCGTCCTTTTTGCTTTTGGTGAAATGTTTCGGATAGAATATAAAGGATGAGAATGTGGCCTAACCTAACATAAGGCTGAATTGGTAATCAGTGATACGGTTATGCACACTGGAGACATGTTTGTTTCTAAGGTTTAGTAAATAAATGAGAATTGAAATGTATGTTTTCTTTCTTCTCCTATATTTTTCTCAGTGATCAAGTGGAGCGTCAATTTATTCCCACAATGGTTATGATATGATATCCATAAGGAATTCTTGATTGGCAGATCTTTGATGGGCATAATGGTATATCTGCTGCTATTTTTGCGAAGGAAAACATACTAAGTAATGTTTTAAGTGCAATACCGCAAGATATCAGTAGGGATGAGTGGCTTCAAGCTCTGCCTCGTGCTCTAGTTGTTGCTTTTGTGAAAACTGACATAGAGTTTCAGAAAAAAGGTACATTTCAGAATTTTCTTTGCATCCCAGTTGTAGTTCACCAAGTGCACTTTTCCCAACCTTTTAATTTCATCTTCAGGGGAAACTTCTGGAACAACAGCCACATTTGTTCTGATTGATGGATGGACTGTTACCGTCGCGTCCGTTGGGGATTCCCGTTGCATATTAGATACACAGGGAGGTGTTGTCTCTCTCTTGACAGTTGATCACAGATTGGAAGAAAATGTAGAAGAGAGGGAACGGATTACTGCCAGTGGTGGTGAAGTAGGAAGACTGAACGTTTTTGGAGGCAATGAGGTATATTGTAATCTTCATATTCCTTTCTAATCAGTGAATTTTTAACCAGCCCATTCTGGTTCCTTGATATATTTTATAGGTGGGGCCTCTTCGCTGCTGGCCTGGTGGATTGTGTCTTTCTAGATCAATTGGTGACACAGATGTCGGAGAATTTATTGTGCCAATACCACACGTTAAGCAAGTGAAGGTTAGCTGGTTTCATTTTATAATATAGTCTTAGTTTATTGATGGATGATCATTTTTGTGTGGATGTGTTTAATTCTAAATTTCAATACTAGCGATATTCTCTTTTTGGTTTGTCAGCTTTCAAAAGCTGGTGGAAGACTTATTATTGCTTCTGATGGCATTTGGGATGCTTTATCTTCTGATGTGGCTGCCAAGTCATGCCGGGGTCTACCTGCAGAGCTTGCTGCAAAGCTGGTGGTTAAGGTGATATGATTAATTTAGGGAATCTTACTATTTTTTCAGGAATAGGTGTGCCCATTATATTCTGTACTCAATGCTATGTTCTTGTTTTCACTTTTTTTTAACAGGAAGCTCTAAGGTCAAGGGGGCTGAAGGATGATACAACTTGCCTCGTTGTAGATATTATTCCGTCAGATCATCCTGTATTACCAACAATTCCAACAAAGAAGCATAATATGCTAACTTCCCTTTTATTTGGAAAGAAATCTAAAAACTCTACAAACAAAAGTACCAATAAGCTTTCTGCTGTAGGTGTTGTGGAGGAATTATTTGAAGAGGGTTCTGCTATGCTTACCGAGAGGTAACTGTAAATACTAAATTTATATTTGCATGCTGCCGTTTCAAGTTTAAAAATCGTTTTACCTTGTCAACTACGTGGTGGATAGTGAGAACAAAAGTTTCTTTTCTCAATACATGTATCTGTGATACTCAGTCTGTTTTCTTAAAATGCAGATTGGGTAAGGATTTTCCATCTAATACGAATTCTGGGATGTTTCGCTGTGCGGTTTGCCAAGCAGATCAACCCTCTGTAGATGGTTTATCAGTGAACACTGGGTCCTTTTTTTCTCCTCCAGTATCTAAGCCATGGGAAGGTCCGCTCCTCTGCACAAACTGTCAGAAGAAGAAAGATGCCATGGAAGGAAAAAGGTCTAGCATGGCCTCAGAAACAGTATAGTAAACAGTATTGTAGTAACATAGTAAATATTGGTATAATTCTTCTCTGGCAGTGTGAGCATGCTTGCATAGTTGGGTGGTGATTGTCTAAGGTGTGTAAGAATGAGGTTGAGATAGCCAGATTAGGTCTATTGGAGGTTGTTGCAAGTTTGTATTTGGTGTGTGTGCTCTGCTGTTGGACTGACAGAACAAACAACGTTGCCTGTTAGATAACTTCTAATAGTTTGGTACTAACGGCTTGTAAAATTAAATGACAATTTCATGGTTACCTCTTTGTAGAGTTGTCTACAACTATTTGCAACGTCTTCATGTGTGACTGTAAGACAACAAGCTGATAATCTGTATAAAAACAATTGAGATTGCGACCCATAATTTGCAATTCACCCTATTATTAATTAAGGATATTCCAGTAATTGTGTTTGAAGTGATTTTCTGACGTAAATATTTCAGCCATATCTCAATAGGTTTTCTGTAAACGTGAGCTTTAGATGGAGAGAATGGTTAGTTTGATTCTTAAGTGTATGAAGAGTTTAATTTAATTGTAAATTAAAATAAAGTTTCTAAAAATATTTTTATCCTTTACATTTATTTTCATTTTGAACATATCTTGGTATGTAGTTGTTAAAATGTAATTCAGTTTTGTTATTATTAAAATATAATTTAATTCAAATTTATAAGATTTAAATCACATTTTAATATATGATAAAAATTGAAACATGATGAATTGAGACAAATAATAAATGTGAAAAGTGGAAGTTATTTATTTATTAATATTTTAGTACCAACTTATTTATTAAATGCCTATAATTTTTTTTTAAAAGAATTAAAAGTAAACAGTAAATTAATATAATTAGAACACATTAATATAATTAAGAAAAATAAGAATCTTATAACATATCTTACCCAGACTCTTTAACCCTCCATAAAACGTGAAGATCTCAAATTTAAAACTCAAACATTATAAGACCTTGAAACTTAAAAATAAAAATAAAAATATTTAATTATCGAAAAATTTATTTCATTGTACTAATAGTTATATAAAAAAATTTAACTGTATTAAGATTTTTTTGTAATCGTGAAAAATGAAAACACACTGTAGACCTATATTACAAGAAAATCTTAGAGTTGATATGATAAGATGAAACACACTCAAATTAAAATAAGACTTCATGACTTTGATTAGAGATGCTCCATCATTCTCTAATATACTTTACTATCAAATGAGTTATTAAAATTATAAAACTACGTAAAATTCAATTTTAATGGAATCTCGTTACGAAAAGTATTTAACTAGCACCCTACTATTAACCAATGAAAAAAAGTATATTAGAAAGAATACATTAGTCTATAAATAACTCGTCTAATGTAAGAATCTACAATAAAGTTTGAATTGTGGCATAAAAGTGGGCTGGATTTGGATTGCCTAGTTACAAGTATGAAGGAGTTTTAGTATTTGCTATGTCGGAGTTTTGGTAATAAACAAACCTGTTTCCGATATTTTAGTATTTGTTAAGACTGATTTTCCCGAAATACATTGGTTCTGAGTTCGATACTGTCCTACACTGTAGGGCTGGCACCATCAATTTGATTAATAGAAAACTTAACATGGCTTAAACATAATTAAAAAATTGTTGATGCATTTTCTTTTCTTTAGAATCTATGTGGACTCTCTACGGGTTGCTACTCTGTAAGTCTCATCAAATTTCTCTGAAGAGTAATCTATTATATAGCAGTATGAAAACATCATGATTTCTTTATAGCAATTATGTACAAAAATCTTAAATTTCTTAAATTCTTAGTTATGCATTATTTTGGCTTTCATACGTACTTGTAGTGGAAATGCCAAGTTCTTCAGAGCTTAATGAATGCGTAGTCCGTAGCAAGCAATACCACTCATAATCTTATACTCATCTTCTTAATAGAATTTTGATCCACCTCCTGTCAGTCTATAATGCATTTAAATAAAAAGAACGTATATCAACTTATATTGCTTTGCTGAAAAATTAGGGTATTACGATTAAAAAAAATCCAGCGTTAGCAATATTCTAGGAGTATTTCAAGCAATTTTATTGATAGAAAATACATGAGTTCAATTCCGTTTCCATTTTGTTACAACTTTTGTAATTCAATCTTGGTGAATGCCATTTTCTGTCTACATTTCTCAGGAACATGAAGATACGGCTCAAGAAACGTAGTAGATTTCGAAGATCCCAATGAATCACCCGTAATAGTCTACAAGTGATAGGCTGTCATTTCAAACATAAGCAAACTTTTAGAACTATGTATTTCCAAATATTTAGTGGATTAGTAATATTCATACCCAAACTACAAGTAATGGACACCATAAGTATGTTCTTCTACACCTCTCCCATATGTAAGAAAACAACCATGGGAAACTGAAATTCAGAGTGCTAAAGAATATATTGGAAAAAAATAAAATAAAACCAAAGCATTCATTACAAATGCTACTTCAGAAGGCTAAGATTCTTACAGAAGTAGATGCTTCCGTTAGATGGTCAGATTTCCTCTAAAACAACCCTTCACCTGCCAGCATATATATTTATTATTGTCAGGTATAACACCAGTCAATAAACTTCGATCTTAATGTTAAAAGCAATATTGTTGTGATTATGGATGTAAATGAGACAAGTCAAACCTAGTTATTTGAAGTACAAGTTTGGCTTGTGAAAAACATTAGTTATTCAACTTTGGCTTGTGAAAAAAATAAAAATTATTCTAGTTTGGCTTATTTACTCAAAAAAATCTAACCAAATTTGAGATGAACTTATTTACAAAAAAAATAAGTTTGAAATTGCCTTGCTTAGCTTATTTTCAACTGAATTTTTTTTATGATTTTTTTCTTAAATTATTTTACAACTTTATTAATTTAGTATTTAGTAAAGATGTTAAATATTAGATGATAATCTACAAATAGAAACATATGCTGGAGATGTGGCATGGAATTCAAACATATTATAGACTAGTACATTTTCATAATCCATTAAATAAAAAATTCTAAACTTGCAAACACAACTTCAAAAATTAATATTAATGCTTGACAAATTTCAGCTGATTTCCATAATGAATATATAAATAAAGGCTAGTAAAATCTCCATCATCAAATTAAACAAACAAGTTATTCACATGTTGTCAATGTCGAGTTTGCAAAGATAGACTTGACTCGTTCTAATAATTGAATTCAATCTCAATCTAAAGATTGTTGTTTATTTCATTAACAACCAAACAAAGTTTCATTGAGCATTTAACAAGTTGAACTCGAATAGTTGACTAATAGCTCAACTCATTTACCCTAGTCATAAACGTAATTAAATTCTGAAAATGGTTACCAATTTTGTAGAAACAACTATTTCCAACATGTCATTATTTGCATCTATAGTTAAAAGTACTTACGCAATTCATCCAAGGAAGTTTTGTCAATGCTCTCTCCACTCTTGATGAGGCGAATTCTCCCTAAAGAGATAAAATAGAAAGTGACAATATGCCAACAAGTTTGAAAAATTAAGAATTAAAAAGAAACACTAACATCAATTTCAGTGGGTTTAGAATAGAATCCTTTAACACTAAAAGTAAAAAAAAGAAATGCACTGCTCGCTGTCTCCTTTTAAACAAAGGTAAAATCTTCCTTTCCATGCAAAGAAAGTATATTTGGGCCAGAAGTTCTATTGCATGAAATTGCAACAAAGCATTTTGTCCACAAATTAAATAAGCTTAAGGTTGAAGATAAAGGAACAATGGTTCTACAATGATTAGGTTTAACATTGATGACAAGAAGCTAGTCAAAATTGGGTTCAGCTTAAGTTTTGGATAGTAATTTTCCCCAAGAAAAAAAAACTTTGGTTTTTAAATTTAACTCAAGTTTAATATCCCTTGTGAAGGCAGAAGCAAATTAGTGCACACATAAATGTTGTCAACGTTTCTAACCTAGCAGGAGGCATAAAAGGAACCCATACAATGTCCACAAGAGAGAACTTAATGTCCGTTTGTTTTTCAGAAAATCTATGAGAAAAAAATATTCATATAAATCGTCATACCATCACGACGAACACATATCTCTGGAATGCTTTTAACTTCGCCATTGATGCTATCATTATAAACTCTAGTCTCAATGTCACCTTCAATATAAACTGAACAGCTGCATTTAAACTTCAAGATTGAGTCTGGAACTTTTAAACAATTTAAATAAAATATTCTCTTGTACAAATACTTACTTTTTAAAGAGTTTCTGTACTGCATAGGCCCCCAGCATATCATTATGAACAGCAATCCGATGCCATTGAGCAGGCTTTGGCAAATCCTTTGGGCCAATTCTCTGGTCAAACATGCCCCCTGTCCCAACTGTAAAGATGGTTACATTTTTACCATTCCTCAGTATCTTCTGTACAGGGGACTGGCCAACTTTGCCACAAATAATTGCCTGCTTAAAATGGCTACCACGTTGGTCAAATTACTTGTCAGGTGAAACATGTAAACATTACATAAATTGCCAGTTTAAGCTTAAGAACATCAGCAAACATAAATCTTGTTCGTTAAACTTTCTTCTGTTTAAAGTCTCAAGCTGTGTAGTGATGTCTTTCTATTGGCTCCAGCATGACTATTGTGTATTCAATTCATACAAACTTGTCCAACTACTGGCTATGATAATAAATAAATAAAAACTAAACCCCTCTTAAATCCTAGTATTGCAAAAACTTTTACTCAGTCATAAATTGAGTTCACATGTAAGTTTTCTGATGTTACAAAATCAAAATTCATTCCAAGAGATGTTGATATCAACAATCCATCAATTAACAACGTCTAGTACCTTGTGCACGCCACGAAACCCCCAACCCCTCTTGGGATCCACACCTTGCAGTTGTAGCTCGGGCCTTCCACCAAGAAAATCATCAAATCCTTCATCCAATTCTTCGTTCTTCGGTTCACCATTATGATGTGAAGGCAGATCATCCACACCTCCAGATGGAGACGTCGAGTACCATAACGTTCCGCTCCTCGACACACCACCTGATTTATACCAACAAAGCTAGCTAAGCATCACACATCTTGCTATGCATACACATGTAATATATTATGTCAACGACAATGAAATATAATCTTAGCCAGCAAGTGTTCGACGAAATTCTCCCGTGAAAAAAAGAAGAATATAGCCAGCGCATACATATTTAGTGAACGAAACGCATACACAGAGTAGAGCAGAACCACATTTATTTATGTTATAGGTTACGAAGAAAACTGAAAGAAAGAACCGCACCGAGGGAAGATGAGGTCAGAGCAGAGACTCGGAGATGCTTCGCAAGTCTCACCGCCACAGAATTCATTTCCGGCAGCAACCTTCTAAGGTGAACCACTGCAAGGGTTTAACCAAATACTCCTTCCTGTAAAAAACGTTGTGGGTTTATGCTATTGGGCTCACTCTAAATGGGCCCGGCCCAAAAAAGGGTTAAATTATTAATTTGTTGTGTTAATTTTTTCAAATTATACTTAAAAATCATCTATTATAGTTCTTATAATACATGTTGTTATTAATAGTAAGATTGTTAAAAGAAATGTTTAACCTTATTTTATACTCCTTATAGTTAAAGTATTGTCTCCATTAAATTTTGTCATTTTGCTTAACTTTAATCAACATTTAAGAACAGTTCCATTAGAACCGGTCTTAGTGTTTATAAATTAACATGGTAGAAACTAAAAGGGGAAAAGAAAGTGGCCTTACATGGTTGAAGGGTGGCCGCAGCACGAACATTCCCACTCCCACGTTACCGTTAAATTTTGGCACCCACTAAGCCCACGTTATTAGTGGTACCTTCTAGGTTGGTTCAACCTGTAACCGTTATCTCCTACTTCACTCCTTGCAGGGCCGTCAGTACTTAGGGATTAAGATTTCCAAGTCACCAAAATGCAGAGAAAGTTTTGCTCTCTTGTCAAAGACAAAGGCAATGGTAGTGCTGGTGGCAGCGATAACGGGGGTGCAAGGTTTACGTGTGGAACTCAATTCTCCAGAAAATCAGTTGGGTCGGCATTCTCTTGTATGCTTGCAAACAAGGGACGGCCTGGCAAGCATGCTTCCAAACAGAAGAAAAAAAAGGCTTTTGGTGACTCAGGAAACGGAAAAGCGTGGCATACCAATGGAAAGGCATCATGTGGGGAGGAACCGGTTGAAGTTGCATTTTCTCAGCTTCTTGCACTTGAGGAGACTGATCGATCAGGTGAAGGAAAGCAGAACAGCAAGGATAGGCAAGATGTGAAAATGAAGCTTCCTTTGTTGAGTTTTATATGCAAGAAGAAAGGATGGAACAATTTCACGAGGGCCAGATTTAGTATTGATGAGAATGGTGATAGCAATAAAGTTATCAGGCTCGGCCAAGCGAGGAGGAAATTAAACTTACGCCATTTGTTCAGGATTCCCTCCAAAATACTGCTCTTTCGCCTCAAGTTGAAGTTGACAAAATTTCAGATTAAAAAGAAAGCGACAGAGCAGTTTGAACAAGAAGCCGGTGATGATGAAAATGAAGATAGAGAACTATGCAAGAAGAGGATTCTGATGGGAGGGAGATGCAGGCCGTTGAGTTCGCCAGGTTACAAAGAGATGTATAGTAATTCCTGGACAAGGGCACAACCCTGATCTTTTCTTTTTCTATACTTCTTTTCAAATACTCTTTAGAGATATTTCGTATTTTTTTTTCTTCGTTAATATCGTTAACAAAATTTCGTATTTTGGCCTTTAGAATGTCTTCTTTTGTATCTGGTAATCAATATTGCAATCTTAATCTTCTTTATTTCTCCTTTGCAAAGAAACGTTACACTTTTCATTTCGTCAATAAAGAGCAACGCCTTTTTGTCAAACAATTAGCAATACACCGAAGCCATGCCCGTAACAACTTGCGTAGGGAGTTGGAATTTAATTACTAATTTTCCATTGCAATTTGAAGGGGCACGTAAAATTCTTTATTTCATATGTTTTACTATTAAATCACCTGAAATTTAAAATTACCCCCAAAATCCACAAATGAATGCTAGCGGTATTTAATCCATAAATTTGATTAAGACAAGGCTGCTAAAAGTTTCTGTGGTGAAAATTCATACCAGAGGCTCTGGACATGGTCTCATTCAAATAAAAACAATCAAAAGCAGGCTATGGACATGTACAAGTTCGAGCTGGCGCAGCAACAGAAATACACGTATGTAACAAACTAGTCCTTTTGACTGGATAACTGCCACTCAGGGATGCACACAGAAAGCAAGCAGCATCTAGAGCCACAAGGTTGGCATTTACCACCTTTAGTTTTTGGATCTTCAGTGGTTACGAACCCACAGACCAAATATATGTCACAATGCCCAGATCAGACCTTCAGTGGTTTCAAACCCAGGGCTGCTCGGAGCTTGTTCGCTTCTGCAATCTCAGGATCTGGGTGGTCAGTTCCATCATCCTTCTTTTCTTTCTTTTCTCTCTTCTCCTTCTTCTTCTTAGGCTCACCATCCTCAAGTCCATCTCCGTGTCTTCTAGGGCTTACACTACTTCTAGCATGTCTCTTTCTGTAGTCACCACCATCATGTTCCTTGCGATCCCTGCTCCTACTTCGACTCCTTGAGTGGCTCCTTCGCCTTCCACGGTCACGATCCCTCTCTCTTCGCTCCCGTTCCCTACCCTCTCTCTCACGACCATAATCTTTTTCATCCCTTAGACGATATCGATCCCTGTCTCTCTCCCTATCTCTGTCCCTCTCTCTATCTCGACCTCGTCCCCGCTCCCGATCATGCTCTCGATCATAATCTCTATCATAGTCACGGTCCCTAAGAAATAACATCCAAAACCAATCAAAACGTGATCTTTTGATGAGCCAAGAATCACAACTGACAAAACATGTCCATTTTATACTTCATGAAAATTCAGTACTTCACTACAAGATCAGAAAGAGGAAACCGATATCAGATAATTAAAAAATAATGCACTTTAATGATCTGTGTAAAATTTGAAGGCACATGACAACAGTGAATAAACCAGAATGTCTAGTAACCTGTGCTTTAACTACGAGCATCAATTAAACCAAACCACCGCTCAAATGAATGCACACATGTCACGGGTTCTTAAAATGACAGTATAAACACCACCTCATAACATAATGCTTCCAACACATAAAACATGCACGCAATTCAGTTTCAAATAGTTCATTCAAATGTGGACGATTGGGATTGGGATCCAAACTAACATGCTGAAGACAAAGATTAACCCGTGACATTTTCATAATAAAGCTCAAAGATTGATACCAACGATAGAGCTTCAGATGATATTCTTTCTAAAGGTATCTCTTATAATGGTAATTTCATAGTGAAAAGGCAAAGCATACGGGGACAACATATCAAAGGTGTGGAAACAATTAGCTGTATTAAGTTATTAACCAATTTGACAATCAAGAAAACTAACATTTTCAGTTAAAAATGAAAAGATGATTCAATAAACATGAGAGTAAACTAAACTCTTCAATATAAGATAATATTTGTCAAGAACCATCAACCCATGCAACATAACTGTTTGACCCATCATACTTCTCACTGCACACTGTCAATGCAGAGAAACCTGGCAGGATCATTGAATCTTACTATAGGAAGCTGTTGTATACCACAGATAGCTCTGAATGCCAGAGTGGAAATAGAAGTGTAACCTTGCACAAATTCAAAAACAGCTTCCAGCATAATCTATTCCTTTGTTGTAAAAAAAGCTCAACGTTTTCCTAGAATCACGTTATTTAAGAAAAATTTAATTGATTCGAGTCTTTAGACCCAGCAGCCGTGATACACCCCCTACACTACCAGAGAAGTTGATGAAAAGTTTTTCAATGACGAGACTCACATCTACATTAATTCACGCAAAACAGTTGGAAAGACAGAACAGTACCTGTATCTATGACTATCACGCCTTCTGTCCCTATCTCTTTCCCTTGCTGGGCTTCGCCCACGATAATAATCCTACAAATCATTCAATAATTATATCAAAACATAATAACTACTTGCATTTATTTAACATAAAAAAAATTAAGAGTGGAGAATATATCTCATGACTGAGAAAAAGGAAAGGGAAGTACCTTCTCATAGGCCCTATCTTCAATCTCGTCAACAGGCTGGTCATTATCCTCTTTCTCTTCTTCCTCCTCAAAATCTTCTTCAAGTGCACTTCGTCTAGGTTCCAGTGAATCCAAAGATTCAAGAGTCCACCTATAGCAAACAGAAGACCAGAACTATACAGATTAACACCGCAAAATCTCTAGTTATCTCTAACAATTTCACAGTTCCAAAAAATGTTAACTAAAATACATCATCATAAAGACGGAAATGTGCTCAAAGCTCAATTAGAAATAAAGAGTATAAACATTCTAAAAGAGAAAGAAAAACCGAGAAGATACCTTTTCTTGACGCGAGGCAAAGCAATGTCACAGGAATAATCTTTTGTGAGAAGTTCATCGATGACCTCATCCACATGCGTCAATGTAAACTCTGCAAACCAAGAGCTACACTTTAGTTTAACAAGCGAGCTAGTAATTGATAAAATCAACAGAGAATGAATGAACGAGAATTGACATGAAACCCACGTCCATCAGATGACTTTTGCCGGAGTTTGCGATAGTCATTGTACAAGGGTTCGAGGTAGCGGTAGACGTCAATGTCCGATCCAGTGAGACGCAAGTAAAACGCGCCGAGTATCCTAACGTATTTGTAATCCTCGTTCTTGATGAACTCGATGACGATTTCTTTCTCCGGCTGAATCTGGAGCATCTTCATGACGAGGCACATGAAAGGCGTAGGTTTGCGGTTTCCGCCGTAGGTTCCGCCGAGGTGGTCGATCTCCATGGCCTTGTCCACCAACGTCTCCGCCGTTAACCCGAAACATTGCTCCTTCCAGTACGTGTTCTGATAAATCTTTGATCGGAGAATCTTCTCCACCAGGTTCTGAGGGTTCGTTCCTCTTATACTCTTCGCTGCTGGATCCGTGCGATTCGCCATCGATTACGCACAAATGCACCGTCGCTGGAATTCAATAGCACAAACCCAAACCCTAACCCTAATCCTTTTCAGGATCAGGTCCAGTACCAAGAAAGACTGATGGCATGGAGGAGTATATTTTTATTATTTATGTTAATTATAATTTACTTTTATTTCAATATAATGCCTTTCTTTTACATTACTATTTTAAAACATTAGAAAAATTTTCAGGATTGGGCATTTGGTCTAGTGGTATGATTCTCGCTTAGGGTGCGAGAGGTCCCGAGTTCAATTCTCGGAATGCTCCTTCTATCTTTTTTTCTTCAGTACTTTTAATTCAAGTAATTGATTTAAACAAGTTTAAGTACTGTCCTTAAAGGTTTTTTTATTTTGGATTATAATAAAATATTCATTGATCCATTTTTTTATCTATAAATACTTTTTTCATGGATGGGTTCACCCATCTATAAAGATGTTAGAAAAATCTAATTATATTGTTTTAAATTTAAGAAAAAAATAAAAAAACCAAAATCTTAAGTATACTCTTTCGAAATTTTCTATGGAAGATAAATTTTTAAATATTAAAAAATTAGTTAGATTTATTTTAATTTACTAAAATATTGATGTGAGGATCCATTCAATTTTCAAAAATAGTTTACCCATAAAATTAAATAAATAGATTGAATTCAAATTTTTTATACTTTTGTAATTGATAAGTATCTAATATTGATTATGACTGTTTTAAAACATGCTACTGGAATTAGGGATGAAAAATGTATAATGGAACAATATTTGATTATTTCATCCCATTTTTAAAAGAAAAAATTATCTTCATCTTCGTTGAATTTTTTATCTCTTCATCATTCTCATGTTATATTTATATTTATATTCTTATTATTTTAAATTTAATAAAAAAAAAATTAAAAAAATTACAACAAAAAAAATATAATATTATCAATAATTCAATGTAAAAATATATCAACACTTGAAATTGAAATGTTCTCATATGAAAAAATAGTTAATAAACAAAAATATTAAAAAAATATAAACAATCAAATATGTGCTCTAAAAACTATTTGATATAATAAAATAAAAATTTGTTTTCTGAAATGTGATACATCATTTGAACAAAATCACACAAATAAAATGTGTAATCAATATTGTTTTAGTTATAAGACTAGATATTTTTCACAGAAGGTCTTCTCATCTCTTCAATCCTCATTGTCAATCGGTATCGATCTATTGTTCCTGCAAAAAACACTGTGACGCTCGAGTCAGGTGTATTTGTATGATCAAGTGTTCATTATCTTTCGTCTAAGGGATGTTCATTTATTTATAATTTTGTCATGAACTCATACCTCTAGGAGATCATGCTCGGCCCATGTAAGCTCATGTTGTCTCATTCACATCTTTAGAAGATAATTTAAGTTTTCTCAATCATTAATCTCGTAAATTTACATTGTTAAGTTTAAAGATCGACTGATTGCAACACATTAAATTTATTAAACAGCACGGTCGATAAATCATTCTAATACAAACTTTAGAGAGAAAAAATATTTTAAGAATTTGAGTAAACTTTGTGAATATTGAAATCAACAAAGGAGAGAAAATAAATGACAAAATATTTTTGTCTGTGTTACAATGTAATATTAAATTTGAATTTTCATATTTAAAATAATTTTTTAAAAATTATTTAATCGAAAATGTTTAAATTGTTTACCCAAATACAATCCTTGGTATATGCCACACAAAAATAATCCGTGTCCACCTAGCAACTTTCCGCCATAAGCGAAGTTTTGAATTAGCAGCGTTTTTTCAGGGAATGTAGATGATAAGGTGAAATAATTTTGCAGTATTTTAGAGCAAGTCCTATGAATAAGAATAAGGGCACCCTGCCAAAACTCTAGGCTAGGTTGAGGACACTAATTCGTAGACTCAAATAAAAAATAAATATATAAAAAAATAATATAAAAGAAAAAAACAGTAACGCAGTAACGGCTCTTTGTTTACGCAAAGCGGTGGGCGTTATTATAGTGGTAATGTTGTTGTTAACGAAACGCTCATATTCTCTCTCTTTCTTTTCCTCTTTCACTATCTGCCCTACACGTGTCCCACATCTTCAACAACAACGCTTTTCTCTTTCCATCAACCAAAACGCGGCCGTTTACCATCTCCCATCCACGTGTACGGTGATGAGTTGTGCACAGGACTATACAATTCAATGTGTTTTCCAAAGTCAGATACAGTTGAACTGCTCCCCAGAGCAGGGTAATTTCGTCAGAACAGAACAAACTTCTTTAATGTCCAATAGTTTATCAACACTCCAAATTATGTGTTAGACAAAAATTTAAATATTACAGTTGGATTATAATATATTTTTAACACAATTATTGAATATTTATATATTATCATTATATATACTAGCCAAATATATACAAAATTGTATTATTTTATTGTTTTATAAATATATTTTTAAAAATAATATAATTTAATTATTTTAAAATAAAGAAAACTTATTCAATTATTTTTCTATTAAATCAATAAACAAATTATTTAAAAGGTAAAATTGTCCAATTAAAACTTGACATCCAAAAATAAATAAATAAACTATTTTTATTTATTAAAAGATAAAATTATCCAATTAAAAGATTAAAAAATAACATCAAAATAAATTATCAATAATATAAGATATTTTTAAAAATTATCCAAATCTTGTACAACTAAATCAATCTCAGTGGATTATTTCCAGATTGAGTGATAATGACTTGGGACGTATTACATTTAATTTGAATTATTTATAGTAAGTATATGTTTAATAAATTATAGTGATATGATACGAATCAAAATCAAATCAAACGGGAACAAAATAATTCTGGTATCTACTAAATTTGAGTTTAAATGATATTATTAATGAAATATTTATATACTTAATTAGTTAGAAATAGTGTTGGTATATTTCATTTGTACGAAAATAATAATTGATAAATGAAATAAATGAATTTGGATTGGTTGAATTTTAGAGATATTTTTAATTGTGGGTAACAAAATTTGTTAAATATAATGATAATGATTAGATTTTGAGTAACTTGGGAGTAGAAAGAGGAGGGAAAAAAGTATTAATGACGATGTAAAACGTAGTTACCGTTTTAACGTCCCTAAGTTAGAATGGTATTTTGGTAATTTGGGTGGTAACTCCCCAAGGTCGCAGAGATGCGGACGCCATTTGAACGTTCTTACATTTCAAGTGAAAAATACTGTATCTCAATGCAAAAATAAAATAAAATATTATTTATACAATTTAAATTAAAAAATGGGGAAAAGCAAAGAAACAAAAACAAGGCGAAAACCTCAGTTGCGGAAAGAAACATAATCTGGAATTCGAGAAGCAAATTAATCGTTTGCGGTTGCTTTGTTCCTCCTCTCGCAGGTAACTCAATCCTTATCTTCTCTGTCTCTTTCTTTATTTGTCCCTAGCTTTCTCTAAAAAGATTCCATTTCAACGCTGTGTTTCCTCTCGTTTTGATTTCACCAAATATCTTATTCGGAACTGGGTCTTTATCTTTTCAATTATTGCTAAGGGTTTGATTCCTGTGATTTACCCCCTTCTCTCCTTAATTTTACTTTTCTGTGTTGAAAGATTTTTTTTTCCCAAACTCAAAATTCATGGTAAAAGATGCCTAATTCTTGATTATTTTTGCATGTTCATATTGATCGGTACCCTTTAGCGTGTGTGGCATAATCCTTGTAAATTTATTAGGAAACGGATTTTGGGATCTCTGTAATTAATTTTGTCTCTGTTACTATTTTTTTTGTAGATTGGTAAATCAGATCCATGGTGGGGTAATTTATGAATGCTGTTATTTCCCTACCCGTTAGCAATAACCTTATTACCCCATTTAGGGTTTTGTTTAAAAGGGGAAACTTGTTTTCAAGAATCATGCCATTTATAACAATATATATGATTTTATATGTTTTTGTGTGTGAAGGTTTTAATTTTTTGACCCTTGACTTGAAAGGGATTCTTATATATTTGCGTGTTTTTTGCTATCTGGTTGTGTTAGGGCAGATGGTTAGGGGAGGAAGGTTTAGTGGCAAACGCAATTTCAGAAAAAGGGTTCGGTCAAAGGAGGGAGGTTCCGATGATTCGGATGAGGACTATGTGGTTTCAGATGACGGCAAAGAGGTATCTGACTATTATTGTTCCTCCTTTGATGGATGTGCATCAGAGGAAAGTTTTGGGAGTATTTTGGGAGAGGAGGAGGAGGAATTTCAAACGGTGAGGAATTTCAATAGATCCAAGGCAAAAAAAGGCACTGCTAGTAGGCAGAAAAATGCCAGTAAAAACTTGCACAAGGGGGGAAGGATTAAATATGTAGAGGAGGAAGAGGAGGAGGAGGAGGAAGAAGAGGAAGAAGAAGAATACAAAGTGGAGGAGGAGGAGGAAATTCAAGAAGTGAGGAATTTACATAGACCAAAGGCAAAAAATGGTGTATGCAGTAGGAAAAGAAGTGCAGCAAAAATCTGCCCAAAGAGGGGAAGGAAAATACACACAGAACAACTGGAAGAGGAGGAAGAGTTCAAACTGGAGGAGGAGGAGGAGGAGGAGGAGGAAGAGAAGGAAAAGGTGAATGAAGGTGGAGATTATGAAGAAGAGGAGGGAGATAGAGATGGAGAGGATGAAGATTTTGACTATGTGGATGAGGATGATGAGTTTTTGCCTGAGGAAGAAGATTATTCAGATGAGGAAGAGGAAATGAGAGGGAGAAAGAAGAACAATGATAGCATGAAAATGGTCAAGAAGGTTTTTCAGAAGAAAAGGTCCTCTGTAGTTTCGACTAGAGGTAGAAAAAGGCAGAGTTCTAGAGCATCAAAGAAGCCCTTGAGAAAGAAAAGAAGAAAGAATGCAAGATTAAGGAAGAAGGTAAGATGTGAAGATGATGATGAAGATGATTTTATAGATAATAGCCCAACCATGAGGACAAGTAAGAGAAAACGGGGCCAGAAGAGAAAAAGGGTGCTTATTTCAGATTCAGAAAACGCATTTTCTGGATCGTCTGATTTTGAGTTTACCATATCTGAAGAAGAGAGAGAACAGGTGAGAGAAGCCAAGAAATTGTGTGGAAATTTGAGAAATAACTTGAGGAGTTCATCCCATCTAATAAACAACGAAGAGGTTGGTGTCCATGAGGAACAAATTCAGTTGCGGAAACCACCAGCTCGGAAGGGTAAGGAAAAGATAGAAGAACCTCAAGGAAGAAAGGGTAAGGAAAAGGTGGAGGATTTAAAAAGTGAGATGGGGAAGCAAGTGTGTGGGATTTGTCTATCCGAAGAAGATAAAAGAAGAGTTAGGGGAGTACTAAATTGTTGCACTCACTTCTTTTGTTTTGCTTGCATTATGGAGTGGGCAAAGGTGGAATCTCGGTGCCCTTTGTGTAAGCAGAGATTCAAAACAATCAGCAAGCCTGCACGGTCAACCTCAGGGATTGATTTAAGAGAAGTGGTGATACAAGTCCCTGAACGTGACCAGGTATTTGAATTCTTCCTCGTAGCTTTTATATTTTCTTAAATTTATTGCTCTTAATGAATATATTTTGATTTCATATGCAGGTTTATCAGCCCTCTGAAGAAGAACTCAGGAGCTATATTGATCCATATGAATATGTTATGTGTTCAGAGTGTCATCAAGGTGGAGATGATGGCCTCATGCTTCTATGTGATATCTGTGATTCCCCTGCACACACATATTGTGTTGGTTTGGGGCGGGAAGTTCCTGAAGGTAATTGGTATTGTGATGGCTGTAGACCAGTCGCTCTGGGATCTTCAAGCTCCCAAGTTCAAGAAGGTGTGGCTGATCCAAGGGTGACAATCCAGAACCTTCCTGTTAGACCACCCCCTGCTCTACATGTACGAGAAAGTATAGACCTCAACATGATTTCGTCACCCCGTGCAGCTTTTAATCCAGGTTTTGGGCATCTTCCATCTTCTAGATTTAGTGGCAGAAGTGTTGAAGGATCTTCTCCTGTATCTGGAGGAGCACCAACGTTATCAGAGAGACGTTGGATACACCGTCAAATTCAACAATTACTTTCGATAGATAGGATGACTTCTACCCCTGGCAGAACCACCAATGGTATTTCAGCTACCAGTTCAACTAGTAACTTATATAGCTCTCAAATTGATCAAAGTAGGGGAACCGCCACTCTTCATGCAAGGACGCAGGATGTGGGAACATCATACCACACATTTTTTGATGACAGGTTATGCAACAATACCTCTCCACTAATGCAGAATGGACCATTATGGCCTGGACTTATGGGGACACCCCCAGTACCAGATTGTGAACAAGTTCATCAGTTCAGCAGATCAAGCATTGTTCCTGATGATGGCTTATCCTCTGCTGTCAGAGAAGAGACTAACTTTCAGACTGCGAAGGAGCAGTTGCAGTCGATGGTTAAAACTCACCTGAAAAGCTTGTCTCAAAATATTGATTTAGGTCAGTAAGTATTGCTTTTTCTTCTCAGTTATAGATTTTTTGTTTCTGCCACTTTTTTCTCGTTCATCATATGGGGAGGGAGGGGGATTTTTGCTACATTTGGGACTCGAATACATAAAGTGTGGCCTTCCCGTCTATCAAACCTCAGGGCCCGGATCGTTACGAAATTCAGGACAGACTTTTCTGTCTGTGAAGAGAACCTTCATAGAGGTACCTGTGCGTTGATCCTTTTCTAATCAAGCATTGGAATAGTTTTCCATTATGATATCTAATAACAGGGAAATTGCATCATGGTTCCATTGAAGGGCTTTTTGCTCATTTTCATTGCTTTCATAGAAAATCAAAATTCTTTTTATCCTTTTGATTCAGGCCACAGTACTTTCAAGGATATTGCTAGGAGTTCTATGCACACCATACTAGCAGCTTGTGATCTTGAGCAGAAGAACACTGAAGTTTGCAATGTGGCTCCTCCGTCTGCCTGTCCGCACATGGAACTAATGGTTGGCGGGCCAACGAGTCTGATTAAAGGTTGCTGCTCATCGTGCTTTGATTCTTTTGTAGGAGATGTGGTGAAGAGGGTTTTGGACACAAGAGTTTCGTCCCAGTGGTTACGATTAGGTCTATAGGCATGAAATTATTGCAATGTGTCCAAAGACACCTTTTTTGTTAGTTCAGAAAGACAAGAACATTTCATTTACCTGTTTATAGATATCACATGAATATGATTCACTCTACCTCTGAACAAAGGCTGCTGCTTCTAACAATATTTGTTTAACTGGGCGTTTATACAGAGATACTGGTTGAATGAAAAAGGAAAATGTGAAAGATTTATAGTGAACGTTATTTACGCATGTTTGTTTAAATATAAATGCGGAAGATACTATATATATATATATATATATATATATATATATATATATATATATTAATTTAAATCCAGATAAAAAAAAATTGTAATTCGTCTTATTTTATTCACTGCTTATTTAAAAGCGATATCGACGATTAACTACATTTAGTGTCAGACATTCCGTTTACAACATTGGGTTTACACTCTATCGGTAACCTCGTTGTTAGTTTTGTCGGTCTTGTCTGCCGTAGTGGATTATTTTTCCTTTATTATACAAACACAAGCTGCGCGCATTTGTGCCTCATCATTTCAGAATGAAATTCTAATCTTCATTTTTTTTGGTTTTTTGTTTTGCTTTCTTATAGAAAGGAAGCACATGACTTTCTGGCACGAAATTAAGTTGAGATACCCCGTTGTTAATTGTGATTTTGATGAATCACCATAAAATAAAAAAGTTCCAAGCACAATGCGATTACCGGTAGGAAAGGATCCATTTCATTTAAGCTTTATGATCTGAGATTAAAGGAGATGACAAAACTCTTGAACTAAAAACATCAGTTCACATATAAAACATAAATTACATTCATTTTCTACTACTTATTCCCACTCTGATCAAATACATAGACAATTTCACGAGGCAAACCATACATTCCAGGTATCGCATGTGAATTACCCACTACTGAAGCAGCCACCTCCATGATTTCCTTCATAAATTTTCATCAAGTATGGTGGACAGCAACAGCCCTTGAACAAACTCGCATCTTTTTGCCTTCTCCTCCTTATCCTTAACTGACAAGGTTGATGTCTCCACATTTCTAAACAGAAAGAGTAGACACATTAGAAACCAGAAGATGCAATTAAGACAATCAAACGTGCCACTTGATTTGTTATTGTTAGCATATTATGCCCATAGCAAACATTGTTTTGCAACAAAGCACTGAATTGATTGGCTGGGGCGGTGAAAGGTCATAGAAAGTAGACGTATTGATTAGAAAATAGTCTAGAAAAAACAATTGAGATAAAGCAAATAGATTGTTCAACTAAATTAGGCAATGCAGCTATCAATAAACTCAAGCAAATGAAACCTGCCAGTATCACATGGTTGGCACTAGTGGGAGAGTAGACAGGGTGGTCGAAAATCATCTCAGTGAAAAAAATCTTATCCAAAAATGTAACAATATTAGAGTGATACCAGACAGTTTCTAAACTTCTAATATTAGTACAACAAATGGAAAACAGTAGGCAACCAACCCCACCAGGAATACTTTTGCAATATTGAGCAAAATTCCATGAAGCGGAGGTAGAAGTTTTTCGAAAAAGAAATAGAACTGAAACAGATATACCTTGTTGACACACTCTCATCTGAGCCCCTTTTAGATGATCTTGCCTCAGTGTGTAAGTGAGGCTGAGAGGTGGTATGTTCATTAGCTAAAGGCAGTATAAATGATGACAACAGGGGATCAGCTGCATTAGATGAGGATACTATACATGAAGATCCACCAAAAAGGGACTGCAAATTTCCTTCTCGTAGCTCCTTCCTCAATAATGATAGTGTTGAATAAGATCCACCTTTCCGTGATTTCCTTTTTCGCTGCATGTATTCACTGGTTAAGAAAATCAATCAAGTAAAAGGGTTGGGTTTAAATGTACATTTGCTGTGTTGTCTTCAATTTTACTTGACTATCCTTTTTAAAGTATACATTTTGGCAAAATGTCCCATCCCATGATGTAAAAAAAGTTAACTTGGTGAATTCTCAATTAACCTGCAATTAATTAAAAAAATTGTAGTTTTAAGAATTAACACAACCAATTTAACTTAAAAAAGGATATCTTAAATATACTCCCATGTTGTAGAGTTATATGTGCCACCATATCAACCCCCACCCTCAATGCACAAACTGGACATACCTGCACACAGAAATGATAGAATCAGAAAAACCATTGATTTACTTAATTATGAAAACGTGTGTCACTTTGTTTCTAATATATTAGTCTCAAAATAAAATTTGACTTTACCCACACGAAATAGAGGGGAAAAGGTATATAGAAATGAACAAAAACTTAAGGCTATTCACTATTTATGCATCGATCAGACAGAAAATACTATAAATGCTTCTAAATTGCACAGAAAATTGTTAGAAGGCCAAAGAAAATAATCATCATACCCCATTTTTTGCTTCCATTGGATGTTCTTCGTCAATGTGGCAGCATAATCCAACAATATCAAAGTACTCGGAACAGAATGGGCAGAGAAACTCCTCCCTTATGTCATCATCCCCATCATTTTCATCGAAACCCATGAACATGTCTATATTCACAAAAATTCAATATTAGATTATCGAAAGAAAAAAAAAACAGAGCTAGAACAATCCCAAAAGCTCTTCTGCAGTAAATGCACGCAATTTAAAATCACAATATGATAACTTCTAATTTCACGTAATAGCATAGCTAACCAATATCTTCACATCACAAATCCAAATTATCCCTACCATCATAATCACCCCCGCACCACAGAAAACGAGGCACCGATACCAGCTTGAGCTGCGCTTTTCAGATAATATTATTTTAATTAGGCTTCCAATTTCATGAAATTCCCCATTTCCTGCCCAGTACCAATAATCCAAACCCATCAAACAACCATTAAAATCAACAACAACCAGCTGAAGAATTTCCAGGAAAATCCAATTTTCACGTTATGCCCCTATTTTCCCTCTTCGTATATACATCGAGAAATCGAAAATCCAACCCCCACACCCATACCCCTGAAAGTTGTAACAATTTAAAATTTTGTATAACAGAGACCTCGTCCTGAATAGGAGAAGGAGGAAGCGAAGAAAGGGGGAAAATGAATTGAATTGGGGGAAGTAGAGACGGCGAACCTGATCGAGATTGGAGAGCGGATTGGTAGCGCCTAGAGGCGGAAGAGAGACGAGCACTCCAAGTGGAATCACCGTCCATGTCTGGGCTCTGTTTGTGTATGTTCCGATTGTGATCTCGATTAGGATTAGGGTTTTGGTGGAGGAAGAGAAAGTGAGACAGTGAGAGAGAGAAAGAGAGAGATGTGAAGGAACAACACAACGATGCCGCTGAGGGGAGGACAGAAGGAGCAAAGGGAAATCTTACTGCATTTTCCTCCTTTCATTTATATCCTTTTTTTTTCATTTTCTTTTTTCTTTTATTTTAGTTTCATTTTTTTTCTCTCAACTTCCCACGTCAGCAACAATAACAACAACAAGAGGTCCTATGTACAGACTTTCAAAGTCCAGCAAACTCTACATTGGAATGCACCAACCGTGTCTGAATCCTAATTGCTGTTAATAACATGTAATATATTAAAATACAATAATTAATTATCCAAACTACTTTAACTATACTTCCCCTCTACTTTAAATATCAATAATTAATTTTTAGTGTTTTTTTAATTCCTTTTTACTATTTATTTTTAAAATTAATAGTCTTTAACAACTAATAAATCCAATCATCTACTAAAATACTAATAAATGTTGTTTCACACATTGAAAATAATATACAAATTGTGTCCAAAAAAATAACACATGAATAGAATGAAAATCTTTCCAAACAAAAAGAGAAACATCATCTGATTCCACTAATCCTAACTGTAAAATATTTTTCATCAGATGAATAAAAATAATTAAAAATAAAACCAAAATTAAAGGAAAGGTATGGAAGTAATAATATTATTCAATAAGAAACTAATTAAATTCATTTATATTATGTCTGTCATCTACGAAGAAATTGAAGAAATGAAATCAATGCATTCATTGAATGTGTTTTTTTTTTTATTGTTTTAAATAATAGCAATAATAACATTGCACCCGAAAAATTACACTTATATAATAAGAATTAAACCATAAAATAAAAGCATAGTTTTTTCAGCATTGATGTGTAGAAAATTTACACCAACTATAAACCGTAATTCTGTTATTGTTTCTTACAAACAATAACTTGCAAGTAATAAAAAGATTTTCTATTTTTAATACTCACTCTTAACAGTCAACTACAGGAAAACATCTGGTTAACATTTTAAAAAATGTTTTTAAATACACAAGTATATATATTATAATTTATAGTGAATAATCTTAATTATTTTTTATAAGAAAATTATATAAGAAAATGGTAAGAAAAATATGATGTCATATAGAGGAAATATATATACAAGTGTACCTTTGTCATCGAATACCTTTGTCATCGAATTATAAGTTACATGATTCTATTATTATAAAATTAATTGTATATAATTGCGTACAATAATTACGTATAATTTAAAAATTATTATTTTCTTTGTTAGGTGAAGATCATGACCCTAACTTGTTTTATAGCATCAAAAAAAAGTTAATTATAAAGTGTCTTTGTAAAAATATATGTGAACAATATTGTGTCGGTACATATGAATGACTGATTATCCGACTTTGTTATTTATAGTCAAAATGTATATAAAAGTCACTGAAAAGTACGACATAACTTATTATTGTATTTTAAATGTTGCAAGTTGTCGTGTACATAATAGAAGAAATGTGTATTTTAATTTTACAATTGTATATAGAAAATGTATAACATGTGATGTGGGCTAAACTTTTAACTTGTAAGCAAACTTTTGAACCTTGTGAGCATGCTCCGGGAAAGTGAGAAGGTTTTATGTGAAGTTTCTAGAGAAAATAGTAAGATGACATGTAGGCTAAATTTGCACACGTATACATGGTGTGTGGGAGGCTAGTGAGTCACGAATGTTTACCTATCAAGCGAGGGTAAGGGAATGCAACATTGTTCTTTTGGAGTAGGGGTAATTTGTGTTTGTTCTGTTTTGGTTTATGCTTTATGTGTTAGGGAATAACCATTCATTTTGTTTCAGCTATAGAAGGAGAGCTGAAGGTGCAAGTGTTGTCCAACCCATCACCAAGAAACTATTTTAATAAGCTATAATCGATTATGTTTGAAGTTATAATTGACTATAGCCTCTCATATAATCGGTAGATTCAGTGCTATAATCAGTTAAAGTTTGGATATAATAAATTACATGTAATAGTTTTTTATATAATCGATTAAAGTAAAATAATGGATTATGGCTCTTTGCATAGTCACTCCTCAATTCATTTTAAATTATTTTGATAGTGAATTATAGAAAAATAAAGTTAGTTTTCATATAATAAAAACATAACATTTCAATCTGTTTTGGTTGAAGAAGTAATGATTGGATAATAATTATGATGCATTGTATTGAAACAAATAAGTATGAATATTGTTTAAATTGGTATGAACTATGTGATAGTAAATTACATGTATTTTTTGAAATGTTTTGTAAAATATTATTTTCATATTCGTTACAAGATTAACTAGTTATTATTTTTTATAGTCAATTTATTTTATTCAATTACTTTTCATTTTATAAATCAATTAATATTAAACTCATAATATTGATTGTATGAAAATTTATTCTTTCTTATTTAATTTTTTTATCCAAATATAGAAATACAAACTTCATATATCAATATTTATCTTTATTTAAATTGAACTTATTAACAATTTTAAACAAATAGTATTTAAGTAAATTAATAAATAACACAATTATTTTTTTTTTATTTTTTTTATCAGCACAATTATTTTTTTCTAAAAAAATCACATAATATTTTCCTCTCTTCTTTTTTTCCTTCTTTTTCCACTCTCTTCCTCTTCTAAACAAAGACACAATGTGTATATTTTTTATTAATAAACATAGTATGTGTAGTTAGTTATAAAATGTATAGATGTTAAATAAAAATGTTTTAGAGAGATTAAAAATGAAGTATTTAAAAATTATATAAAAATATAAATAATAAATGAAATTAATTTAGTCGAAATTTATATAAATTAAATATTTTTTTAGTTTTTTTAAATTAAAAACTATTTATAAAAAAATAAAATTAATATATTTTGTTAACTACTTGTTTAGCTAAGAAAAAATAAATTTAATTATTTACAACAAATAATACAAATTAATGGAAGTTTTATATAAAAAAACAAATATAACTTTTTTTAAGAGAGCGTGTATTATGTGTTTATTGAAGAACTTCGATGGCACGTGAGTGGCTGTTAGATGTTGAAGCTTGATCACGTGAGAGGAGATCGATCCATCGATCTTTGTTTCTGGTTTGACTGTAACCAAACGACGAAGCATTTCATTTGATTTGTTCCGAATCTGAATGGCGACGAGAAATCGCACTCTGCTTTTCAGAAAACACAGAGATGCGTTGAAGAGTGTTCGCATTCCCTCCTTCTCTTCGCCGCAGTCCACCTCCTCCCGCGGCGGCGGTGGCCCCGTCATCGAATTGGTCAGCACCTCGCTTCTCAATCCCAATCGCTCTTACGCTCCGCTTAGTACCGATGATCCTGGCAATTCGAGGTGCGCTTCACACAGATCTTACGATCTCACATTTCCATCGATTTTAGTTGTTATCGTGGATCAATTGTCCGATTAGCTTTTTATATGTCAGATCCGTAACTTTTTAATTGGTTCATGAATACTGCGAGGAACTATCTGTATATGTATATAGGACTAGGAGTGTTTCCTCTTGAAGCTTGGCACTCGAAACACGAAGCCATACCTGGAGGAATTTTAGACTAGTATTAGTAAAGTATATCTCTGGCATTATCGAGAGTCTTGTGGATTAACCGATGATTTTGTATGTGGTGCACTCTTAATTTTTGCAGGTAAATAGAATTTCGGTGGAACGGGGTAGTTTTTTTCTAAAATTGGACACTCGTCTTGTAAAATTATTATGCATATCTCACTTCCTTCTGTTTCTCACATGTGCATGTTTCAAGTTAATAGATAAGACTTGAAAATGGTGAATTGATTATTATTTCTATGGATACAGTAAGGGTCCAAATGCAATCAATGTGGGACTACCTCCTGCATGGGTGGATTTGTCGGAAGAAATATCAGCAAATGTGCAACGTGCACGAACAAAAATGGCAGAGTTGGCCAAGGCTCACGCAAAGGCTTTGATGCCGTCATTTGGAGATGGGAAAGAAGATCAACATACTATCGAGACTCTAACACACGAGATAACTGACTTAATAAAGAGGTCGGAGAAGAGACTTCGGAGACTTTCTGCTTCTGGGCCTTCTGAGGATTCCAATGTCAGGAAAAACGTGCAGGTACAATTGCCGAACTCTTACAAAATACTAATGGGATAAATGAGTGATTATTGCTTTTGCCCCAAAACAATGAATTTGTTTTATTCAACTTGGAAATCCTTTGGGCTCTTCATTAACCATGCATCAGACTCTTTCACAGTATCACTGGTATGGTATGCTGCTTTTATATTTTAGGAGTAATGAAAGGAAATTTGTCCGGTAAAACTATGAAGAACCGATGCTTACATCTACTTAAGGTATTGTATCTAATACATGTACAGTATCCCTCATACTTGGATACTTGTCCAATAATTCATCCTTTTTATGGATGATGCTCAATAGGGAATACGATTGACACTATTCTTGTCTTTAAGGAATAGATAGTGATTAGTGATGACAGTGATTTATAATTTATATTTTCTTTTTGGTTGTGTCTAATAAGCATCCTCTTGGTTTGAATTTTTAGAATTGCAATTATATGTTTATTCTTTTTAAGAAGGTTTTATACGTATCTATATTGCATGTATCACATCCTATATATTTTTGGAATAATCATCTTGTGTTGGATATATATGCATATTGCATTTGTGCATCATAGGAGAAACGAGAAAGAATTACAACGAGTGGGGGGAGGTTGGAAATAAAAGACTAAAATGTTCGACATAGTTCCAGCTTCTCTATTATCACATATGGAAACTCCATTTAAATCACTGCCTGGTGTGAACACACCATTAAATCAATGGGCTTATACCTTAAGAATATGCAGACAGAAGGCTTACTAGACAAGGCTTACTGACAATCACAATGCCATCCAATAACATATCCCATTGGCATGCGGACATCCTTAAAGATGCATGTACTTTGCTTCAGCCAAACAATCACAATATTGTGCCTCCTTTTTTTTTATCAACCCTTTGAATTATGTCACGTGAAATTGTTCAAAGGTGAAAGGATAGACCCAGTATTCTCTAATAACCCCAAAATTTATTCCAAAGGACTGCAGTTAGAACACAGCAGAAAAAGTTCCACGCTATCCTATTGCTTAATGCTGCACAGTGAACCATATACCATGTTCCTGTATACAATTCTGTCAAACTTAAAATTAATCATGTGCCAATGTAAGCTAACAGATAACCATTTCAAGTTTAGTTGAGATTATTCTGGCAGTCAAGTATTCATTACAGAAACTAAGGTCTTATGACGAGAACTTAGCAAGGGGATGAGGAAAAGGCTTATGATGACCATTTACTTTTATACTATATTCTTGTGGCTTATTGATTAAACAGTTTTCATCAAGTCATCCAAAAGTTTAATAGGTGTTTGGTTATGCGACTCTAATATTTAGATGTGCATTAAGTTGAAGCTCTGTGTAGTAGCTTCTTGTGAATATTTGATGTGAAATCATAGCTAAACGCATGTAACTGAATTCAAACCAAACAAACTACGCTTGATTAAATTAATCCAAATATCTTACTTGTATATGAACTTGCTGCTTGTACCATGTTTAACATTTTCTTATTTTGTGTACTGCATGCAGCGATCTCTTGCTACTGACCTTCAGAACCTCTCTGTTGAGCTACGCAAGAAACAATCAACTTATTTAAAGCGCCTCAGACTACAAAAAGAGGTGAGAGAAAAGCCTGTAGTTTTACTGTTCTTTCCTTGACTAACAAAGAAAATAAAGTACCATTTTTTTATTGGGCGTTTTGTTGTTAACTCGCACAGTTGATTTTATAGTGACAATTCAATAAACCCAAAATAACACAAGCGTGCAAATCAATTTGATTCACTTTAGCTCATTAAATTCTATCCTCAATTCTTATCTAAGTACTATATGAAAACTTCATACCACACGCATCAATTTTTTTTTCTCTGTTGTGGCCAAATCATCTCATGGTAAATAATACTTTTGAAGTTTTGGTCTTTAACCAAGTCAAATGACGTCATTTAGTCCATGTAGCTGATCTCACCTAGGTGGGATAAGACTTTGTTGTCTTTGTGACCAAATGATCCCTTGAAATTTCTTTTCACTGGATAACAAGTAATGAAGTATAAGATCTTTTGTTTGTATTGGAGATCCCACGTTAACTAGAGATGTAATGAAATTGTAATAAATTAGTGGGTACAAAACTCAATTTATAAGCTGGTATTGTAAGGTTAAATTAGACTTAAAGTTCAAGGAAAGTTTGTTAAACCTTTTGTATTACTCACTATTGTGTCACTATCAGACTACCCACTAATATCTAGTCACCCCTAAAAGCTGTCTGGTCTTCAGTGTGATTGAATGTGTTAGAGATCCATGTTGACTAGAGATTTGGCAAAAAAAAATTATAGTATACAAGTGGATTCAATCTTCATCTTACAGACTGATTTTATGAGGTTAAGTTAGGTTTAAAGTTCCCTCGCTCTCTATCTCGTGCCTCGAGATTATCTGAATTCTCATGCTATGCACATCACCAAATAATTGATGGATTTTGTTTAAAGCTTTTGATCATCATTTTATTATATTGCAGGGTCAAGATGGAGTTGATCTAGAGATCAACTTAAATGGAGGTAAATCAAGATACGAAGATGATGATTTGGATAATATGGTACTTATTTTTCTGTTTCATTGTTTTTAGTTCACTTCTTTGTTTGTTGAGTACAGAATTGGTGGGCCCAATAATTTTGTTCCTACTCAGATTATTGGCTATTTATTTGCTGGAAGATTAATTGACAAATTATATTGTCCATATTGTCATCATACCCTTGCTGTAGTTTGATATATGTTATTTGATTGCTAAAGCTATCAAATTGTTTACATGTAGGTATTTAATGAGCATCAAATGGCCAAGCTAAAAAAAAGTGAAGCATTCACAGTAGAAAGAGAGAAAGAGATCCAGCATGTAAGCAAAAGTTGCATTTATGTACTGTTACTAATGACTTGTTTTGACCTTATGTTGTGTTCTAGATTGACTTAGAGCCTTTTTGTTGTTTGCTTTTATAGGTTGTGGAATCTGTGAACGAGCTTGCTCAGATCATGAAGGATTTGTCAGTGCTAGTCATAGACCAGGTCAGCAAATACCCTCCCGTGAGGAAGTTGACAAATTTCTTTATTCCACACTCTTTTAACCATTAACATCACATCCTGTATACATAGGGAACTATCGTCGATAGAATAGACTACAACATTCAGAATGTTGCAACCACAGTTGAGGATGGCCTTAAACAGCTGCAGAAGGTTCTACTTCTGTTCTACTATTTTAATTTGACAGTATTGCTAGCTTCCCTCTTTCACCCCCTCTATCTCATTTTCATCTCTTTTCCCCTATGATAAGCATTTGGTTTATGTGACATGCAGGCAGAGCGAACTCAGAAAAAAGGGGGTATGGTAATGTGTGCTACTGTGCTTGTCATCATGTGCTTCGTAATGTTGGTTCTCTTAATCATTAAGGAAATTATATTGTGATCAACGGTGATATTCAATTTATTTTTAATATCTGGTCACCCCTCATTTGTGCGACCTTTCATTCGACACCATATCCATTGTATACTCGGATAGTACGCAACTTGTCTTAGCGAAGACCAAGCAGTTTTGGAGTAGACAAGCCATATTTTTTTGTATGTAGGGACCATATTAATTCTCTTGCATTTTTTTTGTTTTCCACTGGGTGGGGAGGTAGGGTGGATTAGATGTGTAGAAGCACAAGAACTTTTAGAAGTTGGTGTGGTATAGTAGGAAAGGATACACAAGGACGGAAAATGTATAGAGCGGTTGTATAAACCTCTACTTGGACATTTTTTACCTGCGGAACCGGGTGCATAGTTCCTTTTCATACAACTTTTTTTTCTTTGAATGTGGAAAGAATTCTGAATTTATGGATTGATGAAACCTGCGGAACTGGGTACTCAGTTCCTTTTCATGTATGTTCTCTTCCTTGATTGTTGAAAGAATTCTGAATTCATTGGTGAAAAGTAAAAATAGTACCTGATGGAATTGCATGCATAAATTTAATTGAGCTAATATTTATAGTAAATGGTAATTTGTTTGTAAATACTATTCAGAGAAAAAAATTGATAGAAAAATATAAAACTGAAAATATGATTGCAGTGAATAAAGTGAGTTTACAAAAAGTATAACTAATGTTACACAATTAAGAATAAAGTTTCGTGTACGCCATATGGCCAGTAGGAGACCCAAACGTGGCATTTTAAGTAGATATTTAAAGTAGGAAGGTTTTGAGTAAAAAAAAATAGTCAATGGTGAGTCAAATATTTATGTTTAAGAAGGTGAGGCCATATGTGGCATTTTAAGTTAAAGTTGGAAGGTTTTGAGTCAATGGTGTGTCATATGTGAAGGTTGGGACTGGCGACAGAAGCGGATGACGGAGAGTAAAATGGTCGGCGGAGACAAAAGTGGGTGTTTTGGGGATGATTGCGGGTAGCGGAGGCATCAATTAGAAAGGAGAGGAGTGAGTGGTTAATGGAGACTGAAAGGGCGGTGCGTGAAAGAGAAACATGACAATATTGACGATGAAGGCCAAGGTAACAGAAGCGGATGGCGGAGAGTAAAGTGGGCGACGAAGATGAAAGCAAGTGTTTTGGGGACGATTGTGGGCGACGGAAACAAAGACGAAGTAGAGTGTGGTGTTTGGATGATTTTTTTTTGGGTTAACATAGTTGTCAAAGGTGATTAATTGTGTTGGAAAGTTAGATCACTGCGTATTTTGATGTGAAAATGGTGATGATTTATCTAAGAATGATAATAAACACTAGGTGAATGTCTTCAGAAGTTTATGTTGTTCGTTGGAACTGTGTTGGAAAAATGTATTAATTACATATTTTTATATGAGCGGAAAAACTTGGGTTAACATTGTTGTAAAAGGTAGTTAATTGTGCTAACGACTACATACCCAATTTACTTTTAGAAGAAGTAAGTTTAAGTTGTCATAAAAATCAGTTTAATAAGACTAATAAGATGAGATTTGTATATTTTTATATATTATAATTTAAAATTATTGTAGGTTGACTTAAAAAAAATATAGTGGTGAATAAGTTAAGAATGAGAATAAGTTAATTGTTGTTCATAGTTGGGACTAAGTGTCATAATTTTATGAATTTGTGTATTATATTTTGATGAAAAACACATTGACTGTGGTTAAATGTATACATCATTTGGGTACAGGCAGAAATTAATTTGGAAATCATAGTGATTATCCTCTAAATGACAAAAAACAATGGGTGAATAATATATAAAGACAATTATTTCATATTTTATTGTTCCTTTGCACTTTAGGTGACAAATTTTATGAATTTGTGCATTACATTTGGATGGAAAACGTGATGGTTAACATAGTCCTAAAATATGATTAATTGTGTACACCATTTGGGTACATGCATGAATTAATTTGGAAATCATGATGATTATCCTCACAATGACAAAAAAATAGTGAGGGAATGACATATGAAGACAATTATTCATATTTAATTATTCCTTTAGCCTTTTAGGTTGAATAATATTTTAATTATTGACTTTATACAATGAAAAAAATATTATTTTTAGTTGGGATCTAGATACTAAGAATTGAACTTTAAAACTAACTGCATCTTATAAAAAATAGGTTCGGTTATATATTACGAACTGTTTTTTCTTTTTTGTTTCAAAAGTTTCTTTCAGCATTCCAATCCTAAGCCCTCATCCAATTATATTTCTACCATTTTCCATACCAACACATCTTTCTGCTTTACTCCACGACCCATGTCATCTTATTTAAAATGACACATAATGATGTTAGAGTTATATAGAAATACGTAACGTAGTGGTGTAAGCGTATCATTTTCCACAATTTAACTAAAGAACGAATCTTCCTACTAATTTTATACAAATAATTGAGATTTATGCATTATAAGTAGTACACATTTCACAAGTGTTGAATTAAAGCAAATAATTATCAACCCTTCTTCACCCAATGGGAAAACTATAAAGAAAAACGCACTTTATTAAGTTACATCACGGACATCGATATTTAGAGTCTAGAGTTTGAAACAAGTGCAACGCAATTTAGTTCCAGCTACCTAGGACAAGGGCAACACTATATCTCTCATATATCTTTGTATAAGAAAAACAATGTTTCACAACCAATTTGAATTGTATAACTAAATTGATAATACATTTAATAATAATAATATAATTTGCTTTATCAAAAATGTATTCAAAGAAAACTCTACTGAAGATTTGGATATTTCTCTAACATGTGTACTTTCAGTTAGTCTCCAAATAAATAAGAAAATCTACCTAAAAAAATACAAAATCTCCAATGCTTAAATTATTAAAAGCACTGATAATATTTATGTCAAATAAGTGTATAAAATAAAATAAGAAACATTTATAGAACTTTTAGAACAATAAATCCTAAACCATAAACTCTTTTTAGATCAATAAATCCTAAACCATAAATCCTAAATTCTTATAGCCAAGTAACTCTTCAACAATTAGATCTCATTGAATTGATTATCATTGATGATAATTAAAGTCCAATTATAGAATACTGATAATCACTTATATATATATTTTTTAAGTGAATTTGAGCTAAGAAAAAACTCAATTAAACATGTAGCTTTCGTAGCTCAGTTGGTTAGAGCACCCGTTTAGTAAGCGGGAGGTCTTGAGTTCGACTCTCAACGAAAGCAATTTGACATTTTATAAAAACTACAGCTTTGAATTTTGAAAACCATGAACATTGATTGATACTAACATTTGCACCCAATGTGAAACTTGGTTACTAGTGTGAATTCTTCTTCCCTTTCTTAGCCCTCATCAAATCTGATAAATTGAAAGATTTTTTGACAAGGCTGGACAAAGTTAACTTCAGATCAGAGGTCAACAATGGAAGTATCTGAGATAATGTGTTCACATCTACCATGGCTCTGTGGGCTGATCCATCCACTTCAACTCTGTAAAACTCACCAAGGGCACCCAGTGACGCTGAAGAAAGGTTTGTCCCTATATGCAAACATATGTAAAGTCAATATCTTTTCATAGCTAAGCCTCAACTGTTTCTGTGTTATGAGAAATAGAGAGAAAGATACCACCAGACTTCATCAGTTCACGTGCCAGGGGAAGGGTATCCAGAAACACCCAATTATCAGGAATCTCCATGGAACATCGAATGAACTCCTGGATGAGGAAAGGTGCATCAAAAGTGCGAGCATTGTGTGCAACCCATAACACATATCCACCATTTTTCTCTCGCCTTTTTATGTACTGCAACAAGATGGGTACCAGTTCTTCCATCCTAAGACAAGTTTAGGAGAGAACAAAACTAATGCAGTCAATTGGTCACAAAAAAAAATGTATACCATCATCATAATGTTGGAACATGCGACAAATACTGAGAGATTATGGAAGCATAAGAAAATTCAACCACCATATTAGAACTGTTGAACTTGCTTAAAAATAATAGTCCTTCTCAGTTAGTTTATAGATAATGAGTCTTTTCTAATTTCAACATAGTATATACATAGTCATAATTTCTACTTATTCGTGTTATTTAGACATAAAACTCCTCGACAAGGAAAAGTAATTTACACTTATTTTGCAGGTCAAATGATCTGATAACCATCCAAACATACTCCCAAGGAAGGCACTTTCCTATAAGATAAGTATGAGAATATGTTGCCAAAATAGTCTACATGCATAATTTCTAAATTCTAAGCTGCTCTAATTTGTTTTCCTTGGTCACTTTAACAAATTTGTTCACTAAAAACAGAGAAAAAGACTTTACTTTTTGAGAGGTAAGCATAAACCAAGGAACACAATACATTAGGTGCAAAAGCCATATATAGTATATTTATTACCTTGGCACATCAGTTCGGTTCACCATATGGGTAGCAATTCCATGAATATGTGAATTAGGCACATGGCATTGAGGATTTACAAGAGTTTGGAAAGTGCTGTCCTCACCACCTTGGAGATCTCGAAGTGCAATCTCAATGATCCGGTCCTTTACTCTGCTATACCCAGTAGTCTCAAGATCAAAAACAATAACAGTGAGTAGGTCAGATAAGTTTTTATACTGAGCAATTTCTTGTACTTCAGGCCACTGAATTTTCTGGAACTGATCTAGCTGTGTCATATTTACATTCACTGTAGCATTTGGTAAAATCTCCTCTCTAGAAATTTCATGCTTGGTACGTTTTGATTCGGTGTTCCAAGTGGTTTGTTTACTTCCTTCTGCTCTTGTAGCTACAAGTCTTTTAGTCCACTTAGTAGCAAATCCTCTCTCAAGCCCATAAATTCTAGAACCAAGTAGTCTGATTCTAGAGTTGTTTCCATAAATCTTGATAAAACTACATAATGCTTCATCTTCCCTATAATTGGCTAAGCCGTGCATGCTGCATCTGGATAAATGCAATAGGGAAAAAATAGAAGACCCTGTCCTCATCTGAATTCAATAAATGCTAAGTTATCAAGCACTACTTATACAGTGAGCAGGTAGTTACAACCTGAACTGAATAAATAAATTAGTCAAACAACAAAAGAAAATATACATTCTATTATGGGAAGTCAACTCAAAAAAATTATATGGCATGATAAATGATGAACTATTATCTGTTAAATCTACCATGATAGATAACTAGACAGAAATACTTAATAGTAATAGATGCATGAAGAATGAATAAAGTGCTCAAATAAAAAAGAAAAGTGGGGTTGGATAGTCATCTGATACACTTACTTACATGCTAACAATGACAACAGACTATTGACCACATGAAACCTTTATACCAAGTAAAAAAATCCCTAACTTTTCCTCCAAGCAGCACACAACATTGCCAAAACCCATTGTCTAAGAACCCCACAGCGAACTCAATGTTGAAACAAAATCGAGCTAACAACAAAATCTTGCTAAGAAGTAGAGACAAGTTCTCAGTCAGAGTACTCCAACATAATGGAATTGGATGGGACATCATCCCAATATGTTCATTTTCTTGTATCCTATTTAAACAATCTAAAAAATGAAATTTAACATTGTTTTATTATATTTCATCTCTGCATCAGTACAAAATATATACATAATAGGGAAACTAGTAGGCAAACAACAAGCTATGTGTAGCAATATAACAATAATGGTGCATTTTGTCAAATAAATTGCAGTAGCAAAGAGGAGAAAAAATAAAATCGGTGGATACTTTACAACATTACAATACAGCATAAAATGATAGGCCCATGACATAATGACAAGAAAATAAAGGTCAAGTATTTAAAAAGAAAAAATACATTTTTTTTTCTTCAATATATGAAAAAAAATCGAAACTTGAACTTAAAATGGGTGAACAGAAAAAGAAAAAACATACAGAAAGGTGAGATGATTGATTCAATGACCATTTTATGGTGTAAAACTGAAGAAAGAGATGAAGGGTGCATTAGGGTGGCGTAGAAGAGTGAAACTTGAAGACTCACCAGTTCAAAAATTCTCCGGCAGTGCAAGTGCAAGGAAGAGGAGGTTTGAATTGAAATGTAGCTAGACACTAAAGAAAAAGCATTTGTAAGAATTGCAGAGGTTAATAAAGTGAATATTTAGAAACGGAATAAAAGCAACTCAACAACGTTCCGTTTTCACTTTTTCCATGTTTGATTCACCTGTTGTCTTATTTCTAGAAACACCATATTTCTACTTGTTTTTTTAAATTAATTAGGCATCTTTATTTTATAACTTAATTTCTAAATTTTATTTTAGTTAAAAATTATTCACACCCAGCATACTTACTAATTCTTCTTTTACGATTTATAATTTTTCCTAATTCTGATGGTGGTCACATATTGGTACATATTTTGCGTGGGGGAAGAAGTTTGAACTAAATACTTTTTTTTTTTCGTTTACCTGAATTACCTGAATCGTTGTACTCTCTTTTAAGTTGTGATTTTATTGAAGTCATAAAGTATAGGACCATATTCGATGAAAAATCAAAACTTCGTTCATAACAGACCAATCAAACGGGGCAAGTTCTTCCTTGATCATATCAACTTCAATGTGTAACCTATGATCTTTTAAATTTTTCAAAATTAACCTCTATTCTAGATTTGAAAATCTAAAATTCAAAAAATATAATTTAAGAGTCAAAATCTTGTTTCGAAAAAGAAAATCTAAAATGCAAAAAATAATTTTAAAAAAGAAAATCCAAAACACAAAATCTAAAAATCTAAAAATCTAAAAATACATTATAAAAAAGAATTTTTAAAATTTAAAAATATATTCTAAAAATTCAAATTTGGAACACAAAATCTAAAAATAAATTCTGAAAAAGAATTTTTTAAAATAAAAAATGTTTCCGAAAATTCAAATCTGAAAATATATTTTAAAAAAGGGTTTCAAAATTATTATTTTTATTCACACTCTTCTTTTATTTAAGATCATTTTCGTTATTTTGTAGGATATTTTTGTTATTAAGAGCATTTTCGTCATTTTAGTGATAGATTAGGTGTTGTTGAAATTGATATGGTGCATGGAGAATTTGCAATCAAACTTGGCCCGCAAATAACCTTTATAGAAGTCCAAACAAGTTGCAAAGCATTACAAATTTAAGTACTTTTAAATTTGTTAATGTTTAATTTATTCACATAAATTTTATATAAAAGGATTAATTATTTGTTTATACTTTTATTACTCAAATTTAACGCAAACGATAAAAAATAACATATTTTATAATTCAATTATTGCATTAATAATAACATAAACACCAACAGCTATATATTTTAATCTCTCCCTATACAACTGAGGATAAGTCGGTATTCTGTCTCATTGTGTGGATTATTATTTGCATTCATATTCTCACCTATTAAATAACTAATATCCCTCCTATCATAAAGAATCTATTACCTCTTGACATTCCAAACAAAAATACAAGTTATATAAACTAAAAAACTTCTAAAAAATACTTGGAAGAAAATAATGAAATTTCCATTTTTAACTTGCGTTTTAAAAAAGTTAAAAGAGAGAACTTATGAAAAATTAAGGTAAATAAATTAGTATTAACATAAAATTATTCTAACTCTTGATTTCCGCCCTATAAATTAATATTTATCTATTTTTTCTTTTAGTTTTCATGCCTTAAAAAAATCACATTTTACCTGCCCTCGTCTTCATTCTATTTGTAAGAAACATGATTCCTTCCGTACTACGTACCAAATTCAATTTTCTCATCTAAATATAAAATAAACAAAGTTTGCTAAGACAATAAAAAAATTAAAGGAATTTATTTTAAAAATAATAATGGCTACACATTATTAATATATAAACCTAGGCATCAAGCAATAAAACAACACTATATGAAACAATACGAAGCTACTTTACACTGCCAAATATCTCTAACAAAAATGAATCATGTGTAAAATATAAATGATTCATTTAATACTAGAGAAAATGAACTTAGAACTTCTTTGAAGGTTATTTTCTCATTTTACATCCTCTGCATCTAGATTCTTACTAAAGTAGAAGCCGTTTAGACTATAAAAAGACCCTTTGCCCTAGCTGAACTAATAGCATAGGACATTCTGTCTTTCCACTTTTGAACACGTGGAGTGAATGCACATAACTAGCCTGAAACGGATTAGAAGTATAGACTAATAGTCCCGAGTATAAATATAATGTTGAGATTACACAATAATTGCAGCATATTTTCTTTTGGAAACAAAGTCCAAAGCTGAAGTACTAAATAATTAACCAGGACCTACATAACCTGATAATAATGGAACTACGATGGGGTAAACTTCAGCCAATAAAGCTTACAAAGGAAGGGGATAAAAGAAAGACTCCAACGTTCCTTGTAACTATTTAGCATTTGGCATTTGCCAAAAAACCAATCGTAACTTCAACTGCAATCTATGACATATATATCAAGATAAAAAAAAATACGAGACTGAGCATTCATTGATTCTATGGAATGATCACTTGGCAGAAAGAAGACTCTACGGTGGCAAAAAAATATAGCCACAAAGCATTTTACACAATGAGATATGAAACACCAGGCACTGCAAAAACCTAATCCGGTCCAGCAACCATGTATTTACTTGCTGAACCTTGTAAGACCCAATGACAATGACAATGACAAGACTTTGTTGACTTGTCCCCCAACTGCTGTCCCGTCATAATGGAGGACATTACACTGATAGACCAACCAAAACTCCTGCAATTGAAGAAATTCTAAATAATCATTGCACAATTGAAGGAAGCACAAAACACATGTAAACTGCAAACATAATTGATTAATTTCATCAAATAATATACAGATAGGATAAGCAAGAGCAAAGCCAAATATAAAATGATACCCCCAGTAGAGCATGAGCATCTTCTAATTAAAGTTAAATCCACCGGAAGGCACAGCAGGAGCGTCATTGTTACCAAAGTTGAACCCTGACTGAGAAGCATCCCCAGGAGGCATAGTCTCGTCATCCTCCTCCAACCAATATGTCTCAAGAATCTTCACCGCCTTTTCATAAATCTCTGTATTGTCATGACTCTGGAGGTTCTCAATTTTCTCCAGCCCCTCAGCGTCATCAATGATTTGGGCATATAGATTCACATCACCAGTGTTGCCAATACTTTTATCAGCTTCTCCCACCTTCAAGATGTTTTCAAGGCCTTCCAGGCAAACTGTCACGATCCTGGGGTCGGGACAGATGAGAAGATCACACAAGGGTTTAATACACCCTTGACTTACTAGGAACCTGTAAACCAGGGAAAAAATAATTCATATCTTGCAAGAAATAAAACCATGATATCATATTAACCTCCAGAAGAATATTGAAAAATGGTGCTTCTCCATACTTGATTTGTTCATGGGAACCACCGGATGTAGCATTTGAGATAGCCCAAGCAGCCTCTTTCTTGATATCAAACTCGGCATTTTGAAGTAAGTTGACCAGAGGAGTAATTAAATTAGCCTCAATCACAGACTGTTTATTATCAGGAACCGAACAACATATTATTCCAACAAGAACTTAAATGAATAACACGTTTAATTATCATAAAATGAAGTAACTATACCTGAATCTGCTGTTTATTCCCAGCTGTAATATTTGATATAGTCCAACAAGCTTCCTTCTTAATGCTTTTTTTGTAATTATTGGTCAACAGATTCAGAAGGCAAGCAAGAGCCTGATGATTGATGATAACCTATTGAGCAAAAAACATTAGGTTAAAGCAAACATGAACTAGAAAAAAAAAAATCATCAAATAAAGCATGTTTTTTATACCAAAACATCATTTTCAAAATGGAGATTGCTTAGGTGATCTTGGCAGTAACCTATTGAGTTACACCTTAAGAAACAAACTACAGATTGGAATCATCTGAATATGACACTCCGGTGAAAATCCTCATCTATACAAAAATAATCCAGCCGAGAGAAGGATTGGCATGTCTCAAGCAAATAGCATTTCACTTTGATGTACGTTAATCTGAGGTGAAAGGGAGATCACAAACCAACAAAGATCTAGTAATCTTAAAAAGGAACATTAATAGATAATAGATAAACTTACTAGCTGACAAACACACTAGATGATAAATCACAATATAAAAAGTCACACTATGGGGCACTTTGTATCAATGAACAAGACACCAATAATAAAAAAGTAAAATGGACGTTGCACTACAGGATCGTTCATGCACAAAACGAGGAAAATTCAAAATGCTAATTGCAAGTAATGCTATCACTGTTTTCCTTATTATGTGATAGTGTAATGTAGAAAGACAAAGTAACATACTGTGCACAACAACTACAAGAGATAATCCTGAAGATAATACCTGAGTTTGCATATCATCTCCAGTGACAATATTTCCAACAGTTCGAAGAGCAGGAATTAGTACTGAAGGGGATGGATGCCTGAAGAAACATAGGACAGTATTAAAATGACATTTGAGAGTACATATCTTTGCATAGTCATCTTTGAGAAGGGAGTACTCACATCAGAAGCTCAACAAGTCGGGGACAAACACCAGCTTCAATTACAGCTTGGATTTTATCATTTGTACCATCAGAAAGATATGACAGTGCCCAACATGCATCAGTCAAGACTTCTTCATCATTTGAATGGATAAGACGTGCAAGAGCAGGCAGTGCAGGTTTAACCTTAAGGGGAAAAGAAAGTAAAATATATGATTGGTGAAAATAGAAGTAGCAAATAATCAAGCAGTAAAAGCATGACATAAACAAGAAAACTACTCAACTATCGAGCCAATGGGTAACCCTAAATTTTATACTAATTCAATATTTTTGGCTTTGCTTGCATGATTGTAAGTACTACAATTAATAGTAAAATTTGATCATAATGGCCTACTCAAGATGTACGCAAGTGAAAATATATTCAATTCAATTGGAGAGACTGAAGCGTGGCTCCTAATAAAGAAAAATATCTCACGACCTATAAAATAATGCCAAATATACTAAAGTTTTTTTAAAAAAAAACACTAAAGAAAATAAGAAAGGGCAGTATAAGATAATGCACACTACTTTGTAGCCAGAGCAACCTAAACTTTCCAAATTTCCCTCTCCCTCTCCTCCTCACGACCCACCCTCTTATAAACATTTAACTTTTACCCTGCCAATTCACACCCTGTGATCTATTCTATTATGCTCAGGGTTCACACATCAATTTGAGCCCTCCCTCACAGGCCTTCTATTCCTTATTTCTCCTACCATAGACATTAGTTTCAGAGCCTAAAAGCATATTTGCAACTTCATAATAGGAGAGGAAAGATTTTGCTTAAATAAAATGAAGAAAAAACTGAAGAATGTTCATCAGATCAAAGGACCAACTATAATAAGGTATCAATATAATGGAGAATCACATAAAATTCTAATCTATAAGGTAGATACTAGATACAGAGACTTGATTAACAAGAACATTCAAAAGAATAAATTGAGTTGTATATGACTGCTTTCCATGTAATCACATGGGACATGTAAATTACGAGGTTGATAACTACATAAATAATATTTTACCAAGAGTGAAAAAATTGTGTTTCAACATATTAACAGATAATACAATATCTATACAAAAAGTAAGGGCTAAAAATATAATATTTTTCACCAACACTTAATTATTTCCAGAGATTAAGAAATACATATTTTTATACCTGATCAAAAGGAGGCTGTGGCTTGCCCCTGCAGAAGTTTGAAAGTGTCCAAGTAGCATTTCTAAGCATAGAAAGCTTGGCCTGTTCGTTCAATTGTGCTAACAAAGGAATCAATGCCCCATGACCGAGAACAAGGTCCCGACATCTAGGAGAATCCCCAGCAACATTTCCTAATGCCCACACCGCCTATGAATACCCAAAACACCAAGAGTGAAATTTTTAAGCTTTTACAAAATGATAGCATGATACAAGGCAAGTATGCAACTATAAAGTATTATTGCCTGTCTTCTGTTGTCAGCTAAGCATTAATAGTTAATAAATAAAATACCCAGCACAAGTATAAATCCCATCCCTTTCTATTGCATGTGCAAGCACGTACATGAGAACATCACACCCACAAACTAAGTTTTTGGCTTTCACAGGCAAATGAAGGTATGTTAAGATATGAATAATACATACCTGTTCACGGACATCATCACTGGGAGAAGCAAGTAGCTTCACGAAAATTGGGACAGCCCCATGGTCAATCACCACCTTGGTGTTTTCAGAGGTTCCAGAAGCTATATTTGTCAAAGCCCAAGCAGCCTCAAACTGCAGCACGCAACAGACAAAACATCAACATAAGTAATATTCAAATTACTAATTCAAAAACAAATAAAAAAAGCAGACAAGCAAAAACCTGCAACTGCGGAAAGTCTTCCCTCATCAGAAATTCGACAAACCGAGAAACTACACCGGTCTGAATAACCTCCTCAATCGGAGGACTTCGTTCTGGTAAAAAAAAAAACAAATTAACTAAACCTTCAGTAAATTCACCAAACAAATTAAAGACAGAGACCAATCCGAACCAATCGAAAGCAGCTTCCTAAACTGAGTCGTTGCCTCGAGTTGCAGGTTATTGTCCTCAGTCCAAACACCAGCAACCATTGATGGAAGGTGTTCCAACTGCATCAACATACAACATACAACCGCACAACTTCAATTCAAAAACTAAATAAAGCAAACGCAACTATAACTAATTATGAAATCAATGGAGCAATCAGAGTGAGACGAATACACTAACAAAAGATAAAAACGAAAGCTATTCGTTAATTGACCTTCTTCTCTACCAAAGTAGAGTGAACGGAAGCAGGAATCTGTTGAGGCTGGAGCCCTTCGCGCCTCTTCTTCTGCAAACTCTCCTCTCTGCGGTTCTTCCGGATCTCCACCATGGTGTCTTCTCGCCGTCTCCGACCTTCCTCGGCGTCCACCGCCACCTTGTACCGGTTCCGGCGGACATCGGTCCTGGAGTTCCCGCTTGGGCGATACGACATCGTTTCAGATATAATCGACGGAAACTGTACGAACTAAGAAACAGCGCACCGTTCCTGGGAGTGTTGAATTGGGGAACCTAACGGTAGGGTTTGGGATAACTGGATATGGGAAAGTAAAGAGAGAATTTTGGGTTTTCTATGCGAGTTTGAATAGGGGAAGTGGAAAGTGAAAGGTTTATATACGAGGGAGGAAGTGGAAGCAGAAGTTGGGATGAAAGTGGACCTGGATCCGCTCACATTTTCGAAAATGCCACTGGTTTGAATTGGATGCAAATGAGGGAAAAAGTTACTTCCATTGTAGATTGTACTCTGTAAAGTACAATACTTCAAGTTGAAATACTATTTGATTATTTTTTAGCAGAAAAAACACACTTGGCTCAAACAATACAAACTTCGGGTCATTTAAGCTTTTATTATTGGTATAATTTATATTTTTTCTTATAGATCAATATTCAATTTATGACAAAAAAAAATCAATTTTCTATGTTTTTTTAGAATGTGTTTAAATTGGTATTTTATGTTAAACCTTATAGGAGCTTGTTTATGCATCAGAGAAAAATGAGATTGAATATTTTGTGAGGTGTCAAGTGACATGGATACAGATACTAGTTTAATGAAAAATCAATTAGGGGTTAGAGATTTTTGAATTGAGGTTTGGATTTTTTAATTGCAAGTAGTGAGTTTGTGTAGTACTATCATATAAAGTACCATTAAAGTTATAGTTCAATCCCGTATAATCAACCGAGTTGACCCGGTCTCATGTCAAATTCAGTCAAAGTCATATGAAATTGGTCTAAATGAACTCAAATACTTAATTCTTTTATTTTAATTAATGTATATATAAACATTTGTTGGACAGTGATAATATTTATGAGGTGTCACAACCATTTTAATTTTCCTTTTCAGTGTTGTCATTTAAGCAAGTCTTAATTTAGTCTCCACTTAACAAGTATTTTTTTAATATACATTTTTAGTTTGGATTTTAACACAAGTACTTCATTATTGGAATTATTTTAGAATAATGTTAAATAGAATTAAAAAATAATTATTAACTAAAATATAAATAATGTTGAATACAATTTTTTTAAATAAAATGGAACAACAATAATGTAAATTAATAAATTTTACTTTGAGATAATAAATTAAAAAAATTAAAAGTATATCAAAATATGATATAAATTTTTGGTTTGTTTTAAATAAAACGGAGATGGTTTTTTTATCTCGTGTTTACTTTCATGAAAAATGAAACCAAATTTTACAAAAAATTAACATAACATTATTTTTTATTGAAAATATTTTTTTTAACTTTTATTTTTTGTTTTTAGATATAATATACAAATATTTAAATAAAACTTAACCCATTTTTTTTGTATAAAATTAATTATTAGCTGCAAAAAGACATTCTTTGTCATTATATATTTTCAAGAAAATAAAACAAATATTAGATAGTTTGTAGAATGAACTAGATAAGTGATCTGTCATATCCTTTGTTGTTGACATGTGTGGTTATTTTCATACATGTGTAGTTTATATTAGTTTTTTTTTAATTCTTATATATAATTAAAAATAAAATAAAACACATGAAATATATACACTAGACCTTATATAACTTTTTATAGATGGAAAATAAATTTCTTTATGAATACCTGAATTATTCGTTTAAAATGTTGATAAAGAAATAAGGTGGCAGTAGTTTTTTGTTAAGGTTAATTTACCGTTTGCCATTTATAGAAAAGATCTTGTGGGTCCGATAGAATCTATATTTCCTAAACTTTTTTTTATACATTTTAAACCAAATTAAAAACAAGGTTACACGGCAAGTTAAATTGATAAGGTCTTAAAATTTATTTTTATTATTAAAATCATAGCAAAGATTAATATTTAATTTTAAATAATCACCCTCTATTCCTCGGTCTAATCTTTTTCTTCAAATCCTATCATGATCATGATAAATTAATGATACACACACCTATATATATATAGAGAGAGAGAGAGAGAAAGTCACACATACTGCGATGCAGAAGAAATACTGAGCTTGATAACCCTACAATCTGCAATTTTTTCCTATTGAATTCGTTTCAACTTGCAGTCGGTGAGTTTCTCCTTCTTCTCTTATTCCACTGTTCTGTTTTCATTTTTTTTTTCTTTTATTTTTCTTAAAAGTTTAGTCTCTTTTGTTTCTGCTGCATGTGTTCTTTTGCTTGTCATATTTAAAAAACGAGAGAGAAAAGCAACAGTAAGGAAGTTTTTTTTTTTTTTTTTTTTAATTTAATATTTTTTATGTTTCTTCTCTGAACTCGTCTCCGAAGACGATGAAGCACGATGTTTCTCAAAATCACTGTGAAATAAGATGGTTTCTTCCGCAGCAAATCAAAGACGGATAGAACATTGTTGGTTAAGAGTCTAAGTTTTTTGGTAATTAAATCAATTATGCATAGTTATCATCAGAGCCTCCGAATTTCGAGTAATAAATGTGAGCAGAGAGATAATTGGTACTCCTTAATTTTTTTGTCCCTCTTTTATGTTTTCTTGTTTTCAAGTGCGTATCGCAGCATAACCCAAATGCTATTGTGGAATCAATTGTACACTCTCGCTGCATGTGTGTAAATATACGAAGAATGCAGGTTTCAATTTGGTTATATGTTTTAGTGGAGTTGTTGTTGCTTAAGTAGAGGAGCCATTCATTTAAAAGCAAACTTTAGATTAGATATATGAGATGCTCTGATTAATTTATGGTATGGAAAGAGTGTTGAGGTTCACACCTTTATATTTTGTTTTTCAGATGGTTATCTAAGGCATTTCTGCTCTAATTGTAGTTTTTACTAGTGATGGATTTGGAGGAGAAAGTAGCAAAGACAGGCAACACCAATGACAATGCTAGTCAAACGTGGACCTTGTGTACACATGCTTTTTATGATTTAACGCATGTCTCTCCGGTGGTATTTATGTTCTTGCTGAAAGAATATTATTATTATGGTATGATCTCTTCTCCTTTCAATGATAGTAATTGTTGTCTGAAACGGGATCATATGATGATGAGTGCTAAGTGTTTGGTAAATTGGTTCAATTAAACCTTTTTTGGTAGTTTGTTTTTTCTTTAGTTAACATCATGTGCCCAGACAGACTGGATATCAATGCTATTGTTAAGGTTTTAAATTAATGTTGTGGTGGTTGCTGTTTTGTTGCAATTGGTGATGTTGTGAAAAATTGTGGGCAAATGCAGCTGATGTGGTCACAATTGCAAATGTGGAAACCCCAAAGAGGAGTGTTAGGAGACACATTTTTTTAATAGATTGAAATTTATTAAAAACTACAAAATTAGGAGAAAATTAATTAAATATGACGTGGAACCTGTCAAATAACATTGATTTTTAAGTTAATTCCAACCAATAAATGAGACTGCGTTCAACCCCAAATGAGAGTGTGTTGTTAGCACTTCTCAACCCCAAAAGTCTTGCTGTTAGCACTTCTCAACCCCAAAAGCCTTGACATCGCTGTATTTTAAAACCTTAAATGGTTCACCTTTCTCTGTTTTCATGGTCAGCATGTTGAGCCTTTGTACCAACACTAATTTTAAATATATAATAAATACTAAATAACCATTGCAGTTTGTGTCAGACTTAGTGTTGGTCTATCCTTCTTGCTATTTCATTGTTGTTTCTTTTGAAATGCCATTGCATAGGTACATGTAAGGCAACAGCAAAATTCAGAGCCCTTCAACATCAAGTACATATTGTTCTCCATAATGATCCAAAACCTGGACCTGCAACTTTTATTGTTCATTGCATGTATGTGTCTCCGTTATTTGAAGATCATAGTCAAGGATTTACTCATCTGATAGTATCTGCTCTTTGTCGATTCCTGAAAAGATCAACCACTACAGAAGACTCATTGGAGGTGAAAGACTTGGTAGCACATCTACTTGTAGATGTCATGAGGGGCCAGATTTATCATGATGAAAAGATAGTCATGAAGCTAGTGGAGATTTTTAATGTAAAATTAACTAATATTGAGAAAGCAATGTGCCAAATTAAGGACTTAAGTTGTGGCATAGCAAAAGAATTGGTTGAAGAGTATATTGTTACTTTGGTAAAATCCCAATTGTACATGACAGCTGTAGCTTTAATAGAGCAATTCTCTATCTACCATTATGGCCAGTCTTTTCTCCTTGATATGATACAGAGTAATCAATTCAAAGCGGCAGAGAAGTGGGCAACATTTATGGGGAAACCAATGTTATCCATACTCGTAAATGAGTTCATTAAGAGGAACATGCTAAAGAATGCATATGAGATTATAAAGAAAAATAATCTAAAGCAGGATTTTCCAGATGTATACAAAAGGTCCAAGGAAAGGTAAATGATTTGTACTGGTTCTCATGGGGGATGATTTAGTGTTGTTTTGATTTGTACAGAGCATCTTGAATCCAATTTTGCAACCCCTTAAGTTTTTTCAATTCTTATTTAACAATATTACTCTTTGATTTTCAGCTCGCTAAAAAGCTTAGCAGAAAAAGGATGTTGGGATGTTGCCGAAGCAAGAATAAACAATGATAGACACCTTATGGAATATTTGGTTAGTTTTTAGTCTCTCTTTGATATTGCCTGCCATTCTATATGTACATACTGAGTTGGATAGATATATACCAGTAGAAACTGTAAAATTGCTAATCTTTACTTTTTAAACTATGTCTTTTACAGTCTTTTATTGAGTAGTTTTGCCGTTGTATTCATGCACATGTGATCTTGATTTTTTATTTCTTTATGTTGATTGTGTTGCTTACAGAAGACACTTAGACAGTTTGTTTCTTTTTCTGCAGTCCTTGTTGAACAACCTTTAGGTATCTTTATTAGTGTTAACTTTTATATTTTTTTATTTGTGTATTTATTCCTCATGAAAACTTGAGCAAACATTTTATTCTTGTGTAATGGGTCATTTAGGCCATGTGAGGTCTAAGTGCTGCTAAAATACGTAGAGGATCAGGTATATTTCTTATATTGTTTAAATATATTTTCCAAAGGTAAGATTATTTCTCAGTAAATCTGTGACTTTCTAAACCACTGCTAACCTTGGATAATTGAACTATGGAGCCCACTACTTAAAGACATGGGATTTTCAGGTGGTGCACTCATATTTGTTTGTTACAAACTGATGGGTGGTTAAAGTAACAGGACTAGGAGTCACATCCCAGAATATGTGGTTGGTTTTTTACCAGCTCTCTCACCTATATATCAGATACATAATACATATAATTTTAGCTTGATTTTTAGGTATTATCTGGCACTCTGCTATTAGAATTGCTTAGGGTGGATATAATAATTAGAGGAAGGCTGTGAAGTTTTCAAATTCAGAACAGGGAGGTTTCACGAGCCCATCATGTCCAATTTTGAGTGGGATTGAACAATCTGAAGTGTCCAGGATGTATTATTAATGCATCAGATGCTCAATCGGAAATTGTCATAGTTTCATTTTAAAATGGATACAGAACATAGGCTTAGAAGCAAAACAGCAGTACGCTGGTTCTGCATTGTATTGAAAGGAAGATGTAATAAGGATTATAATTCTTTTATTTATTTTGTTGGAAAAAAGTAGTACTCGTTGGATGTTAGTTTTTCTTAGCAGTTTTAGCCTTATAGCCCCAGCATAACTTTCAAATATGTATAGTAGTATAATATTTTAATTTTACTTTTTAAAGGTATATTTGGCAATGGAAGCTGGTTACACAGAAAAAGTTGATGAACTATGTCATCGGTACTCCCTAGACAGGTTTTTGGACATCGAAGGTAAGCCAACTTGTTATGCCCAATGAAAATTAGTAAACGATGAAAAATATTGCATAAATAATAATAAAATTCCGTAATCATTAAGACAGTTGGTTGCTTATTCTTCTTCTGCTTCAAATAGTTCCATTTTTTTTCTTGTATCCCTGAAATCTGTTTTTTACAGTCTTTGTTATCAATATCCTTACGTTGATGTTGATATCATTTATTTCATTAAATTTATTGGTACGTGAAGTGTCTATTTTCTTCTATTTATTCTCAAATGATGAACATAAAACTGCTTTATGTGCTGCAGTTCCAGAAACAAGTAACCTGCAAGGGCGATATTTATGTCTTGATGAGTTATTGGTTGAAAACATCTTTTGGGTTGATGAAGTGGAAAGTTTGTTTGATGCAACAAGGCATATTGAGGGGTTTAAAGTTGTAGGTCTTGATTGTGAATGGAAACCCAATTATGTAAAAGGTAGCAAACCTAACAAGGTAAGTGTTCTTCCTGCTTTTAATGCTTTTCCATCTATCTTTCTCTGTTTATTTAAATTCTTGAAAATAATTATATCTGGGGTCTTCAGAGATGTGACATTTTCTAATCATAAACCGAACACATGATTCTCCCCCTTCCTTTTCTTTTTGAATTTTCGTGTTTCAGGTTTCTATCTTGCAAATTGCTTCTGAAAAGATGGTTTTTATCTTTGATCTGATAAAGTTATTCAAAGAAGTACCTGACATTTTGGATGACTGTCTCTCTCGCATTTTGCTGTCACCTAAAATTCTAAAACTTGGTATGAAAATTCTAAACATTAGTCTTCAAATTATTGGCAAATATTTTTGGTGGACAAGATTGATTCTTAACTTCTGTGAATTATTACTTTAACCTGAATGAAAGTGCTACTGTTGTTGGGCTTGGATAAGCACTATATTCTTTCAATTGTAAACGAACATCCTCAAGACAGATGGAGCACTTGGTTTTGTTTTGTAATAGTAACCATTCATAGCTTGTATTTTCAGGCTATAATTTCCAATGCGATGTAAGACAACTTGCTCACTCGTATGAAGAGTTGAGGTGTTTCAAGAACTATGAAATGTTGCTGGATATCCAGAATATTTTTAAAGAACTCCGGGGTGGTTTGGCTGGGCTTACAGAGGTATGTGTGTATGAATGTCTCTTTTAGTGTTTCATGTCTCCTTTAAAGTAGTTCTGATATTTGTTGAGGGATAGTTATCAAAATCCTTGGTTTTTTCCTGTTAGCTTATTTTGACGAAACTAGTGCTTTTAATGGTAAATCAGAAAATATTGGGAGCTAGTTTAAACAAGACAAGACGAAACAGCAATTGGGAGCAACGGCCATTAACTCCAAATCAAGTAATTGTTTCCCTCTCTTCATTGCTATCCATTAATGATCTCCATATTCTTAAAACTTATCTGAAGATGCATTTGTGACATTTGCTTCGAAGAACTCGAGTTTTTGTATAGTCCCTAGTATGCTACGTCTTGCAATCCACCTACATGCATTGTACAAAGAATTTTATTTTTCTAAACGTGGATTGAGTGATTCAAATTGTACTGTTCATATGATTTCTAAAGAAATTTGGAAGTGTAAGATAAGAATGAACGATTGCTATATATTTGAGGCGAGTCATTCAGTTAACGCTGTTCTACATGTGCAGTTGGAATACGCTGCTCTGGATGCTGTTGTTCTTGTTCACATATTCCGCCGTCTTCCTGGTCATGGACATGATAAACCCGAGTGGAAGTCTCGCATTGTATGTTACCATACCTCTTTTCTGCCTATTTTCCTTTTTTGCAAATTCTATTTTTCTTCTGTTATCGCGTTTTTTCTTTTTCTTTAGTTGTTGCACAATTTTGTTTTACCCAACTATTAGAACCATGCAAAAGAAAAAAAAACTGCATGCATAATTATCGATTTTTACTGTTTTTAACTGTCAAATAGGTATCCCACTCGGAAAAAGGCAAGAAGTTCAAGAAAAATACACCAGAAGTTGTAGACACTGACATCGAGACCAGCCAGCGTTCATTCTGAATTGAGATCCATTCTCAGTCTATTAAATGTGTATATGTGGAAAACTTTATATAGAAAAATAAGAAACTTTCATCATTAATTTCATTGAATAGTATCTTCTTTTTAAAAATCTGAAAGTTATAAGTTTCCATTTTGTACAGGCTATATTTGCTAGCGGCGATTACGGGTATTTAAGGTGATACCCAAAATAGGCTCGATGAAAATTGTATTTTTAGTTTCTTATAAAATAACTTATACATAACTGAGGTGACGAACTTGACTAAATTCAGAGTGGTCTTCCACTCTTATTGCAGCTACGGATGACTTCCTCCATTCATCTTAAGCCTCTCATTCCTTCTTTACCATAAACAAATTCATATATATGAAACGCAAATCCTAGCATTTCAAGTCTCTTGAATTCCACAATCCTTTCTTTCTCTCTATCTAACCAAACCAAAGGTTCACATAGAAAGGGAGATAGAGAGGTAAGGAAACCATAACAATAGAAAACAGAATAGAATTCTGAGACTCGAGATTGAATTAAGAATCATCCTCATCATCCTAGTGGCAAATCAAAGAGATGACAATGGTATACCACCCGCAGGCTTCATCATTCAATGCAGCGAGGACAGAGATCAAACTACACGAGATGAGAGTGAGAACCATACATGAAAACCAAATGAGGATAGAAAGGAAAAGGGAGAGAGCATCTTCTTATGGTTCTCATTACGAGTCATCTGATGCAAGGAGAGAAAGAAAACATAGTGGGAGTAGACCACCCCAGAAGTCACACTGGAATGATCTTGAGGCTAAGAGAAAGCGCAGAGTGGCCAAATACAACCTTTACGAATCCGAAGGCAAGGCCAAATCCTCTCTCAAGGAGGGGTTACACACCTTTAAGCAGACATGCATGAAGGTCGTCGCCGGTTTGGGCAAATAATGCACTGGACGGTGACATCTTTATCTTGTGTCACGTAGGTCTAATATTGTATAGTAGTTTTACTCATAAGGGACTCTTCCTCCTGCTTCCTATAATATAAATGCTTTTTTTTCAGACTTTGCTATACACATGTTCGCATGTGTTTCTTTTTTCCACCTTTGATTTATTTAGGTGTCGGAGAATTCAGATTCCTTATTTGCATGTTTGCTGTTGCTAGGATCTCACATATATACACATGTATATATACTTTCTTTCTTTCATGGATTAGTTCCATTTTGCAAAATCCGATCTTCTTTCCCTTTCAATTGGGGTCCTCGAAAGTTTGGAACAATGAGGTTCTAAACATTTTTTTTCTTGTTTTTCTTACGCTGGGATTCAAAACCAGTAAACAAATTGATTCTCCTTATTCGTGCATCTATTTATTAGCTTTAATGATAGTTATTTGGTTGACTACTTTTATAATTTATCCTCTTTCAACACTTGAGTACCAGAATTTGCTTATGAGATCATACAGTGAGTATGTTTCTACAGACTAATACAATGTTAGTTAAATATTTTCATTTCCATTTGTTTATAAAAACTAAAGAGCATCTTGATCAATAAATTAAACACTCAGAAACTATTTTGAAATGAAATCTATGTTAGTATTTTAAGCTGTATATTATACATCATAAGTATTATTTAATTAAATTTCGTATTAAACAAAAAATATGCTATATTAAATAAATCATATATAACTTTTATAATAATAAATATATTTAAATATATATTACATTTTATATTTATAATAATTTACCCAATAGTACTTTTGGATTATTAACTTTTGCTGTGGTAGTGCAAGGAAAACATCTTAATTTGCAAGTGTTTGGATTTTATTAATTAACTAATAAAAAATAATTATTAGAATGATGACTTTTAAGATATATATTATAAAATTTAACAAATTTTTCTTTCAACGCCCTTTATAATTAAATAATAATATTACAGATTGTACATTACCAGTATATTTAAAATAATTAAAATTTTAATATAGTGATAAAATTCTAATCTTCGTACTAAACAACTCCCTATGCTGAGGAAATTGCCAAAAGATAAATATAACAGCAATACGACTTCGTTTAACTGTTTAAGGAAGCAGCAAAGTGCGCGCCCCCACCCAACCCTCTCTTAAACCTGGGAGCAGAACAGAACAGAAACATGAGAGAGCTAAATTGAATTGAAAGACGAAAAAAGCGCGGGAATCGAAATGGGAAGCTCTAGCAGGAAGAAGGAGCAAGATCTGGAGTTCGAGAAAGTTCGCTTAATCAGTTTAGCTCTCGATTTCGGCTTCGACGAATCCTCCGCCAACAAATGCCTCCACCGTCTCATCTCTCTCTACGGTACAAACGCTACCCACACTTCACCAATTCGCTTTCCTTTCAAATCCCTTGCAATACAAATCAGTGCAATGCAACGCTATTAACTGAATTTGCTTCTCTTTTTTCTGTTCAGGGGAGGACGGTCGCGATTTCATCACCGTCGAGCACTGCGGCGACGATTTTCTCGTGACTCTAGCGGAGTCGATGCAGGCCACTGAAGATTGGGATGACCTTCAGGAAATGGAATCACAAGCGTGCGGAACCTTGACACACGTGCTCGACAAAACCGTTGCCCCGGGTGCCCATGCGGATAACGACCACGCTTCGAGAAGCTTCATTAATGTCGTTGGCGACTCGCCTCAACCGCAGAAACGCCGCGCTAATGTAGTCGAGTTGGATTCGAGTGACGACGAGGATATGCACTGTAGTGTTCCTAGGGGAAAATCTGTGGTAACGCAATACTTTTATTTTGTCTTTAGTTTTTTATTTTATTTGTTCAAGTATTTACAAATTGCAGTGTCTAAAATTTCTTCGGTTATTTTCTTTAATCTACCAGTGATATCAATATTATTTACTAATTATTTTCTAATTGTAAGAGCCTTTTGGAAAATAAAAGAAAAAAAAGTAATACACATTGTAATCTTTGACGCACTGTTCAATAGAGTGTTGAATATATAAGATTTGGATGTGGACAGGCATAACAGTGGATTAAACAAATATAGTGGATAGGGAATGAAGACTGACGCTGAAGAAATAAAAAAAAAACGGGAAGAGGAATGATAAGTGAGCTTTTCTAAAACTGTATCACAGTGATGTGTACACGTGATACTGATTAATTCAAATCTTTACGAAAAAGATTAAAGATATACCATGCTTTTAAAAGTGAGGAAAATGCATTGACATGGACAGAAAATTATCGTGGATCTGCGTATGTACTCTAGTGCTTAAATGTCTTGCTTCTTTAAAAGCCAAAAACAAAGCACAAAGATTGTTAAACAATCTGGGATAAAATGAAATTAGAAGAACAGGAAATGATGTAACTCAAACCCAATATAGCACCAATAAAAAATTGCAAGGAGAGTTTCTTTGATGATTGGGACATTGAACTGTTCCCAAAACATGTAAGTTTTTTACTTACCCTTTTTGCTTAGATGGTGAACTAAAAGTATTACATGGTTCTAATTTAGTTGATCATTTGGATGGGAATATTAATGGGTAGAAGTTTTTGTTATTTTTAGTTCTATTATATTTATTTTTTGTTAGCTACATTTTCTGGTATATAAGACTGATACCATGATGAGATTATACCAAAATAATTAATATTTGTTGTAGGATTACAGAAGTGGCATCACTCAAGGCTCCGTTTCATCAACTTCCAGTAAAATGCAATCCTCCTTTGCATCAAGGGATAAAAGCGGTACTCTCACTTACGAAGAATTGCAAGCTCTAGATGATATTGAATTGGCCAATGTTGTTATCTTTGGTAATAGTACATTTCGACCATTGCAGCATCAAGCATGTAAAGTAGCTTTGGCAAAGCAAGATTCCTTTATTCTTATGCCTACTGGGGGTGGTAAATCTCTTTGCTATCAGGTCAGTTCTTTCTTGTAACCCCCTTTCTGTAAGTTTATTATTTGGCCATATTCTTCAAATGACTTACTATGGATGATGGTTATATTATTCTGAAGAACTGTTTGCTCAAAAGTCCTAAAGATCTAGAATGTGGCAAATAATTGTATCTTGACTGTCCCTCTTTTATTCATTATTAAAAAGGGTTTTCCAAACTGTGATTTCTACCCAGAGACTCCATTGATTGGTCAATACTATTATCTGTTCCCTAATAGTTTATGTGCTTCTGACATTTTTGCTGTATTTTGTACTTACAGCTTCCAGCAACTCTTCAACCAGGTGTTACTGTAGTTGTATCTCCATTACTCTCTCTCATTCAGGATCAGATAATAACACTAAACCTCAAGTTTGGTGTACCAGCTACTTTCTTAAATTCTCAACAAACTGCTTCCCAGGCCACAGCTGTGCTCCAAGAGCTAAGGTGAAGTTTACTTCTTTGTTTATTCTTATCTATCTGATAATTTACCCATGAGAATAGTGTAGTTATACACTAAATGTAGTACACTTCCTTTAGAAAAAATCTTGTATGTTACTGCTTATTTTAATGTTTAAAATTTTCTTACATTAGTCTTCTTGTATCCAGAAAAGACAAACCATCATGCAAACTTTTATATTTGACACCTGAGAGAATTGCTGGCAACCAATCGTTTCTGGAGATTCTAAAATGCATGCATCGGAAGGTAAAGTTTTCTTGATTTGAGTACATTTTTTTGAGACCCTTTTGGCAGAGCAGTAGATTTTGAAGTTTGTATGGTCGGTGTTCCCTCTTGAATCCCAGGGACAACTAGCAGGTTTTGTTGTTGATGAGGCACACTGTGTCAGGTAAGCCTTGTTGTTTTTGTGTACAATCCCAATAATGGTTTTCATCAATCGGTACAATATTAGTTTCTATCTTAAAACCAATTGGCATTAAATGTAGTTGTCCAATAGATAAATAGTTGACTCCAATAAATGAGGCAGATGACATGTGACTCGCCCCCCTTCCACATATGTCAGCCAATTGTATGGAACTTTAGATGGACTGTAGACTCTAATACCATACAAGAATATTTCTCAAAACCATTTGGTTTATCACAATTGTATGGAACTTTGAGACATAACATTACCATTGATCACACATTCTTGAAGCTGTACTGCGTCATATGAGCTCATATATGACATACTGATTGATCACACAATATGAACAAGCTCCAAAGTTTAACTATTAATGAAGTATCATTATTCAGGAAATGTCTTTTTAAGTTAAGCTCTCTTGGTGCCAATTAAGAAGACAAATCGAATGAAAAATGAACAGATTGATTTTGGTTGGCAATAACACTCTTCGAAATAGTGTGATCACAAATGTGTTGGTGAAAATGATATGAAGAGAGTGAATTGAGGAACCCAATACTTTTAAAATCTTTGAATCACCCTTTTTGAAAAAATCTGAAAATTATTCTCTCCTTTTTAATGTTAGATCGTTCAATCTATTTGCTTTGGGGTTAGTACGAGATACGTTCTAATGCAAACTTCTAATGTGCACTGACCGACTTTGTACCTGCTTACATGGAGTAGAATGAATGAAATGATACAATTTGTATGTTCACAGTGCAGCTAATATCACAACAACAATGTCAATTTTATTCAATAATATCAAGATCCAAAGGTAATTCACAATTCAATCAATAAAAGAGTCAAGACAATGACCCACACAGCCAATTCTCACAATTAAGTGCAAGAATTGGAAAAGATAGGGCTTAAGAGAGATCACAAGAGATTCATATCGATTCATCCTCTACAACCGACAGGTGCATTCTGTCCCCAATTCAAAAATTGATTTTCCATCATTAGTCGCCTTTGTACAATGACTGATCAAGGGATGACTTCACTTGATGAACTTTTTCCCTCACCAATTCCTACCTCCAAAGGACGTCTCACGCTTGGGATGCTTAAGAATCAGACCTAAACTAAAAAATTCATATAATGTGGTAAAAAATGCAATAGCACAAACCCTAGTGCTTCAAGAGTATTTAATTCTCCAAAAATAACTTAGACCCTTTGAGTTCCAATTTTGGCAGAGTTGGCGCTGTGGGTCTTGGTAACACAAATGGCCAGGTTGTATGGAATCTATGATGCTGAGTAGTTGATACTTGAAAGTAGTCTGAGTTGGGAAATGGTTATATATGTTTAAGATAAGAAAACTATAAACATGGTAAACAGTTTTTGCTATATTTTTTAAGGTTTTGATTATAACTCGTAGTTTTTAAGTAAGATGATCAGAATGGGTCAAACTCTAACTTTGGTGTGCAAGCAGTACTAAAAACTGCTCGCCTAGCAAATGTATGCTACAACTGGGATGGACTTGTTAAAGTTATGTGCTACAACTGGGATGGACTTGTTAAAGTTATGTAATTTTGTTGTTACAAGAGATATAAAATTATCTGCCATTCAATCATTACTGTCAAATTGAATATTATGCTTTCCAGCCAATGGGGACATGATTTCCGGCCTGATTATCGGGGATTGGGATCTCTTAAGCAAAACTTTCCAGATGTACCAGTCATGGCATTGACTGCCACTGCAACCCATGCAGTTCGTGAGGTAATCAGAATATCAAGTCACTACGATGAACATTTCTATTGAGTATTTTCGCCCCCTTTTCAACTTTAAATCGTTTTTATTTTTCAGGACGTATTAAATGCTCTAAGAATTCCCCATGCACTTGTTCTTGAAAGAAGTTTTGACAGACCAAATTTGAAGTATGAAGTGATTGGTAAGACAAAGGAACCACTAAAGCAGCTTGGACAGCTACTAGTTGATCGCTTCAGGAACCAGTGTGGAATTGTTTACTGCCTTTCAAAAAGTGAATGTGTTGAGGTCTCTAAATTTTTTAATGAGAAATGCAAGATCAAAACAGTGTATTACCATGCTGGCTTGGCTGCTCGGCAGAGAGTAGCTGCTCAAAAGAAATGGCATGATGGGGAGGTCCATATTGTGTGTGCAACTATTGCTTTTGGAATGGGGATAGACAAACCTGATGTTGTAAGTTGAACTACATTTAAAATTCTGATTATGCTGTGATAATTCACAATTCTATGATCAACTTTGTTTAGGAATACTACACTTTTAAAAAATAAATTGCGCCCTTCCCTGGAGATAATTCCGTGTCTTGATAGTTGATGTATAAATTAAATGAACTATCATTGACTAAGAAATGACTGGGACCAACCTTTTTGTATAAATCCACAGCATTACCAAAAACTCCGTACTTTTGAAGTTTTTCTCCAGGCCTTTTTTTGTTGATTGAGTTAACTTACTATAAAAATGATACTCCTACAATTATTCAAATTCCTAGTGATCATCAGATAATTTTTTCCATACTGTACAAGTTGAAAGTATACACCCAAAATCTATTAGATCCATTTACCGAACCTGCCTTGTATACTTAAATGTAACATATTTACGTTAGTGCAGCATTTGAATGCTTGGCTAGGTTAAATATATCTACTTTGAAAATATAGGGATTAGTTCTAATGGAAAGACTACTTTATAGGTATCTTAACTTTACAGATTTTGTTACACAAATTTTCATTTATGTCATGCTTTCAGCGCTTTGTCATCCACAATACAATGTCAAAATCAATTGAAAGCTATTATCAAGAATCTGGAAGGGCTGGAAGAGATAATCTTCCTTCAGTTTGCATTGCTCTTTACCAGAAGAAGGATTTTAGTAGAGTTGTATGCATGATAAGAAATGGTCAGGGATATAAAAAGGAAAGTTTTAAGAGGGCAATGGTTCAAGCCAAAAAGATGCAAGAGTACTGTGAAATGAAGGTAATCAAGCTCCTTTGCATGTCAACATCTATTGTTTTTTTCCTTTTCTCTCTCACGTCTTTTGTCCGTTATCTAAAATGGGGTTTAAAAGAGTAAAGTATGAGCTTTGGATATAAATTTTCATATAAAAATCATCCATATATTGCTCACCGTGTTTTTAAGGGTATAGCAAATTGGCCTCTAGTGCAGAAAGGCGTTTATTCACAAGACTTTATGTTTTATATTTGTTTGGATGGATAGGTTGAATGCCGGAGACAAACTTTACTCAAACACTTCGGGGAATCTTTTGACAGAAAATCCTGCAAATATGGATCCAGCCCCTGTGATAACTGTCTCAAGACTGTATTATGAATTGCTGCACCATCAGTGTCAAGTCTGGTACGCTCTAACCAACTCTGGACTATCTGGAGCAGTACCTACTCTGCATTTTTGTCTTTCAGAATTTTTTTCTTAGGTCTTACCTGTTGAAAAGTCGAAATATCTTTCTTGGTCATTCATTATTGTTCAGATCTACAGAAGAAAGATGTCGATCCAAGATGTATAAAAATTTTGAAGGAAAAAATTGATGAATTAAATTTGCACATAAAATTATGATTATGCTAAACTGGAAATGACGTTCTATAGGTAGTATTGGTTCCTTCTAGGTCCTTGAAGTACAAGAACTGGATACAGCTGTACCAGCTGGTCCTCGTCTCCGTATTGAAGCTTCAAATTAATTTTTTCTCAGTTAATATGGGATGCTTTTGGGAACCATTATACTAATAGACTGATGGAGTTGTACATTTATATAAATTTTAATATCTGATTTTTCATTAATTAAACGCTGAAAAGTAATGATGATTCTCAATAATACTGTTTGTTCATATCAATTACATTCAACTTCTGCTCTCAATAACCCACCATAGAATCTTCTGGGACCAGTTATGATGTTGATTGATAACTTGTAGACATCGAGTACATATTGAAGCCTCTTTCACTTTCTCGAATAAGTGCATGCATTTAATTCTAATTGTCGGGGCACCAATGATAAAGAAGTCCATTGAGCAAAATGGATTTTATTGTGATGCACCATAAAAAATAAATTTATGTTCTCGTACAAATACTTTATGTTTTTTAATTAAAAAATATTACAAGTTATTTGGATAATACAATTGCATTTATAGAAGTTTCCCTAGTCGTGTGGAAAGATCAGCTCATGCATATAGACTGGGAATTAGGCTAATAACTGTTGAGTTTTTTTTTTTATAAAAAGATATTTTTTTACTATGAAATTTCATTGCACATCATGACATATTGCAAGATGTGCATCCTTTGAGTCCAACTCCATAACCTAGAGTTCTTTACTGATTCACTTGTGATCGTGATGCATTTAGTATGGAGTCCACTGATATATTAAAAGCACTCAACCAAATATTTTGATCTTATTAACATGGTACAATGCAGAGTTTTAGTGAATGTAGGTTATGAAATATGAATCTGTGAATGTAACACAAAAATGACAAATCATAGTTTAAAGGTGAATTATAGGACATGAAAGCACATGCAATGTATTCCCAATTAGTCCCGATATTGTATTCTTTGGTGTCTTTTTATAACAAAAAAACAAATTTTCAGAATGACGTCTTAACTACATGCCTTTTTTTGTACCAAGTTCACCATCACATGAACTCTTCTATTAGTACATGTATGTATAGAAAGCTCGTTATAACCGGCGTAGCATGAGATGATAAGACACGTGACATATTAGACAAAAATCAACCTTAAAACAAAATAGTTCATAAATGATGTTTTTATTCTTTACCATAGAAACTAATTGTCCTTACTATATTAGTTTGCCTTCCTAATCTTAAAGCACCATAAGTTGTATGATTTGATGTTTGTTAAATCAAGCTTTCTGTTAAATGTAAATGTGTTCGTTATGCAATGTAAAGGGCTTAGCGTGATGGTGCAAAAGATGCAAACTTTTTAAGATACAAAAGAAATGAAGTCTCTCAGATAATATGTCGAAATTATATAGCAAGAGGAGAAAGTAAATTCTGTGTATAGAATTCTAGAAATTCCTAACAAGGTACATGATTTCATCAAGAGAATAATTTCTTATTTTCCAACAATGTCAACGTTGTGGAAAGTAAGTCACAATTTTAAAAACAAGATAACCTAACGGTAAGAATAATAAAAACCAGTGAAAATATAAGGAAATAAAATATGTAAATGTTGTACTAATAAACAAGATTTAAAAAGCCCATTCACGTATAGGTGTGAAAAACTAAGTTGTAAGTACGAGACTCAATTTTATACCTCAAGTTCATGTATGTGGGCCTTACACATTTTGTTAACTATTTTGTCAGTTTTGCCTCTTACTAACTACTTTGTAAATTTTAAAAAGATACTAATATATACAAATATTTGAAAATAGTATGCGACTTTTTACCTTTTTGAAACAACATATGGTACACTTTATTTATTTTGAAATATAATAATTATGTTTAAATTAAATGTATATATAATTATTATTATTTTGAATTTAAAAAAATCAATAAAAAGATCATTAAAAAATCTAAATAATTTTTTAATAATAATATGATATGACAAAGATCACATATTAATGAATGTAATAAAATTGTTTTCTACTTTTAATATATCTTCGATGAGGATTGGTTTAATTTGGTTATGAGTACAAGTTATTTAAATGAATTAAAATATTACCATTTATTAAATTTAATTATTCAAATTTTATTTCACAAAAATCATAATCTCCTCAAAATAGTTACTTTGTTTTTTCTCTAAATTTTTTTGAAATAATTATTTCTCATTTCACATAAATGAATTCACTTTAAAGATCATGGTGGAAAATAGAATACTTCAGTTCGATTAGAAATTATTTTTGAACAAATTTTTCAATTTTTTTTTCTTAGGTTTGTTTTTGGGAAGAGTTACATGCCTAGGGTTAAGGCTTTGCATGTGAGGTTTCTAAAACAAAGATGAATCTATGTTCGATTAGAAACATAATGATATGTTTATATTGTTGATTAAAGTATTTTATATACAAGTTTAGTTCTTGTGAGAGTAGTGGAGTTGAGAGTTTATGCTTGGTTAAACAGGTTGTAAAAGTAGAGGAAGCTAGTTATAATTTAATAACACCTTAAGGTAGATTATCAGGACTATGGATAAGACTTTGTCATAATGTTCTTGTACATGAATTGTGTTTTGTTGGAGAATATTTGAAGCTTTTTGAGTTTTGATATGAATAGTATATATAATGATAATTTCTAGAAATTTATGATAATGATTTTAGGTTTGGAATATAGTTGATGATTTTATATACTGAATTGTTGAAAGTGATGAAAATGGAGAATTTGTATACATTGTCTATGTGTGGAACTATAGATCGGTTGTAATATGACATAATATATTAATAAAAGGATGAAATTGAGAATGATATTTGTGTTATTGCAAGTGAGACTAGTAGTGCTCGAACAAAAAATGTGCACCATTAAGATGTTTTGAATCATACTTGTTTATGTTGAATTAAGTTAGATGAGATATGTTGCAAGTGGTTAAATTGGTTTAAGATGATCTTCTTTAGAAAATAATTGCTTAATTATGTCTATGAAAAAGTGAATTATAACATTTTTGGATCAATTTGTCAATATCTATACAATTATACAATTCTACAAAAATTGAGTTCCGTATATAATTGTTAGGAAACCATTTATTCACTCAACGAAATTCATTTATTTAAAAACCTAAAAGGTTTGGTCATTGAATGACCACTTATTCATTTGGTGAAATTAAAATAAATGAAAACTTGAGAGTTTTACTTATGACTAAAAAGTTGCTAGATAAGCAAACTTATAGTTGAGAGAGCAAATTGATGGCTGAGCAAAGACAATATTTTCTAGACTTTAAACATGTTTTTAAAATGCTAAAATTTTTATGTTTCACTAAATTGTTATTTTATCAAGTTATAATATTGAATATTATTATAGTGTGATGCATGGTGAATTTAATTTTATTAATATATTTTTTTATGTGACAATATAAAGTTTTGAATGATAAATTTGATGTGAGTGTATATTATATGATTGATGATGTATGTGATAAGATGTAGAATTTAAATTGTATGATGTGGAATAAAATATAAATTTGAAATGTATATGAATAAGAATATATGATGATCATGTTGTGATATGACACATAGTATGTTATACACATTAGTGCAAAAAAGCTCTTAAAACAACTATTTTTAAAGGTCTTAGACAACAATTTTGAAACCGTAGTCTATCAGCACATAGTCTATACTTTTGACTTATAGACTACAATTCACAACCGCAGTCTATAAGACATTATAGACAATGGTTATTTTGATCAACTGTCAGTTATAGTTCACAACAAATAAGGTCAAAGTATACCAAAGAATGGTATAGATTGTAGTTGTCTTCAAAACCATCGTCTATACGACAATATAGAAGGCAATTGTAGACACAACCATTGTCTATTGAGTCTTATAGACAGAGGTTGTGGACACAACCTGATATGACCCAAATTTACAATAAGCTGACCACGAATCTAAAGGACTATTCAAGATAGGTCAAACATCTCATGCAGAGACATAGGGCCCCATCATCCATCAGAAGATCTTCAAGAGAAGAACAATTGGGCATGGGCCAAAGTATCAATTACTTTTCCTTCTAGTCTTTTTAAGACAAGTTTAATTTGTAATCAATTGACTTACATTGGCCCAATTAGAAGAAGAATAAGCTAGCTTAGGCTTCTAAAAACTCTAATTTTTAGAAGATCGCACACGTGCTCACCTTTGACCTAGATTCTAGAAGACTCTCACAGTTGGCCTAGTTTCTAGAAGCTTGTACTCATTTATGCCCCTATCCTTTCTCTCTTCCTTTCCAAGGCACTCATATCTATAAATAGAGTGTCTCCCCTCTTGTAAATCACATTGAATTTTGAAGTAATGAAATTTTGTTTGAGTGAGTCTAGAGTGTTCCTATATTTTCTATGAGTTTTATCTTGGCAGAGATAACTACAAGTGACGACTCCATCCTCACTCATCTTGGAGCTTCCTCCCCCAAGTGGCGTGATCCCTCTTCATTTCTCTCCACTCCCTAAGCTTCCTCTTCTCCTTACTATTTTCTCTTCAATTCCGCCATTACACTTCTTTTCTTTTGTTCATTATCTCTTTAATTTTTTTGCCATTTTATCTTCCTTTTCAATTCGATTTCTTCAGTCCTTTGTCTTGCTTTATTTTTTGTAATCATCATCATCATCTTAGTAATTGTGTTTTTCTTTTACTCTTTTGAAGAGAACTTTCACACTTACTTAACCACTTGGTTAAGTACATGTCCAATGCCAATTTTCACTGAGTTTCGCCTATCATTGCTAATCAAAATCATAATCCAAGTGAAAATCTTAAAAAACATGTTGATGAACATATATTTATTCACACTCAATAGCTTTAATCATGGATTATTGGATTATAATAATAAATAAATTCATTGTTTAAATTAATATTCATATAATTGAGTTTATTTGGGCTTTAACTATTATTTGTGTTAATTTTGTGTTTTTAGAGTAAATGGTCTGAAAGAAGCGTCTACCTTTGTGAATCGGCCAAATATGCAAAAAATCTAAGTTGCTTCTTGAATCAAAACAAAAAACAAATTTCAAGGAGAAGAAAGAGAAAATAAAATCTACAATATCTCAGAAACAGAATTAGAAGCAAATCTTCTACAAAATACAAGAATTTTGAAAAGTTGGAAATTGTTAACAAAATCTAAATTACAATATTTTCTCAGGATCCTTGGAGCAGAAAAGTCTATAAAAGGACATAAGCATCAATGAGAAAAGGGGAGCTTGATAGGGTTTTCTTAGTTTATTTTCTTTTTTGTAATTCTTTTGTTTTGCCTTCGCATGAAAGACTAAACCTTTTTTGTTGATTCCTTTGAAAATTCTCATTGAGTTCAGAGGTTTTGGTCAATAAAAGTTTCGATTTTTAATTCTCTATAGTAGTTGTTTTAATATTCTAATCTCCTGGAAAATTGGGTTTTTGTGAGAGATTGTACTTGAATGCATGATTGAGAGTCTTTTTTATCTTAAACTTTGGTTTCTTAGTTCGTATTGTTCTAATTAGTTTCTTGGACACATGATTCAAGAGAGAAGAGATAAGCATTCTCATGGAGTATACACATAAATAACTATTTTATTTTAAATTAATTTTAATCACAAAAACAAAATTATAATCTTACAATTTCATCAATTAAAAAAAATTATCAATTATATTCATTATATCACTCACAAATTTTTATAAATTTTCTTTCTACTTTATATTCTTCTTTTCTTAATCCAAATAACCTCAACTTTTACATCTTTTTTACCTTCAAATATATCATTTTTATCACTCTTAAGTCCAAACAAAACATTAATGTGCCTAACACATTTTTATTACATAAGCAGGAAATATATATATTACCTTATTTAATACTCAACTTCTGCAAAATAAAAAATAGATAATAACATTATTGGAAGTAATATTAGAGAAATAGTTACAGGTTTGTAGAGAAAATTAAATAGACTACAAAAATTTCACAGGCATTGTGCTTCACGTGACAGTATTTATACACATTAAGTAGAAATTAACATGGTTTCTGAACCTCGCTGACTTTTACAAATTAGCAACTCACCTGAGCTTCCATGATCAACTTCATCACTATATTATATTCTCTCATTCACCACAAAATTTATCAGTATTATTATTAATAATAATAATAATATAAGAAAAGTAATTTATACTTTTGTTAGACAATCCTCTTGCTTCTTCCCTTCTTACATAAACAAGAATTTGGTGTATATCTTTATTTTTTAAAATAAAGTGTTATTAGTGAGTGTGATTTAAGGCGTTAATTAAGAAATGAGTGAATAAAAAATATTTAAAAAGGTGTAATTTGTTGAGAGCAGTTCTTTGACTTAGCTTTTATTTATTTTAGCCCCACGAGACCCCCGTTTTATGACTCTGGGCCTTTCTTTCTGTCTGGTCTTTGCAAATTAATACCACACGCAAACTAATAACTGTTTTCTTCTTCTCTTACCTCTTTCTTTCTTTCTTTTCCTCCTTTCAGTAACACAGACAATACTGAATGCACGTTTCAGTGTGTTGAGACCGATGCAAAATAGAGTATAAGCATTGTTCACTGAGTGCTTTGTTTGTTGAGAGAGATTGCTGAAAATGACCCCTAACTCCCAAAGTTTATTTCCATTTTCAAGGACCCTCTTTCAAAAAGACTCCAGCTTTAGGACACACGATGTGTTTTCTGGATGAAAGAAGGAAACTTGAAAATGGGGTTTTTCTTCCGATGAAGGACTTCGGTTCTTCTTCAGATTTGGTTTTTGAGAGAAAGTAACTGTCAACAGGATCTCATTGTTTGTTACAGCAAATATTTTAATGGAGATTAACAGAAAACGTCTCAAGGGAGGCTTCCTTAGCTTCTTTGATTGGAATGGCAAATATCAAAAGAAGCAGCTTTGTGACAGTCCTAAGTTGCCTGGTAATTATCGGCAGTCTCTATTATATGTATTTATTGTTCTTATTTGTTACACTTCCATCTTGCTTGCTTTGTTCAAATATTCTGTACCTTTCTCAAATCATTGGTCATTCTATGGAGTGAAGTGAGTCTGATGGGCCTGTTCTAAACATTTATGCTACATGTACTGTAGAAATTTCAAAGCAAGGAATGGAAAACATGGACAGCATGCCAAAGTCAGAGGTCAATGAGGTGTGAATTTGTTCAGCCTTTCACAGTTCAAGAGTTATTTGTAACGTTTTTGTTTTTGTTTTTTCTGCCTTTCTTTCATAATACAGTTTATTTTTTGTTGGTTGTTGCAATTTTTTCAGATGAAAATGAACGGCAATGGAGCAAATCCTAGTAATAATGCAAGTTGTGGTTTTGATTGTGCCATATCAATTAGTAGTGATGAAGGGTGTCAGACCAAAGTCCCAGGGTTACTAGCCAGACTCATGGGTTTGGATTTATTGCCAGTTTCAACTGTCTCTGAGCTCTCTTCATCATCCACTTCCTTATATGGCTCCAACTCTCTTGGATCTTCCCATTCTGGTGATGCGGAGGCTCTTCACTCAATGGTTGACTATTGTTGTCATGTGGATTCGCTAAACATGGGACTTAAGTCGGGCAAGTCTTCTTGGAGTGTCATGGAATCAAAAGTGAGAAACCCGGCCATGAAGGGATTTGAGACTGAGATGTTGCCTCCAAGGTCTGCCAAAACCATTCCAGTTACTTATACCAAACTTTTGTCTCCTATTAATAGCCCTGGTTATATGCGACCTAAGCATGCAACTCAAATTATGGAGGCAGCTGCCAAAATAATTGAGGCAAGTTCCCAGCCATGTATGAGGAATAGAATGTCTTCAGCTGGACCTTCATCTGTACCCTTAAGAATTCTTGATCTGAAAGAGAAATTGGAAGCTTCCCATTATGAATCCAAGTTCATAGGTAAGCACACTGCTAACCCTCTTAATGGAAAGCCTAGTGAGAGGAGAAACAGTTTATGTAAATCTACTTCGAAAGGCTTAAGAGATTCAGAAAAAAACAGTTCTTGCCGGTTGGCAAGCAAAGGAAAATCTGCTTCACTTGCAATTCCATCTAGAACCAATGTTCAGAGCTGTGATGAATTGACTTTGAATGGTAATAGGAGATGTGTGAAGCAGAAGGAACATAATGATATAAAATCAAACCAGTTGTCTCGGAGCCAGAAAAAACAAAGTGCAGACCGAGCCAGAGTCATTCAGCAGAAAGCTTGTACAGGCCAGAATAGTAATGTGCTTAGGAAGAATAACCAAAAGCTGAGTAGTGAAACCACCAAAGGCAACCCGACTTACAAGGCATACTCCCATAAGCCAACACAAAGTTGGTCTTTAGAAAGTTCTACTGGAGCAAAGAAGACCACTAAAAAGGGCGTTGTAAAAGCCAACACTGAGCCCAAAAGGTCAGGCACAAGGGTAACAGGTTCTCCAAAATCAGTTTCCAAAAGAAAGAGCATTTCCCAAAAGAAAAACTATATCAATAGGGAGGTTCACAATGAGGCAAGAGGCACTGATACTGCAACTAATAATTATGAAAACAAGTCCATAAAATGCAATATTACAACTGATGGAAGTATTAACCAGGATGCATTTAGTATGAAAGGAAGCAATGGTGTGATTTCATTTACATTTACATCTCCCTTGAGAAGAAAAATGCCTGAGTTACAGTCCTCTACGGAGAAAACGATGGGAACAAGTAACAAAACTGATGTCAATTCTTGTAGCAATAACGATATGCTCTATCCCAAAAAATCATCATTATCCCCTCCCAGGTTACATGTAATAGATGGTGAGGCTTTAAGTGTCCTTTTGGAGAAAAAGCTGCAAGAATTAACATCTAGAATTAACCCAACTCAATGCTCCCTGAAGATAGAATGGTCCTCTGCTGGTTTGGGAGACAGAAGATTTCACCCCTACCTGGTTAGTAATAAATTCAATTGTTTGTCAAGTGATAATATGGTGCTTAGTATGAATCAGCAACCACTAGTCTCTTTCATTTCTTTTATACTGTCAGTTTCATCTATTATGGATTTCATTTTCCAATTTTGAATTATTAAATGTAACTACCTGGTATCAATTGTCAAAGGGAATATATTTTAGGGTTTTGTTAGGGAAGGAGGATGATATGGGGATATGTCTGATACGATCTGCTCACTATTAAGCTATTCTTATTTTCAAGTTTAGATCTTTTTTATTTATTTTGAAGTTTGAACTGAAAAGAACCGTATACTACTATTAGCACTCAATCCCTCTTCACTTGTGCAGACAACAGAATCAATCGAAGGGCCTAGCTGTAGCAGCAACAGTGAAAGCAGAAATGAAAGTTACTTGGATAGTGCGTATGGTAATGCCTTAGTAATTTTTTTTTTGCACTGCCGTGAGCATATTTTTATCCAAATCTAAAAGCAAAATCAGTAGCCTTCACTTTCTTGTAGATTTATAATTGAATACTGCATCAAGTTTATGAATCTTCAAGGGGGGAGGGGAGTTATTATTAGAACTGCCATTGAGCTAGATGTGGCAATGAAACTATGCAGATGTTGCAGAAAAATCTAAATAACTGGCCAATTTTGCTTTATAATGGAGTCTTTATGACAGTTTCAATTTAATGTCTAACATCCAACTGACCCTGCATGTATTATGAAGATATATCTGTTATTCATCAAGTTTAGGTCATGAAAATAACTTGAAATTTTTGTTGGTTTCTCAACACAATTCCACAGGCTCATCAAATATTAACAGCTATCCATATTTACTTTCTTTTTAGGCAGCAGAGTTTATTCTTCCATGCAAGATGAAGAGGTATCTGGTTTTTCTCCAATGAATGAATCTCTGTCACTTGAAAACGAGGCCGAATGGTCGGACCAAAGCTCTTCCATAGTGATGGGGGATGACATGGTTGCCATTGAACAAATTCAGCCGAATTCAGTCGAATTTACTAGATCAGCTAGGAACGTGGAATTTGAATATGTTAAGGAAATACTCAACAACGTGGAGCTGATGACAGAAAAATTTTTAATGGGTGAGACAGATAAGATCATAATGCCAAATCTCTTTGATGTATTGGAGACTAAGAGCATTGTGGCAGAAAACTTTGGAAAGTACTCTAAGATTGAGAGGAAGGTTATATTTGACACCATGAGTGAGTGCTTAGAGTTAAGATGTAGACAAGTTTTTGTTGGAAGCTGCAAAACATGGCCTAAATGGGTGTCTTCAATTCAGAAGAAGAGCTTTTTAGCAGAAGAGTTGTACAAGGAAATGTTGAGCCTTAGGAGCACGGAAGAATTAGTGGTGGATGAACTTGTCTGCAAGGACATGAGCACCCAATGGGGTAGATGGCTTGAGTTTGACACTGAAGCATTTGAAGAGGGTTCAGAACTTGAGTTTGATGTTGTGACCTGTTTGATTAACGAATTGGTTTCTGATTTGCTGCACTTTTAATTCCTCAGCAGCTTACATTAACATTTTTCACAATGTATGTATACATAGTCACATGGTAGGCTTTGAAATAGTTCTCTATAATTGTAAACAACCACACCATCAAAATTCCCTCTAGGTTCTTTCCTTTGGATGCTCGTTATTTTTCTACTTATTGACACTAGAATTTATCTTAATCCTTAAAAGGTCTAATTTAGTATGTTGTTCTCCCTTCTCACAAATATTTGTTCTTTAAAAAGAAGTCACTACTACATTTAAAAGGTTAATGTTAGACATTAAAATAAATGTTCAAGTTAGCAATATTGCATAAGTCATATCTCACTTGTTTGTTTTGCTCTGCAAACAAAATATCATATTAAAGGAAAATCTAAAAGAATTCCAGTACTTTGAGACAAATTTCTTAATAAGCATATTTAGAAGAAAAAATAATGAAAAAAGTTATAATTTGTTTTCTTAAATTAAAATTAGCTTATATAAAGTCTAAAATAAGAATTTAGATTGAATAATGTTATTTTTATAACAAATTTTACAACAATGAAAAGAGAGAGAAGAGAAAGTAAATAATCTTCTGGGACAGAAAGTGAAAGAAAAAGGGTTATATGAATAACAGTCATATAGACTATTTTGGTCTTGGTTTTGGAAAATGATACACAGTTTTAAACATATGACTTGCATAGTTTTTAACTTATTTATGATTAACACAAATAATTTGAGGGAGTTTACACATATTATATATGCATGTATGTATGTATATATATATATATATATATATAAAATGTTTGATTATCTCAAATAAACAAAACCTAACAGGTTAAAAGATTACAAAGAGAAAAATAAAATGATCTGTTTCTGTTTTCTTTTTAATTATTTACATCCAGAAATAGAGAAATAGAATGATGATGGTGTATAAAGTATTGCAAGAAAGTGCATTGGAGTATAAACATAATAAGCATGTAGGTATAATTTTCTAAAGAATACAAAAGATATGATAAGCTTTAAATTTAAAATAGACAAAAGGATCCCAATTATAAATGCATTGAATTGAACAGCTCCTGTGGAAATGTTTGTATAGACTTGAGACAGTAGGGTTGCAGCCATGACCCATCGTGGGGTTCAAGCCATGATTTTTTTGCTTAAATGGTTGTCTCCTTCTGTATACCGTTATGCTTGCCCATTACCATTGTTTTTACAGACTAGACAACACAATTTATTTTTATTCAACATCTATATATGTTAATTAATTCTTTTTTTAAACTCTGAAAATCGTTCATATAGTTATATAAAAATATAGTTAAAATAAAATATATTTTTTAATATGATATCAGAATTCTATTCTAGTACATATAGTTGATAAAAAATATTTTATAATATTTAAATAGGTGTAAAGTGAATTGATTTTGTAATGTTAACTAAATTTAAATTTAAAATGTATTTTTAATATAGTATCAGAGTTATTTAAAATGTATTTTAGTAAGAGTTAAATCACGCTTTATCAGATCATTTTTATAGTCTAAACTCAATTTTAATTTTCACTTCTTAATATGAATATCTCTTTATTCTTAATATGAATGCTTTCATAGATCACCTAACCATTCTTCAATTTGTTTTATTACTGCTTTTAGTAGTATTTCTGCTTTTTTTTTTTTAGGTATTCCTCTTACCTCTAGTATGCTCCTCCATGTTCAGCAATTATCTACAGGAGAGAATTAAATTAAAATGTTAAAATAGATTAAAATTAACATATATTAACTTTCTTTTAAGAGATTGACTATTTTCTTTATAAGAGCTTATGAATTTAAGAGGTTGACATTTTCACACTAATGTTTTTTTGTGATTCAGACTAAAGTGCAATTTTTATCTTCAATTTTTATATTTTTAAATTGAGCAAATGTAACGTCGAAATATATGTTAGAATGTGAGATTTGTTAACTAGTTAAAAATTAAAAAAAAAATATCATATTAGTTTTATATATTTTGTTTAGAGAGAGAAGAGAAAATGGAGGAAAGAAGAAAATGATATATTTTATTAATCAAGAATTATTATACACTTACACTATTGAGTGTTATATTTATATAGCACATAAAAAGATAAAAAAAAATAAAAATAAAAAAATAAAAATATTATAGAGCAGTTACAACTGATAAGGTAGTTAAACTGAAAATCTAAAATATTATATGAGATCATTTTTATCATTTAATAGACCCACAAGTTGAAGCATGTATGTCTTTCATGTTCAGTTTGGATAAGTTCTCACGAAATAACCGAGGATGCAAAGGTTTGATCAACATATCAATCACTTGATTAAAGGAAGAAACTGAAATTAAATGAATGAGACCTTCTTGAAGTTTAGTCTGAACGAAATGACAATCAATTTCAATGTGTTTCGTCCTCTCATGAAATGTGAGATTCTTTGCTATGCATATAACAGATTTATTGTCACAACAGACAACAAAAGATTCAGAAATATGAGTATGCAAATCATGGCACAAATATTGTAACCATTGAAGTTCACAAACAAGTGAAGCTAGTGCTCTATATTCTGCCTCTGAAGAAGATTTGGACATTGTAGATTGCTTTTTAGACTTCCATGAAATTAAAGAGTTTCCCATAAACACACAATAACCAGTAATAGACCTTCTAGAATCAATGCAAGTTCCCCAATCTGAATCAGAAAAAGCTTTGATAACAATTTGATTATTACTAGAAAAGAATAGACCAAGACCAAGACATCCTTTCAAATATCGTAATACACGAAGAGCTGTTATCATATAAGGTTCTCGTGGATTTGAAATAAACTGACTGAGTTTATGAACTGCAAAACTGATATCAGACCTAGTGTGAGTAAGGTATAACAAGCGCCAAATCAATCTTCTATATTCACCTTGATTCAAAAGTAATGAACCTTCACTTTCAGAGAGAGGATAAGATGGTTCCATGGGAGAAGAGGCGGGTTTGCAAGCCAATAAACCACTATTAGAAAGAAGATCTAAACAATATTTTCGTTGATTGAGAACAATACTAGAAGGTGAACGACTTATCTCAAATCCCAAGAAATAGAGAAAAGTACCAAGGTCTTTGATACTAAATGAGTTATGAAGATGAGTTTTAACACGCTGGATTTCCTGAAGATTATTGCCAACCAACATAATGTCATCAACATATATCAAAGAGCGGTGAAAGAATGATCAGTTGTACTTTGAACATAACCAAGTTGTATTACAGTATGAGTTAATTTTGAGTTCCATTGTCGACTCGCTTGCTTTAGTCCATATAAAGATTTTCTAAGTTCACAAACTTGTGTGGGATGAGAAAGAGTAAGGCCTGCGGGAGGAGTCATGTAAATTTCTTCATCAAGATCACCATGAAGAAAAACATTATTCACATCTAGTTGATGAAGAATCCATCTATTAGCACTTGCTAAAGACAAAATAAATCCAATAGTAGTAATTTTAACTACCGAAAAGAAAGTCTTAAAATACTCAATACCTTCAGTTTGAGTATATCCTTTGGCAACCAAACGAGTATTGTACCTATCAATGGTGTCGTCTGATTTATGATTGGCTTTGAAAATCTATTTACACCCGACGCTTTTCAGGAGGCAAATACATCAAAGACCATGTTTATTAGACTCAAGAGCATCAAGTTCATGTTGAATAGCTTCTTTCCAATAATCATGTTGTATCGCCTCTTTAAATGATTTAGGTTCTTCGATAGAAGAAATATTATGACAAAAAGAAGAATATCTAGGAGAACAATTATGATAAGAGGGATACTTTTGTATATGATATTTAGTACTTGAAGAATGATTGGTAACATCTTTTGAAGAGAAGAAAGTAGTGTGATAGTCCTTCAAGTATCCAGGTGGTTGTTTGAGACGAGTAGAAACTCGAACAGATGAAGGTTGTGGATCAGAATGTTGGTGTTGCAAGACATCAATATCAATTAAATGTAATGGTGTATAAGAATCAGTAGCAGGAAGACTAGATGGTAAACAATTTAAGAAACTAAAGAAACAATATCATTATCAAAAATAGAAGGAAGCAAATGCTTAAACATATCATGTGTGTCCAAATTGGTATCTATGTTGTCCTTATAAAAAGGAAAATGATTTTCATAAAAAATAACACTGCGTGTCACAAAAATATTTTTTTGATTCATATAAAAAAGAGTAAAACTTTTTACCCCATCTTTGTAACTGAGAAAAACACATTTTTCTGCCTCTAGAACTAAGCTTTGTTCTTTGAACACTACTAGTAGTAGCGAAAGCCAAACAACCAAATTTTTTTTATGAGATAAATCTAGTATGTCATTATAAACCATTTGATATGGCGATTAATCATGTAAAAGAAGAGTATGAGTTCTATTATTTAAATGAACAGAGTGTTTGGAGCATATGGCAAAAAACAAAGAGGTAAGTGAGACTGAAAAATCGGTGCACTAGCGACATTCAAAATAAGTTAATGTTTGCATTCAACAATACTATTTTGTTAACTAATTTGATGAACAATCCATTTTCTATTAAAAAAATCAATCATAAAAAATTCAGAATTATTATCACTTCTTAATACTTTCAAATAACAATTAAACTAGTTTTCAATTATATTAATAAAATTTTATAAATATGTGGATGTTTCAACTTTAATTTTGATTAAACAAATTCATGTATGTCATGTACATAAGCAATGTACACTAATGAGGTGATAAACGATAAGTGAAACAAGTTAAGGGCATGATAAACTTGAAGCATGAATGTGTTAACAGTGGGCCATGGAGGAAAAACAAAGAGAGGGTGAATCCAAAGAAATTGCAGGCATTAAAGAAAGAAAAATAATAGTTTTTGGAATGTAATGAAAATGGAGGAAGTTGTTATTGGTGGGCACATGGGTCCTGAGAGTGTGAGGTGAGAGAGAAAAGTGGTCTTGACTTTTTCAAGTTGATGCAGTTGTAGAGAAGAGAATGGGATTCCACACTGTTTCATGAATTTTATTGTGTGATTTGCCTCCATTGTCAACGCACTACACATGTCATAACATAACAATCAATCTATTTCTAACCTCAAACCATTTATTACAACACAACATCGCATGTGCTTTCTTTCTCACTTCCTTCTCTTTCTCTTCCTTCCTTTCATCTTCTCACATCTCCCATCAACTTTCTTTACCCATTTAGATTCATCAACTCTCTTATAAACACCTTTCATAAATATAAATCTTATTTTATAACTTATTTTTATACTTACACTTCCCATTGCTATTAATGACCTTGCATTCTTCCACTTGCATGTCAAATTCCACCACATACTCTACTACCCACAACAAGTGTATTCATATTATATTAGGGTTGTTAAAAGAAATTCAGTTTGGTATTAAAAATAGCATTGAAAACAAAAAGAAATATGCAAAAAACATAGAGGAATGAGCATCTTCCTCCGAGTTTCGTTCACCTTTTCTAATGAAGTTCAATTATTAACTGGTATTGAATCGGATAAGAACAGCAACATTTCTTAATTCAGATTAGATTTCCGTACTCTAAATTATTTGCTGCTGACGTTGAGATCGGGAAATGGTATTAAGTGAACCAATTCAAATAACACATTGAATAATTATTTTTTAAGTTAGAATTTAAAAATGTAAATTAACAAACTAAGAACAACATTAAAATTTAGAGGAAACATGTTGTAACATTTTGATGAGAAAAAAAAAATTGTAACAATTTTCGAGACTTAGATAATGGTTTGTTGTTTTAATTTTGGTTTGTTTAAAATTTGTGTAAGAATAGAAGAGAGATGCAGATAATGTTATTTTGTAACAGTGATGAGGTCTGATATTCTTTGGTTGATTTCTTGGGTTTGGAGAAAACTGAAAAGAGTCTCTGCTTTCTATGATGTTCACAGATTAATATGCTATGTATCTTCTTTCTATATCATTAATTTAATCCATTTTTTAATTACAATTATTACAAAATGCTCAACCCAACCACCGCAACTGTTGGAGCATCCTATGCTCCATACAATGCTTTCTAATATTTTTCATTATTTCATTCATTTCACAATTTATTTAACTCCAAACCTTTTTTTTATATGCTTTCTGTAATTAATCAATAATATTTATATTATCTAATTCTCTCTATGTCACCAACTTCCGAACATTAATTTTCATGTCTTGTTCACTACTGTGTATAAAAAAACAGTAAAATATGTGAGACTGGTATAAAAATGAGTATCACTCAAAAGAAAGAAAGAAGACCAAGACACTTCTCTTTATTATAATACTCCTTTTAATTGTTTATTGAATAAGTTTTGTTTTAAAAAATGAAAAAACAAATAATTGAGATTTTGTAACATTCATAAAATATAAAACATAACTTAATTTATGAATATGTACATGTCTCCAAATATAATATAATATAATACATCAAAAGAATCTATGCAAATAAACTAAACTGAAACAGTTTCTTCACATATTTATTAACATCCGTGCAGTGTAATATTTTATATTCTCGTATTAAAGCACAATTACAATAGTTATAAAGATAACACAACAAATACACAAAAATAAATTAATTAAAATGATTAACTTTTTAATAAATTAATTTTCAACATTAATTATCACTACTCCTTAATATTCATAACTCATTCAACTCATCTCATAGATGTAACCACTTCTAAAAATCTACATTAAGATAGACGCACACGAAATTTTTATCATGACACAAATTCAATCATGGGCATGGATGAAATATAAAGTAAGGAAAATTAAGTTCTCTTTCTCTGACTGGATTTTATCTCCTCTAACCTGCATTAATATGGCAACAACATAACCTATAGGGGATACAAGTTTAACCAGCATTATATTTGATTGTTTACTCACTGTTTGTCGTTGATAGCCTTGAACTTAATCTTGTTGTATAAGCTATTGCAGATAAAATATTGGTTTAGAATTATCTTTTTTTTATGGTTTATGATTTTTGTGCTAGCTGAAGAGGCATGGAAGACCTATAATTTTCTTTTTACAGTTATGCTTGAGTGTTACTGGAGACCTTGGGGATGATGGAATGTGGAATTACAAAATAAGAAACAAGATTTTGATAATGAATAAGTGGTAGAATTATAGGTAACACTCTAAACTGTTTGGCCTTTTAAATATGTTAAAATAATTTTGATTACCTTTGGAATTATGGCTTAAGCAAAACAACATTGGTTTAATTCTGTCTTTTGAAAACCATCTTTAGCAATTTGTGCATGCATACTTTTCTTGAAAATGGTACAGTTTAACACAGATCTTTGCTAGAATGATGGTATTGTCTTGGTGTTGCAGGGCTATAGAGGTATTACTGGTAGGGAGTAGACAAACAAACGAAAGCAAATATCTAAAGGGGTTGATGAATGCTGGTTCATGGAGTCAATACTGAAAATCTATACCTCGACAACAAAACATTAAAACAATGTAGATTTGAAAGTATGCAGGGAAAAGATATGTACTAGGAGTATTATTGAGCAAATGATGTTTATAATTAAGCAAAGGCGCACATGGTAATAGTGATTTTTATTGGCGGGTCAATATTGAAGCCAATTTTATGAGTTTATTTGCATATTCTAATTTAAGGCGAGAGGTTTTCCAATTTTATGTATATGGGTATGGCTTGATGTATCATTCTGCAATAGTTATAAAAATTGTGTGTTACGAAGTGGACTTTAAGCTTAACTCAACCCCATAAAACCGGCTCATAGGGTTGAGGTTTGCACCCACTTATATACCATGAAAGGCTCTAATCTCTAGTCGATGTGGGATCTCCAACACACCCCCTCATGCCGAGACTGCCAACTCGTGCGTGGGACTATATATTATTGGGTGGTCCGATAGCGGGTGGCCTGATAAGCCCAACAATTACTCGCTAGGATAGACTTGAAATGGCTCTGATACCATGTTACGAAGTGGACTTTAAGCCTAACTCAACCCCATAAAACCGACTCATAGGGTTGAGGTTTGCACCCACTTATATACAATGAAAGACTCTAATCTCTAGTCGATGTGGGATCTCCAACATTGTGTAATAGGAAGAGAATTACGTTAGTACTTTTGGAATCTTTAAACCCAGATGGTAGAATTATCAAGTAGGTCTGTTTTAATGATTTTTGTATAAAGGTTAAAACACCTCTAAAGTGTTTCTTTTAATTCATTTAATTCTTTGTTGAAAAATACAAAAAAATTAACACCTATTAATTTGGACCTAACTAAATGTCAATCCTAAATTGACTTGTTTCAATTTTGACAACCTAAAATCTCATGAGTAAAATATTTGCACAAGAAAGAAATTGATAATTTTTTCTCATTCAAATTACTATTTATAACTTGAGTGTTAAGATTTTTCACTTACGAGACATGATTGTTTGAGAAAAATGAATAAACGAACAAGGTTAAAAATCAAGTTTTTTTTTCAATAAAACTAAAACAAATATTTTTTTCATTCTAAACATAATTTCTCTTCCACGTACTAATTAAATTATACTTATTTTAATTTATTTAAATTCAAAATAAATTAACATGTTTAATAATAAAACATTAAAATACCAACTTTAGATATCCCACAAATCAAAACAACATTCCAAATCAATCTCAAATATGTATCAGAACAATTTATTGAGATGGATTTATCATATAGTTTATTCAACTAAATATATATTATATATTGGTCAAAATCACTAACTCTTCATGTTGAGTAAATGGGAATAATTTACTCACCTCAATATTATCATCTTAATACACAAATGAACAAAAGAACATGAGAGAAAAAAAAATACACAAAAACTAAATTTTATCATCTCAGGTTGTTCTAAACTTTGTCCTTTTTTGGGTTGCGGGAAAGAAAGAAAAAAGTTAACCTAAAAAATCTATAAAAAAATAGATATTTTATAAAGTTAGAGTGTGATAAAAATGATATATATATATATATATATATATATATAATTTTGTATTTCTTACTTTAAGTAGTCTATTTCTTTCTACGTCTCATGCAAACACAAATTTTGTTGTTGTGTTCTGATAGGGTTAATAAGTTAACTACTGACTTAACACAAAAGTGTTATCTTAAAGTAGTTTATTTTAGGAACTTCTAGCTTATTTGTTTATTTATCTCATTATTATCCCTTACATTGTAATACATTTTCTTATTATTTTTTGTGTTATTTTAAAGTAGTTTATTTTAGAAACTTCTAGCTTATTTGTGGTTTATTTATTTATTTCATTATTATCTCTTATATTTTAATACATTTTCTTACTTTTTTTTCATTTTATTTATAACTACACATTTTAATCTCATAGACACAATTAATCGTTCCACTATTTTTATTATTTATTTATTTTTAACTTTTTGTATGCAGTTCAAATAAAAATGATAAAACTTTTTAAAAACTAGATAAAAGTACTAAATCTTTTAATAAAAATTAAATTATTTTTAAAAAATTAAATTATAAACACCTAGAAGCCTGAATTTTATTTATATAATAAAACTTACATAATTATATTTTTATACCATTTTACATTTATCAACTAGTTGAATAAATATGTCAATTTTAATAAATTGTTTATAATTTATAAATTAAAATATATGAGCTACTAGCTAACTTATTAGTTAGAGATTAATTTATCAGTTGAAAATAAATTTATCAAATGCATCTTAAATTAACTAATCTAGCATTAAAATAATTTGAAATCTTTAAATTTTTTATAAAGGCTTTTCATTCATACTAAATATCTATAAAAACTTATAAATAGTCTTAAATATTTATCACTGACGTGGATATGGGTCAATTTCTACTCACAAAAATAGGTAGTGGGGACCCATTTTGCCTTTTCTATTTCCTGCAGTAGTAAATGCCCTAATCCCTATTGACATAATTTAACTAATTTAAGTTAATAATAATAGTGTAAACAGGTTGTAAAAAAATAAAATAAATAGTATTTGTGAACGTGATCTCGTCTTTTAATTCTTTTAAGAATATTAGATGAGTTTGTTTCTACTCAATTTTTTAAATAAGTACCTTTTAATTAAATAGTTCTTTTTTTTTTGCTTTTTATACATTTAATTTATTTTTTAAAGTATTTTTTTTAATAAATAAATATTTTAAAGATTACTTCCTAAGCACCATTTTAAAGTGTTTAGTTTATTTTAAATGCAAATATATAATGCACCAGTTTTCCAATCACCAGCTGCATTTCATTGTTTTTTTTCATATTTATGTATTAGTAAGAAGGCTCAAAAAGTCAAAAGTAAGTGGATAAACTTGTTTTTTTTTAATATGGGAAACACTCAAAACGATCTGAAAGCTTTTGAAAAGAACTCAAATCATGAAAAAATATCGAGCAACATATCGGACTTAAAAAGTGTGGAAAAAAAAAGGTATTAACAAATTTTTTGTTTTATTTGAGTGGATTCATATACTTTTGTGCAAATTTCTTAGGATCGAAAGGAACTTTTTAAATACTATATGTCTACAATTAGAGAAAAAAATAGACAAATTTTGTGCAAGAGTACACTTTTGGTTACTTTGAAGGTAATTTTTTAGGCAATTTTTGTTTTTATTATTTTATAATACTTTTATCATTTGATAATTTTTTTTTCTCCAATAAATTATATTTTATTACTATTTTCTTTTACTTTTATTTAGATTTTAGAGTGATTGTTATGTTTCTTGTTGAATTGACTTTTATTTAATTTGAAATAAATTATATTTATCGCTATTGTTTATTTTGTAACTTTTATTTATATTTTGGAGTGATTGTTAGGTTTCTTGTTGAATTGAATTGAATTTAATTTGAAGAAATATAGAGACAGGTCTTTTTATTTGTTGTAGGAATATATATATATATATATATATATATATATATATATATATATATATATATATATATATATATATATATATATTTGTATATTTTGATTGTTTTTATATTTATAATTAATTAT
>Ga0123342_1000189_pt1 | contig 83773 bp, 53 predicted proteins | sample Turbeawhitnodule_FD_89960 | JGI IMG/M metagenome (GOLD analysis project Ga0123342, IMG submission 89960) | Root nodule microbial communities of legume samples collected from Mexico - Turtle bean Mexico white nodule | ecosystem: Host-associated > Plants > Roots > Nodule | place: Mexico: Nepantla... | reverse complement strand
CTCTATATATCTATGAAAATATAGAAAGAAAAAAAAAAAATTATATATATATATATATATATATATATATATATATATATATATATATATATATATATATATAACTCCATATAAGTTAATAGTTTATGCATAAACTAATTTGAAGAAGCACTCATATAACTTCTCCAAAATTTTATTTTTAACTTATGCATAAACTAATTTTAACTTATGGAGAAATCAAATTCATTATTTTTTCTTCATATTTCTATCTATTAGAAGTCCTAATGGAGAAGCTCGTCCAATGAGGTTTTTCCAGCAAATGGCAATTTTCAAGCTGTAATAGACCAAAAATGTGTTTTTTATTAGTTTCTATTAAATACAAATTCTTTCATTATACTAACTCTCTTTTATTTATTCTCATTGAATAAAATAAGAATTACAGGTCTGACTAACTATTCTGATTACTGAATTATGGGTCACTTCTCCTCAGTTTAAATGCCTGCAAGAGTATAATTTGGTAGACTTGGAAAGTGAAAATTACTTTACAGAATTGTATTCTTGTTCAACGCCTGAGTACTTGCATTTAAACAATTGCAATCAGAGTTAAAGAATTATTTACCAGACAATTTTTTCATAAAAAATAGAAAATAATATATTCAAGTGGGGTTTCTCCAAACCAGTATGATTCCTTAAGTTCTATTGACAGGAAAATTACATTTAGCCAGATACATATATTTATTTCCAACCCATGCATAGACCAAAACAGAAAGAATTTATAAGTTACCTTATCATTGTGCACAATTGTGGCCAATGGCTCCACACAGTCACCATTTATCCGTATGTCAAGTTTAATTAAATTATTTTCGACGTACCTGAAAATTAATTATAAGAAAGCATTAGAACCTTATGAGAAACTTTGGAAAGACAACCTTCTCAGTCCATACTTAATAGTTAATAATACGCAAGCATAACTTTAAAACTAATATATAAAAGTATTTTATGTGCTTCAAATATTAAAAAAATAAAGTTCATCCTCCTCTGGCGCAGAGTTAAGGGTATATGAGATAATATATAAATACTTAATAATGCGCAAGGATAACTTTACAACTATATATAAAATTATTATGTGCTTCAAATATTCATCCTCTTCTGATCCAGAGTTAAAGGTATATGTGTCATGCTAAGACTGTGCATCATTTACAAGATGATAAATCACCAATTTTGATAAACTTCTAAATAAACACTTACAGGAAGAGAAAATAAATGAGTTAAGGGATAAAATGAATTAAAAATTCTCATATAAAAGTGTGTTAGGATTGGATTGTTTTTGGAGACTATAAATAATTTCATACCCCTTTCAGTAATTTTACAAAAACAATTATTACTTTAGACAATTCTAAAAAAATAGATAATCTAAAAATTACTTTGCACCTAATCTAGGCCTTAGAAATGTCTTATTGGTAGGTTTTTACAATTGAAAAGCTTCCATGTCTAGAAGCCAATCCAAAAATCAGTGATGCCTACATTAACTTACAGTCCCTAAGCATTAGGTATGTCTTATTTTATCAAAACTACCCTGATTACACTAGAGAGTCGGGGGTATTTACAGTAATCAACAGTATCTTGAAAGCCAACAGAACCTCGTGTGAATATTATCAATAAATTATGCTCTTGGAGACATTTACCCAACAAACGTATACTCCATACTAGCATAACCCTTACTTCTTGACTTCAACTGATCAAAGAAATCACCAACCATCTACAAAATTGACATTTAAAACAATTCAGATACCTGAAAGTCAAAACTAGTCAAACAGAAGCACGGTTAAAAGGTTAATTTAAAAGAACTAAAGTACGAGATTACCTCTGCTAATGGTAATTCATAGACAAGTGATGCCCTATTTTCAGCAATAAATTTCATTTCTTTAAACTGCCCTCTTCTTTCTTGTGCCAGTTCCATAAGTGAACCAATGTAGTCTTTTGGTGTAAGCATCTCAATCTGTACACAACTACATTAATTACAAATAAAGACAATAAACACACACGCACACACAACTTACGAATTAAAATGTTTTCCCCTAACTGTTCTAATTCTTGAAAAAGGTGAACAATAAAGAGAACAAAGTGCAAGAACTAACCTTAACAAATGGCTCCTCAATTGATTTCCTTTTTCCAGGCTCAGGAAGTAATGATGGGTTTGAGCATTCAACCTTCAACAATTTTGTGATTCCGACAAAAATTATGGCGTTAATATGACATTTAAAAAATAGCATATATTCAGTTTTAACAAGTAGTTCACCCAAAAAACTATTACATAGAATAGAAAGGGAGCTTAGGAATGAGAAGAAATTACAGTATCACCATTTACACAGTTTACTCTGTACACAACACTAGGAGCAGTTGTTATCAAGCTCAAATTGTATTCTCTCTCAAGTCTCTCCTGTAATGTAAAGTAAACCAGGTTTCCGTAGTTAATCAAAATGACAAATCATATTTCTGGGAATTATGCCATATATAAGAACATTCAAGCATTTCCTCTGAAAGCCAAAGTGTAGATACTTCAACAAATGCAAACCTGGACAATTTCCATATGAAGAAGACCCAGAAACCCACATCTAAAGCCAAATCCCATGGCACTCGAGGTCTCAGGTTCAAACTGTAAACCAGAAAAGAAAAATGAAGTCTTTCAATATATCACTAACCCTACCATTGTCCGCTTGACTCTAAGAAAATTGGATATTTAAGAAAAAGAATTGTTTGGTGCCAAACTTTGGATAAAATTGTATATTATAATCCACCAAATGTCAAAAAACAGCTGTACATGAAGATCTCAATCGAGTAGTTTAAATAAACTTTATGGCTGGCAGACTCTGAATGCTTCTCTCACCAAAGAAAACTAATTCAAAAGTACAACTGAATAATTTAATAAACAACACAGTTTAAAGAAATATCAAATTGATAAAAGGAAATTATAACTAAATCAAGAAAAACTAAAATTGAATAACCAAAAACCAAATTATGTTCCTTTGCCAAAAGTCTAGAAACAAAAGATAAACCATTGTTCAACATATCAGTATAACCTTTAGTGCAGCATCATTGAGTTGTAGCTTCTCAAGTGCATCACGCAGATCAGGGAATCTGACAATAAATGATAATAAGGGAATCATTAATGATTAATTTCAGATACATTCAAGAGTAATAATACAATTGTTTTGCTCAAGAAAGAAGAGAGTCAACAAGAGATAAATACTGGTCAGCATCAACAGGAAACAAGCCACAGAACACCATAGGAGTGGCTTCCTCGTATCCAGGGAGTGACTTATCAGCCTTTCTGCCATAGTGAGTAATAGTGTCACCCACTCTAGCATCAGCTACTGTTCTTATTGATGCAGATAGATAGCCCACCTATTAAAGCACAACAAGATATCATCAGTAATAATGAATAAAAAATGTTTATTTTATCTTTCTCTAGAGAACAAAAATGACAATAATGCATTTACCATAGAAAGGAATTGTCATGCCAGCTAAAAATATGCACATACAGATGCATAGTTACTCAGCAGAAACAATACACCACTGCCATGCATTGTGTCATCTTTATTATGCCATTTTTTAAGTCTTTTATCTCATTTCTCATAGAGTGTATGTACGATATGTTACGAAAAAAAGGACAGGAGAGACAAACCAAAAATACCATAAGCAATATGAAATACATCAACCAGCTAATTAAACCATCCAGAAGTACTATTTTACCTCACCAGCATACAGTTCTTCAACTTGTAGTTGATTGGGAGACAAAACTCCAATTTCATCAGCAAAGTAATCCTGCAATTTAATAATCAATTAAATTCAGACTTCAGAGAACATTAGTAGTCACCACAATGACCAAGTTTTTACCAATGATAGATTAAAACTTGTTTGAATTTGTTTGCAGTCATAATTAAAAATTTGATAAATGTTGTTAGTAGGATATTAAGTGTAATATTAGAAGTTGTTAGAAGATTCTAGACATCTCTTTGTAATCAATACTTTAGGGTTAGAATTCTATACATAGAGATGCTGATGTAATGTTTAAAATCAATCAGTTGAATAAAATCCTCTTTCATTCAGATTAATCGTTTTCAAGTTGGTATTAGAGCTTTCGATCTTGGGGCTCTTCTTTACCGTCTTAGTTACGGTTCTTTTTTTTAGGGATGCCTGAGGTGCACCTATTTCCTTTGATTATTGGGGATTGCATGAAGAGAACCAAACTTGTGGTTTTGTCACTGTTGTTTCCACTGCAGCTATTGTTGCCGGAGCTGCCGCTGTAGCATCCAATCAGATAGGCATCCTCCAATTTGTCTGTTGCCAGAGTCACACCGCCATCGGAGCTATCACACACCTGCACAGGCGCAATCACTCTCCGCGAGTGAGTTTTGCGAGCCACATTTTTCTGGCATGTGATGCCGCGCCCGAAAGTAGTTCCCACTGCCATTTGTGTCGTTAGAGCTGCCTGAAGATGGAAGTTCCAAATCTGCCAGTGTTTCCCTTTTTCCTTGGGTTGCGCATCTCTCCTTTAAAAGGAGCATTGTTCATGGACAACATTGTTCTGTTCTGTTGTCTTACTGTTCTCTATTTTATTTATGAGGGGGGCTAAGGAATCCCAACTTATTTTAGCATGGCAACTCCACTAAGCAATGTTGATCTTCTGCACCTGCCTTATGACAGTCGCCTTAATGGTCAAACTTATCTTTGGTGAGCTCAATTTATCAAATGCATGTTAAAGGGTATGGGTAAGCTCAACCATATTGAAGGAGAGGTCATATCTCAGGACAAGCCTAATTTCTAAATTTGGGACAGTGATGACTCACGAATTATTACATGGTTATGGGGGTCCATGATTATAGAAATCAAGAGAAATTATACGTTCTACTCCAGTGCCCATGCAATTTGGGAAAACATTGCAAATACTTATTCTATGCAATAAGACATCTCTACATGTTATGAGTTAGAAACAAAGATCTTTGGAGCCAAGCAAGGCACTCTCTCTGTAGTGTTGAAAGGTTTGTGGATTGACTTGGACCAGCATCAAAATTTGAAGCTTGAAAATAGCAGAGATGTTGTCTTGTCACTCTTGCTTAGTTTTTGAATGGTCTCAGATATTTATTCGGTTAGGACAAATTCTTGGGAAGGAAATACTTCCTTCTCTTTTTGAAGTCTTCTACATTGTCCGAGGTGAGGAAACTCGTTGAATGGTCATGATGAATGAGCCCTCAATTGAAGGAGCTGCTATGTTCTCTAAAAAGACTTCCAAACCTGGGACCTCAAATCCTGGAAACATGAAACTTAACTTAAAAGACAAAGAGAATTGTCGGTGCTCTCATTGTATGAAATCTAGCCACAATAACGAGACTTGCTTTACGCTACATGGAAAGAAGAAAACTCTCAATCGTTTGGCTGAAATAAAAGGATAGCCCTGAAGGAAGGCTTATCGGGCAACATCAGATTATGAAAATTCTAGCACGACTCCTTCATCCTTTTCAATTGAAGAAGAAATGTTTGCATTACGTGCTGAAATTGAATGTCTAAAATTTCTCAGAGTTCATAAATAAGCCACCTTCTGGTACTTGCTTCCTAACCATGACTATAAGAACTCTAATTCCTCTTTCAAATTTTAAAATTTTATATAAGGACTCTTGGCTTCTAGACTCTGGTGCGACATGCTATATGATCCCTCATCCATCTCTTTTAACATCATATGTTTCTCTTTCTGATAACCACATTATTGTTGCCAATGGGACCTGTATTGTATCCCAATAGTTGGACGTGGTAATATTTTTCTTTCGTCATCCCTCAGCCTTAAAGATGTCCCTTATGTTCCAAAACTTTCTAATAACCTTGCTTGCGTTAAAAAAACTTTACTATGACCTAAATTAATTTGTAACATTCTTTCCAACTCATTGTGTTTTTCAGGATCTTACTATGGGAAGGACAATTGGAATTGTTAAGAAGCAAGGAGGGTTATATTGTTTTAACAACTTTGGAACTAAGGATAGGATCAATAAACAAGCGGCTATCTCTTTTCTCAAGTTTGGCACTACTTTTGAGTCCTCTAAATTTGGCTTCTCCACCATCGTCGAGGACATCCATCCTTTTTTGTTCTAAAGTTTATGTTCCCCTCCGTATTTTCCAAAGAGTCTTTCCCCTCCTTATTGAGCCATTTAAATGTGATGTATTTCAACTTGCAAAGCACCATCGTGCCACGTACCCTTATAGTAATACAAAGAGGGTTCATTCTTGTGATTTGGTTCATTTTGATGTTTGGGGGCCTACATCAAACTCTAGTATATCTAGTGCTAAATGATTTGTCACTTTCATTGATGATCGTACCCGTGTTCAAGGTTGTCAAACTCGAGAGTCTCCGTAGACTTGTGAGAGTTTCGTAACTTGATTCGTAAGAGTTTACTTTATATAAAAAAAATATTTTAACAATATAATTATTCGAAGTAATTAATTGTACAACACTAAAATAACTACATTAAGTAGTAAATGCCACAAAGTATCCCAAATATTATTGCAAATATGTACTCTAACTAAAAATAGAACTAGATAAAAAGGCATCACTAGATAAAAAGGCAGTAGGATGCAAATGTGTTTATAAGACCATTACAAAGAAAGGTTAGTTTGCTAAAGGATATACTCAAACTTATGGTGTTGATTATAAGGAGACATTTGCTCCAGTGACAAAGATGAATATTGTTAAAATCATTCTCCCATTGACAACTTATTTTGGATGGAAATTGCAACAATTTGATGTGAAAATGTTTTCTTGCATGGACATTTAGAGGAAAAAGTCTACATGGAAATTCCTCTAGGGTTTAGGTCTACTGAAGAAGGGAATAAAGTGTGCGGGTTGAAGAAAGCTTACGTACTAAAGCAGTCACCCCATGCTTGGTTTGGTAGACTGACTTAGGCTATGATCTCCATGGGGGATCGATAGAGTCAAGGTGACCATACTAGAAGGTAAACTTACTCTACTCTTGGTCTATGTTGATGATATGATTGTTGCATGAGATGATGAATACGAAAAACAAATGTTGAAAGAAAAGCTTGTTGCTCAGTTTTAGATGAAGGATCTAGAAAAATTACAGTACTTCCTTGGGACAGAAGTAGCTTACTCGAAAAAAGGCATCTTTATCTCCAAAAAGTATGTTCATGATCTTCTCAATCAAACAGGTAAGATTTATAGAACAAAACCATATAATTAGGAGTGATAAAGGTAGTTCTACTATGAATAAAGGCCAATACCAAAGACTTTTGGGGAAGCTCCTTTAGTTAGCCCACACTAAACCTGACATAGCCTATTTTGTGAGCGTACTTAGTCAGTTAATGCATAATCCAAGGGAGGGACATTTACAAGCCATGAACAGAATCCTTCAATATTTGAAGACAAATCCATGAAGGAGATTATTGTTCGAAAGGTATGAAAAATTAAAAATGAAGGTGTATATTGATGCAGATTATGCAGGGTCTATCATAGATAGGAAATTCATCTCGGGATATTGCATGTTCTTAGGTGGAAATTTGGTGATTTGGAGAAGAAACAAAACATTGTTGCAAGGTCTACTCCATAGGCTGAATTCTGAGCTATGACACATGGGGTGCGTGATTTGAAATGGCTGAGAATTATTCTAAATTATCTTAAATGCTCTACACATTGCTTCCAATCCAATTCTCCATGAGAGAACTAAACACAGAAATTGATTGCCATTTTATTCAGGAAAGTTGCTATCCAAGTAAATTTGTACTGAGTTTGTCAGATTCAATGATCAAATGATCAACTTGCAGATGTCTCAACAAAATCCTTAAGGGGACCTTGGATTGAATTTATTTGTTCCAAACTTGGTATATACAATTTGTATGCTCCTTAAGGAGGGGGGTGGTTAGCATAGGTATTAAATATAGGTAGTAAGTAGTTGTATTGGAAAATTGTTGAGTTGTACCTATCTATGTACCTAGGACTCTAGTTTTGGCTTTTGATATTTGTTCTTCCCTCTACTTATTGTATCAGAATTATATCAATATAAAGGTGAACATAAGGGAGGTGTGTGATTAAGCCCTCTAAAATATCTTGTCTCTTTTATTTATCTTAAATACCTGCTTGAGGAGGAGTGTTGTTGTAGGAAATTAAGTGTAGTGTTAGAATATTCTAGAGATCTCTTTGTAATCAATACTTTAGAGTTAAAATTCTCAATATATAGAGGCTAACGTATTCAAATCAATCAATTGAATAAAATCTACTCTCATTCAGATTAATCATTTTCCGTTTTATTACAAACAGGCAACTATACTAACAGTTTGTCACCACCAAACTATATCTTTGAAGGCAAGAATAAGGGATCAAAAAATAGCAAACGTACTATACCTTCCCACTAGCCATGAAATAAACTCTATCACCTTTCTTTATAGATCCATCTACAATTCGGAAGTATACAATAACACCTCTGTATGGATCATAGTAGCTGCATTTAAAGAAATAATTAATATGAGAGCCTAAAGGATAAATACCACATGAAAAGAATATTAGCTTAAACAACATGCAAGGGGGGTTAACCAGCCATACATACTAAAGGAATTTTATCCATGTAAATACTTCACATCTGTATGAAAGCTATTGCATCCAAGGATGTCTTTGTAGAGAGTAATTGTATAACAAATAGATGCATAAAGTACAGGTATCTGAACTTGCATTAAGCACACAACAACAAACTACATAGAAAAAGAATTACCTAAAGTATGGGATGAAGCCTAGACATGTAAATTAGATCCTTGAACTTTACAATTAATATACCAAGTCTTAATTCAACATGTTATAATTTCTAGATTGTAGGGACCTTACCAAAATTATTTCATGGTATCAATGTCATCCAAATCTTAAAGGACAAGCTATGTGAATCAATAGTATACTGCTTATATTTATCATCAAATGGATTAGTCTGATAACATTTGAAAAGAATGAACAGTACCTGTCAAATATTAAAGCCCTCAACGGTCTTTTAGATGTATCTTCAGGTGGGGGAATTCTTGCAACAATCGCATTGAGAATATCAATTATACCTATTCCTTCCTACAGCAGAAAGTAACTTCATTACGTAGAAAGATGTACATATTAACGTAAAATCATAAACCAGAGAAAACAACAGGAAATGAAAGAACAATAACAAACCTTTGCAGAGCAGAGAATCGCATTGCTGCAATCTAGACCTACAATCTATACAAGAAATCAATTCCACTCACGATTTTTCTTATCAATATCATAAAAATAATTCAAGAATTAATAAATAAACAAACTAGCAATGCTCATGCAAGGATGCCCTAGTTAACCCATTCTAAAAATGTATTCTCCAGCAGTGTAAACTATAACCATTCTAGTAGTAGTAATTAAACTAGGAATAATGAGACTTAAGAATGTGTTAAAATAGTAGAGAGAGAGAGAGATAGAGAAACTGAGAAAAATAAACTATTGTGTTATTATGTAAAGAATACATATCAATTGATTATTTTGTCTATCATAGACTTTAAAAGTCTCGGAGATGCACTTTTAATGACTTTTAATTGTTTATTGCAAGTGAATAATTGATTATTTGGCCATTTAATCCATTAAATTGTGCAAGTTTATGGTGCAGTTCCTGCTTTAAAGTCACCAAACATGCTCCCCTGGATTACTGAACCATAACAGTTGTCAAGGCTATACTAACAGAACTATAAGCTAATGATCAGTACAGGTATGATCCAATCAAAGAACAAATCAATTTTATAATGCCAAAAAGTTTGCTGGCATTCTCAAGCATCACTTTTGTGTATTTGGTTGTAAAGAAATTGCTATAATCCTGGGGACCCTAATCTTCTATTGAGTTCGTTTGGGATTGAGTAGTTTTTCTAGCCTCTTGTAGTGCTCTACCCTTATGCTCACGGTTGCCCTCTATCCTAATCAATTCCTTTCTTACCAAAAAAGGAAAAGTATAGCGTCATAAGGGTAACTTAATGAGAAGGGTCCTAGACTATCTTAATGTGAAACTGAAAAATTTAAACTAGGAATATGATATCAGCGGTCTAAGTAGGCAGACAAACCTCTTCAATCTCCTTGATAACTCGATCTGGTTCTGCACCTGGGAGATCTATTTTGTTCAAAACCTGTTACAGAATATCTAGTATTACTAAACATGCACACATGCAACACATTCGGACATTTTTATCTCATGATTTTATGACTTCAGAAAAGTAATGAAAAAAATACAAAAACAATTCATCCTTATTTTGAAAAGAGCCATGCCACAAAATTACAACTGCTTAGTAAGTGTAAATATGTGGTCTTTTTCCCGAAAAAAAAAAGAAATATTTGGGTTTAGTAATTGAAAAATAGCATCAATAAAGGATAATGTGTATCTCAGTAAACTAAAACAAAAATTAAATATAAGTTAAAAGTAGAATAACAGAAATAATGTACTCACAGGGATGATTTCTAGGTTGTTCTCCAAAGCCAAATAAACATTAGCTAGGGTTTGTGCTTCAACACCCTGTGATTTGAAAGCAATTTTTTGCAAAAGCATAAACAAGAATTACTGAAAGATCACTCTCACATGATAAAGGAAATAAAACCAGAGGGGAAAAAAGAGCATAAAAGCATAGAGATTCACCTGAGAAGCATCTACTACTAGAAGAGCACCCTCACATGCAGCAAGTGACCGGGAAACCTGGCCATAGTTGAATAGTCACAATGTATTATTGTATTGATTCTGAGAAGGGTTTAACGGCCACCAAAAAAGAAAGAAAAGAAGATTATGTTCATTTCCAACACTCAAACCCAATTGAGTGGGATGTGTCATTTAGAAAGACCAAATGGAAACTCTAAAATGTGATTGATATATAGCGTTTTATTTTACATTTTCATGCAGTTTTTGTTCTCATTGTTAGCTAAAAAAAAGGATGTGGCTTCTTAAAAGGTTCTAGATAAAGAGAAGGAAAGAGAGGTGGGGCGGAGATCAAATAGAATGCCACCCACATTTGATAGCCGTCCTCTGTTTTCTGTTTCTTTTTTGAAAAACCAATTTATTTTCAAAAGCTCGCCATTTATGCCTACAAATTCGTGAAACTACAACTTGATGGAGAGAGTTAACAAGACTGACAAGTCGTGCTTAAGTTTCTCTGTTGAATGTTCATATAGGTGTTACATGTCGTTGTAGTCCCTAAATTTGAAGCAAAAAGAAATGAAATGGGACAAGACTGGTGCAAAAAATAATACAATAGAAAGAAGCATATAACAGATAGGCAGTTAGCATGTACGTATAACTAACTACATCACATACCTCATAGGAGAAATCGACATGACCTGGTGTATCGATTAGATTCAAGCAATAAGGTTCATTTTCAAAAACATAACGCATTCGAGCTGCCTGCCATGATAAAAATCAGCCAAATACCTTCTCAAATATCTTAACATCGAAAAACAACTTCAAACTCACATTTCCCAATCTCTCACACACGATTAAGCTAATATAATACGGGATTAGGAAATGGTGGAACCTGGAGCTTAATAGTGATGCCTCTTTCTCTCTCCAAGTCCATGTTATCGAGAAACTGATCCTTCATGTCTCGCTGTTGCACCGTGCCAGTAACCTGAAGCAACTTATCCGCCAACGTCGATTTCCCGTGGTCAATATGCGCAATGATGGAGAAGTTCCTTATATTACGCACCGGCACCTAAAACCAATACAATCCAAACATGTTTACTGCTACGAACGACGGGCAATTTGGGGAAATACGACAAAATGTAACTAATGGTGATACCTTAGAGAGACGGTGTTCGCCGGCTTTGGCGGCGGAGTCGAAGTCGGTGCTGGCGACCTGGCACAAAACGCCGGAGCGAAACGTGGAAGCATTTGGAAAGACGGAACTAAGGCAGCGTTTGGATGAGTGGAATCTGGTAGTGGTTCTTCTTGTTCTGCTTCGTTGAGCATGGAAGAGCGCGCGTTGGTGGTGGTGTGGTTGTTGCAGTTGAGTTTTAACGGATAAGAATAGAGACGCGCCACAAATTTCTGCGGCCATTGGAAGTGTGACTCTACTGCACCGTTGCCAATGGAACACGAGCCTTCAACTTAACTTTTGTGCTGGATCAAGTTGGGCTGGATCCGTTCAAGTGTGTTTCTTCCTGCACTCCCATAATTTTTCCTGCACCTCTGTGGGTCTATATAAGATAAAAATATCTTTATATATGTTAGTAGGTTATTAAACCGTACCTTGCACAGGGGAAAGATTGTATTTATGAAATATTATTAATATATTAATAAATAATTAAATAATTGTAATTTATGTAGGTATATATTTTTTTTTTTTTTTACAATAAAGATGTATAGAGATGTCTTAAAGTGTCTTATATAAATAATTTTATAAAACCATAAATTGAAATGTTTTAATAATAATAAATAATTTATTAACAAAGATATCACATTTATATAAAATAACAAAATACCAAATAAATAAAAAACAAGCATAAGTTAGAAAATATAAATATAATAATTATAAATATTAATAATGTATGAGCAATTTATATGGTTGCCCACATTAAGTTCAACTAAAATTTAAAATTTATCTTTATTATCAGGCTTTAAAAACAGTTATGACTCTCAAATATATTACAATAAACTTTCAATCAAATTATTTTCATAGTGATAACTCGAAAGTGTTGTCATGTATGTTCATCATTTGCTTCAAAAATAATTTTATCATTCTCTTGAAGTGAGTGTTCCCTACATAATTATTTCTATCCACTTCCCAATTTGAGAGTCCTTTGGGACCTGTTCGTTTGGACAGTGCAAAGCGACATTTTGGAATCTACCTCTTCGCATATAAACTGCGAAAGTCACAGGCAAATCCTACACAACAATAAAAAAGTTAAATATTTGCAATTGTGAAAAAAAATTATTTAATATATGTAAAGCAAAAGTCAGTTATAAAAAAAAATCAGATGACTTGTGCACTGGAAAGCAGCCAAAGTTAGTGTAAAATGCACTACATGATATGTTAGTGAGCTTCGACTTTCAATCTCTACAACAGTAGTTTCGGACAAAGTATCCTCAAATATCATTACATCAAAACAGCTATCCCCATGTAACGGAAGAGAATTTGATGAGATCCTTCTTTTAACGCGTACAGCTTACGCACTCCATCCCAACCCTTGCACGATTAAGGGATTCTGCAGGTTCATATTATAACATACCTGGAATATATTTCCTCTTTGATCCGCAAGGGTCCATATAGAATCCAGTTTCATACTAAATATTATTGCAAATGCCCCATCCACAAAAAAATCATACTATGATAATATAAACATAATATGATAATGCAGACAAAGAATAGTTAACCCTAAAACGGAAAAGAAAAAAAAAACATATGGAGAATAAATATGAGAACATACCTCCTCTCCGAAGGATGATGCTCTTGAATGTAACTACTGTTTTCCTGCTTATGATTTTTGTTGAGTCTGCGTTGTTGATTTTGTTTGTTTAAAAGTTAATGAAGCACTGAAGTGGTTTACCAGAAAAAAGTATACAGAGGTAGATTAAAGTTCAAACACTTTTCAGAAGTGCAAACTAATGGTGTGATTGTTGAAAGATATATAATTTATAAATAATAACTAATAAGTAACAATTAATAGTTTTTATGGCAATAAAAAAAAGGAAAAAATGTTACATTTATAGGTATTGAAATGATGAATGGTAATTTTTGGAAATAACAGTCCTATTAAATAAATTGGTATTTTTCATTATGAATGAGAAGTATAGACAACCATAGAAAAGAAGATTGTGTAAACAATGGGTTTAAAATGCAAAAGTTTGAAAAAAGACTTCAGCAGTTAGGTATACGTTTTAATGTGAAATGAGAAACTTTTATGAGGCAAACACATCAATCCAATCCAGCAGAGTGCATGCCTAAAAAATGCACCCTTATGAATAAATAAATATTTTTGTAGTTAAATACCCATTCACAGATATCCCGTATCTAAAAAAAATAAACAAAATTCCAAATAAAGAGTGGTGCATATTTGAACATACATGTGCACATCATAAATTCATTTTAATATATCATATTTTTAATTTAAAATTAACAAAAATTGCATTTTATAATTAGAATTTTAATTTAATTTATTTTTAATTAGTTAGCATATACATTAGTATGAAGTAGGAATCCGTTTTTCTAAATTTTTTAAAATGACAGTGATACTAAATAAATTACCATTTTCCATTATAAATGAGAAGTACAAAAAACCATAAAAAAGATACTGGGTAAACAATGGGTTTAAAATTCAATAGTTTGAAAAGGACTTCAGGAATTAGATATACATTTTATGTATTTTGTTTCTATTTAATTATCATTTCTTTAATTTCAAATTAACAATAAACATCTTTTACAATTATAAAATTAATTTCATTTATTTTTAATTAATTAGCATATACATTTATTATTATGAAGTAGAAATAAAAAAAAGTAGTATAATTTTCTAAAACCATAAAAAAAACATTGGGTAAACAATGAATTTAAAATTCAAGAGTTTAAAAAGGTGGTCAGGTTAGGTATACATTTTATGTATTTTGTTTCTATTTAATTATCATATTTTTAGTTTCAAATTAACAATAATTATCTTTTATAATTAAAAAATTAATTTCATTTATTTTTTAATTAGTTGTCATGTATATTTATTATGAAGTAGAAATAAAAAAAAACAGTATACTTTTAATTTATTATATAATGGTACTATTATACACATTTAATATAATTAGAACAATTTGTTATAAAAGTAAAATTGGTTTTTAATCGCATACTATTTTAACAATTATAATAGATGTCACTCAACTGTTTTTTACATTTAGTAGCTTAACATATAGTGATTATTATAATTCCATGCAATACTTTTTCCTAATGAATCATAACAATTCATGGAATCTATGTTATGCTATAAATTATTATTATAATAATAAACAGTTTGTGCAATGTCAAAATATACATGTTGTTATTTTTTTAATATAAATTGAAGTTCACATTATGATTTATGATTTAAGTTGAAACTATAATTATAGGTTTATTATATTATTCCATTATTTTTAAATATTGTCAAAAATTTTAGTGTAAACAACATTTTTTGTTTTCATCAAGAATACAAATTTTCAATCATGTTTTGGTTCTAACTCTATAAATAGCTACATAGAATTGTCCATGTGTGAAAACTAGACGTGGAAGATATAAACTAACTTCAGTCAATGATTGACCTTGGCTTTTATTGATTGTCGTTGCAAAACATAGAGCTACTGGAAATTGTCTTCTCTAGAATTTGAATGGCATACCTGAATTTGAAGGGATCAAATTCATTCTTGAAATGAAGATTTTTATCACCAATATTTGTTCCTGTTAGAACTGCTACACAAATAACATTTTTCTTCAAATTAAGAACTTGCAACCTTGTTTCATTACAAAGACCATTGACTTGATTAATATTTCTGAAAAGCATAATAGGCACGCCAATTTTCAAATGAAACCGATAATTGGTATCCTTGAACATTTTATCTCATTTAAGAACACGGACGTGAACCATTCACCTTCAATTTCCTATTCTTCCTCTGATTGGCAAGGTTTACCCAAACTAACATAAGTTATTTATTTACCATTTAACAGAGATAAAATAAAATCATTCACTTGCTCTATTGATTCAGTTGTTAGACAAAGTATTGCTCAATCCTCAAAGTACCCAGAACACGTCATGTCATGTCAACAAATTAGGATAAACAAAATTCACCAATGACAACAAAGGTGTTTCTGTGGGCTCAATCAATGGATCAGGTGGGATTTTCACTACACACTCACCATTTTCATTCAAACCAATTTGGCCATCTCCAATTTTGAGAATCCAATCAGCAAATTCTTTGATACTGTTTGCGCTTACATTAGATTTTGCATTGTTTAATCTCATGTGTTTGAGAAAGTTTTAAGACTCGACAACTTAGCCACAAATGAGAAGAGTTGATTTTTGACTTCACAACATCATATCTTGATCATTTTTTTACAACTGGCAATATTTGCCTGAAATCACCTCCCAAAACCACAACCTTCCCACCAAAAACTTGTTGACTATTTCCTTCATTAATCGTTCTCATAACATCTCTCAAAGTTTTGTCAAAGGCCTCAAAACACATTCGATTCATCATCGGTGTTTCATCCCAAATAATCCATCTCGTTTCAATCAAAAGTCTAGCATGATGACTTCCTTAAGGTATATTGCAAGTTGATTCTTCATTTATTAGAATAGGAATGCAAAATCTAGAATGTGTTGTCTTCCCTCCAGGCAGTAGTAAAGAAGCAATTCTGCTTGATGCTTCATTCAAAACAATCTTTCCTTTAGATCTAACTGCAGCAGATAATGTTCTCCGCATGAGAGTTTTGCCAGTTCCACCATAACCATATAGAAAGAAAAAACCACTATTTCCAGACTCAACTGATGAAACGTTCTCTTCATAAACATTTAATTGCTCAGCTGTGAGACATTTCAACAATGGCATATGCTCTTTTGCCATTTCATCTTTGTTGTAGTTAAGTTCATCCATAATAAACCTATTTTGAAACAAAGATGAATGAGAAGGATCAAGTTGAGGGAAACAAACAAATTCTTGTAATGACCGCCCATTTGCCATTAATAACACTTGTATTTTTAATAGGCAGAGATCATGTAGTTGTTTCTCCTCGAGTTGAAGACCTAACATTATTCAAAAGCACGCGCCATTTCTAAATCTCTAATGGTGTTTTGGGGAAAAAAAATACTTTCAAATACAACATCTTTAAAGTTGCTGAAATGGTGAAAAGGAGTAAAGGAAAAGGAGAGAAGGGAGGGCAGAAGGTTGAGATGAAGGGTTGCGATTAGGGTTTGAGAGAAAAGAGAGTAATCAGGTTTTAAAGACAAAGAGAATGGGGAAAGTGGAAAAAAACGCTAGAAATTAGAAATTCAAATTCAAATTCAAAAACCATTACCTTAAGGGTGCTCTGTCATTGTTCTGCGACATCTGTTGGATCGACATTGCACAGCCATTCACGGAAAAGGAAAAGCCATGTTCAAAAACCCTAATTCAGGAATCCTAATTTAGTTGCTTCAGAGAGAGAGAATTGCGAAAACAAAATGAAAAAGATTGGGGAAAGAGAGAGAATGGGGAAAAAGCGAGTTTTAAAACATTGGGCCGGTTTTGCACTAGCTGAAGCAAGGGCCCGTTTTGTTAAAAAAAATCAAAAAATCTCACATTGCGACACATGTCAAACTTTCTTCTTTCAGTAAATATTAATATTGTTTTTTTTTTCAAAAAAACGTGAGAGTGCCACGTGTAGAAAGTTTCCTGGTTGTGCTCCCTCAAATAAGTGTAGATTTCAAAAGCACGCGCCATTTCTAAATGTCTAATGGTGTTTTTGGGCAAAAATGCTTTCAAATACGACATCTCTAAAGTTGTCGAAATTGTGAAAAGGAGTAAAGGAAGAGGAGAGAATGGAGGGCGGAAGGTTGAGATGAAGGGTTGCAATTAGGATTTGAGAGGAAAGAGAGTAATCGGGTTTCTAAGACAGAGAATGGGGAAAGCGGAAAAAAACGCTAGAAATCGAAAATTTAAATTCAAAAACCATTACCTGAAGGGTGCTTTGTCATTGTTCTGCAACATCTATTGGAATCAACATTGCACAACCATTCATGGAAAAGGAAAAGCCATGTTCAAAAACCATAATTCAGGAATCCTAATTTAGTTGCTTTAGAGAGAGAATGAGAAAAAAGTAAGTTTTAAAACATTGGGCCGATTTTGCACCAGCTGAAGCAAGGGCCCATTTTGTTAAAAAGAAATAAAAAAATCTCACATTGCGACACATGTCAAACTTTCTTCTTTCAGTAAATAATAATATTGTTTTGTTTTTAAAAAAACGTGAGAACGCCACGTTTAGGAAGTTTCCTGGTTGTGCTCCCTCAAATGTTAAAAGTATAGATTTCAAAAGCACGCGCCATTTCTAAATGTCTAATGGTGTTTTTGGGAAAAAATGCTTTCAAATACGACATCTCTAAAGTTGTCGAAATGGTGAAAAGGAGTAAAGGAAGAGGAGAGAAGGGAGGGTGGAAGGTTGAGATGAAGGGTTGCGATTAGGGTTTGAGAGGAAAGAGAGTAATCAGGTTTTAGAGACAAAGAATGGGGAAAGCGAAAAAAAAAGTTAGAAATCGGAAATTCAAATTAAAAAACCATTCCCTGAAGGGTGCTTTGTCATTGTTCTGCAACATTTGTTGGAATCGACATTGCACAACCATTCACAGAAAAGGAAAAGCCATGTTCAAAAATCCTAATTCAGGAATCCTAATTTAGTTGCTTAAGGGAGAGAGAACTGCGAAAACAAAAATGAAAGAGATTGGGGAAAGAGAGAGAATGGGAAAAAAGTGAGTTTTAAAACATTGGGTCGGTTTTGCACCAGCTGAAGCAAGGGTCTATTTTGTTAAAAAAAATCAAAAAATCTCACATTGCGACATGTGTCAAACTTTCTTCTTTCAGTAAATAATAATATTGTTTTTTTTTCAAAAAAAATGAAAACGCCACGTGTAGAAAGTTTCCTGGTTGTGCTCCCTCAAATGTTATAAGTATAGATTTCAAAAGCACACGTCATTTTTAAATGTGTAATGCTGTTTTTGGGCAAAAATGCTTTCAAATACGACATCTCTAAAGTTGCCGAAATGATGAAAAAGAGTAAAGGAAGAGGAGAAAAGGGAGGGCGGAAGTTTGAGATGAAGGATTGCGATTAGAGTTTGAGAGAAAAGAGAGTAATCAAGTTTCAGAGACAGAGAGAATGGGAAAGCGGAAAAAAAAACGCTAGAAATCGGAAATTCAAATTCAAAAACCATTACCTGAAAGGTGTTCTGTCATTATTCTGCAACATTTGTTGGAATCGACATTGCACAACCATTCACGGAAAAAAAAAAAGCCATGTTCAAAAATCGTAATTCAGGAACCCTAATTTAGTTGCTTTAGAGAGAGATGCGAAAATAAAATGAAAAAGATTTGAGAAAGAGAAAATTATACTTGAATTAAAAAATTCAGAAAAGAAAAAGACTTTAAATCAAAAGGGCAAAGTAGAGATTTTCATATTTATTGAAGTGCAAAAGAAAAGTATGAGAGTGAAAAAAAAAATCCCATACATTTCGACAAGGATGTTAATATTAGTTCAAAAGTTTGGCAAATGCTCTCTGGAACATATCAATTCCAACATGCACCCAATCTGGAATTGAAAATGACAAAATTATCTTTCAATAATGACAAAAATAACTTTAAAAAAAATAAAAGTGTAAATAAAAATTACTTCTGAATCTTTTTATCCGAAAACATTTCAGATTTAGATATCTAAAACACAATTTTGAATTTCGGAAATATTTATCCAGAATACTTTTTTAATTTTATGTTCCAGATTTTTTATCCAAATGTATTTTTTCATTTATCCCCTAGTTTTGTCCTACCAAGTTGGGACGTTCACTTTTTGCACCCTCGTGATTTCTTCTAGAGGTGTTGCAAATGTTTAAAAAGCGTATGGTTGATTGCGGAGTTTGTAAACATGTTTTGAATTACATTTCTAGATTATGAAATCTACCATGATTTTCAAATTTTTATAGATAAATTCAAAAAAAATTCTACAAATTAATTTCTAGACAATTATTCAAAAATACATTATCAATATCTTGAGCATATATAAATCGATAACCAGTTGATAAAAATCAAACTTGATAAAGGCTTCCAAAGCCATCCCAACATGTTATCTTTCTTTTCTATTATTGGTATTGCTGGTACAACAATTTTTTAAATGTCACGGTGTGATTGTTTTGTTGAGTTAGGCTAAATTAAGAGGGGAAAATTATTGTACCTTCACAAAGGACTAAACAAAGATACAAATCATTACATGTGTGTGGTGTTGATTATGTGTGCGACTCTTGCACCACTCTAGGTGGATACGCTCACATTCCTTTGCAGCAATTTCTTTTGTACTTTTATAGTTTTTTTTATTTTTCATTTTGCACTCAATGTTTGGTCATATTCATACGTGATTGTTTTATTTGAAAACTTTATTACAAACACAACTTTAATCTAAATAAATGTGTATATTAGAATAATTATTGTGAAAACTTATAATTTAGAAAAAAATGAACCGACATCCACCTACTTCCCCTACCACAACTCAAGAATTATGCAGGACAGATTCAGATTATATCCAGAGTCAGCATCATAGCATGTGCAATCCAATCAAACTTGCAAAATAGTTAAGCAGAGCATGTTATTTCTAGAGTTAAATCAATTACACACACATACATAGTATTCAAATTTTGTTTGTCTCTTCTAACGAAATATTAAGGAAGAAAACATGCTATGAATTTAGTTTGAAGAATCATTTTTAGGTAGTCAACAAAACCAAACTAACTAACATGAACTAACTTAGGATGCATGGTTTTTGATTGGGCAATGGTTTTTTTTTTTTTTTCAGAAAATGAAAACATAAGAATCTGAATGTCACGTTATGTTACAAAGATAGTCCTTTTCTGCGGCTTCACGCCTCTGTTGTGTCTATGTGCCAACTTATTCCTTTGTGTTGTCAATTGTTTGATTTGTTGCTGCTGCTGTGTTCTGACCACTTCTGTTCCCTCTATTTATCATCTCATTTGTTTCTTTGTTGCTCACCATCTAAGGAGGATGAATTTGCTTGTTTGGATATTCCTATTTGAATGATGTATGTGTAATTAATTGCTTTTATTTCGTTTTCCTGTTTCATTTCACATGTTACAAAATGAATCAGATCCACTGGTAGTGATTGTATCTCTGTAAACTACTCACTAGTGCGTGCGTGTGTTGTGCTCATCATTATGCTGCAATAATAAAAAGTTAAAAACAAACGTTTGTCTAAAACATACAGTTTCAAATGTATTGGGTTTGACATTAAAATGCTCACGAGACAACATTGTTTAGAGTTTATTTTTACATGCTTTCAATAAAGAATTGTTCTAACTGTTATTCATTATTCAGAAATGTATATTAGAAGTGAAGTCGATGTTTTCATTGTTTGAGCTAAAAGAGAAACATTATCTGAAATGAAGTTCAAGTCAAGTAATGTAAAATTATATTATGTTATTAACTAGAATCTTGACCGTTCAATGCACGGGATTTTTTTTTTAAATTTCACATTTAAATGATAATATTATAATAATTATGGATAATTATATATATTACATTAAATTTGTTTTTCTCACATATAATATATTAAATTATAATATTAGTTATATAATAATTTGTAGGTTAAAATTAAATGAATTAAGAATGATATAAATTAAAAATAGATATACTCGGTAAATTAAAAACACAACATAGAAAAAAATTTAACAATAATTAATAATTTAAAACACTTATAATTATTATTACAAAATGGAGTTTAAGTTTAACTTAATCCCATAAAACTGACTCATGAGGTAAAGTTTGCACCCACTTATATACAATAAATTGTCCTCATATCTAGTCGATGTGGGAAAAATTACATCAATTATTACTAAATAATTTAAGAAAAGATAAAATTGACCAAAAACAAAAGTATTATGACAAAAATTATTGATCAATTCAGGATGGTTGTAGAGTCTCTCCTTTGAATATCATATTTTCATCAAGGCATGTAATGTCACAAAAAGAATTAAATAAGATTTATTAAATACAAAAATAATAAAATACAAGAACTAAATATACCTTTTAGTTGAATATTGTTGATAACAAAATGAGTTTTCTGAATGAAATTTTACTTTGATGTGACAATGTTTAATTTATTTGATAGCTGCAAATATAAATGATATGGTATCTGTCAGATACAATATGCATATGAGGTAGTAATGAAGAATGAAAATTAAAAATCATATATTGATGTAGCTGCCTTATTATGCATGTTAACCACATTTTTTTTATCGGCAATAAAAAATAAATAAATGTGAACCACTTCAAGGATGATTCAACCCTTATACAAACATAAAATATTTAAGATACTCCATCTCAACACTCACACCGCCAGACGCCTAGAATTACTAAACCATCCTAACTCAGCCCATACAATCTGAGCTAAAAAATAATTCAAAAAACCATTGTCATACAGACCAAAGGTTCGAGACACCACTCGAAAAAGAAGAACAAACCAGAGAGAGACTTGGATGTAATCCAAGACATAGAAAGTGGTAAACACATTGTTCTAAATACATCAAGTCAGAACTTAAAATTTATAATCGTACATGTATGCATGATTTTGGAAAACATTGTTTGCTTACTTGCTATTATTAAATAAACACTTTCGACATAATACTTATCACATAACGCAACATATGATGGATATCTTTGCAAAAATTACTTGAAAATAGGGTTCAAAATGGGAAAAAGGTAGACCATAAATACTAAAAATAATTCAATAAGCCAAAGATTGAAAACAAAGATTAAGCATAAAAAGGAAAGGTCTTTGACAAAAAAATATTGAAATACGGTTAAAAATAGATTAAAAGTGAAAACCCTAGGGAGTAAAAAAAAAAAACAAAATGACTTCATTCACAATTAAACCCTCAAAACAATGTAAAAAGCAATACGTAAAATAAAAACAAAAGATGTTACCTCGGTGCTTCAACATCCAGGGGTTCAGTTTCACAAACATGGAAATGAAGAAAAACCTATGGAAGTAGCGGTGGCCACGAAAGAATATAAAAATCTAAAATGAGATAATGATTGACGATTAAAAAAAAGAAAAACCTACAATGAAAAAACCAATGCGTAGAAAAGAACGAAAATATCTTACCTCAGTGTGAACATTGAGGGGATTCAGTTTCACAAAGATGAAAATGAAGAAAAACCCATGGAAACCGGTGGTGATGATAGAAACGCAAAAGACAAAATGAAAGAACAAAACGAGAGAGATAAAGCCAAAAAGAAGAAGTTTTAGAAGAAATGAAAGAGAGAGAAAACTAAAAAATAAAAATAAAAATAGAGAGAAACCATGAAAGGAATTCAAAATGAAAAATAGAACACGTGTAGACATTATAGAGTTTCACTTGTCACGCGCATAATACATTTCAGATTTCTATTTTTGTAAAAATTGCATTGTTTTAATTTTAATTTATTTTGAATTTTTTTCTGGTACAGCCATTTATCAAAAGTTTTCGGGTGAATCCCCTCCATTTGTATTTTGTATTATAGATAGATAAGATTCTGCAAGAAGCAAAGTTATGTGAAATGGAACAAAAATATTGGTAATGTGTTAGTTAAGGAAGCATATTGAACACCATTTATAGTTCTGTGTGATGGATATTTTCCTTCCTACTAGACTATTGGAGAATTTCAGCTGCAATATTACAACTGTGATTTGATGAATACAAAACAAATCCAGTGTTCTGGCAGGGGGAATTTTAGATGATGGGGGTAAATTTATTGGTCCCCTGGGTCTGGTCTGGTAAAGTTTAGTTTAGTTTGCAGAAGAAATAAAAGTTTACTATATTCCATGCAAGAGACACCATCACTCACTCCAACAACAAAACAAGCCCTGCCAGATTCAGGATCAAAGCAGGCAAAGCAGCGCAGGATCACTCAACAGTCCATTACTTAAATAGCCCACTTTTTGTCCTCTTCGTTTTCATTTCTTGTTTCTACCAGAGTTTAGGAGAGATAGATCCAAGAGCCTTCACTTCTCGATTTCATTCCACTCATATTGCGTCATTTCAAATTATACCACCCGAATGTTTGGTCACAAGATCATTAGTTCATGTTATGTGAAATAATTAACTTCACTTTAGTAATAGTTGTAAGAAAAAATTATTTGACAAAAGCAACAAGTGTGCAGACACAGGTTCGAGTTTCACTGTTTTTCTCTTGTTATTAAAATACAGGGGCACAACATGCATGGATAGCTATCGCTCTCAAATACCAAACATGTTCACATTACGTGTCCAAATTTATTGCTTTGTCGAGTTGTTTGCATCTTGGTATTGTTCAAAAGAAGCAAAAAGGACACACCCTTGTATTATTGTTATTCTGCTTTTCTAAACTTCGTTTATAGAGTGACAAAGAAAGAACATGAACCATGGAAACACCCAACTCTTTCTTTCTTGCGCTTTTCTCTTCTTTTTATGCCTTATTCACTGCAAAAGAGAAAACACCCATTTTAATGCATACAGCAGACAGAGAGAGAGAGACTGAGACAGAGGGGGTCCTCTGTGGGAACTTTTCTTTCTTGCACATCAGGCAAACCTTCTCCTTTCGATCTCGCCAACCAAAAATGTATGTTCACTCAATTCCATTCCTTTATCCATCTTTGACTGTCTGTACAGTTATTTAACCCCCACCCCGGTCAAATATGAATCCTCCATACCCATTTTTCTATTCCCTATACCTCTTTCTCTCCTCAACCACAACAAAAGTCATCAAAAAAGAATATCTCTCATCACATGCCCTATGATGCATTTTACATGTACAACCAACTATTGTCACAATCTCTCCCCTCAATAAATAAATAAATAAAACAAAATAAAGCATCCCCCTGCCATGTCTATCATCTACCAGCACCCCCCACTAGTGTTCACTTTTCATTCCATTTGCAATGGCTATGAGAAAAATTTAGCCATCAACTACCAAGGCCTCCCCTTTGAGACTTGTATTTAATTTTAGCACCAACATGTTCAAACTTTAAATCGCCAACATTTGCAGCATTCACTGACATGTCCTGATCCTGATGCTAAGGTGTCACCACGCTAAAGTTGGTCCCGTTTCAGTTCCAATTGTCTCTCTCCAAGTATATCTATCATTTGTCCTCCACAAAGATTCTGTGTATGAAATCTCTAAACCTTTTGGAGTATAGCTTGGGATCAACGGCTGAGATGGAGGAGGAATCCACTTGCAGCGACTTGTATGCATGCTCTAGCTTTTTGCTTATATCATAATCTTGAAGAATGTCAATTATGCCAAAGTAGAGGATTACATCAGAGACCTCATCACCACTCTCTGAAGGGGTAGAATTGCTACTTCCAGTACAAGTGTGCTGATCCAATCCAGCTTTACACACTCTCTCAGGTCTGGCAGGCATGTTTGTTCCCAGTCGAATTAGAGGTCCCCTGGAATACCAAGAATCACCACAATTCATAGAAAAATTAGAATTAGAATTCAAATCAAATATTTGCATAATTGGGATATGAACAATAAATTTGTACATTAATTTGGTTAATAAGAAATTTAATAGTTCAGTTTATTTGATAAATCTTAAAAGTGGAAACCCAACTGGTAATTATAGTTTAGAAACAAAAAAAACGTGTATATATTAACAAAACAAGACCAGATTTTTATGTTACCGGCACGCTATCCCAAGCTTCAAAAGTACTAACAACAGCCACTGCTTTATCAATATCACAATCGCGAGTCAACTAACAACTAGCTTTGCAAACAAGGTTTTGCCCTTCTCAGAAAAATCAAACGACCCCACCAGCATTTGTTGTCAATAAAACTACCTCCAATTTTGCCATGATAACTCAAGTCATTTTCTGTCCATCTCCACCAACAGAATCGTATTCCAAAAAGGAGATAACTAGCAAGTCACCTACTCCTAAATCACAAATGGAGAGGGGCTAATTTATTTGCAATTGCTTTGTTTCTACATGACTTTGTGACCATATAGACTTACCTATTTGCATGCGTATGGGCCATATTGACAGTTTAAGACAGAAGCATTTTGCTTCTGTTTGTTTTATGACTGGGTCCAGACAGACTACGGCTCGAAGAACATGGCACATGCATGCAAACAAGTCATAGAAGTGAAAGCTATGGCTACCAATGGGTGTAAGTATCAAGAGACTAATAAAGGTATATCCCCACTAAACCATCTCTGGTCATAAAATATTGCAACTTAGAATGGTCCATCTTTACCCGAAGCAAATTCCATTAATTGACTTGGAATGGTCCATCTTCAAGAAATGAGGGGCTGGATTGGCATTCACATGACCACTGAAGCTAATAATAGAACTGCACAAAGATCTCTAAAATCCCTAAATATTGTCCTTTTTTTGGGAATATAAATGAAAAATTCAAGGAGGACAATAATTTCTGTTCGTTTCCATAACTTCATAGGAATTTATTCATCATGATGAAACAACAAAAAATGTCAGATACTGTGGATTAAGGGTAAAGGGCATACCGGCCTATGGGTATCCACTTCGTATCCTGTATATCATCATTTTGCACGTCTCTCTTGCCTGCCATACCCATAAATTCCACAGATTTTTTACCTCTCGGACCCAATCAATTAATCCAAATGAAAAGAAACACAGAACTACGAGGAAGTAAGAAGAGGCGTGTACCCGAACACAACTCATTCGTTAAAGTCTTCACGTCATCAACTGAGCTATCATCACGAAAATGAAGGCCAATCAAAAAACTGTAATCCATTATTCCCTCTGCTTCCAAGAATTCACAGTCTCTATCAAGTTGCCTGAGCAGAAGTCATCACAAGAGACCAACTTTAAGAGCATAGAAAATGTTAAAAGTAAAAGCAATATGTAAAACCCTGGCAGCAGATTCTGTACCATTTTAGCTCTTGAAACCAAGACTGTTCCAGGCGGAAGACAAAACAAAGATCAAGGTCTTTAAGAGTGGTAGTCTCATCAATCTCCTCGCGGGGTTTATCGGTTGTTCGACCATGAGAAGAACCTTTGAGATCAAACCTTTTATGGATCCGATACTCCGAGCAAAATACATTGCCCATCACAATAAACCGAGTCTGTTTTTCACAGCATAATTTACAAGTGTTCATCTCGTTGTAATTTGTTACAAGTATTCACACACAGTAAACCAGTAGAGAGCAAAGTTCAAATAAGGTAAGTTCATACAAACCTTTTGACCTCCAATCGGTTTGACACAGTGAACCCCCAGAAATTTTGTTACCAGCGAATTCTTGTACTGACACACATGTTGATAGTAACTCGGAAGCATCCTGATGAGCACCTGACATGGCCACCAACTAATTATTGAATGGTGAATACCCACAGAAAAAAAGGACGGTGGCAAAGAGCTGAAAGTGAGACCTCACCGTACTAAATATAGGTTTTATGGTTTTCTTTCTCATAAAATTGAATGCATCTTAAAGTCTAGTTAAGGCTAGCAACTAACCTTGACTTCAGACTTCTTCAAGGTTTTGATAATGAACCGGTCGTCCTGAGTGAGGTAAAAGAAGCTTCCACTTTTGCCAGGAGAAGACATCGCCCTTAGTGTGTCATTGCCGCAAATAGCAAGCATGTAATCCGCAGGATCTATTCCAAATAATTCCCTTAGATGTCTAAATGCCCACCAAGACATAGCCATAATTAGTCCACACAGCACCAATCAAATAAAGTTCACAGAAAAAGAACATGTCCATTAGTGCATACCTGAACACCACAGGACAGTAATCTTTCCACCTAAAGTCCACAGACTGATGAGGAGGTGTAAACTTAGAGCCCTCCGGAGGGAACCTCGTCCAGAACTTCTCCTTGGGATCAAAATCCCCAGGCCTAAGCCCTTGCAAAATCGAAGCATGCTTTCCAACAGAGTATCTACACAGAAACAATTCAGTCTCAAAGGGATGTATCTACTTAAATTAAACAACGAATGTAGGTAAAATCAAAGTAAATACCTAATACCCAGTTGAAGATTAAGCATGAAATCATAATTCTTGTGCCCTTTGGAAACAGTGTGACCAGGCTTCTTAACATCCCCATCAACAGAACCACAAGGAATCCTCTGGAACTGCACGCTCTCACACCCTGTACCTCTTCCACCATTCTCGCACCCTGTGACTCCTCCACCACTCTCGCACCCTGTGCCTCCTCCACCACTCTCACACCCTCCACCACCATAAAACACAGAAGTCTCCACAATGTCACAGGTGATATCCCCAGCCTCACCATCAAGCTCCCAAATGCAAATCCTGGGAAAACTCACACTCTTGGTGCTGTGGTTGTTGTTGTTGTTGTTACAACACTCATCCACCGACACACGTTTCTCATTCACAAACTCCTTCCCCCAATTCCCAGAGGAGGTGCTCCCATCCCGCCACGTGAACACGCCTCTCCCTTTGGGAACCCCGTTCTCCCAACACCCCTCGTAACGGTTCCCGTTCTTCCACACCAACACGCCCTTCCCGGAGATGGCGCCGTTCTTCCACTCCCCGACGTACTCGTTCCCGTTGCGCCACGCGTACCTCCCCTCCCCCTCCTGCAGGTTGCACCGCCACCACCCCTCGTACACGTCGCCGTTCGCGTACCGCTTCTCCCCGAACCCGTGCTTCCGGTCCGAGACCCACCCGCCGCGATACGTGTCTCCTTCGACGCCGACGAAGGTACCGTGGCCGTGCATCCTGCCCGCGGCGAACTCGCCCTCGTAGGTAGCGCCGGAAGGCCACGAGAAGCGCCCCTTGCCGCTCGCCTTTCCCTTCCTCCACTCTCCCTCGTACATGCACCCGTCCGACCAGAGGTACTTGCCGCTGCCGTGCGGCGCGTTTCCCGACAGGCTGCCGCTGTAGATGTCCCCGTTGGGCAGCGCCCTCTCCACCGCGCCGGGAGACACGCGGCGCGTCCTTGTGGGACGGCGGCAGGGCGGCGGCGGCAGGAGGAGCTGGATGTCCTTGGTGGTCGTGTTGTTGTCCTTTTGTTGGTCCGACAGTGTGAGCAGCGTCTCTTGCATTTTTGCTTAGCTCCTCCTGAAGACAGCCTCACATTTCAAATGCCGTTGCCAACTCTCTAACGGTAATAATGCTGCTCTTGCTGTCACCAATGGAAGAGAAGAGACTATAGAGAGAACCAAGTGACAGTGCTTTGGGAAAAGAGAAATAAAAACCAGAGAAGGAACACAGAGAAAGTGGTTATGGTTATGTTTATGGTTATTGTTATAGTTATGTTATGGTTAAGGCCTAGGGAACATTGCCATACCAACCTCTTCCTCTTCCTCTCTTTTATTTCTATACCAAACACCTCCATTACCTTTTCTCTTCTTTTCCTTTTCCTAACATTTCTATTTTACCTATTTCATCTTAATCTTCTCTCTAAAACATTACAATTTTTTTTTTAAATCTAACATTAATCATAATGTTAGGACCAATATTTATTTATGTTGGAAATTAAATTTCTTTTAAGCTAACTTCACACCACATAACTCAAGCTTAATTTAATGTAAGAAATTGACCTCAAATTTGAAATGCATTTTAATACAATAAATCACATTTCAGTTGACCTACTATTTCTGAACTTTGCATTCTGCAAGAGCCAAATGACCTCTGATAGGAATATACAAATGACCAGGTACCAATATAGAATGAAAAACAAAAACTATATAAACACTTTCAACACCAACTTTTGTTTATAAATTAATCAAACAATCATAGATGATGATGATAAGTTTATATATATATATATATATATATATATTTAAATGTGACAAGTTTGAACCCACCATAGAGTATTTTGAATTGAAGCATGGTTTTTGTTGTTTTGTAAGAATATAAAAGAACTACACTTACTTAACAACTTATAAATGTGTGTATGTTTTGATATTAATTATTATCACTTGGAGCATCATATAATGGAAGTGAAGCATTGAATTGTTTGGAGAAAAAGGAAAAAGTGGTGTGTTGGTTTGATTTGTAACTTTGATCTGGGATAAAAAATGAAACAAAACATATCTCATGTTCCATATTTGTTGCAATGATTTCTGGGCCACAACACAAGGTGGCATCAAACTCAAGAAACTAGATCTAATGACTTGGAAATAAAATAATGTTATCAACTAAGCACTTTTTTGCTTAAATCAATCACTTGGAAGGGGACAGTTGACCACATAACATGTTTTCTTAAATGTATTCCACAATTGCTTCACTTTTATCCATTAACTCATTATTTAACAATATTTCTATGTTTTGTTTACAAACAATTTTTTTAATTCAAATAATTATAAAATATTTGAAATGTTACTTTTTGTATGTGATTACTTTTAGATATGAGAGATTCTACTGTGTGTATTTTATTAAATAATAGAACTAATTTAATTTAATGCAAGACACAATTACTTAATTAAAAATAACACCAAAATAGTTATAACAAATTTATATAATGGTATATATATTGTTGTAGAAGTATGACTTTTCTTTCTAAATATAGTATTTTGAAATGATAGTTGGATAAACAAATTATTTATTTAAAGTCAACACATATTTAATCTCTTATATGTCTTTCTTATTTTGATTATGTATTTTGATATTTTAAAATTCAGTATTCTTATCATGATTCTTACTAATATGATGACATGGAATAGTTACAAATTATTTTGTCTTTACAAAAGTTTTGATATTTGCTAAAAAAATAAATCTCTTACAATAATTTTAGCAATTAATTATATTTTGTAAGTCTTGTAAAAAAATTATTCAACAACTTCTTAAAAAAACATATATACTATACTAAATTTATCCGAGCACATATCCTAGATTATGATTTATTTTCTACTTCTCATTAATGATAGGTCCACAATTAGAGCTATAGAATTATACAATAATGTTTTATTTTTTTCTTCCATTACATTGACCATCGTATATCTTAGACTTATTTTTCTATCTTTTTTTTATCGCAGAAGCTTTTGAATATATTTTCTATAAATACAATTTTTGTTGTAATAATCATTGTTTTCAGCCATGAGCTATTGTATTTGGTCACGTAATCAAATAGGTTATTCTTTTTTTTTATATTATTACATAGACATATTGCGAACTAAATTGGATATATATTGTATGTGAAGTGATGGTATGATTTTGTAGTTTTACACATAACTAAATTATTAGAAGTTATATTTATAAATTTTGTACTCAGAAAAACACGTTTGAAATAATAAAAATGAGATTTGGAGAGTGTAACAGTAATCTTTATATTAATTTTTTTTATTAAATAAGACTAATTTTAGAGACAAAAATTAATTAATCACTATATTGATAATTTATATAATTAATTAGATATAATTTAAAAACTATTTATTAATAATAAAAATTATTTTAAATACTAATATTTTTTTAATTTTTAAAATAGTATATAAATTAGTTAATATGTTGATTAATTATATTTTATCTTTAAAATTAGTCTGTATTTAATAAAAAAAAATTAGTGTTATATGATTTTTCTTAATCCAATTTTTTAGAATTTGTTATCATTAACTTTTTTAAATATTTTTGTATTTTTTTTAATAAATTTGTTATCACTTTTCTTTTACACATGATTTATTTCATATATAAACGTCATGGTCCTTCTGAAATATAATTAAGAATTTATTATTTATTTTCCTAATTAAACATTTTTAAATGAATATATTTAATCTCTAATCTAAATTTTGATTTATGAAAGTCCTTTAACCCTTTCTTTGTTATCATTTTTAGTATTTGTTGTTAACAATGCTAACTTATAATCATGGTGATTCAATAGTCTTCAACAATGATGATTGGGTTGTCAATATTACTATTACATCATCTATTAACTCTAGTGGAAATTAAAAGTAATAACAAAAAATATTCAGAGACTTGACCAATATCAAAATCTAGATTAAGGATTAAAATTAAAAAAAAGTTAAAGGGTTAAAAAAAATAGTAAACACCCTAATTAAAAAATGAACGTCTTTTGTGATGAATATATAAATCATATACAGTTTATCACTTTGAAAGAACATCCTCTTTTAACTTTACTTCCATTAATAGTATATCAGAAAGTATTTTGTCAGATATAGATGTTTGAAGAAATATTTTGCTTTACAAATGTTTATTTTTCAGGATGAACAGATTGAATTAGGTTTGGAAACACGCAACTGAACAAGAAATCATCAAGTGGGATAGGTGTAGACAAGTGGTTGCATTTTTTTGCCCCCACTTTTAACTTGTTATTTGTTCTTCTCACGGCACAAAATACTGTGAACATTCTATTTTGTTTCCTTGACATGTTCTGATACAACAATCTCAAGGATCACGGGAATAGCCGCTTAATCTTTTGGAAGCTGCTATACATAAAAGATCAATGTTTCTCCCTTGTTTGTTAATGCTCTTTAACAAGATTTTTCACACAACTACCCCATCTTTCCAGCGAATAAAAACGACAAATAAATACAAGATTCTAGTCAATTGTGTTTTCTAATGCACGCGCAGCATTTTCTCTGTCCCTTGTGGTGGACTACTTAGTAAATTTAAGTTGCACCAAATTGGAATAAACGTGTGTAAACAGTTAAACATGTTTCAATGGATAATCAGAATAAGCATTAAAATAGGAGCATGTTCATTTAATGAGTTTTCATTCTTTTCCACATTCTGGAATGTTGTGACATTGAAATGATTAGGATAGCAACTATGACTTTCATATAAAGCTCCACATCATCCCTTCTAAACCCAACTTTGAAACAAGTATCTGACAGCAAGAAAAGTTGTTGTTGTTGTTGCCAGTTGGAATAGGGAAATGGGAGGTTGCCTTGTTGAGAAGAAGTTGTTTCTGTACATATATGACTGTACACAAAGCCATTAATCAACCATATCTGTTGAATGCTAAAAAAGTTGTGATCATAAATATGGTTACGAATGTATATTTTGATCAAAAGGGCGAGGTGGTAGGGGGAGTAGGTAGAGATCTCAGGTAAAAAGAGATGAAAATTTATGGATTTGGGTTAACATCAGTATCGGTTGAGACTTGACCAAAAATGTCAGGACAGGATTCCCAGTTCCCCTTTTCCCTACTCTCCCAGTACCCTCCAGTATAACGGTAAGAGCTGCTGCCTTTTTCCTTAGCAAACCACCTTGGTTTCCAACCCTTTTCTTGCATCTTTCGTGCCTGCAATTATGGAGAGTCTCTTGTTTAATGAATGAGAGCACATTAACCAGCACAACATCATGCATTTCATTACAGGAGGGTCCAATAATGCAACAATTGTACCTGCCGCTGTCTTTGTTCCAGCCGCAACTTTTCAGAATTGGCCATTTCATGCTGTCCATTCTCCAAACACCTTTGATCAGGTCTTAGCCTTGAATCTGTCGGTGGCAACTTCTCCTGTTTGTTAACACAAAATGTCAGAAATAAGTACTGACCAACAACATAATTTTAATGCGTTATTGATGTGATTTTCCATTAAACTGCATGATTATTTACTATCTGATGAGTTTTTGACTAAATTGTAATGATTTTAAATAAAAGTCATTTTATGCTTGGATGTTTTTAAACAAAGTACTATAAACCTTTTATGGAACGGAAAAGCTATTTAAAATCATTTTTCAGTGCACAATCAATTCTTTAAACCGAAACTATAGATGTGAATATTTAGTTTGAACATCGTTACCCTGTATGTTATTGTGAGTTTGGATGTGTTTTTGGATTAGAATTGGAAAATCGGTTTTGTAAATTTCAATGTGCAATTGCGTGATTCATACTCGCCTTTAGTCCAGGTGTGATTTCATTGAGTGTAATAGCAAATTGTGTGAAGTTATATCTTGTCTGGTACTCCGGTGGCGGGCTCCTCTTCCACAGAAGATGTGGTTTTGATGACTCATTGGACCCTTTTCCTTTCCCAAAACTCCCCCCAATTGCGTAGTGCAAACTTTCATCCCACTTCCCAATTAGAGTTGCTACTGTTCTACCTTTCTTATCTTCCACTATGCCGTGAATCTGCAGCAGAACTTAAATTACAAAGCATAAGTTACATAATATGTCTATGGACTATGCTTAAGAAAATAATGTAACTCATAATGTAATCTTATATTTCTCTTTAATCTATGAAAATGATAAAGTGGGCATCCACTGTCAAACTAAAACTGACATGAAGTCATTTGATTCAATCCAGAAGAAATGTTGAAGAATATGTAACATTAGATTCATATTTGGTAATTGAAGTCGAATAGGGACATTGGTATAAGTCGATTGAAATTAAAATTACTTCGCGTGTTTAACTTCCTAATTATCATTTATAACAAACAAGGAATGGAGTCAAAAACCATGTACAGTTTTTATCTTTTTGTACTTTTGGGGTGTTGCTTATCCCAATAAATATTTTACTTTTCACTCGTGCCCTTTTCTTCTCGACTTCAATTTCCTCGGAAAATTTCTTTCAGAGGCAAGTGTATCAGTAAAATGTTTCCTGAAAAATCCTCCGAGTATTATACTCTCTGTTCGTCAATCTCTAAAGATTTCTGATAATAAAAACACGTAGGGAAGTTTCGGAACCATACCATGCTGCAACAAGTTGAAGAGGGGAAGGAGAACAAGGAATAGCATAGGTTGGCAATTACTAAACTAATACTAATATAATTCTCCGACTTGAAATGCAATTTTTGCCCGAAAGCCACAAGTGGCTCACGTCATAGTACGAAAAAATGTAACACATTTTGATGAATACATCACCTAAAAGGAACCAAATAAAAACATAAAAATAAGATATGAGAAAGGGCACCTGGTGAGGGTTCCTATCAATGATTGACTGCTCCTTGAATTTGATCTTACATAAATAGTCACTGTTCCCCTCTAGGCGCATTGTACCATAATGGTCGCAGTAGAGTTTTCCTAAAATGAGGTTGTAAATGGATGTTGTTACCTGGTGATAGAAAATGAATTAGCTAATATTCAGAGTGTATTTTGGAAAGAGATTGACAAGTACTAGTGCTACTAAATACATTCATGCAAAAAACTATATATACCTTGCTCCAATGAATAATTTCTCCATCATCAAATTCCACTGTCAATACACCAACAGGGTCAAGCTGGATTGAACGACCCCAAAATTTACTTTTTAAACTGACGTCACCCCAGAATTTCCAGCCCCTTCCCTCACAATGGCATGCTACAACCATGGGGTGATGACTGACCTATCTCAAGATGAATAGCGTTAGCCTTTTTCTTTAAACCACTAGCACTTTACACAAGAAAAAATAACACGCCAAGCTATTGATAAGCAAGTCTATGGCTTATTATCATGAAACATTATAAATGGTTTGGAGTTATATGAATGAAAATATGAGCCCCACAAATGTTAGAAGAGAGACATTGTTGGACAGGGAATGGTAAAGTGAGGCATTAATGTTAAGGGGAAAGGTGTGTGAGAGTGAGAAGTGGATGATTGTAATGTATGACCTGTAAGGAGAGAGAGATTTCAGGACAACTTTGTTTTATGTTAATAACATAAATGTTTACAGAAAGGGACAAAAAGTAAAAGAATAATTGAAATATGCAAATTTAAGAAAGGTAATAAATATAGTAGGGAAAGGGTAGACTGGTAGAGTATTAAATAATTTATGGTTTACCCGTTTAGAAAAAGAAGAAAACATATCCAAATTCATTTTTGTATGAATGATACTTTCAATACTTGTATTCGTGTTTAATGGATACTTATATATTCGACCTGAATTAATCACCTGTGTTTTGATCAACAAAAATATGTTCCTCTTTTTAATGTTTTATTTTACATATTGCATACGGATATGTGTACTATTTTATGGCTTGTATTGAATGATAGTATAATAGTTTTCGATTGTGGAAGGCACACATTATTTATTCATATTTTTTAAGAAAAAGGAATCTTAAAATATATATATATATACACACACACACACACGTGCCATCATGGCATGACGGGTTCCCTTTCAGCAAAAGAAACTGACGAATTAGCGACGTGCTATCCAATGGTGGATCTTTTACTGTATATATAATCTTTTCCAACAAGTAGAATGGACGTGTACATGTCGCATTTTTCATCAACAGAATGATACTGATATACAATTGTACCTTCTCAGAGATAAAGCGAATGCCTTTGTCTGGGTAATCTGCTTCATATGTCTCTCCCAACAGTGGATTAAAAGGTTTGCAACTTCTACCTTTGGTGCTAGCATATGCCGAAGCTGCAAATCCAGCTACATACACCATCCTCTTCACACCATCACCCTGTGCACAATAAGTAGCATGCATGTGACAAATCTCACACATAACAACTCCTTAGTGAATTATGACATTGACTATATAAATTATCTACTAAATAACAAGAGTTAACAAACTAACCATTTTGCCCCATTCATAAGCTTGGTCTAGAAGGTAAGAGTACTCAACATCTTCAAAACATTTCTGCAGTGAGGAGAGAGGCTCGTTAAAGTAAACTGGAAGACAAACTTTTGTAAGATCCTTCCCGATATTATCTTTTATGATTGACCATAGACTGACGCTACTTTCTTTCTCAGTAGGATCGGGCAACCTCTTTCGTCGCTTGATATGAGGATAGTTAAATCCTACAGATCCGGGTGCCTTTTCGTCACATTTCTCATTTGGACCAGTCTCATCCTGCTCAGAATCATGGCAGGATCTCACGGGATCAGAGTCTGTTGATAGAAAATCATATGAATCAAAGAATGCCTCGTCGTCATCATCTGAAGCATCGAGCCTATCGTTCTCATCAGAAGAGTCATCCCCACTTCCCTCTGTCACAATCATAATAATTCGTCATGTTTAAAATTGATGAGAAATGACCACACATTCACTAACTGCATGCACCTACTAAGAGATACCAAGAGAACAAAAAAGTGATACACGTAATTCAACAAAATAAACAGAAGAACTCAGGGAGAAAAAGGAGGTCGAAGAGGCATACAAGTAGTGGCATAATATCTTTGCTAAAAACTGTTTGCGAAAAAGTAAAAGTACTTCGTTTATATAGCCCCTAGGGAGAAAACACAGTAAGTGAAACATGATGTTTTTGTATATTTTAGTGTACCAATGCAAAACTATATGACGAAGAGGAGTCAAAGCATAACACTAGACATGATTTTTTGTAGGGGGCTTGCCCCTTATTACCAAAATGGATATAGTTTTTTAAAATATTAAAAGTCGGGTTAAGACACGAGTTCTTAACGGATCACTTTTTTAAATACTAAGGTTGGAGAAATAGTGTATATATAATATTTTGAACTAAAATTCTTAACACAATTTTAAGATAAGTTGAAGATGACAAACAAAAGGCATGCTTACCGTGAGATTCATTTTAATAATTTTAACTATATGATCGACTAAGTACGAAGAGAAAGCAGCAATTATATGAATAACGATGAAGTTCAACATTCACTAGTCTTATATTTCCCTATTACTTCAATGAACAAGAGCTCTAAGACATAACTGAGTGCACTAATTTCATGCACGTACCGCTATATTTTTCTTGCATTGATGGATGGGTATCTGCTCCATCCTTTGATTTTCTCTGGCTTTCGATAAGTGTGTTCTCCAAATCAACTTTCTCCGACTAAATATATGAAAGAATCAATGTCATTATTACAAATATGCTTTGGTTAATTCACACTAACGCAGCAATGAAGTGATACCTCTAACTGGCGTAACGTGTCCATTAGTAGCAAATGCTTGTGCTTGAGAGCCACCATTTGCTTCTTCAACTGAGCGAACTCGAATTTCATGATTTCCTCGCATTCCCAGATTGTAGCTTCACTCACACCCTCTTCTAAAATCCTCTCTCTCAACTTATCAGTGGAAATAGCCACTGATGCCATGGGTGAGAAAATCTCTGCACTGGGCATGCGAGGATACATGTCCTTCACTGCCATCATTGCATCCACCCACATTGCTCTATCTTCCTTGCTCTCCGCCCTCAAATGCAGCCTCTTCTTCGTCCCCGTCCACACAGAAAACCTCCTCTTATCTGACCTATTCTCTCGCACCGAACACACCTACAAATGTATAAAATGAACATGAAAAACAAAGGTACAACACTGTTGAACCACTGAAGCATTAACTTCACTTCAGTTTGAAGAACACTGACAACACGGTCTCAGAAGCTTAAGTAGTTAAATAAACGAATATATAATTTTTAGATATCTCACTTTTTCAAAGTTTAAGTGTGTATTGGAAGAAACTAATAGATAAATTCAGGGTAAATTAACCACAAAGCTATTTGTTGTTTCTAAAATTCCCAGTTCAATTCACATTAATTCAAGAGTGTTGATACTTTGAAATAAATGTTTTTATTGTTTAGAGTGTCAAACCATCTTTTTCCTTAATTCAAACACACACTAATTAACTCATTTTTTTTTCTTTTTTTCTATTACATTATATCATCATCTATTGTACTTTATTTATCTTATTTATCTCTGCTGTTTTTGTAAATAAAATATTCAACACAACCTATATATATATATTAAATATTTTTTAGTTTCTCTTACTTTGTTGACTACTAAAATAATGTTAAATAATTTCATCCAAAATTATTGAAGGAATTAATATCTAAAATCAATTATCTTAAAATAAATAAAATGATGACATCGTCATTTTGAATGGGACTAAGGATAGCAAAAATATCCTTGAACGGGATTTAACGGACATAAATTGGCAAGGGATACAACACATGTATGTTTAATAGTAATGTATATTTTTAATAGATATATGAAAATAATAAGAATAACTATTTTAATTATATGTTTATTAATTAGAGGATATATATGTAAATATAAATATTTTTCTATTTGTCAGATAAATATTTTTATATGAATAATTTTCTAAAATTAAGTGATTAAAATAAGGTCATTGATGAAGAAATTATTAACAATTTATATTTTTTATTTGAGCTTATAAATTAAAGTTGTTTTTAAAGAGATAATTATATGAAACTTATATTCTGTTGTCTACTTTAATTAAATTTGTCTTTTTCAAAAGAATATTTTTTTATACTAATACTTTATATTATTTTATTTAGATTATATTTTTAAAATTAATTTTTAATTGAAGTCTGTATTTCAAATATTTACATACTCTTCTAAAATAGGCAGGTTCTTTTTATATAATTTTGTTAATCCAAACTGAGTAATAGAGATTTATATATATAAAAAAAACATAAAGCAACCAATTCAACAAAAAAAAAAAATAGAGCTACTTTATCAATTGATAAATTAGGTCTTTAAAATATTCAATTTAATGAATATTGTCATGAACTTAATAATATTTCATTAATGAGAAATCTCTGTGTCTTAACAATTGTGTGCATATTTCAATTTCAATAAATAACTTGTAGTTAAACTCTTGATCACGTGTTTCAGATTATTAAACTTGATTATTACATGATTTCGATGATAAAATAAGGTAACCGTTACAAATGATCTTCTTCCTAAGCATAACGTAATTTGATTATTAGGGTTAAAGAGAGAGAACTAACCATAAGATGGATTTCGCTGACGGGTTTGCGGTCGCGGGAGGGGCAGTGGCGGTGGCTATTGATGCGGCGGAGGGACTCCTCGCCGATGACCATGGAGCCGTTCTCGACCTCGCGATTGAGGACGAGCTTGTCGGGGCCGTGGATCTTGTAGTAGGAAAGCACGCCGTCGTGGAGGACGAACCAGCGGGGGCGCCACCCGCGCCCGTAGTTCACCCACTTGTGAAGGATGCCGGAGATGCCGTTCCCGATAACGTCGCTGAGCATGACCTCGCCCCGCGTGGTGGTGCTCTGGCGGGTTAAGCGCGCGGAGGCGGAGCGCTGCACTGCGCGGGAGGCGGAGGGGCGGGTGTGGCTGCAGGTCGAGAGCGAGCGGAAGCGCAATGCAGGCGGATCCATGGATTGGTTCTCGGAAGTGGATCCGGGTTGGCAAGGGATTGGAGCGGGTTTGTTTCGGTTCAGTGATCCGCGGAAGGAATTCATTGGAGAATTGAATTGGATAGGGTTGGGATGAAGATGATGAATATGTGAATGAATGCATAAACGAAGAGTTGTGCTGTGAACGAAGAGTTGTGCTGTGAACGAAGACTTTCTCTTTCTCTTTCTGTTGTGTTATGGTTACCGGGGCAGCGTTCTTAGCGGCCACACCACCATGCAGGGGTGGCTCGTAGTGAAAATCGCCATTTGAGAAAAAAAATAATTAAATCGTCATTCAACGAATAAGACAAAAAAAAATAGAATTAAATAGTTTAACTTATAAATTATATTATATAAGAATGTTTATTTTTAGTTGTTTTCACCCTCAAATTATGCTAATTGTTTATTTTTAATCGATACAAATGCATGATTTTTAACAATTATACGTTCCTAGTAAATTCTATATAGATTTTAATTTTACATTATATTATCGATTATCAGTTTATTATATTTCAAGGTATGTATGCTTTCTTATGATCGATGTTTCTGATTTCAAGTCTAAAAGAACACCATGTAGAGAACACAATCCTTGATTGGGACGAAAATGTCAGCAATCGTTAAAAAAGAGAATGATTTTTAATATATTATCATAAACTTCTATAATAGAACTTCATTACATATAAAATTAAAATTAAAAATAAAATAACATATTAGGTTTGATAGAAAAGAAATAAATTGTTAAAGATTGTTTGGCAGAGAAGATGAACATAATAAAAGGATATTGAAAAAAATTACTATTTTACTCCATTAATTTTAGATTATGTTATATAAGATGAGGGATAAAATAAGAATCTCGTTAAATAAAATAAATCATACATTTTTATTTTATTTCTTACTTGACCAAACCATCAACATTAATTTATTTATTTTTATTTCATTGTAATTAAAAAGAATGATAATTTTGATATTTTTATTTCTTTTCTAGAAAATTACACTGAAACTTTCTACGACTTTAAACATAAAATGGTTTGTCCTGGATTGTAATTTGAAATATTGATAAATTTAACTAAGATTAAGTGAGATATTGTGATGCACTTGTGGTAATCATTTATATCCAAGCAACCATCCATCAAAAGTCAAGTAAATTCATCCAATCAAATATTTTTAAAAACTATACCAACATTATTATTATTATTATTTTTCAGTACGATTTAAGGAGATTTTTTTTTATCATATTTGTAAAATTTCACAGCTAATTACTAAAATAAGTAATTTTTTTTTAAAAATATTAAAATGAATAAGTCATCTTAAAATTACACGATTTTTAATTAAAATCTGATAACGTTAATTATTAAAATTATTATTATTATTATTTAATTTGTTTTTATTTTTTTAATTACTCTTCATTATTTTAACTTCGACAATAATATGCATCTTGTAGGATTATTCCTAATATTTCTTATACTTCATAAAAGTCCACTAAAAGCTTCCTAATCGCTCCACTTAACATTTCATTAAAACCTCATATTTGTATGCAAATCCAATATATATATATATATATATATATATATATATATATATAATAACTTTTTTAATGTGTAAAACATAAATCACTTTTTTACATAACAGATATTCGTAAATATTTTCTAACATTTTGATGATATGTGATAGCAGTCTCCAATTTACTTAAATCTAATTGTACTCATACAATTTTTTTAACCTGAGTACAGCTTTAATTAAATTTTCCATTAATTTAAATTTAACACTTTAAAAACTTCAATTATAAAAATAAATAAATAATATTTTGACCTGAATATAATTAAAAAATTTAATACTTAAAACAGCACGATTAATGATACAAAAATTATACAAATAACAAATTAAGCTTATATTATAATTTAAATACCATGTACACCAAATTTTAAATAAATGGGATATAATCCAACCATTAATGTTTCGCGCATGTGAAATTTTAGCAAAAAATGGACACAAATTTCTATGTTTGTTGGTAAAAAAAAATATATGTTTAACAAAAATTTATTTTATCATTTTAATATTTTCACTGTAATAGAATTTTTAAAATATTACACAGATACAATTTATTTAAAAAAAAACTATATAATATTATTAATATATATATATATATATGTGTGTGTGTGGGCAATTTTAAAAATAGTAAATGTGTGAAGTATTATAATATTATAAAAATATAAAAATATCATAATGATGATAAATTTGATAAAAATATATTTAAGAATTTTTTTATTATTTAAAATTTAAGAGGAGAAAACAATATTAATCAAGATCGTAACAATCCTAAAGGATGAACAGTAACTAAATAATAGATATTTATAATATATCACGGATTAGTGGATGAACACCACTAAAAACAGTTATGACAATTCATCTTATAGCTCGACAGTAATTATCACATTACTCAGTGTTCGACCTTAACTACTAAGTAACTGCCAGACACCTTAATGATAGGACATATGTAAGAAAAAACGAGGCCTAAATGGTTACTACAAAGTAGCCACTTTATTTGAGTTTGTATTTAAGTCCATGAGTCTATAAATACCTCAATTCTCTCACGAAGTAGATCTATCATATTATTCATTAACATATACACAAAAAATCATTTGTATTCTTATTGACTTGAGCGTTGAAGAATCTTCTGCATGTGCACCACCACTCATTGGAGCAACTCGGATATTCTTGCCATACCCACATACACCTCAGAAGAAGGACAACTCATCATCTGTAATAGCATTTGGCGTCCACCGTGGGGTCTAGAAATTTTTTTCCCATGACCATGTTGTCATATGGTTCTTACAAGAAACCAAACAACAACTTCAACATCACAAGCAAACATGAATCCATCATATATTTTGGATGCACTCAAGGCCCATATCGATTCACATGTGCTTGATATTCAAAATCAGTTGGGTAAAGATATGGAGCTGATGCGAATTCAACATCGTGGTGAAATCCAATCTCTTCAATCATGATTAATTTAAACAACTCGCACGCATTTTGTGGATCTCTTCGAGAATATTATTTTAGATGGTATTGAACCCCATGATATGGAGTTATCAATTGGGGTTTGAGCATAAAACCTGCGTCTCCAAGGTAGTATTTGCCTGGGATCATCCCTTAACACTTATTACTTATAAGTAATGTGATCAAATCAATATTTATTGCACTAAAAAACACACTCAACTAACCTTCCAGAATGACCAATTAATCGTCTTGTACAAAAACATTCTTCAATATCTTGGAATCATAAGTTGTTCTTTCCCACCAAGAACATATATGAATTTCATGTCAAAACCACAAGCAACAAATACGTTTTGAGTTGCTCAGTCTTTTCGTCCATGAAAACTAGGAGCATCAACTCATGGGACTTTCACACGGACATAAGTTTCGTCTGACACTTAAACAATCCTAATACGGAACAAAATCACATTTATAAATAACTTTCATTGCATACAACATCAATTAAATATCTAAGTACATTTTCTCATATTCATACCTTAAAGTATGGAAAAAATCGACTGTTGTTTAAGATATGAGGTTTAACCTCAGTCCTAGATGGTTGAATTAAAAACTCTCCTTCCAGCATCAATATTGTATTCAAAACATTATGAATTTGGCGAGACGTTGTTTCTCTAGACCAATGAAAGAAGATCAAAATACTTCAATTCTTAATGTTATGACCAATGATGCGTAAACATCTAGCCACTTGTTCTTCAATTGTAGATCCAAATGCATCTTTAACCTTATCCGTTCCTCTTATTCGTTGACATAAATTAATAAATGCTTTTGGACCCATGCAAATAATGTCACGACATCATTCAGTATGGACCAAGTACGACATCAATGCTTGTTAACGACACTCTTTTTGTAGAACCAACTTCAATATAACATTATTTGTCTCTGTTAACACACAACATATTCAATCCATATACAATCATGCAAAGGATTGACATTATTGCTACTTGCGTTTGCAAATTGATTTTCTTTTGTATTTGTGAAATTAGTGTGAAATTCACACCAACAATATCGGAATTCGTGTCATTCGTGTTAGACATCTTGACATTGTCAAAATACATAAGCCAATGATTATCATTATCCATGGTCACAAATCCTTTAACACAAACAATCTTATAAATTTAACTATTAGATCTAAAGAACCACGTTTAAAAAACATAACTTTTTAAACAAAAAAATTTAATTATTATTTTATAAAAAAATTATTTATAAGTCCAAAATTTCTTTTAGACCCTGTTATAAACTTCTGAGACATATTTCAAAAAATCTTCATTTCTCTAAAATAAATTAATGAGACATATTTTATAAAATTATTTTGTTGCATCAAACCCAAATTTTATAATTTCTATACTTTGCATATTTTGTTGCACCCAAATTAATAATTTCATTTTCGGTTCCAAATTATACTTAACAATTTAGTTTTGTTCTAAAACTATAACTAGAATTCAAAATAATATTTATAATTTTTTTTCAATCATATCCTTATTTATATTATATATAAGTTTTACAATTATCTGGGACAATATAAATAAATTTTAATTTCCTAATTAAATCTACTTAATATTATTGTTTAAAAAATATTTATATTCTTAAACTTAATTACCATTATGAATATTTTTAAGAAATACGTCTTATTCAACAAACCACCTAGTTACCATTATATATTTTATATACATACATCAGATAAAAATCAAAAGAAAAAATTATTCTAAACCAAAACAAACTCAGCATATATACATAAATTAAACCACAAATAAATAAAATACAAAAGAAACATTGATTATGGTTGGCAAAAATCGATTATAACAAAAAAAAAGTTGGGATAATCGATTTTGTAGGGAGATAATTGATTATACATACAAATTAATTTAAAAAATCGATTATGCTTCTTGCTTGAACATCGATTTTTCAATAAAAATAGCTTGAGAATCAATTATCCCTCATCAAAATCGATTGTCCAACATTTATTGTTGTTAGCTGAAACGAGGATGAAGAAGAAATCATCGACGACCACACAAATCACCACCAAGCACTGAGCACTACACACAAAACACCATTGCACACCACGCCGAGCCACACCAAAGCACCACTTTAACATTCTCATTTTACCACCAAACTCACACCCAACATCACACTCATCTATATGAACAAGGTTAAGTATTTATGGGTGTAATAAACCTCAACCACACTACCAGTCTAAAAGGTTTTAGATGCTCAAGAATATATTTTTGCATGCATGTTGCGACTGTGCATGGTTGTCAAAGAAATCTCACGACTCTTTCATAAGAGTAAGAATGTCGTATAACTCTTGCTCCATGTGGATTTCTTCTACAATCGCGACACTGCATTGAGGAAGTTCTTCTCATATTTTGTTGCAAAAATCCACACTCTCAACTCCTTTCCAATCACCTTATACAAACAACTTATTTTCCTATATTTCATCCACGTAAACAATGTTCATCCAAATGTAATCACTAAGACATAAAATAAAAGATGTGTATTTCATAAAACATTTCATTTTTTGTTGTATTACAAGACTAGCAAAATTTTACAATTTTTTTAATCAATTTTAACAAATAATAGATAACATTTAGTGTATAATGTCAAGTAATTTATCGTCATAATTTTTCTAAAATACATTTAAAAGTATAATTTACTGGTAAAACTTGTTAAATAAGGAATGCTTTGATAATGTTAATATATTATTACACTTAATAATCCAACTTATTTATAGTTAAAATAATGTTCTTAACATTTTCCAAATAATAATAATAAATAGTATTTTGTGGGAGGGAGAGGAAGAGAAGACACTATATAAGAGAATCGCTCACAAACTTTGAATATTGGGAAACAGAAAACCGAAGAAGGGTGAGTGAAGACCTTTCTTCTCCATACTCTCTCTTCTTTGCTTCCAACCTTCACTGTAAGATCCTTCTTTTCTTAATCTCACTCCATTTTTCAGCTCTCTCTCTCTTTCTCTAACTCTCTTTCACTTCTTTTTATCTTTCACATTTCTTCCTATTGCCGATTCGGTTATGGCGGGAATTCACGTTTTTTCGCCGTTTTCCTCCATTCTTGCCGTTTCCTTTTCCCATTTAGGTTCATTTCACGCCGTCACTTCCTCTAATATTCCTTTCTTTTTTTTTCTCGACACTCCCATAGTTGCATCGTTTGCGTGTTTCGTTACCCAAACTTCATTTGTTCCGAAATCGCCAAAAATGGCACATTCTAGGGTTTCCCTTAATCCACCCCCAACCCAATACCCCATTCGGACCCTGCAATGCTGGCCGTTTCGATTTTCAATGTATCGCCATTTAATTGAATTAGATATTAAATTAAGAGTAAAAAGATTATTATTTTTATTGTTGTTATTCTATCTTTTTATTTTAACGAAGAAAAGATTAAAAGTCGAAACTTTTGCATGCATTGTTTCAAGTGGTTTCTGTGTTGCGGTTTCTTATATGGCTGAAAGAGTTATGTTGTTGTGTTGAATTCTCGATGCAGGGTTTCTCTGATTGAGAGGGACTGAGGCTTTATATCCCAATGCCGCTTTTGAGGAGAAAGCCTTTTGCCCTGGCTGAGCCACCTAATGATTGGGAGCCATGCGAGAGTCTTTTTCAAATTAGATTTACTAAAGAAATATTTCGAGATTATAAGTATCTTTTGTCGTTCATTTATTTCTATAAAGTTTTACCTGTCTCACTTAATTACTTGGAATAAACCAAAAGAAGAGCGTGATTTTGAGTTGAAGAGGTTGAGTAGTGAAATAATGAATTGTTGTACTTTTTTGCATTTTGACTTTTTGTTTAATGGTTGGTTCCTTGACACGAACAAGTGATTATTTGAACCGTTTAAATCAATACCGCCAGAGGGTTTGGACGTGCAAAGTAACTGGTAAAACTGGCTTGACTTATGAAGAGGCTCTGGTGTCAGAGATGCATGCCACTGAGAAAGTTCAACAGATTCCGGAAGAATTAAAGGCACCTGCACTTAGGATTATTCAGTACAGTAAGTTCTATTTTGTTCCAAAATGAAAAAAAAGGTTTATGTTGATGGAAAATGAACTGTCTGTTTCTTTTTTCTTTGTGGCTTGTTATTGGTTATGCCCATTTGTTCTGCATGGGTGATTTGAAATTTTCACTGTTTTCTGCATTTGTTGAAATTAAAATATAAGGTTTAGAAAGCCGTTTGTTAATTTGCTTTCTTTATAAGGGTGTGTTATGCTTAAAAACTTATAATATACACTTTTAGACGCCTGTGGAACAAAGTAAGATGCTTGTGCAGAAGCCCAAGTGATGGGATGTGCATATTGAATCCTGCAGTAGGGGCAGTGACTTTAAGCTGGACGTTGCTTAATTGAATGATTGAACAAAAAGTATATCATGCTACCATCCACAATGTTATTTGAAAATGAATGTTTCCTTTGTGGTTTGGGAGTGGTTTTTAAGGGTCTACAAAATGGTTTTAAAATAATTGTTCCGTTTTTCATTACAGGAAGTAGTCTACCAAGTTACAACCTAGCAGTTCAATGCAAGTATTGCTTTTTACTGTTTATTCCATAAATTATCCTAAGCCTCATGTCTATCTCCTATGTTGGTCTAGTTGAAGATGAGTAAGCTTTGGCTAATTAGCTGGTATAATAGATTAAATTATTGTGGCTAAAACAAGCCGTGCCAAATATGGTTTTAGGTTGCTTGTATATATCTAGTGGATTCCTCTTCAGTTTGTTTTGGTTGACAGAAGTTTATGGGAGGAGAGCTTGCCTTATTCCAAGGTCTGAAATCAAGACTCAGGGAGTTCTGGAAATTGTAGCTAAGAGTTATAGATGATCCACTAATGTAGGATTAGCTAAGTAATATATGTCTGCATCCTAACATCTTGTGACTTTGAGGCAACTAAGAACTGTGGTTTTCATGACTTTTCCATTCAGATTGCTTTAATTGTGAACCATCAATTTGTGCGTGGCTCTGACTTTTGATCAAACAATGCTATACATAAAATGAAGGAGTTTGCTAAATTCATGTTATGTATTATTATGATTGATTATGACAATTTTTCTTAGAAAAATTCCTAGAATTTTGAAACTTTAAAAGTTATGATTGTTTAAGAATTGCTATGAATATAAGGTGTTGTTTCAAATTGGACTAAGTTTTTACTCTTTTCCTGATATAAATGCTTGCACTATTTTTCATTGTGTACTTTTAAGTGGTCTTTTATTATTGCAGGCATGCTCCCATTGAAGGATCTTGTTGATTCTATTGCTGAAAAGTTGAAGGAGCAGTTGTTTGTGGGCTCTCAATTGTATGGAAAGAAAAATGACAGGGTGTGTCCTTGCAAAATATTGAAAGTGATGCAGGAAGATGCTGAAAATATCAGCTATGTGGTGGCTTGGCTTGATGAGAGCAATAATGTTATTGAAAGAGCAGAAGTCAGTTCTCAAGATTTGGTGCAAAAGAAACGACCTTTTAGTATAAATATTTTGAAGTCTTTTGTCCGTGGATGTACATATCGAAATGCTCCTTGGGTTTTACACGATAAACTTGCAAAAAAACATGGTATCTCAACTGACATTCCAGAGGAGTTAAGAGGAAAGGTTTCCTTTAACAATGGACTTGTGGTCTTCACCAAAAAAAGAAAGAATGAGGTAGGTAGACACAGGGATGTGGTAGTTTCAGCTTCTATTTTGTTTCTTGCCAAAGTAAAAAAGGAAGAAGAGAGTACAAGAACACCCAAATGTCAAAATTTATAGATTTATAGCTTACAGACTTCTGATTGGTTTGTTAAATAAATTTATGATTTGTTGTTTCAAATCTATCATGTTCAGGAAGAGTCAATCCAATATCCAATTGATGATCTATTAGTGAAGCCTAGTCCAGATGATCCTGTTTTCAGTAGTCGTCCTTCTCCATCAAGAGACTTTAATGTTCCTATTTATTGTGTAGGGGATCTCTTAATGGTTTGGGATTTTTTTATGTCGTTTGGTAAACTGTTACGATTGTCTCCTTACTCTCTCAAAGATTTTGAAAAAGCAATCAGTCACAAGGATAGCAATGTAGCTCTCCTGGTGGAATCTCATGCAGTACTCTTTCGAGTGCTCATCAAAGGTGATGATGAATACTATGCAGCTGTTCAAGACAAATTACCGAAGAAGGTTGGTGCCTCTCAAGTATATTCTTTTTGTTAGTGTTGTGATGGATAAAGATTGGTCTCGATTATGTTTTATTTTTATTATTCATGTATCATCCTTGACTCATCCCTTATCCCTCACTGTTTTTCATATGTAAATGTCTCATGCAATTTTTTTTTTCAGATTACAATGATTAGTTGGAAAGAGTATTTATGTGAGTTTTTAGAAATGATCAAAATTCCCAAGCTGCGGCAGTATGAAGCAACAATTAAACGGGGACATTATGGTTATGTTGATGTCAATGCTAAATTAGAAATCTTTAGCGAATTAGTCAATCGAGCCCTTGGTACTGCTATTGTCAGGGAAAAATTGGATGAGTATATTATACAAAGGCGGGTACTGGGGGCTGCTAAAAGGGAAGAAGCTATTGAAGCTTCTGCGAAGAGAAGAAAAGTAAAGGAGCAGTTGAAAGCTGATTCTGGAAGCAACTGTGGTGAGAATTGGCGTCATCTTGATCAGGATACAACTGTGTCAACAGATAATAATAATAACAGTAACAGAATACAGAATGGTAGTATTGGAAAGAATAGAAACAAAGAGATAGAATCATCTTGGCAAAAAGATGCATGGGATAGGTTGGACTTGTGCGCTGTATCTTCATGTCTTTATGAAAATCTACGAAACACATTTTCTCTATTTCTTGGTTATTCTGGTACTTAACTTTTTTTATAAATATATCAACAGTGGTATCAAGCATTCAAACCTTGCTTCAAAAATGTCAGCTGAAGAGCTGAATCGATCTGCAGAATTCAGAAAAGTATACAGAAAGGAATCACTGAAACAACCAAAGGGTGATAAGGATCAATCAGAGAAAAACTACGAACAAAGGGTGAAAATTGTTTCCCTTATTCAACTGTTCTATGTTACATGTTGAAGTTTATATTTTAATGAAGTTATTTACTACAGAGAGAATATTTTGATCGGGAGATAGAGAAATGGTGTATTCGTACAAGTTTCCTAGGTATGGACAGATATTATAATAGGTATTGGTGGTTTTACCGTGATGGAAGGATATTTGTTGAAAGTCCTGAATCCAAGGAGTGGGGACACTACAGTAGCAAGGGAGAGGTACTTGATACATATGCTATATATGCATTTTTTTACAAATAAATCTTTTCTAATTTTCAGTTGGCATGCTTGAATTTGAATAGCTTGATGGATTGACGACTTCACTGAATTGCAAAGGTGAGAGGGAAAGGGCACTGCTAAAACAACTGAACAAATATTATAGTAGAATATGGTGAGTTAGATTTGCTTCAGTTGATTTCATTGAAATGAACATTTGGCTTTTCCCCCTCCTTGATTTCGTTTCGCACAATGCTTAAGCTATTTCATGACTATTCTTCAGTAAAAGCCTTAATTATGGATTTTGTGATCCTTGCCCAATATTAACATTTGCTCAATAGATGTTGCTTGCCAGTAAAAGAAACAGAAGGAATAACTCAGAAAATTACTATTGTGTGTACTGTTAAATGTAAGTTTCTTAAAGTTCTATTATATAAAAAGATCTTCAAGTTGTGCTAATATAATGGAGTTATTGGCTGACTGTAGCAGATTTTAACATGAATACAGCTAAATTAATTATGGTAAAACAAATAATATAATTGCTGTCTTGTCGAACTTATAATCTTTCTTTGAACATGTAACATAAAGTGAACCAGAGATAGATATACTTGATTTGAAAACTGAGAAATGGGGATTATTTAAAATAATTCTTTAACAAATAATTTTATTAGATAATCATTTTTTTTATTTCGACAAAATTTTGAAATAATTAAGAATATTTTAAAAAATTTAGAAGAGAATGAAGACTAAGGTAATTTCTATGTTCACTCTTCTAATAATGAAGGATTTGTATTTTATCAACATTTCTCCCTTGACTTGTGAGGTTCTTTCCTTTTTTGTTGTATGTTTACAGCTCAGAATTGCAGAAAAATTCAAAGGATTTGTTGCATAATATTACCCTGGATGATTCTGTGGTGAGAAGGTCTACTCGTGTTCGCGCACCACCTAGGAAGAATCCTGCCAAAGCTTTCCTTAGATATGTAAACAAGTGGAAAGAAGAGTAAGCGAATGAAGGTGATCTGACATTTGTCTAGCTCTTCAATCTTATGAAGTTTGAAACTTTTGAGGGACTTAGGTTTTTTATACATTAGGTGGATAAGTTTTTCGGGGAGGGTCAGTCAATCCCTACTTCATAGGTATTAGGTTCCTGGTCTTTGAGGGAATAGGGATTGTTTTTCAATCCAGTTTTGGAAGATGGGCAAGTATTCATTGATGCTCGTTTTTGAAATTTTGCACATAATGTTGCATGATTGTAGAATCTACTATAAAAATGACGTTTTACTTTAGGTTTTTTCTTGTTGCCTGATTTGGCCATTTTGGTTCTTGAATCGCTTATATCTTAATCTTAGAGTGAACATAGAGATAACTTAATCTTAGGTACCATTTTGTGTGAGTTCTGTCATTTGTTTGTTGAGTTGGAGATTAATTTGAGTTATTATTAAAATGTAAATAAGGAAGTGTAATCTCTTAAGTTCCGTTTAGTAAGTTGAGGGTTGATGTTACATGAGGGAAGTAAAAAGAGTTTATTAGAAGAAACGTGTGGACCTGCACTTCTTCCATGTTTGAGATCATGAAATGTTTATTAAAGGTGTAACACAAAATACCTTCAATAAATTATTTTTCTCAATCCAATTATTGTTTCATTGAAGATACTGTCTTGAATTCCCTCCCCATCACCAATCCATCTATTATTGGAACATCTGGTCTCACCCAATCACATCATTGCAACCTACATTTGCTCAAATAAACAATTTCAAGATAATTTACTTTTTTTTTAATATTGTTGCAATAAGAGAATTCCTTTTCAGTTTTCAAATGTTTATTCGATGAAATATACTATTTCAATATTTGCTAGTAAAACAAGATGATATTGTTGGAAAGCATGAACAAAGAGGAAGACATACTTTTGGCACAAGATGGTCATTTGCAATCCTGGGTCGTTGTTCTTTTGGCACTAAGACTATTTTTCCTATTCTCGTGGAATAACTTTGATTTTGTTGGACTTGGATCATGGGAATGTTCATGAATAACAATGATAATATACCATTTGGACTTCTTTCTTGCAACACCAATCCTTGCTTGACATTCATTGATTTAGGTGGGAAGAGTCTTCAATTAGGGAGATGAGACACGTATTTGCCTTTCCTAGGGGTGGTCATGTTCAAAATCCATCCAATCTAGATCCAATTCAAATCCATAATGGATTGGATTAAAATCCAATTTAGATCCAATTCAAATCCAAACAAATGGATTGGATTTAAAATTCATATCCATTTTAACTATATCAAATTTATTTGAATTTTTTTAAAATCCATTTAAAGTGAATTAAATCTAGATTAAACTCACTTTATTAATTACATTAAATTCACTTTGTCAATTACATTAAATCCATTTTGATATGGACACAAACTAACTTGGTTCAAACTGGGTCTCAGCTGACTCAACCTGGACGTAAACTAACTCGACTCGACATCAGGCCGACTTAGTTCGACATGGTCCCAGGCTAACTTGACTCAATATGGGCCATGCCAACTCTGCTCGACATCAGCTTGGGTCGGCTCCGCTCGACATCGGCTCAGGCCGACTCGGCACAACCTCGGCCCAAACTGAGTCAGTTTGACATCGTCCAGGACCGAATTTGCTCGACATGGGCCCAAGCTGACTCCACTCGACATCGGCCTTGATCGACTCAGCTCAATATCTTCCCAGGCCGACTCAGCATAACAACAGCCCAAACCGACTCAGCTCGACATGGATCAGGACCGACTCTGCTCGACAAGGGCTTGGGCAGACTCTGCTCGACATCGGTCTGGGCCGACTCGGCACCACATCGGTTCAAACTGACTCGGCTTGACATCGACTTGAACTTAATTGGCATGAGATGGGCCTGGGTCGACTCGGCTCGACATCGGTCTGGACTGACTCAGCTCGACATGGCTCAGACCGACTCGACTCAACACCAACTCGGCTCGACATTGGTCTGAATCAACTCGGTTTGACATGGGCCCTGACAAATTCAGCTGGACATGGGCTCAAGCCAATTTTGCTCGATATCGGCCCAGAAAAATTCGGCTCGACATGGGCCGAGATCGGCTTGGCTCAACATCGACTGCGTCGACTTAACTAGATGTGGGACTGGATCGATTCGATTCGACATCGACCCGAGCCCGCTCATCTCGACATCGACCTAGGCTCATTCGTCCCGACATCGGCCAGGGCCCGTTTGTACCGACATCGGCCCGTGCTCGTTCGTCACGGGCCTGCTTGGCACGACATCAACCTGGGCCCGCTCGGCTCCACATCAGTCTGGGCCCGCTCGACTTCATATCAGCCTTGGCTCGCTCGGCTCGACATTGGCTCGAGCCTGCTCAACTCGACATCAATTTGGGCTTGCATGGCTCGATATGTCCTAGCCTGCTCGTCTCGATATCGGCCTGGGCCTGCTCGACCCGATATCGGACCCAAAAGACTCAGCTCGACACGGGCCTGGACCAGCTCGACTCAACATCGACTCAAGGTGACTCTACTTGACATTAGCTCGACTCGACTCAAGATGGGTTCGAGCCGACTCGGTTCGGTATTTGACATGGGCCGACTCGACTCGATATGGGCCCAAACCAACTCGAGTCATCATTGACCCGGGTCGACTAGACTCTAGATGGGTATGGATTGACTTGTCTCGACATGGGCCCAGGACGACTTGGTTCGACATGGCCAATGTCGACTCAACCTGGTTCGGGTGTCGATTTGACTTGGGCTCTGGCCCACTGAGCTTGACTTGGTCCAGGGTTGACTCAGCTCGACTTTGACCCATAACAACTTGGCTCGACTTTGGCCGGAACGACTTGGCTCGACTTTGGTCCATACCGAGTCGACATGGACTTGGGGCGACTTTGCTCAACCTGGGTCTGGATTGTCTTGGCTCAACCTAGATCGGGCCAAGTCAAAATCCAACCCAAAATACAATTTGGATAATCCAAAAATGTATCAAATCTATATCTATAATATCCAATTAATTGAATTTAAAATCCATTAAAATATGAATTTGGATTTGAGATAAATCGATTTAAATAAATTAAAACTAATATGGATTTGAATAATTATGGATTAAACTTTGTAATTTGGATTTTTTTTCCACCTTTACTCCTTAAAACACACTAACATAAATTAATGTTATTCCATTTTCTTTTCCCTTTAGAAGTTATCATAATTCCAAAACCCTTTTTAATTTCATATTCTTTGTCGAATGACTTCACAACTTCTGCACTCAAAAACATTCCAACTGGAGAGACACAGAAGAATAAACATTCCCTTAATATTTCAAACAACAACACTAAATTGTAGTCCCCACCCACCAGTAATGATTTTACATGTTTTCATTGTGTGCAATAAAATGGGTTATTTTAATAGAAAAAAATGGGTTTTCACTGAAAAAATCATTTTGTTTTATTTTTAATGTAAAAACAATAAATAATAATGATGTAAAGTTCACTTTAATGACCATTTTGGTCTTTTTCCATCATTTTTATTGGCATTTTTTTATTTATACATTTTGAACTATAAAATTTGAAATAATATGTTTTAGAATTCATAACTCACTTTAATCGGGATACAATTTTATATTCTGAATTCAAAATATATTTTTGAACCTATAAATATATTTTAAACTATAAAATTAGAATACAAAATTGTATTTCGAAATAGTTTAACATGTATTTTCAAATTCAGTCAATATCTTTGAATATTCTAAAATTTATAATACAAAATTGTGTTTTGAATTCTATAATTCATAATGATTTTTTAGAGTTTGAAAAGAAATTTTACAGATTATAAAAATGAAAAGAAATCTAATACCTTTTTTTATTAAGAATAACTTTGGAAATGAAAAATGTATAAAGGTGGAGGAAGAAATTGTATAAGATACTTTATGAGGATCGAGATCTTGTTAAATTCTTTATATCAAAATATTACAAGTATCGAAAATATTTAATTGATATGTGTTGTTGGATTGACAAATGATGAAATTAATGTATCCTAGTTATGATTTCATGTTCATAATAGACTTTAGTCTTTGATTTAAAGAATGAATCTGTAGTTATAAATTGTGTATGTAATTTTTAAGCTTCAAAAGTTGCCTTCGTATTGAAGAACTTCCAAAGTTCCTTCAACAAAACAAACCTAATAATTGAGTAATTCAAAGTAATTTCTCTAACACGTGTAACATGATTTTCTTCACAATGAAGAGAAAAGATAAACTCTATACGTGTAATTGAAAACACCATTTAGCTTCTCTTCATTTCATTTAGTTTTACACATTCCACATTTTTTAAATCCCTTATCCCACCATATATTATATATAGTCTATGAATGAAAATTTTAGATCAAATAAAAGAGTTTAATTTCTATTCTATCATTCTAAAAAAACATTAGAAAAAAAGTGTTTATTTATTCTATTAGAAAAAAAATAAAATTACTCGTAACACTGTTACTGAAATTTTCTACAACTTAGAGATCAAATACAAGATTTTCCATATTCTCACAACATAATTATATCTTAATTGATCTTTAACTTTGTTTTTTGTTGGATATTATAGACTTTATCTCTTCTCAATTAATCTTAAAACATTGCCTTTTTTTACATACACATCTAACTCTCAAATTCATTTAAATTAATTCTTAAAAGTTGCTTTTTTATAGATTAATTTTCCACAAATGAAATATAACGAAGTTCAAATTAAAGGAAAAATTATTTTGAGGAGTTTTATTGGGTCCTTTTTATACATCATACTTTTATTATATTTTAAATAAGAAAAATGAGTTTATTTTTTAATAACTAATCTTCATTAAAAAAATTTATTAAATTTCTAAATATTAATTTCTGTTACTTTTTTATTTGAATGATTACAAATTAATTTTATATTTTAAGGAACTAGCTTTTATAAATATCTTTGAAGAACAAAAATTTATTAAATTGAAAAGTAAAAAAATAAATATTAAGGCTTAAATAGGTGGTGTGTGTAAGGAAAAGAAATGAGAAGTTATTTGAATTTATTTATTTGAGGTGAGGTTGGAAAGGGGTGACAGGTGGAAGAAGAAGGAGCATGATGATGTTTGGTGGTCGACTTTTGTCTCCATTCATACTTTTTCTCAACACAAGAATCTCATTTTCATACTCATTTATATTAAAAAAATTATATTATATAATATAATTTGATAATTTCAATTTAAATTTAAAATATGTACCCCCAACATAACCATGATATAATTAATTATATACTTTGAAATGGTTAGTATATTTATTTAACTTCATGAAATGGTTTAAACCATACCCTTCCATAAAAATATACTCTTACTGGAAAGTAATTTCCTCTCTCTTAAATATTAATATTTGTTTACTAAATAAATAATAAAAAGTTCATTAAAAAAGAGAAAGAAAATGATAGCAATAAAATATCCATGGAGGAGTGAGTGGATGCAAATCAATACACTTGTATCAACCTATATATTCTTTATTAGTATTTTTATGAAAAATATTTCATAAAAATAAACATGTTGAATGTTTTAAATTTTAAAACTATTCAATACTTTTTTGCTTAATAAATAAAAATATAGTAAAAAATGTTGAAAAATTTAGAATTATTCTATTGCAATTAGAAGAAAATGGCTGATGTTCCAAAAACTAATAAAACTAATAGGGCATACACCAAATAATCCAGATTTCATAAGTAAATTTCCAAATTTGATCTTTTATAAATATGATTTGGAGAATTAAAGTGATAATACAAATGTTAGAGATTAATTATGGAAAAAATACAAATAAAAACACCTATAAAAAATTGCAAGAAGATACATATTAGTTGTGGAGGAAAAATAAATAAAAAAATTGTTAAACATTTTGGTACAAGTTTAAAATGTAATTTTTATAACACTTTTTCACTTGAACTTCAAGTGTGTTGGGGTATCATAAAATTTAAGATTTTGAATTTTGAATTATAAAAATAAAAAAAAGTTACCTTTATTTTAAAATATTTTTTTTAACAAATTTTTTAAAAAACATCATTAAAATAGATGTAATAAAAAGCTTTATATTGAAATAAAAAAAAATTGATGAATACCATATTTCATGGATTGGTTGGAAGAAAAAGATGTAGCTTTTGGGACAGACAGCTCTCATGGCGGTGCAAGTCTCTTGAAGGAAGTAAACCGCCGTAACAGCCAACCTTAGATTCTCTTTCTGCCTATTTTCAATTCCCATAATTATTAATAGTAATAATTTCTTACTTAATCTTTTATGTATTTAATTAATTTAATTCCTAATTGTAGCAAAATTTAATGCGCAAACCCTTTCTTATGTTCATTTACCTTATTCTCTGCAAGCTAACAATTTGTCCACAACCTCAAAATACAGTGTCCCACATGCGAATTTCACAATCATCATATTCCAGAAAAGGTTAAAGTTAAGAAAAAAAGAGAAAAAGCAAGAGAATTGGCACTTGATCTTCTGTGAAATCAAATGCTGAAGCTCTTTAGGGCCTATCAGTGTTTTCTCGCCTTCTTCCTCGTCATCTCTATCGTTGTATCAGTTTTCACAGGTGCTAACTCTCACCCCATAAGATCAAACCCCTCAAAGTTTTATTTTTTATAAGGTTTTCACTCTACTTGAGTTTCAATTATGTTTCTTCGAGTTGTGGGTTTTGTTGTTGTGCCTTAATTCAGATCTGAGACTAGTTGAAGTCGTATCGCGATTCAGTTGGATGCTGAAGAAGTTCTTGTTTTTTGAGCTTGATTATGATACCCGTTATGTTTATGCTTGCTTAAGAGGATATAAAGATGGGAGGAATGGACAGTAATTTTAATTTCATAGTTCACTGTCTCATTTCAACATTTTCTGTTTTTTGCCCCCTCTGGAGTATAACCGTTTTTTCTTTCTTTCTGGGATTAATAAGGGTCATACAGATTGTAGTTCTGGCTTATTTTCTTCAATGCTTTTTCTTTTGCATGATATTGAAATTGAGTCATATATTCTGAATATTCGGCCTCTTGATTTTTTTTTTCAGGTAGTCCATGACATACTCTTTCAGACTTCGATTGCTATTGTGACATGATGACATTTTTCACTTTGGACTGAGGTTAATTTTCTTGAAGGTGATTTGATATTGTTACAATTTATGAGTGTCGAGATAGCAGTTTTTTGTATATGGTTTTTCAATCACTATCCATTTCTCCGCAGATATATTGTATATGATAATATGATGGTTAACAGTCTGATTGATATGAATCTCTAATTTTTGCTTTGTACTTGCTTAAAGACTACCTTTTAACTAAAACTATGTGATACTGGCTTCTCAAAGATCTGACAGATACAATACATATTCTATCATGCTAATGCTATTCATACAGCGACAACCAAAAGGCCAAGCTTTTTTTACACTGCATGAGATCAAAGGACAGTATAATGTTCTGTTGTAAATTATATATATGCATAAACCACTGGCCTCTAAGTTCTTCTGAATGGTTTTGGCTGTAGTTTTTCTGGGTCTTCTGTCATACAATTCATAGGGAAAAAAATTGGTTCTCCATTTTGTCTTCAATTGTTGTTATTTATTTAAAGCTATCCTTTTTTTTTTTTTTTACATTTGTATTTGTATGTCTCAAATCTTTATTTTACGGTATCCTTTTTTCTGAATATCTATCAGAAGAAGGCTTTGTTTGTTTCTCCATAGCAATAGCTGGTAAACTGTCGATTTTAATTATTATCTCTTTGTTGTCTGTTTGCCTCTGCTTCTGAAATATCTTTAACGTTTTATATGCTATTTAATTTTTAGATTAAAATCTAGAAAAAAGATGGCAGCTGAGCTAGTCAATGGTGCAACAAGCGAGAAACTGGCTGAAACTGATTGGACAAAAAATATTGAAATCTGCGAGCTAGTTGCTCATGATAGAAGGTACCCACAACCCTTTTATATCCTTCTTCAATGTTTGCTTGTTTCTGATTGAACAATATGCTTAAACACTGGGAAATGAACAGTTGGTGCCAATGGTATTATTGTATCACCTGAGACTAAAATCATTTAAATTTGTTAATATATAACTTTTTATGTTTCAGATTTTGACTAAGGAAACTGTGTGAATGTGCGTGTTTTTTATTTTTCTTTGCATAGGAAACGAACCTATGATCTTTTACCATTTCCACTTGAGCTTTGCTAAGTGGCTAACTGTGTGTTTAATATTGGAGGATAACCCTTATGAATGATCATTTTTCTTTGGTGTTGCTGAAATTGATTGCAGGGTTCTTAGGAATCAGTTATTTTTCATTCTAGGTGCACCTTTTTTTATTTGATTTTTTTTTTCTCAAAAGGAAAAGTTGTAACCCTTCAATTAGTTGGTGAATAACTGATATCTTATGCCCAGCATAATTGTTATGTTGTTAAATTAGCTTAATTGTGTTCAAAGTATCTTATGATTGAAATCTTGAAGAGGTTTTGAAAAAATGAAACAACTAAGTCTTAAAAAAATGATCAAATCCAAAGGAGTTCTTAATTTGCCATTTAAGTTCATGGTTCTTGTTCACCACCATCTTGGCTTGATTATCTTCACTTAATTATGAACGTAGATAAATATGTTGGATTGTCAGGATAATCCAAACATTGCTTCTGTTTTTAACTATCATATCTTTTGAATATGCAGGCAAGCTAGAGATGTTGTTAAAGCTATAAAAAAGAGACTAGGAAGCAAACACCCTGATACTCAACTTTATGCTGTCCTGGTGAGTAAAATGACTTTATTATGAATTTAGTTACTCAATTTTTTTGTGTGAATTTCTAAAAGTTTTAACCTATGCTGAAAAACTTGTATAAAGATAGTTTGAAACCACATAGTTTTCACTGTATCTGATACAGAGAAGCTTGGTTATTTGACTTTCTTGTGTTAAATATTTACATTTCTCGCCTTCGTGTTCTGTAGTATTGTACTGAACCATCTTTGATCTATTTTGCTTTTCTAGCTGCTGGAAATGTTGATGAACAATATTGGAGAGCATATTCATGAGCTGGTGATTGATACTGGGATTATTCCTATTCTAGTAAAAATTGTGAAGAAAAAAGTTAGTTTTCTCCACGAAGTCTTCTGTTATTTAGCATTGTCATTTTTTCTTAACCTCACTTTTTTATTCTGTTTTGCTCTCTGGTTGCAGTCTGATTTGGCTGTGAGGGAGAGGATCTTTCTCCTACTAGATGCCACACAAACATCCCTTGGTGGTGCATCTGGAAAGTTTCCACAGTATTATAATGCATATTATGAGTTGGTGGTAGGTACAAATTTGCGTACAAAACCCGAGGACATTCTTATGTTTTGATCTGGATTCATTTGATTAATAAGCTGTGCTTAGGCTGTTGACTAGGCAAAGAAAGTTTATTTAAACTTTATGATTTTAAAAGTATAAGAAGAGACTAGCTGTCATTTTTCAATTAGCAGCAATTGAAATTTTACTTGCTTATTGGAAGGCTATTTTTTGTGTTCATATTTAGAGTGGATATATGATATATGAGCTAAGTGATAACTCCGGGTAATGATGGTCAGGTTATATTTATATGGTAGTTGCTTATATAGTTTAGAGTGCATTGTGATGACTAAATGGGAAAGGAATTTTGTGCCATGGTGATATGCCCAAAGGGTCGCAAAAGTACATGTTGGGTTTTGTACATCTGGTTCAACCTTGTGGCCCATGTCCAATGGCCTAAATAGGAATGAGTCTGCATTTGATGCAAGGTGTTACACTTCAAGAGTTGCGCTTTAGCTAACAACTTTAAACTTTTAGTATGGTGGTAAACGCTATTGATCATATCATTTGGTATTTTGTATTAGAGCTCGTACATATTAAAATTTCAAGTTTGATATGTTTCTACTTATTTCAAGGTTCTTGGGCAACTGTTTCTTAGAGGGAGGGAATGGTATGTGGAGAAGGTAGCATGGGTATATGTTTAATTTTAAGTAAAGTTCAATAATAGCTTAAATAAGTACTGGATTGCATCTGATCCAAAGTGCTACATGTCAAGAGTTTTGTCTCAGAGACATTGCTGGTTCAAATACTAGGTTCAACATGTTTGTAATTATCTCAAAGTTTGAGGGCGAACCTTGGTCAAGCTTAAGGTCTAGCTAGAGTTGCACTTCTATTTGCAGTTTAAGCTTTTAACATGATGGTAAGCACTCTTGGTCATATAAAAAGGGGCATGATTGATGGTGGTGGTATCATTATATATTAGAGCTCAAGGCATGGTCTGCAGATATGGTGGGTAGTAAGCATTTCCAGTGTCACACATTGTTAATTAACTTCTCTTTATTTGTTACCTAAAGTATGAAGTGCTGTCACTTTCCTAGTCCTTTTTGTACATAATACAAGTAGTTGTTACAAAAAAAATGGTTGCTGGGGAATATATTTCTTTTTCCAATACTTGTCATTATAATTTATATGCTCTTTGAACAATACTAAACCCAAAGTATGACATTGGTTTTTTTCTTTTTACAGAGTGCCGGAGTGCAGTTTTCTCAAAGGGATCAAGTGGTCCAATCAGACCATCCCAGTTCACAACCTAATAGGACTAGTAATGTACCAAACAGGGAGCAGGCCGCACCTAGACATGAAGCGGTTTCTCAGCAAGCTGAGTCCCAGACTGTCCCTGAATCTAGGTGACTTTTGCTTCAGCTTTAGTGTTCTTGTGATTGGTAGGATCTTTAGAAATCCTTCTCTAGATGAACATTTAAAATGATTTATTATGGCAAGAAGAATTATTTGCTTTAGTTATAGGATGGAGACTGGGATAAAAAAGATTTAGCTAAATACGAATATTTATGGTTAAATGAAATGAATGATGAGAGTTAGTTTCAAAATCTTCTTTTGGGTGATTTTTTTTTTTCCTTAATGTTTTTTTAATAAATTTTTTCTCAAACTCTTTGTTCAGATCTCATTCTAGTCTACTTGTATTTTGTAGCATTATTCAAAAGGCTAGCAATGCATTAGAAGTACTAAAAGAGGTCCTGGATGCTGTTGATGCTCAAAATCCTCAGGTGACTCCCAGCCCGAGAGTTAGTTTAGAATCTAGAAATAATTACATTCTAACTATTGCTTTAGCTTTATAAATGTTTTCTTTTGTAGGGAGCAAGGGATGAATTCACCCTAGATCTTGTAGAACAATGTTCTTTTCAAAAGCAAAGGGTTATGCATCTTGTGATGGCTTCTCGGTAGGCTCCTTGAAATTTCTCCTTTCTAACTTTAATTTTCGTCTATAGAATTTCCGTCTTTCTCCTTTGAGAACTTGACATTGCTCAGACTTCAGAGGATGGATGTTGATGCCTTTGCTTCTAGTCTATTGGTAGCCCTGCTCTAAGATTTTTCCTTTGACACTCATCCTATACAAATTAGCAAACCCAAAAGAAGAAAGTTGTTTAATAATATAGACTCATACCCACTCTACCTTACACGTCTTCAAAGAGCGGAAGACCAGAACCTCAGATGAACATGTGCATGTAGACTTTATATGGGAAAGCCACAATGGATGTACATATACTCATAATAAGAACATTTGTAGTTTTATTAACAAACAAGTCATTGAACATTTCTACTCAGTTTGAACACACTCAATGAGTTGAGTAGTTAATTATTCCTAAACTAGAATAACTTTAAGCTAGAATTTTTTCCTTGTACTTTCCTAGTGTTTATATATTTGCGTATGCACAACCCAGGTATTTATTAGCATTATATGGTTAATTTGTTCCATAAATTGGTTTTGCTTTGGTCTTTTGCAGAGATGAAAGGATAGTTTCTCGGGCAATTGAATTGAATGAGCAACTTCAGAAAGTTCTTGCAAGACATGATGACCTTCTTGCTGGCAGAGTTACAACAACTGCAACTCGGTTTGACCATGAGGAAGGGGAGGAAGAAGAGGAGCCTGAACAGTTAGTCCGAAGGTGCATTCCCTGTTTTTGGAATTCAATTTAGTACACTTTTGTAATGTAGGATCATACTGAATTTTCAAAATTCTTTTCTCTCGGTATGGCTGATTCCTTGCAGATTACGTAAGGGAAAGGCTTGTGCAAGACCTGAAGATGAGGAGACAGAAACCGACATCCCTCCCTTGGGTTTACTTGGTGAGAGACTCAATCGTCCACTAATACGACCACTCACAATAGAACCGCAATCTCGAGATGCTGGAACTCGATCTCCACCTGTTGTGATCCTGCCATCTCGTGAAGCCGACACTCACACTCGATCTCCACCTGTTGTGATTCCACCGCCACGGCCAAAACAGAACGGCGATGTTCCGCATCATGTGGCAATTCCACCACCACCTGCAAAGCATGTTGAGAGGGAGAAGTTTTTTCAGGAAAACAAGGATGGGTCTAATTTGTCTGGCCACATTAGAGGCCTCTCCTTGCATAGTCGTAATGGCAGCAGCTCTCACAGTGGAAGCTTTGATTTTAGTGAATGATCTCTTCACAACCGGATATTTATATTTTCTTTTCATTTTTGTCTACATTTGGAGTTGGTATTATTGAAGCTGTGAGGGATTGGTGATTTCTCATTTAGTCTTGATTAGTATGGAGATGGGAGGGAAAAAAAGGGAAACCACTCTGCTTCAGTTTACAAATTACTTGTAATTATATTATCAGATTATGTGCCATGATGGTGTTTGAGTTTCAGGTGCAAGTGTTATAACTGATAATGTTTTTTTTTACTTTCCCTGATTTCTAGAAGCTACAGTTTTTCTTCCCATGGAACCATTTTAAAACCTTCAAACACCACTTTTACTTGTTCGTACGTGTGTTTTTTTTATTTCACTAAAGCGAAATCTACCTTCACAACTAGCTACAATTGCTTGCTTACGTTGCAGATTTGTCTTTTGATTTGATGTGCTATTTTATTATAGATATTTTAAATTCATGCAGAAACTAGCTGTGATAACCGTAACTCATTAAATCGAAGTAAAAAGTCCCAACAAAATGGAAAATGGTCCAGTTAATTTTTTAATTAAGTAATAGTAAAATACTGAAAGCATTACAAAATGAATTTTAACTTTTTAGTTTAACAAAAACAATTTTGAAAAAGCGATATTCTCCTCCCCCTTATCCTATTATTTTAGTTAAATTTCCACTTTATTCCTTGGTTTCCATTTGTTATCCTCCAAGCTTACTCTATGTGTTAGCGAAGTAGCAACTTTAGCATTACTCTTAACTCGTATCTTTTTCTCATGCAGAGACTTTAAACATTTGAAAGCCCTGCAGAAACTGTAACTTTCCTAAAATACATAGAGTACATCTGTAAACAGTAATGTTCATTGAAGCTGGTAAACTGACTCAGATGAGGCAATGTCCGTTTTTTTCCTAACCTTTCTTCTTTAAGTTTTGCTAGACATGTCTACATCGGCACTTGTGTCTGGCCCAGGTGCAAAGAAATTGAACAAGAATTTCATTACCTTTTACAGAATCTCTTCTGTAGATCTTGGATAACATAATAATAAAACTGCCAGTGTGCTCAGACGAGTTCACACTTCACATAAGAATTTGTTATTGCCTTTGCCTCAACTGATCATCGACTACAGCCGAGTAGTTTTCCAACTCATGTAAGCCAGTTTTCAAGTTTAAATACATACAAAAACATTGTGTAGTATACACATTTTCTCTCCATCCTCAAATACTGTGCCTAAACTACATTTGAGAACTCCTGGGTCCATGCCTTGGATCTGAGAAGTATAATATGATGCTTAAATAATGGAAATACAAGCAAAACTGAATGGTTTTAAATTGATCCACAGTCAAGACATTTTTACACTACTGTAATCATGAATTAACACAATGTAAAGTGTAGTTTGACTATGATAAAAACTACTCGAAAACTGTGTTAAGAACAGGATTTTACTGTAGTATAAAAAAGCCATGTACTGACAAAGGATCAAAACTGAACTCAAAACTAAATCCTGTCTTTAGAGGGCACGTGGTGAGGCTTCATTCACCTAAGTGAGGGCCATATTCCGACCTGGTGCAGCAAACCCTTGTCTGTAGTGACTTCAAGAAACAAAATAAGAAGCACAGCCAGCATTGCTACTCTTCCATTCCAAGTTTCAGCACTTTTTGTCCAACCCCATTCCCACACTATAACTGGTGGTGGCAACTCCTTGCGTTGTGTATCATATGCTGCCAATAACTCTTCTACACTGCCCAGTGGAACAAGGGACTGACAAAGAGCAAACTTTCAATCAGATCACAAGATGTAACTATATAGCTACAAAATATATTTCTTTAGCCCCTTTTACAGGATTACAACTATTGGGACTCGCTTCACTGGTGCTTCCAGTGACATCTATCTTTTTTTCACAAACCATCCAGATTTCTATCTAGAATATGAAACATAAATTTATATGGGTGTTCAAAAGAGTAGTACCTGTCGAGCTTCAAGGTCTGAGGCTGCCAGGGCACCAACATACGGGAGACTCTCAATGACAGCATCTGCCAAATCAGAAATGAAGGTAGGTTCACATCCTAGAGCAGGAACACGGCCCCAATTTTCTATACCAGATTCTAGAGCCAATTCTTTGTACTCAACATCAATTTCTTCAAGAGTTTCAATGTGCTCACTGACAAAGCTGTGAATTAAGCAGGGGTTAACAGTGTGCATTGGGAGAAACAAAGAAAAGATATGGCGAAGATAGAGACAGATAGAAGTAAACTAATACCTAATTGGAACAGCCAGCAGACTTTTCACTCCCTTTTTTCCAAGTTCAATTATTGTCTCGTCTGTGTAGGGTCTTAACCATTCCACTGGTCCAACTCTACTCTGTTACAATATTCTAGTCAACTGTTAGAAATCCAGAAAAAGAAATGTCTAACTCTAAAAGAAGTGTCCAGCTGTAGGGTATCAAAAGATGGTATGTTTGAAAACAGATGGACTAATTGTAAAGAAATTCTCCCAAGGAGCTTTCTTTTTGCGAGCATTGGTGAACTTCATGAGCTATTTAGAATATTAGCCTAGTGAATCACTCAACTGAGAGAATTTCCAATTATGGTTTGGCTCAGGACAATATACCATCCTTTTAGTAGAAAATCTAAAAAAGAATAAGTAATAGAAATCAAAACTTAAAGAGAATCAACTGCTGAAAAAAAAACAAAAAAGTATTCACCTGATAAGCAAGGGTGTAAGCATTAGTTATCTTTCTTGTCTCGAGTTCTTCCATGATCAAATCCACACATTCCTCCATTTCAACCTTGTATGGATCACCAGCCTCTTCCACATAGGCAAGAGGCACCCCATGTGCACTGAAGAATATCCTGACCTGCAACAAGCATGAATTACTTGGACTCATGCAATCACAGAAACTAGAGCAACTATTTGAACTGAATAAATAAACACTGAATTCTGATTTAAGTTATAGAAATGATCTGGTTCTTAAGCTAAATTTGAGTACATTGTCAACAAACAAGGGTTTCCCCCTAGCGAGTTTTCTTCTTTAAAACACTGGAAATGACAATCTGACACCTTAATTTCTCTTTACTAGTCTATGACACAACTTATATATCAGTATATTTGGTAAATTATAACCTATGTCTGCCTAGTCCGAAATCACTATTAAAGTTATTGCCTCATAACTTATTAATGCAGAATTATAACAGCTTAAATCAGATTTTGGCTTATCAATGTCTCCCAGTACAGAAGCAGCCTCGTCCTCAAGGCTAAAATAAGGAAACTGTCCTTTGCAGTAAAACATTTAAGTTTGGTTCCATCAGTTAAACTTTGAAATTCTCTTTGCTCATTGTCATCTCTTCTCACAAAATAAGCACTCTTAATTTCCTTTTAGAACACCTATGAAGTGGCCCAAACGGTTAGCCAAAAACCTTCTTCCCTCCTTCTAGTCTGCCCATGATAAGCTAAATGCCAAGTGCCACAGTTTATAAAACACAAATTGTGTAAATTACGAACGCAGAACTTGCACCTATTTAAATTGTGTTTCATTCTGCCTGGTTTCACACTTAAAAAAGAAACAACAATGTCAGACCAATTGTTGAGCACACAAGAATATTGAATTATAGAAATAATTTGGTTTTTAGGCTAGATTTGAGGACAAACATCATCAGATACAAGGTTTCACCCTAACAGGTAGTTTCCTCCTTCAAAACACCAAAAAGAACACTGATGACTTAATCTTGATTATCTTTTTAAAAGTCTAGATCACTATAACTGTCACATCATAACCTACAACTGCCTAATCCCGAATTATATAAAAGCAACTACCTAATAACTTCCTAATACAGAATTATAATTGCCTAAGTCATATTTTGCCCTATCAAACTAAATTTCAGGAAATATATTTCTCAGCAATGCCAAACAAAGATATAGAGTATAACAATAGTTGTCAACAGAGCAATTTCAACAAAACAAAGTATAATATATCTTAAAAGTATGATGAAATCAAGTATAGTTAGTTTGTCAATCTGTTACCATACGGTCAAATTTGAATTATCAAAAATGTCAACGAACCATGCCCTTTTTTTTATGTCATTTAAATTTAAAACATTAACAAAATGTTGAACCTCCTCAGGGCAGTCAAAACTCTTCAGCTCTTTTTCAATTAAATTTGCCATTGCCTTTATGTATCCTTCGCGTTGATACCATGATGGTATTACTGTGTGCTGCATGTTGACTAGATACTCATCCTCTCTGAAGAACCAACAATAATTTGCAAATAACAGCACATTAGATAGTTTATGTATTTGAAGTATAATAAAAGAGATAACAATTTGTTTTATAGTAATCACCGGAATATATTCTCCAGCAGACGTAGGCTTGAGCCACTAGTCGAGATTGAGAATTGAGGATAAAGTGGAAGAACAACAAGCTTTGTAATTCCATCCCTTTTAATCTAAACAATATATTTTAAGGGATAAATTAATTACAATGAGAGTAGTCAAGAAATCACAAAAAAGATAAATGCTAAATATGGATGTAAAAGTTATCATGATTTTAATAAAATTTCATGATTCCTTAAGATTTATTTTAAATACTATTATCATTTATTCTTTCTTTGCTAATCAAGCTTGATCTTTTTAACTTGTTTACAATAAGCACAGTGATCTCCTTATGAATCAGAGCTCAATACTTTTGTTCACACAAGCATGTGAATGCGTGCTCACTGGTGTACAGTATAAAGAGACCAGGAAATATCTCAGGCTAATTACTGACAACATTAGTAAAAAGTTTAGAAGTCAGAGTTCAGTTGGTATTGGCAAAGACATAACTTCACAAGGATAAAACACATTGGCTGCATGGAATCTGCCAAATAAATGCAATATCAAAGACAATTGCTTCAAGCAACCCTTTGAAATGTAGCAAGCTTTCTTTTAGATTTCGATGCATGCAGCTACATCTTTTAACTCAGATTGAAGGACAATAACAGGGAAGAGAATCCACCAATGGCATGATCATCAACAAATTCTTTTACATCATGAACTACCTGCTCAATAGCTTCTTCAGTGAAAGGATGCCAGTAACGCATTCCAACATACACATTAGCTGGGACATTCTTTTCCCAAAGAGATTTCTTCAACTCTTCAGCCTGTGAAGGAGCTCATTAGATGAACCAGGACTACTAGGAAACTAATAGAGTCAAACAAAAGTACCTATTTAATGGAATGAATATGTAACGTGTCCCATAGCATTATAAGTTGATTGTAATATCTAAATGGACTACTGAAATTTGCAAAACTTGATTGTATTAGTTGGAAAAATATTAAGGATGAGGTGATGGTATAACATTGTCCGAGTTAGTAACTTAATGTACTTACAGAAAAAAAAACTACTCTAATATTAGCCACTTATATTAGTTATAATTTATAAATACTATTGCTAAATAAAATTGAAATGCACATGACAATGATTTCTTGAAATCTCTTTGCAATTTTTTACTTCTATGCTTTTCTTTCGGTTTACGTAATCTGAAGCAGACCAAATTGGCAAGAGACAAATTTCATGTCTGGTACATATACACAGCTCAACTCCCTCTCAAATATAATCAGTTCAACTTGTGGAAATTGAAATTGAAAGTATCCAATGCCTAATTACAAATTTGACTATGAAGTATGTCATATTGGAAAATAAACAAGTGATAGGAAGAGTCATGCCTGTGCATCAGTCATACGTCTGAGAGGAGAGCCACCACCGATTGAAGCATAGCCTTCTTTGCTTTTTGGGGCCCTTACAATAGATACAAATTGGGCCAATGGCTTTTGAAGAAAACTAAATATCCTTGGCAATCGTATTATGTCCTGTGTGATTGTACATAATATCTGTTAGTCAGTTATTCTGGTTTACCTTTCTGTTATTCGTTATTCACCTAGCTCTTATCTACCTATTTCACCTAGCTGTTATTTACTTTTCATGTTCTGTATATAAACAGCTCTGCTCATGTAGCTCACATAGATAATAATAATTCTTCTGTTTCGATTCTGCTATCTTTCTAAAATGGTATCAGAGCAATTCATTTTTTTTTCTTCTAAAAATATCAAACAATAAGGAATTGATAGTTTTGGGTTAATCTCAACCTAAAGGAACTGAAGAATAAAAAATGACAGCTGAAATGCAAAATGTATAAAACCAAGTGTATTACCGGGTCGGCAAAAAGGTTAAACAAAAAAGGCTGCACATCTTCTAGAGTCTCTGGACCTCCAAGGTTTAACAGTAACACTCCAATCTTATCATCAATAAGACGAGTGGTATCAGAAACACCTTGAGATGTAGAAGTTGCTAAAGATCCTACTGAGAACTGTTTGTTGAGTGATTGATTAGAAACCAGGGATTGTGCTTCAGACCACCATGGAGAACATCTGGACGATTTGTAATTTTTCAAGGGATTAGTGCTAAAAGAAGCCTCTACATGAGCTCCAAAGCAGCGAATCTTCTTCTGAGAGGTACAGATTGTCTGTGGAAACAACCTATGAACATAAAAATAAAAATTATACACATAAAAATGTTCGGATGAAAGTCTAGCAGTTTGCAGCTTCAGGGCAAAAAACGCAACAAAAATTTAAATCATGCTCATGAGCACTCTGCAAAATTCTTTTGTTCATGGACAATAAACTTGAAAGGGAACAAAGAGTGCTTGATTCTAAGGATATTTCCTTAGGTAAACCAACCATGTAAGTAGTAGTTTAAACTCCACTCTACAAATAAAGCTTAAGTAGCAACCATTACCATCCAAACAATAAAGCATTATCTTGTAGACCTGCATCTCCGACCGAGAAAGAAATGCCATTTTCGTAATTTAAACATTGTCTGAAAACCCTTCTTATAAATGCCAGTATCAACAACTTAAATTATGAACAGGACACCCTTTACATTGATTCCATTTCAGGTCATGTTAAGAATCCGTTCCGGGAATGAAATGGAAAAGTTGTTGGATTCCCAAAACATGGGTCAGAATAAAAAATACAAAAGCATCAGAATCATGAAAAATGGAACACTTACAGAGGACCCTTGAGGTTACGAGAAGCATGAGTGAGGCATGGAGGAGGACGAAACACATGGGAGGAAGAAGAAGAAGAAGATGCTGATGATGAAGGTGCACGAATTGGTGAGTTCATAGCTTAATAGCAGTGACAAATCAGCACAGTCCAATGCTATGAACAAGAAGTACCCAGAAATGAATATAGGGAAAAGATGATAACTTTACTCAATTCCAATTAATTTGGAGGAGAAGGTGAAAGCACTAGCAAGAGGGTAGTTGGGAGAGCATGAGATTGGAGAGAAAGTTTCATTTTCTCATTTTTCACTGGTTTTGAGGTAAAGAAGAAAATGTAATTTGTGTTGTTGTTTTGTATTGGTATAGTATATTGGTACATTAGTAGAGGCAAAGGAGGGACCCTCTTAAAGTTATGGCTGATGTTGAGAGTTGAGAGGTAGAGGCAGGTGAGACTGGAATGAATTGCCACCACTTCTTTTTTGTTTATCTTAATCTTCTTCACCTCAACTATCTATTTTTTTTTATATATGCATATGAAAATTGTGTTTAATTTTATCTACTTTTTTTATATATGCATATGAAAATTGAGTTTAATTTTATCTATAAATTTGCAACAAAGGGAAATTCTTACTTTACTTTCTTAATTCTCAGGCACAGGCTAAGCATGTCAACTTCAATTGGTGAAGATTTATTCAAGATAGAAAAAAGTTGTCTTAACTTCAGACTGAGAATGATATACTCAAATAAAATAATTTTTAAATATTTTAATCTTCTTAATTCCCAACTTTATTTCATCTTAACTTCATTTTTGGTCTGTAATTGGCTTCTTAATTAAGTCGGACATAAAATCGTGATCCGAGATACCTTTTATCTTAAAAATGGATAGATTATACCAAAATAAATCTTAATGGCCAGTTGTAAACAATTGCACTACAATTTACACATTTAAGTTTGTCATCATCATAGGTTCGTTTTGCATAACCTAAGTGGATTTCTTCCTACAGTTGCATGTCATTCTTTTAGCACACCATACTTTAAAAATATCCCAATTATCTTTTGGATTTTTTTAACATTTTTTTAATTCTAGAATATAAAATCCAGTGACTTCTAAAATTATAGAATCTAAAAGTTAAGATTTATAATTATTTTTATTTTGGAATCTAAAATATAAAATTTGTATTTTATAATGTATAATTTAGAATACAAAATTTGTATTATGAATTTTGCAATGTATTTTAGATTTACAATTTGAAACACAATCCAAAAGTTAATTATTAGGGATGACAATATGAGTCGGTCCACAATCCGAACGAATTCACTAATCATCTAATTCGTTGATCCGCTTAGGCTTGTCCCGTATAATTCGCAGCTCGCGTGAGCCAACCGCACGACAAGACGGGTTAGTTTGCTGACCCGCATAAATAAAAAAAAGAATTATTTTATTTTTTCTACAAAAATATTAAATTTAATATAAAAAGTAGGTTTTATTTTTAATCAGCTAAAAAAGTTAATATTAAAGATAAGAGTGAATTTAGTTTTAAATAAAATTTTACATTTAAAATTTATTAATAAAAAATAATATAAAAAAGATATTTCATTTTGTAACAAAATTTTGATAAAATACTCTCATACATACACATACATATAGAAGGAAAATATATACAAAACAAAATTTTAATTATTTTTAATCAAACCTCGTCATACATAAATGCCTTTATATTTTTTTTATCTTAATTAAATGAATTAAGACAATGATGAAATTTTAATTTTTCAACAACAGAAATATTTTTTTATAATTAATAAAATTTTAATTTAAAAAAATATTTTTCTTACCCAAATTGATCCACAGCTCGTGAACTACTTTTATGCAAGGTGAGTCAATGAAATGAGTTTGTTCCTTATGCGGGACGATCTAACCCAGTCTGTATTTTGTGAACTAAATACGAAGTGGGCTTATGCGGGACAAGACAACCCGCATTCCTACCCTTATCCAAAATACAAATTTGTATATTTCAAAATGCAAATTCCAAAATACAAGTTTTTATATTTTGAATTGTGGCAATCGAAAATTCAAATACAAAATATAAAATTTATATTCTGGATTGAATCCATAATGGATATTTTCATAAATTTCCCAGGAAGAAATCATGGAGGTGAAAGAAGAAACCGCTTAACCTAACTCATATGGGTTAGTCCTTGCAACTTACATTACTTTTATAATATTTTATTATTAAATAGAATGATTTATATATTGAATGTAATCAAATATTTTAATTTATTAATATAATAAATTATAAGTAAAATTTTAAATTTTATTTTATGATTCACTTTAATATTTTTTATAATATATTTTCTTATTTACTTATAATAAATAGGATATCATTAATTTTAAATTTTTTTCTAATTATTATACTTTTAGTAAACTTTGTTTTTATAAGATGTTTAAATTTGAGATTGAAAAAATATAAAAAAAAAATAGTTTTTTCATTAAATTATTTTAAGGATTTTTCTTCTTTTATCCCAGGATTACCCCATACTAACAGCAAAAACTAAATATCCTTCCTCACTACACCATGTCACCCCTGTCGCCATGCACTTTATTCTTGATTCATTAACTAAGGTGATATGTTGTTCATCTTCTCTACCTTAATTTTTTTTTTTAACTTTACTTTCTTTTGTTGTTTACTTTGTTTTTATCTAAGAGTTATTCTTAATCATTCATAAGAGTTTGTGTCTTTCAAATCCTTATTGAGTTGATTGATCTTGCAATACTCTAACTATTATATAAATATATGTTATTTAATTATAATTTGGGAGTAATTTATTTTTGTGGATGATAATTTTATCATGAAGAACATTAATCATAATATAACCTCATAGATAAATAAGTATGTCAACATTTTACATTTTTATTATTATTTATACTTTATAACAAAAACTTATAATTTCTGTGTAATAATAAGAATTCTACATCAAAAAGAGACCTATCTAAGCATTTATGTCTCACAATGATATTAAAATTAAGTCGTCTATGAATCAATATCTTAGAGAAGACCTTCTTAAACCTTTCCAAACAAATTTTACTAAGTAGGCACATGTCAAATAGACACAAAAACGAGTAAGTTCTTTATAAGTCTTATAAGTAGATGATTATCTATATATTTAATGTATTTCAATGATATTAAAAATAAGTTGTCCATGAATCAATATTTTAGAGAATACTTCCTTAAACTTTTCTGAATTTTTTTTACTAATTAGACAATATGAAAAAAAAAAAACACGAAAAAGAATGAGCTCTTTATAAGCCTTAAATATCAATCTTAATAACTTAACGTACAATAACAAACAATAGGGACTCTTAACGTACAATAACAAACAATAGGGACTCGAGATTTGACCTACAAGTATAAAACTCAATCTCCCTTTATCAAACACATATGAATTAATATTCCACGTATGATGAACCACTCTGAACATCAAAATTTACTTGAGAAGTGATTAAGTAGTTAAGTATTTTTTATTAAAAATATTATTACAACATAATTAAAGATATCTAAGTTTTTATCAATAATAATAATTAAGGAACTAGTAATAAATATTGGTATGCATTTTTTTTATCTTTAATATTAAAAAGATCCTTAAAGGTAATGAAAATAATTTTGGATGCACTTTTTGAGTATTGCAAAATCCTTTTCCCATGCATGATATACAGCAATAGTTCGCACTTCCTAGTGAAGAGATACATCTTTTTATATAGACAAACTTTATGATCTTTTATAAAAGCAAACAACTACATCTTTCTATAAAAAGAAATACAAGTTTTTCATAGATAACTTTTCATTAACTTTGAATCTCTCATGTTATCTGGTGTATAGCTACCAAGTGGATGTGAAGCATTCATGAAAACTGCATAGTCTCTATTAAAAGGAACACACATATTTGCTTTTCCCCCTATATTACTCTTGGTACGTAAGAATACTTGGTCTCTTCGATAAAGAATCTCTATTCTCTATGCACCAAGAAATGCATCCCATCCCCATATATCATCATCATTCTTTCACCATCTCCAACTTCTTCACTTTGAACTGATCGACCACGGTTCCTAGTTCATGAACATATAAACTGTAAATTAAGATGAGAGCTTATTCTACCAAATACTTCTCTTCATCCACTTCTTTGTCTTTTCACTTTCTGGCTCTTTTCTTCATAACTACACTTGTTCTTGTTTCTTGTCGGAGTCTTCTTGCTCCCAATTTCTCCACACATGTTTGTCGGAGGGGACCACCAACTTCATCCTTGGATACAGAAAAGAGAAGAGTTTCAATATTACATGATGAAAGAGAGGCTCCATCTCCAACTGCATTTGCTTCTGATAATCATGCTTCTCCAGAATTCAATGAAGTATATTTATCTCCTTCAGTCAACTTTTTAGAAGGGACCAAGTCTATTTTTCATATGATTGAACCTTTTATTTTCTTTCAATATAGTGTACCTTCTCATGCTTTCTTTTGTGGGTGTTCTTTTCTTTTTCTTATTACGTGGTTGGTCTTTAGGGTGATGAAAAGCTTGACACCAACTTTGTGCAAAAAGGTACGGATAAAGAGAACCTTAAAGGTCATAAGCACAGCAAGTTAAGAAGAATTGAAAAAAATTTGGCTAAGGCAAGGTATTCAATCAGAGAAGCTAGCAAAATTCGAAATTTGACATCAACCCTCCAAGATCCAGACTATGTTCCTCAAGGTCCAATTTACAGAAACGCCAATGCCTTTCATAGGTACATACATATATATTACGTTCTTGAAATCCTTGAAAATTTAGCAGATAATCTTACTGTACTTTAGTTTGTATTAATTATAGTAATTTGTTCACAGGAGTTACTTAGAGATGGAAAAGGTGTTCAAAGTTTTTGTGTATGAAGAAGGTGAGCCACCGTTGTTCCACAATGGTCTAAGCAAAGACATATATGCCACTGAGGGAAGATTCATAAATGAAATGGAAAAGGGGAGGCACTATCGTACTTATGATCCAGATGAAGCTTTTGTGTTTTATTTGCCCTTTAGTGTGGTTATGTTGGTCGAATATGTGTACGATCGTGGCTCCAATTATAATCTAGATCCCCTTGGCCTTGTTGTGAAAGACTACATTCAGACTATATCCTATAAACATCCCTTTTGGAATCGATCCCTGGGCCATGATCATTTCATGCTCTCTTGCCACGATTGGGTTAGTAATGACCTCTCTCTGCTTAATGATCTGAATTCTTCAATTAATCTAAGACCTATATAAAAATTCAAAGCTTCCTTAAAACAAACCCAAGTTTGTATTATTCTTTATATCTTGGACAAACTCTTAGTTGTCATATTAAATAATGACACGTGATTTTTTAGTACTATAAAGTATTTACTAAGAATATACTGCAGAACTTTAAAAACATATTCATGTATCATTGGTTTGAAAATTTTCAAAGTAAAGGTATAAGAAAGTTATTCTAAGTTTTGACCTTGTTAATGTACATTGGAATAAGTTCATATTAAGATATTTAAAAGAAAGCAATTGTTAGTCATACAACAATTGTGTGGCCATTAATATCAAGAATGTGACAAAATATTTGCTTAGTTACAACAACCCTTTATCTAACAACACTATTTGGACACTGCACAGGGTCCAATTGTATCTAGTTACGTGGATCTCTTGTATAACAATGCCATAAGGGTTCTTTGCAATGCAAATACATCTGAAGGATTCAAACCTGCAAAGGATGTGTCATTTCCTGAGATTAAACTTATGAGAGGGGAAGTCACAGGTTTAGTGGGAGGGTATCCACCATCTCAAAGGACCATCCTTGCTTTCTTTGCAGGTCACCTGCATGGCTATATAAGGTACTTACTCCTACATACATGGAAAAACAAAGACCAAGATGTGCAAGTTTATGAGGAAATTCCTGAAGGAATCTCTTACTACACAAAGCTTAGAAGCAGCAAGTTTTGCCTTTGCCCAAGTGGTTATGAAGTAGCCAGTCCCAGAATAGTGGAAGCAATATTTGCAGAATGTGTTCCAGTATTGATTTCTGATAGCTATGTTCCACCCTTCAGTGATGTTTTGAATTGGAATTCATTTTCAGTTCAAGTGGCCGTGAAAGAAATTCCCAACATCAAAAAGATACTCATGGGCATTTCAGAAAGGCAGTACTTGAGGATGCAAAGGAGGGTGAAGCAAGTGCAAAGGCATTTTATGCCTAATGAGCCCCCAGAGAGATATGATATGTTCCATATGACTGTCCATTCCATTTGGCTCAGGAGGTTAAATATCCATATTCAACATCAGTAATATCATTTCCACCACACAGTGGACCTAGCATACAGAACATCAATACACAAATCTGGAGGATTTTCATATGTAAATGATGAGGAATGCAGTCAGCAGATTTTGCAGATCTAGAAAATTGTTCTCTCTTTACGTTTAAAACCTCTGGAAACTGGAATATATTGACAACTAATGTTTACGTATAACTGATTCATCGTTATCAACATGATCCATTGCTTGGTCTTAATTTTTTGAGGAAGAGATGATAGTAACATGCAAGTACTTTTTCAATGTGATTCTAATTCTTAATTTTTAAGTGTAGCCTTGTTTTCTCCAAACGAAGGGGGAACTTTTAGGCATCATTATACAGGCTGAGATAATTGTTCACTGAACTATCCATTGAAATCATTTTTGAAATCTCTTGCAGATAAAAACAGACAATTATTGTAGTGTCATATCATTTTGAATGTAATCAAACAACTATTATTCTCATGAATAGCGATCATTGTAATACACAAACTATATTACACAAACAGAACCATAAATATAATACACATAAATAGTTGACTTGGGATACACATAAAAAGGGTGACTTCTAAAACAGTGCACAAGAATTTTGAGGGCTTTTAACTAATTTGGAATTCCCCACTTGCATGAACCTCTTTGACCCTCTTATCATACTCATCTTCTTCATCATCCTCTTCTTCCTCCACTTCTTCATCTAAATCTTCTTCACCTTCCCAACCAAAACCTTTGACCGGCCTAGATACTGGAGGTGGATTTCTGGCCTCTCCCACAATTTTCATTATCTCGTCCACACTTTGAAGGTGAAAGTTTGGATTGTCTCTCTGGTAATACATAGCTTGAGCTGATTCAGTTAGCTCCCTTGGAAGATTCTTCAAAAACCATGGGTGACTCTTAATTTCCTTAATAGTAATTCTCTGTAAACAATAAAGAATATTTTGAAGCAGTTAGCTCTATATAAGTCCTAATTCCAAATGTAGTTAATTATATTTTCAAGAGCATGTTGTTTTGACAGAAATCACATTTAAACTCTTGTATTTTGCTTCAAGGACGTGTAAAGCCACAGGAGACTGAACTAAAGACACAAGTAGAGCATTCTAAGAAGGAATGTAAAGATGTGAAAACAATAAAAAGACTTTGATAAAAAAATGATAGAATCAAATACTAGTAAAATAACTAAGGGGAAGTTTACTTGTTTTTATTTTCCTTGACAATTTTTTATTAAAAAGGTAAAAACATAAAATAAAAATACAAGCAAATGTCCCTTCAAATTTAGCAGTCTTTATATTCAAATATGAACAGTAGCCAGTCAAAATTGTACATGGCATCACCTAAATTTAAGAAGACAAGTACCAAAAGTGTTTGACTCTGAAAATCTTACACTTTGATAAAACTTCCCTCAAAATTGTACATCAGCCTCAACTTCATGATATAATGCAACACTCATGGAAACTCTCAGAAAATTAGTATTTTGAAAAGAACAGAAAAAGGTCCTAATTAATGTTCTCGCGGATAAGATACACATAAAAGTCAAAAGAGAAATGGAAACACTCCAATTATACCTGTCCAATAAACATGAATTGCTCAGTCGAAGAAGATAAAATAAAGGCTGGCCATAAACTTCCTCTTTAGGTATAGCTTTGAACCAGAAATATGATGTATTTTATCAGAAAAGTATCTTTTGAATATTTTCCATTCATTAGCAAAATGGTTTGCAAGGTTGAAAAGTAACTTTTAATACTTCAAACTATATATACTTTAGACAATAGAAGAGGCATGGAACACATATGACATGATCTGATCAGTTGTAAGGAAGTCTAACCGAATTGCAATAAAAACGTAAGTTGAGTTCCTAAAGCATTAAAACATACCCTCAATGGATTTGCAACAAATATACGAGAGAGGAGTTGTTTACAATCTTGAGATATATGAACATAATCAGGGATTTTGTATTGAACAGCCATTATACGCTGTAGAATAGAACAGGAAATCAGGGTAAGAGTGATGTTAAAATAACATAAGAAACATTATGCAAATCAGTGTTGAAATGGAGTAAGAATACCTGAATTGCTTTCCTAAAATTCCTAGGATCATTCTGGTCCTCAAAGGGGTATGCTCCAACCAGCATGACATAAAGAGTCACTCCACACGACCATACATCAGCCAACTAAAACAATATTTAAAACAGAAAATACATCATAGAATCATTAATGCATTGGTTCAAAAGCAAGCAAGCATATTAAATATTAAAAGTATACTTCATTCTTGGCAGCATATCAGAAGAACAAAGCAACAAAACTAGGGATGACTAAGTGTTTAGTATGAAATCCCATTAGCCCACACCCTCAACGCATCACCGTAACAGGCTAGAAAGGTGAAGTTGAGATCCAATAAAGTCAGATACAAGGAACTCTATATGCAGCTAATATAGTACCTTCCCATCGTACTCTCGCCTAGAAAGAACTTCCGGTGCTATATAAGCTGGTGTTCCAACTGTTGATTTGGGTAGTGAATGCAGCAAAGATGACTACATCACAAACACGAAACATTAAAAAATGTTTAACAGTAACTGAAATTTTAAGCTGGATGATGTTAATTCCAATACCTTGGAATAACCAAAGTCACAAATTTTCAACCGAGGCGCAGGACTTCCATCTAGAAGGGTATTTTCTAGCTTCAAATCTCTGTGACATATTTGCTGCAAAAGAACAGCAAACACATAAGTTCTCATGTTGTGATTTTCCATAAGAGCCTGCCATGATTTCCCACAAACTTGAGCATGAGCATACCTTGGTATGGCAGAAATGGACACCGGAGATCAACTGCTGAAAGAAATATCTAGCCTGAACATTACAACCAAAGGAAAGTGAGACACATCATTGAAACAAAAGCAAGGGAGAAAATTGCCAGAGCATGTGAAGCTATTAACCTCATCTTCACTGAACCTGCCAGCACTGCATATCCTCTCAAAGAGCTCTCCTCCTGCTGCATACTCCATCACAATTGCCAAATGTGTGGGAGTCAAAACCACCTGCAAAATCAACATCCCATTGCAGAAGAAAAGAAACAGCAAACAATTCATTAATGTGCAGTGCTAAGTGATCCAGCATATTAAATAAAAGAAGTAAATTAAATTCCTTGCCTCCTTGTAACGAATTATATTGGGATGCCGAAGGGACCTGTGGTTCATAATCTCCCTTGCCACGTTCTCATCAATCTGAAAATTGAAGTAGAAGAAAAAGAAAAAAAACATGTTAAAGTTTAAGCCTATCATTGACAATAAATCACAGGGGAATTAATCAACAAATAGTCAGATACAAACAAGTCTCATCGATCTTCAGTTATGCTTCAATTCAAGTGGTATCATACCATCTCTTCTACCCGTTAACAGTAAAACCACAAAAGGGTTGTGAAAAAAATCGTAAATTGATGGAAGAATTGTATTAAAGAAGAAACCTTGGGGCCACGCTCGATGTATTTCATGGCTACGAGCTCCTTGGTGACCTTGTTCCTCATAAGCCTAGCCACCCCAAAATTGCCAGCTCCCAATTCCTTAACGGCCTCGTACTTATCCATAGTGTAACGAACTAGAAAATAGAGAATCACACCACCATTCTATGTTGTTCCCCACTTTGATCAAAAGGGTATGAAAAAATCGGTGGCTTGATAGGAAGGAAGAAGGAGAGACGAAAGGGTAGGGGAATGAATAATAATGGATATTGAAGCAAAGCAAGAATTGGGTAAAAGGAATAGTAAGTGGTTTTGGGTGGCACTTGGTTATCGGTTATCGGTTATGTTTGTCAGTTGCTTGTGTCACTTTATCCATTAATAATCATCGAATGATTCACTCAGAGGTTTTGAATGAGCAGAGTGTGTGTGTGTTTGTGTTTTGGTCGGAATTGAATGTTCACTTCAAAAAGAGGTTTGGTTGGGACTAATAAAGTCCATCATTGACCTACCTTCCTTCCATGTTCCAACATCTCCTTCATAGTGGGTCCCTTCAAAACTAGTTCTTATTTATTTAATACCAATATACCAATATTTATTCACTTTCTTTCTTCTAATTTTCATTTCATTTCATTTCTTCATATAACAATGTATAGATTAAATTACATTAAGATGCAAGATGTATGAAATCCTTCCAAACTAAGCAAAATTAATCAATAAATATTCATTGGAACTTCATATTAAAGATAAAATTGAATTACTGAGAAAAATATCTCAATTATTTGAAATATATTTTTTACATAATATCATCAAGTATGGTAAATTATTTAAAATTTATTTATATTTGACTCCACCAACTTATTTTATTTATAATTAGGTTTGGAAGGAGTAAAAACTTTAAAATATGTTTTATGGTGTGTATATAAATGTATCAGTAAAAATATAGTATTAAAATATTTTTAGTCGAGTTGAAAAGTCGTATTAATATTAAACATTAACAAGTTTTAATAAAATACATATTATTATATAATTATATAACATCAAAAGAAATGGGATATTTTGTTCAATTGGGATAATTTGAAATATAATATAAACTTGTTTAATTTTTAAAACTCAGTCAAAATCAACTTCATATGAAGTCAGGTTAGATAATGACTTTTGAATAACTCCTTTTTAACTCTTCAAAAGTTGAAATATTTTGAAGAAAAAGTGGTTTTAAGGTATGATTATTCTTTTATATTTTTCGAACTTATTAATTTCTTTTCCGAAAAATATAAAAATGCTTGTGAATATTTTGTGAATATTATAAAATTAAAATAAATGAACGGCCCTTAATTTTTAAAATATTTGTAAATTATTTTAATTTATTTATGTATGCACCTTAGTTTTTAAATTTACAAATATGTAAAAACATAATTTTAAGTTTTTTTTTTTTCTAAAAACTGAGTTCATATACCATACGAGTGCCGACTAAAACAAAATATACCACACGAGTTATATGCAAATTTAAAACTAAAGTTGTAAGTATTATTAAATTTAGTGAAGGAAATGTAACAAAGACATTAGTTTGTATATTCAAAACTATATACTATCACTACAAGAAAATTATGAAATAAAAATCAATTTTAGAGAAAAAAAATAATTAGTTACTATAATTATTAAATTAGAGACCGTTTTAGAAACTAAAAAAAATTGGTTTCTAATTAATTTATATTATTGTTAAATAGTTTCTAAATTGGTATCTAATTAACTATCAAAGTTTTAACTACCAATAATTTAGATTCTAAATTTGGTAGCAAAAATCTTGATTGCTAATTAGATACCAATTTAGAAATCATTTAACAATAATATAAACTAATTTTTTTTTAATTTCTAAAATGGTATCTAATTTAGTTACAAATAACAACTAATTATTTTTGTTTTTAAATTTGATTTCTATTTTATAATTTTCTTGTTTAGAATATTTGTCCTAAAAGTTTTTTTTATTGTGGATAGTGTATTGATATTTGGCATAAATGTGTTTATAATTAACTGGTGTGGATTCTTTCTAATATTATTCTCTTATTGGTTTGGTGATTACCTTATATACCTGTCATTTAATTTAATTTTTTTGAATTTCTTATATCTTTTAGGGAATATGTAATCAAATTTATCAAATATTTAATGTTGTTCCATGCAAGCTCTAAATAATTAGCATGCATGGCACTTAGCAATTAATATATATTTGTTTAATGTTGGCCATGAACTTGACCTCTAAATTCATGTTTTTGACATAATCATGTGGCACACATCTTCTCACCACGTGAAGCATGCATGATAACAATTGAAATTGAGTCTTGTTTTGTTTTGGACCAACCTTGAAGACACTTTATCAAGAACATCATGGTGCCCCATTCTTCACATTAATTACTTCAAAAACATTGGTACCTTAACCCATACCAAGAGTTTCACTTGGAAGTGTTCTATTTAAAGGTTTTGGTATCCAAGTAATTTGACCTATATATAAAAATGATCGATGCATGGGGTGTTTGTTTTTCACTTCAAAATTATTTTTTTCTAAAGCAACAAATTATTACTTTGCACAAGTTGCAGTAAAATGTATGTCAATGGATATAGAAAAACAATAACTGTTAATTTTATTATGTGTTTATTTTATGTAAGTTTCATAATTTGTAATACAATGAATTAGTGTTTATATATAATTAATGAGTTTATGTAACTAACACTATATTTGACTAATTTGATTAAATAATTAATAGTGTATGTTACACCTTATAGAGAGTACATACTTGGATGAGCCAAGTATTATGATACGCTTAATAATAGGTTATAATTATGCATACTTTTATTTCCTATACATGAAGAGGAAATTTAAAATTCATATGAATAATTTTTTAATTAATTTTAATCTATAATCAAAGTTTATTTTATCCTTTGATATATATAGTCCAAATTTAGGGGAAGGCAAGATGTTTAGAGAGAAAATATTTTAACTTAGAGTGTTTATAAAAGTATTTATATTACTTACCTTAAAAAACAAGGGAATGTTTGAATATGCAATTTTTCATATGCTAGACTCCATTATGTTATCCTTTTATGATTATCTATTAGAAATAGCATGCTTCTTAATAATATTTTATTAATGTACCTATTTAATGAACTTTTTTAAGGCATGCATTGCATTGATGAAATATTATTAAGAAAATACTTTCATAATGGACAATAATGACAATAATAGAGTGTTAGTGTTAATTGGTTTTCATGTTTTAACTCTAAAATTCTGATGTGAATAGAAGTCTCTGGCATGGTTGTGGCCGACATGCATGGTAGCACTGTGGTCCTATTGGGATTCTCTCAATCCACATTGTTCCTATTTTTGGTCAAAGAATGCATGTTCTATCTAATATATATATATATATATATATATATATATATATATATATATATATATATATATATATATATATATATATATATATATATATATATATATATATATAATATAT